>JAABUX010010438.1_pt1 | contig 10365 bp, 8 predicted proteins | sample 5561851 | NCBI WGS metagenome assembly JAABUX01 (sample SAMN10711883, study PRJNA513361) | rock metagenome | isolation source: Antarctica rocks | place: Antarctica: Victoria Land, Richard Nunatak red sandstone | collected 2016-01-03 | reverse complement strand
GGTCTGGACGACCGACGGCCCGGTCACCGGGCCGTCCGGCCTGTACGTCAAGCGACTGCCGGTGCCGTTCGGGGAGTACATTCCGCTGCGCTCGCTGGCCCGCAAGGTGTCGTCGGCCGTCGACCTCGTGCCGGTCGACATGACGGCGGGGGACCGGGTCGGCGCGCTCCGTATCGGCCCGGCGCTCGTGGGGCCGGCGATCTGCTTCGAGGTCGCCTTCGACGGGATCCTGCGCGATGACGTCCGGGCGGGCGCGGACCTGCTCGCTGTACCGACCAACAACTCGACGTTCGGGTTCACCGACGAGTCCGTTCAGCAGCTGGCGATGTCACAGCTGCGCGCGGTGGAGCACGGCCGTACGGTCCTGCACACCTCGACCGTCGGGGTCAGCGCGATCGTGACGCCCGACGGGGTCGCCCACGGCGAGACGTCACTGTTCACTCGTGCGGTCGTCACCGGTGAGGTCCCGCTCCGGACGTCCCTGACCGTCGCCGACCGGATCGGGGCCTGGCCTGAGGCCGTCCTGGCGCTGACCGGTGTCCTCGCCGCGCTGGCCGGCTCCCTGGCTGCCCGCCGCGGACGTCGGCGGATCCAGGTCGGCTGAGCTGTGAACATGACACGTCGACGACGGTGCGGCCCCGGTCGCCGGAGGAGGAGCTGACGTGGCAACGGAGGCCCGGGACGAACCCGGACGCGCACGGCCCGACCCGACAGGGCCTGATCCGGTGGGGCCCGATCCGGTGGAGCCCGATCCGGTGGGCCCCCCGCCGGCCGGCCGGGACGGCGGGACACCGGGCCTCGGCCGGGTCCTGGTGATCGTGCCGACCTACGACGAGCGGGACAACGTCGAACGGATCGTCACCGGCATCCTCGATGCGGCGCCCGAGGTGCACGTGCTGGTGGCCGACGACAACTCCCCGGACGGGACGGGTGAGATCGCCGACCGCCTGGCCCGGGCCGATTCCCGGGTGCACGTGCTGCACCGGACCGGCAAGCAGGGCCTCGGGGCCGCCTACCTCGCCGGTTTCACCTGGGGCGCCGAGCACGACATGGACGTGCTGGTGGAGATGGACGCCGACGGCTCGCACCGCCCCGCAGACCTGCCGCTGCTGCTCCGCGCGCTCGTGGATGCGGACGTGGTGCTCGGGTCGCGCTGGGTTGCCGGCGGCACGGTTGTCAACTGGCCGCGGTCGCGTGAGGTGCTCTCCCGCGGCGGGAACCTCTACACGCGACTGGCGCTGGGCATCCCGTTGCGCGACGCCACCGGCGGGTTCCGCGCTTACCGGCGGGCGGCGCTGGACAAGATGGACATGGCCGGCGTGCAGTCGCAGGGGTACTGCTTCCAGGTCGACCTGGCGTGGCGTGCGATCCGGGCCGGCGCCCGGGTCGTCGAGGTGCCGATCACCTTCGTCGAGCGCGAACACGGCACCTCGAAGATGAGCCGGGGCATCGTCGCGGAGGCATTGTGGCGGGTCACCGTCTGGGGGGCCGCCGACCGGGCCCGCACGTTCGCCCGCCGACGCGCGGCACGCCGCCGCTGAGACCCACGCCGCTGGGACCCACGCAGCCGAGACCACGCAGCTACGACCACGCCGCCGAGACAGGGAGAGGCCCGGACCGCTGGTGCGGTCCGGGCCGGTCGTTCAGCGCCTCAGCTCCGACGGCCACCGGCCTCGCGACCGGCCGTCCGCGGAGTTCCGCGGTCACCGATCAACGCACCGGACCGGAGCAGGCTCAGGCGCTCGGTCAACAGCTCTTCCAGCTCGTCGACGCTGCGCCGCTCCAGGAGCATGTCCCAGTGTGTGCGGCCCGGCTTGACCGCCTTGGCCGGTGAGCTGTCGCCATCCCGGACCAGGGCGTCGGCCCCGCACTTCGGGCACTGCCACCGCGCGGGGACCTCGGCGTCGTGCGCGAAGGGGATAGTGACGACGTGGCCCTCCGGGCACTCGAACGACACCGACTTCCGCGCCACGAACTCGACGCCGCGGTCGTCCTCGTAACTGGTCGCGCCCAGACGCGACCCACGCAGACTGCGCTCGGCCATGTACCACCTCCACACCGTCCAGACGAACCGGACGCTCGACACTGCCGGGGGTGTCGTACCCGCCCCGGCACGGGTGTCAACACCGGGGTAGCCGGATCGGTTCCCGGCGGTTGCCGGCTCGGTTCAGGGCGGACAGGGCACGGCACCGTCGTCAAGGATGCCACCGCCGGGGGCCCCGCCGGCGTCAGCCGTGCCACTGACCCCGACCGACCAGGACCGCCCGCAGGACGTCCGGGCGGTCGGTGATGATCCCGTCGACGCCTGCGTCCAGCAGCGCACCGATCTGCCCGGGATCGTCGACGGTCCAGACGTGCACCTGACGCCCGGAGCGGTGCGCGGCCGCGACGGTGCGGGCGGTGACCACCGCGCGGCCCCCGGCGGTCGGCGGCACCTGGTAGTTCACCGACCTCCGGCGAGCGGACCCCCGCGACGACCGGCCGGCGCCACGGAGCCCGGGGGAGGGCACCCTGGCCGCGGCGAGCCAGCCGAGAACCTCCGGCACGGTCGCGGACACCGCGACCGCCGGGCCCAGCGCGCGGCGAAGCCGCCCGGCCCGCCGGATGCCGAACGAGGCGACACCCACCCGCCCGGCAGCCCCCGTCCGGTGCAGTGCCGACAGGAACGGCCCGACCGCGGCGTCCTCCTTCACGTCTACGTTGACCCGGGCGTCGGGGAACGCATCGAGCAGCTCGTCGAGGCGGGCGAACGGCTCGGTGCCACCGACCCGCACCCTCGACAGCTGCGCCCAGGTCCGGCTCCGGACCGCGCCGGTCGCGACGCCGGCGGCGACCCGGTCCACGTCGGGGTCGTGGCACAGCACGGCGACGCCGTCCGCGGTCGAGCGGACATCGGTCTCCAGGTATCGGTAGCCGAGCCCGACGGCACGGCCGAACGCGGCGAGCGTGTTCTCCACACCCGCGTTGGGCGGCCATCCGGCGCCACCGCGATGGGCGAAAGCCAGCGGCAGCGTCCCGTCGAGGAACACCGACCCGGACCCGTCCCCGCCACGCGGGATCGCTTCGGCAGTCACCGGCCCGACGTTAACGTCGTGCCGGGTTGGTGGTCAGCGGATCGGCGGAGGGGGACCCGGTGGCGGTGCGGCCGATCCGGCTGTTCGGGGACCCGATCCTGCGGACGCCGGCCGAGGTGGTCCGGGTCTTCGACGAGCGGACGGCCGTGCTGGCCGCGGACCTGATGGACACGGTGCTGCTGCCGGGTCGGGCAGGGGTCGCCGCCCAGCAGATCGGTGCCGCCGTGCGCGCCTTCGCGTGGTCGGTGGACGGCGACAGCGGGTACGTGCTGAATCCGGTGCTGTCGGAGCTGACCGGGACCCAGGACGGTGAGGAGGGCTGCCTGTCCCTGCCGGGACAGTGGTTCCCGACGCGACGCGCGCAGACCGCCACCGTCACCGGGGTCGACGCCACCGGGGCGCCGATGACGGTGAGCGGCTCCGGACTGCTCGCCCGCTGCCTGCAGCACGAGGTCGACCACCTCGACGGACACCTGTTCCTGGACCGCCTCGACCGGGACACGCGGCGGGCGGCGATGCGGGGCCTGCGGTTGGCTGCCGTCGGTAGCCCAGGCACCCCGCCGGGCCGGGCGCGCCGGCAGGCGATTGCCCCGGGAGCGGCACCGGGGCTGACCGCACACCCACAGGTGGGCAGGACGGCCCGGTGAGAACCGCCGCGAACGACCCGCCGCCGTGAAAAGGGTCCGCACGGCAGTACCGCCCGACCACGCGGCCGGGGACACCGGCGGCACCGCCGAGCACGGCCGGGCGCTGCGGACCGCCCGCGGTACCCAGGCGCGCGGGTCGGGGCGACCGGTCACCGGTCGGTCGGGGCCAGCTCGTCCAGGACCCGGTACGTGCGGTTGGCGGCCGCGGCGGCGCGCTGCTCGCGGTTGGTCGAGTCGATGTAACCCTGGCTGGTGGCGATCGAGGCGTGCCCGAGCAGCGTCATGATCTCGCTGGCGGTGGCGCCGTCCTCGGCCAGTCGGGTGGCGAAGGTGTGCCGCAGCGCGTGCACGTTGGCCCCCGTCGGGACGCGGTCGTGCAGGCCGGCCTCGCGGTAGGCGCTGCGGACCAGGTACTGCAGGCCGCCGCGGCGCAGCGGCTGCCCGGCCCGGTCGACCAGCAGAGGGGTGTCCCGGCCCGGTCTCTCGGCGGGCAACCGGTCCCGGCGCGAGGTGAGATAGCCGTCGAGCACCGCTTCCAGTCCGGGTTCGACCGGCACCGACCGGCTCTTGCCGCCCTTGCCGACCACGTGCACCCGGCGCTCCCCGGGCCGGCCGGCCAGCGAGCCGACGGTCAGCGACAGCAGCTCGGCACTGCGCAGCCCGGTCACCAGCGCCAGGGCGAGCACGGCAACGTCCCGCTCCGGCCAGGGGTCGCGCCGCCCGCCCGCCGCGATCTCCCCTGCGGCGAGCCGGCGGAGCAGCTGCTCCGGGGTGTCCTCGCCACGCAGCGGCTTGGGTTGTCGGGGCGGGCGCCGCGGACGGGCGACCGAGGCCATCGGGTTGCCGGTGGTGAACCCGTCGGCGACGCAGAAGGTGAAGAACTGGTTCCACGCCGACCAGGTCCGCAGCACCGACGCCGCGGCGTGGCCGTCGGCGTGCACGCCGAACGCCGAGCGCAGCGTGTCCCGGTCCAGGTCGGCCAGGCTGAGGTCGGCGACCGCCACGCCCCGCTCGGCCGCGGCGAGTGTGCTGATCGCGGCCAGGTCGAGCCGGTACGCGGCGGTGGTGTGCGAGGACTCCTTGCGCGGCCGGCGGGCGGCGAAGAACGCCTCGGCCAAGCCGGCCAGCGGCACTGAATCGGGCGGCGACTCGGTGGTGCCTGCCGGGGCCCCGGCGCGGTCGGCGGACATCCCCGCAGTCTCGCCGGGCGCGGCCGCTGTCCGCGTCGGACGCGCCGCCACCGCAAGGAGCGTCCCGCTCGACTGGTTCACTACCGGCCGTGACAGACGGTCGGACAACGACGCCGCCGCGGGTGACCCAGGTGCTGCTGACCTACAACAGCGCCCGGTGGCTCGAGCGGACGCTGGAGCACCTGCTCGCGACCGGAATGCCGATCGTCGCGGTCGACAACGGCTCCACCGACGCGACGCCGGACGTGCTCCGTCGCCATGAGGCCGCCGGGCAGCTGGCGCTCATCGCGCTGGCCGGCAACATCGGCGCGGCTGCGCGCAACCGGGGCGTCGAGGCCGCCCACACGCCTTACGTCGCGTTCTGCGACGACGACACCTGGTACGAGCCCGCCGGTATGGAGCACGCCGCCGACCTGCTCGACGCCCACCCGAGGCTGGCGTTGATCACCGGGCGGATCCTGGTGGACGACGAGCAGCGGCTGGACCCGATCAGCGTCGAGATGGCCGGAAGCCCGCTGGCCGAGGAGCACGGCATCCCCGGCGCGGTACTGGTCAGCTACATGGGCGGGGCGTCGGTCTGCCGGCGGGAGGCATTCCTGGCCGTCGGCGGCTACGACCCGCGGTTCTTCCTCGGCGGGGAGGAGGAGACGGTCGGCTGGCATCTGCTCCGGGCGGGCTGGCAGCAGCGCTACGTCGACGACGTCGTCGTCCACCACCACCCGAGCCTGGCCAACTTCACCCGGCTGGGCCACTACGGCATCCGGAACACGATCGTGACGGCCTGGCTGCACCGCCCGGCCGGCAGCGCCGCCCGGTGGACCGCCCACGTCGTGCGGCACGCCCACAAGGACGTCACTCTGGTGCGTGGACTGGGGATGGCCGCCGCGGCGGTGCCCTGGATCGTGCGCGAACGCAGCGTCTGGGCGCCGGAGTACGAGGCGCTCGTCCGGCAGCTGCGTTCGGGCAGGCCCAGCGGCGCCCGCCGCTACGGCACGGAGAAGGGCCGGCGAGGGGAGCACGAGATGGCCGATGACAGCGGCGACAAGGTGCAGCAGGGCGACAAGGTGCAGCAGGGCGACGAGCTGCGGAAGGGCGACGAGGTGACGTGGAGCTCGCACGGCACCGAGGTGTCCGGCACGGTCGAGAAGAAGATCACCGCCGAGACCGAGGAGGCCGGCCGGAAGGTCAAGGCCGGCCCGGACAACCCGCAGTACGAGGTGAAGAGCGCGAAGTCCGGCAAGGAGGCCGTGCACAAACCGTCAGCCCTGCACAAGAAGTAGCCGCGTCGCGGAACGCAGCCGCCCCGGCGACGGCCGTCAGGACGGGACGCTCCGGCTGCGGGTGGACCTGTCGGCCGCAGGTCCACCCGCCGGACCATCAGGCCGAGACGGCAGCCGCGTCGCGTCGAGCCCAGAACCGGTGCTGGGCCAGCGCGGCGACGAGCCCCTTGCCGACGGGCGCCGGGTCGGTGCCCGTCACCACACCCGGCTCGGCGGTGGCGTCCGGAACCGCACCACGCAGCGCGGCCACGACGAACGTCCGCCCGTCACCGCTGGCGGCGATCGGTTTGTAGTGCCGGTACGTCTCCTCTACGAAGTGCAGCGCGTCCCCGCTGGCCTGCATGGCCTTGATGCTCGCCGGGCCGCCGGGCACGTAGACCGCGTCGTAGAGCACCGATCCGGTCGTCAGCAGCGTCACGCCGACGGCCACCGCCGCGCCGGTGCTGGAGCGCACCGACCCCAGATGCGGTCCGACGACGTCGGTGTGGGCACCGGCGGCGGTCAACTGCGCCCGGACCGCCCGGACGGCGTCGCCGTCGACCCCGTCGGCGACGAGCACCGCCACCCGGGTTCCCTTCGCGGAGTCCCTGGCATGCAGTTCCTGGCTCAGCGCCGGCGAGGTGCCGATCCGCGTGTTGGGCTTCCCGGCTGGCACCGGCAGGCCCAGTGCGGCCGCCACCTCCCGCACCAGTCGGGCGTCGATGTTGGCCAGCAGCGTGAGCATCCGGGCCTGCACCGCGCGCACCGTGACCTTGCCCAGCTCGAACTGCAGCGCCGCGACGATGTGCTGCTTCTCGACCTCGGTCACGCTCTGGAAGAACAGCGTGGCCTGGCTGAAGTGGTCGCCGAAGCTTCGGCTGCGCCCGCGGACCTTGCTGCCGTACCCCGATTCCGGGTAGGTGACGAAGCCGCCCTCGGCCGGCGTCGCCTCCTTCGCATTCCCGCCCAGGCTGTTCGGCTCGTAGTTCGCGGAATCCGACTGGTAGTTGTTGACCGGCGCCTTGGGCTGGTTGATCGGCAGCTGTGCGAAGTTGGCGCTGCCGAACCGGTTGATCTGCGTGTCCAGATAGGAGAACAACCGACCCTGCATCAGCGGGTCGTCGGTGAAGTCGATGCCCGACACCAGGTGACCAAGGTGGAAGGCGACCTGTTCGGTCTCGGCGAAGTAGTTGGCCGGGTTGCGGTTCAGGCGCATCGTCCCGACCGGCTGGACCGGCACGATCTCCTCCGGCCACAGCTTCGTCGCGTCCAGGATGTCGAAGCCGACCTTCGCCGTGTCGTTCTCGCCCAGCAGCTGCACACCGAGCTCCCACTCGGGGAAGTCGCCTTCGTCGATCGCGCGCGCGAGGTCGCGACGGTGGAAGTCCGGGTCCAGACCGGCGATCCGCTGCGCCTCGTTCCAGACCAGCGAGTGCACGCCCGCCTTCGGCTTCCAGTGGAACTTCACGTAGGTGGACCTGCCCGCCGCGTCGACCAGACGGAAGGTGTGGACGCCGAACCCCTGCACCGTGCGCAGGCTGCGTGGGATGCCGCGGTCCGACATCACCCACATGATCATGTGCGACGCCTCCGGGGTCAGGGAGATGAAGTCCCAGAAGGTGTCGTGGGCGGTGGCGGCCTGCGGGATCTCGACGTCGGGCTGCGGCTTGCCGGCATGGATCAGGTCGGGGAACTTGATGGCGTCCTGGATGAAGAACACCGGGATGTCGTTGCCGACGAGGTCCCAGATGCCCTGGCCGGTGTAGAACTTCACCGCGAACCCGCGGACGTCGCGCGCGGTGTCGGCGGACCCGCGAAAGCCGAGCACCGTGGAGAACCGGGCGAACACCTCGGTCGTCTTCCCGACCTCGGAAAGCAACGGCGCCTTGGTGTAGCGGGCGAGGGAGTGCTCGAGGGTGAAGGTGCCGTGGGCCCCGGCGCCCCGCGCGTGCACGACGCGCTCCGGGATCCGTTCGTGGTCGAAGTGCATGATCTTCTCGCGGTACTGGTCGTCCTCGAGCAGGCTCGGCCCACGGACGCCGCCCCGCAGCTGGTTCTGGTCGTCGGCGATCCGCAGACCCTGGTTGGTGGTCAGCCGGTCACCCTGGTCCACCGAGGGCGTGCCGGGCGTGGGGACCGTCGGCGCGGCCGGACCGGCCAGCGGTGCGGCGGCCGGTGCCGGCGTTGCCGCGGCCTCGCGGGTCGAGGAGGTTGCGGCGATGACGCCGGCGGTCGCCCCGGCGACCTGCAGCAGCCCCCGCCTGCTCACACCGCCGTGCCCGCGCTGCTCGTGCGTGTCGTCGTCGTGTTCGGCAGTGGTGTCGTCGGTCGAATCGTTCACATCGTCCCCCGGGATGTCGCGTGGGTACCGGTGCCGGTACCCGACCGGGCGCAGCCCGCGTCCGGCAGCTTGAGCATCGAACGGATCACGGGTTCGCGCAACGCAGGGCAGGCTCTCCGTCGTCAATCCCTTGCCGCCAGTGACGATGCTGAAATCGGTGTGTCGGTGGTCGCGTCCTCCGACGGGCCGTCGGAGCGTCTGCCTACTGTTCGACCGTGGCCGAGGCGGTGGGTGGGGTCGTCCGGCGCCGCGTCCACCCCGACGAGGGCCGGTGGTCTCGCCGCGGCCGACTGGCCCTGCCCGCGGTGGTCACGTTCGCCGCGGCCCGGGTGTTCGACCTGCTGCTCGTGGCGGTCGTCGCGCGGCGGCCGAGCAACTACTACCGCCGCGGTGACGTGGCCGGCGCGCTGAGCTCCTGGGACGGCCGGTGGTACCGGCACATCACCGACCTGGGCTACCCCTCGACGCTGTCGTTCGCCCCGGACGGCGTAGTCCGGCACAACGCACTCGCTTTCTTCCCCGTATATCCCGGCGTGGTCGCGGCGCTGCGTGCGGTGACCGGACTGGGCTTCGTGCCGACCGCGATGGCGGTGGCGCTGCTGGCCGGCGCGCTCGCCGCGGCCGGTGTCCCGCTGCTGCTGGCGCCCTACCTGGGTCCGGCGGCCGCCGTCCGGGCCGGTGTGCTGTGGGCCTGCTCACCGGTCTCGGCGGTCCTGGTGCTGACCTACTCCGACGGGCTGTTCGCGGCCGAGGCGGTGCTCTTCCTGCTGCTGCTGACCCGTGGGCGACATCGGTGGCTGCTGCTCCTGGTACCGGTCATGGGACTCACCCGCGGTGTGCTCCTGCCGTTCGCCGCCGTCCTCGCGGTGTATTTCTGGCGCCGTCGAGCAGAGCTGGTGTCACGGTCGCGACGGGTGCTCGCAGCACTGAGCGTGCTCGGCGTCGTCGCGAGCAGTGCTCTCTGGCCAGTCGTGGTCGCGGTCCGGATCGGTCGCTGGGACGCCTACCTACGCGTGCAGGAGAGTTGGCAGCAGCACCTGGTTCCGCTGCTCCCATGGGGGGGCGCCGTGCTGCGCCTGGGCGACTACGGCGCCGGGTCGCCGGACCGTGACATCGTGGTCCTCGTCGCGTTCGTGTGCGCTGCACTCGCGCTGGCCTGCCTGACTGTCGGCCTACCCGCGGAACTCAGCGCATTCGCGATCGCCTACCTGATCTATGTCGTCGTCGTGCTGCCGCCGACCCCGTCGTTCCTGCGGTTCACCGTCCCCCTGGTGACCCTGGCCGCGGCACCGGCCGTATGGCTGCGGCGTCGCGCCGCGATGGCGATCGCGCTGCTCGGGTGCCTGCTCGTCCAGGTGTGGTGGGTCCAGGCTCACCTGCCCTACCTGCCGACCCGCCACCTCACCCCTTGACCGGCGGAGCGGCCCCGTCCGGCCGGCGGCAACGATGAACCCGGTGACCGTCGAGCTGCTCGAGGACCCCGCAGAGTTCGCCCGTCGGGCGGGGGACTGGATCCTCGGCGAGCCGCTGAGCGCGAATGTGCTCGCCGTACAGCTCGCCGGCCTGCTGTCCGGCACCAGGTCGGTGATGGCCGGCTCGGTGTGGGCACTGCTCACCGAACCGTCGGGTGTCGTGACCGGGGCCGCGATGCACACCAGTCCCGTCGGCGTCTTCCTGCCACGGCTGCCCGACGGCGTTGCCGATGCGCTTGCGGCAGCTCTCGCCGACGCGGGCCGGCCGCTCGCGGGGGCCACCGGCGAGATCGCGACCGTCCAGGCCTTCACCTCGGCCTGGCAGCGGCGGACCGGTGCCAGCGTCCGGCAGGTCATGGCCACGCGCCTGCACCGGCTTGTC
>JAABUX010010437.1_pt1 | contig 10365 bp, 17 predicted proteins | sample 5561851 | NCBI WGS metagenome assembly JAABUX01 (sample SAMN10711883, study PRJNA513361) | rock metagenome | isolation source: Antarctica rocks | place: Antarctica: Victoria Land, Richard Nunatak red sandstone | collected 2016-01-03 | reverse complement strand
TCGAAATAGCCGGTCTGTCCTCCCTCAGCCCCTGTGAGCTTGTCGGCAGCCTTAGGGCGGTTCTGCAGCGTAATTTGCCGCAGAGGAGGACGGACCGCAGAACCCTGGCCAACATGGTCCTTCTTGCTCATCTTGATAGGCTCTGCGTGGTATCTATCACTACTTGCTGGGACAATGGTAAGAAAGGATCTAGCCTCACGACCCGGCTGCACAGTCCTGTCTGACTGCAAGGGTTCACTGAACACACAGACGAAAGCTCCGATTGAGCTGGCGGCAGACTGTACATGTGACTGCGATGAAAGAATGTGTGACGTAATGCGAGTCAGGACTGCACCGACAGACGAGCAGAGCCTGGAGCTCCAGAGCCACGTAGCATTAGGAAACTGTACACAACAGCAGATATGGAAAAGCCAACAAACCAGGCAAACGAGAATATGGAAACGAGCAGTGCGGGTGCGGTGGCCATGACGCCGGCTGGACCAGGAAGCCCGGGATGTTCGGCAGCACTCCAGCGAGCAATGCAGCAAGTGCCGCTGGGTTCCAGCCATCCTGTGCCGATCACTCATGAGAGTTATTGTTTGCAGTCCATGTTCATGTTTCAAACAAGAATGTGCTAGTTGTCTTACCTTGTACCAGTAGGCCCCATCAGGACGCATGGAATACAATGAGTCGACGTCTAATTGCCGCTTCCTTATCAGCCAATAGTCTGCGATCGCGATGCCGGCCAAAGGTCCCAGCAGCGCCGAGTATCCGATCAACCTGCAAGGAACACGGAGGTACATGGGTGCATCTGTCTGCAGCTACCCAGCCTGAGTCATGCTCAGAATCCAGCCATAGCAAAGCGATAAAATGCGAACCCTCACACAGCATGGAACCTGTATCAGTGCGCGCACCAGGTGTAGATGAAACCCTGTGTGTTGGCAATGAGCAGCCACGGCCGGATGGCGATGCCGACGAGGGATGCAATCACTCCGCCAGTGGCAAAGCTGATGCGCTGCGGCGCCAAGTTTACGAGGGCATTCGCCACGGGCACCACGTTGGCTGCGATGTTTGTGCTGAGGGTCGCCAGTACGAGACCTGCCAACCCAACATATGTGCTGTCACGTTTGCTTGAGGCACAGCTGTTGCAGCTCAGGGTTTCACCAGCGCTGTCTTGTCAGGGATCACAAGCAGGGGCGCACTCACCGATCAAAGCTAGCAGGACGGGCAGAAAGCCCTCCAACCGGCCCATAAGCTCTATCGGATCACTGATGACGGTGCCAAATATCGGCACGGTCGCGCTGGTGACTGCGAGGCCCACGAACGTGAACAGCGCCATGAACAGAGGCAGCCCTATGGCTTGTCCCAAAATCTGCTGCTTCTGTCCCTTCGCGTATCTCTGCACGTCGGGATTGCTGTCAGCCCGCTTGGCACTGAGATACACAATGTGCTGGGTCAGTCGCGGGCACACTTGCTCACCGTGAAGTCTGGTATGTTCAGACTCAGAGTCTGCGCGACGCCACAAGGTGTCAGCATATGCCAATCTGCTCGACCTGCCGTGGAATGGAATACGAGATGCAGAATCAGAGGGCAGCTCGGGGGTCAATAAGCTCACCGCCCAGAAGCCGACGTTGGCTGTCACCGACGGCCAGAAGGTCTGCCAGAACTTGCCGTGCATTGGCATGCCAGGCCCGAACTGCGAAGCCTGCAACAGCGCACACCATCCTGTCCACTTTGTGGACCGCCGCACAAGTGGGACCGCGTGTACCAGTGTGCAGCTAATTTTGGCGCACCTGAGACAGCATCGGTCCCCAGCCGCCGGCCGTGCGCACCGCCCAGATCAGCACAGCGGCACTAAGGCCTATGAGTACCGGCGCGGACGCCTTCTCCGCGATCCTGATGCTCTCGATGCCGCGCACTATGATGACCACCTGCGATACGGACTCGCAGATAACTAAGCGTTCACACAGTCGCTGCATTGTGTTGCTCTCATGGCGTGCGGCCAGGCTGTGCACTCGAGGATCGCACCTGCATCGCCCAGAAGAGGAGGAAACATGCCAGCTGAGGATAGGAGATGCCAAGCCATCCGACTGCTGCCTGGACAGACCTGCCGCCTGCACATGCTTGTGTCAGCGGGCAAACACAGAGTGCAATTTCCGAAGCCAACCCACACTCTCAATCGCGGTCGACGGCGCATTGATGCGGTGGGGACGCACCGGTCACCAGAGCCAGCATCTGGTGGATCGCGGCGGAGCCAACCCAGGTCTGGATGCCGAACCACCCGCATGCCACCACAGCCCTGCGCCAGCAGCACCGAGGCGTGGGGGGCCGGTCAGTGCAACCACGCCTTGATGCAGAGCATTGCTGACGATCAACTGGACGCATGTGTGCCAACACCTGGTGAGACACTGGCGCAACACAGCAAAGGCGCTTGTCTGGTGCTCGCACCTGAGCATGGCTGCCAGGCTGGCGCCGCGCACGCCGAAGGACGCGCGCGCCAGCACCGGGAAAGGCACGCCGTACTTGGTGCCGGGGTGGCCGCTCAGCACCATGGGCACCAGCGTGATCAGGTTGCCCAGCAGCACCACCAGCACCCCCTGCCACCAGCTCATGCCTACGCGCCAGCACAGAGTGCCATGGTACACATTAAAAGGGGCTTGATTTGGTAGCAATGTATTCGGTTGGAGCGAAAATCGACATGTGCAAGTCTGCAAAGTATCTGCCGTCTTCATACACTAATGCACGCTATATCCCTTCCAGCAGTAACAGTCCTGATCCACGAAGGCAAAAGGCACTGCGCTTGATTGTTGCTCAGCCGCACCCATGTCGACGAGGCTGCCGGCCAGGTACCAGCTGGGCAGGCACACGACCAGCCCGATCCACAGCGACAGCATGTCGGAGGTGCCGAACGTGCGGTGGACGACGGGCAGCGCATCTGCGTAGCTCAGACACGGCACTGATGAAAAACCAGCCATAAATCTGTGCTTGCACGCTGCTTTACGCCATGCGCCACACAATTGAAGTGTCAGGCCGCTTGACCGCTGTGTGGCATCACCTTCATTATGTAGCGTGGGATGAGGATCCGCAGGCTGCTGGGTGCTGATGGGCTCAGTCAGCCATGAGCAGCGCACAAGGCACGACCCACTCTTTCTGACGTGCCACTGCGGCGCCTCACGCCGATCAGAGGGCGCAGAGTACTTTCGTGAGAGTCTGACGCTGGCCTGGTGAGGCCAGGGCTGCTGGACTGATGGAAACGACTTGGTCATATATGTCGTAGGCGATGAGGGAGGCGGGGCAGCAGGAGGCGGCGGACCGCATCTTGAGTTGGGTCAGCGAGGCGTACGACAGCACAGAGCTGGAGCCGGCGCTTGCAGTGTGTTAAAGAGCGAGAGAGAGCCCATGATCAGGCAGTGTGCTTCTACAAATCTGCCTGCAGTCATGCAGTCAGCTTTTCAGATGAGGCTAGAGCCTGATGGCATGGTAACATATTCCCTTTGCCCTTTGCGGAGACACATTCTACACGACCATGTACAGAGATGCTCCAAACCAGACTAGCTTCGACACTTCTGGGACTTGCATCACGAGCGACAATTGCCGATAGCTCTGATCAATGCCGTCGCCGGGCCAGCAGGTACAGCACGAACAGCACGACTACGCCGCCGATGACCATCATGAAGACCTTCCGCTGCTGCGGCTCCTCCATGACCTTCTTGAACCTGCCGACGGCGCCCTGCAGGCCCAGCCCCGCGCCGCCCATGTCCTGAGACTGCGTTCAACCACAGGAAGCAGTCGGACGTTTATTGCAAACAACAACCAGCGATCATGCGTCTGCGGTGCAGCACGACCCCGCCTCAGCCAAGAGTCCGTCGTCACGATATATCGGCAGCCACCAACGCATCCGGTGGCTGCGCGAGGGTCTGCAAGAGGTGCGCTGGCAGCTACAGCATGTAGATCGGCCTGCAGAGGACATCCCCGCGCAGGAGCCGCACCAGGTTGTCCAGCACGCGGTGGTGGCCGTCCACCTCCGACTTGATGCCGTGCGTCAGCTGCGGGGCAGCGAACCGCGGTCAGACGGTGGCGACGTACATGAGTACCCAGGCATGAGGCGCAGCTATGCTGCAATGGATCTGCACCTGTCGCAGAAGCCCGACGCGGTCGCCCAGGGCATGGATGTTGGCGTCATTGTCCTTCTCCAACGACTCCGGGTCGACGCCGCCGCCATTTCCGCCGTACAACGCCCGGCCTCTGCGGGTCGCATCGCGGTATGAGGCATAGGCGGGTCCATGGATGATCTGGAGGGGCAAAGGAGGGGAGGGGGGAGGGGGGACCGTGTTATATGCGACGCGATACCTTGGTCCTCCGCTGTGCATGGCCCTCCTGGCGACCAAGTCCTGCGAGGTACCCAGATCTCAAGTCTCCCCGACCGCGCTTGGCATCAGAGCAGCAGATGTCGACGCCAGCGCCTGCTCAGCGCTTGCTGGCAAGGTTGATTCCCACAGCGAAATTCGAAGATACCGGCTTGCGTGATCAGCACACTGGAACTGCAAGTCAGTATTTGCAACTGTGAAGTTTGATCCAATTTAGAAATGAGCAATTTGCTAGCCGCTGTTCGGACCTTACTGTCAGACGTTGATAATATGAATGCGCGCAGCTCCTCAATCTACAGTTGATTACCGTGGCTGGCACTGACAGCGTTTGGAGGCAGCAACACGGCGCCGTGACGCCACACAGCGGCTGCGGCAGAGGCTATGCCGCACTGGCTGCAACGTCATGGGAGCATAGCCAATGACCAGCTTTGGTGTGACTCAATGACGGCGACGCCGGCTTGGCGCCTGTGCCATTGAGTGACTGCCGCTGCAGCAGTACCCTGACGAGCGGCCATGATGACATCAGAATGCGTGGGTGGCGCCATGCCAGCATCGGCCGCACAGCGTCACGCAGCGTGCCATTTTGGCCTGGACCTTGCAAAGACGTGCGGCAGCCGGCGACATCACGCCGGGCCAAGATGTGTTAGAGAGACACCAGACGGCCAGCGCCGCTCAGGCCTTGAATACGGCAGACGGCGGGGCACGCCAAGGACGCTTGCTGCCGCCACCGTCCCTGCAGCGCTGTCGCAGACGTCATCAGCGGCGCCGGTCCTCACGCCCGAGCTGGCCGAGCTGTGCGGCGGCCTGCCCATTGCGGACGTCCTGCCTGACGTCCTGCGCAGCCTGCGCGGCGCGCCGTCGCTGGTGCTCCAGGCGGACCCGGGCGCGGGAAAGACCACCATCGTCCCGCTGGCGCTGCTCGTCGATCAGCCATCGTGGCTGCCGGCCACGGGCAAGATTGTGGCGCGTCCTCTGAGTCTTTGAAAGGCCATCGTGTCACGAGTTGCAGGTCCGGGCACAGTGGCAATACCAAGAAATGTTATCTGAAGCGAGGACGGCATCAGAACTAGAGTTACAGCCCAAGTGGATGGGCGTCACACCCGGGTTGGTCTGAGATGATTGCCGTCAGCTGCTGCTTCCGAAGCGTATCGTTAAGGCAAGGCGTCCGTAAACTCGCAGGTGCTGCAACCGCGGCGCATGGCCGCCAGGGCCGCTGCTCGGCGCTGCGCAAGTTTGCTGGATGAGCCAGTGGGCCGGCGCGTCGGGTACACGGTGCGGCTGGACTCGAAAACCTCCCGCGCCACGCGCGTCGAGTTCGTGACCACCGGCGTCCTGCTGCGCCGCCTCATGCAACAGGTGCGACAGTCCTGCGATGGGGGTCACGCATTGCAAAGCGCAACCGTGTGCGTAGACTGGCAGTGCCAGCATGCCCACACTCGACGGCGAACGTGAAAACTGGTGGACATGTGCTGCTCTGCAGTTGCAACATACAGGGATGCTGCATGCACATATGCTTGTCGATAGCAGATGTGTGTTCATAAGCTTCTCACGCACAGGGCGAGCCGCTGGCAGACATTGCCGCCGTCGTCTTCGACGAGGTCCACGAGCGCTCCCTGGACATGGACCTCGCCCTGGCGCTGTGCGCGGACCTGCAGCTGCTGGGCCGCCCCGAGCTCAGGTGCCGCAGCTGTTGTGGATGTGCAACGGGTGCTGATCTGTACGGTGAATCTGTTGGAGGGTCAGTGTCAGGCTTTGATTTCGGTTACGCTGAAGGTCCCAAAAGGTTTGATGCTGCGTGATGGCTGTGCACATCACAGACAGGTCAGTAGCCCTCGTACACTTCACGTTGTCTGGACTAGCGGGTTGTCAGGACTGGCGGCCCAGTGGCGGGGAACTATGCGATGCCGGTCACCATGCAGTTTGCGAGCGCAGGCTGCTGGTTATGTCTGCGACGCTGGGCAAAGAACTGGGCGAGCGCCTGGCGGCGCTGTTGGAGGACGACGAAGGCGCCGCGGCGCCGCTGCTGGTCAGCGCCGGCCGCCAGTTCCCGGTCAAGACCACCTTCCTGGGGTCGCCGGGCTTGCCGGGTGAGTCGTGCCCCCGCTTCTGGTCCCTCACAATGACACTGCATGAAAGCCATCGCGCATTCCTCCTTGTACTTGTTATGCGCATTTGCCCACGCACTGCTGCATAACGCACCTGTGGCTTGCAAAGACCGCATTTGGAATGCAGACCCAAACGTCTGATCGTCAGGCAGCATCGCAGCTGATGAGCGCTTGCAGCAAGATCACTGCATGTGCAGGGAGTCGTGAGTTCGGTGCGGGTCTGACTGCCGCCGTCGCGACCGCGCTGGAGCGGCACCCCGGCGACGTGCTTGTGTTCCTGCCCGGGGTCGGCGAGATCCGGGCGGCGCAGCGGCAGCTGCTGGGCGCCCGGATGCCGGGGCCGCCGGTCGCGGTGCTGCCGCTGCACGGCATGCTGGGCCCCGCGGAGCAGGATGAGGCGCTGCGGCCGCAGCCAGGCCCGCGCTACACCCTATACCCTATACCCTATACCTTACTACATCCCCACATGTCCACTCTGGCTCATACCTAACTCTTCATTCGTGTTCTGACCCAGCAGTGAGCTCACCAGGCTACTTCTGGCATCGATGCATGATCTGCCGCTGCAGTGCACCATGCCCGGGAGATTAGAGGCAGGCCTGAGTCTGTCACTGCCGGTTCCCAGGCCGCTCTCATCGATGTAGGGTACGCCGTCTGCCGTGTCTATCAAGCCATGTAGCTCCGGCACTCCGATGGTGTCGGCCTTCTGGACTCGTTCCGTGTGACCCGAGCGCCAAAAGAGACCGGAACTGTGTGACCGGAGAGACACTGGAGACGTGGTGTCCTGCGTGGTTGTCATCTGACCTGGTGGACACTGCACAGTGGCTGGCGGACAGGGGCCGGTGGGATGGCCCCGCCTGCGTCATGCTTTGCTATCTTAGCTAGGCCAGGTTGCCGCAGCGATTGATGCCAAGGACCATGTTGATATCCTACTTACTTCTGCGCTCCGGGTCTCGCGCTTCCTAGCGCACATCAGAACGGGCTGACTGCCGGAGCGTCAGCGTGTGTAGCCACAGAGCTTCGTCGCGCAGCCTTGACTTCGTACAGTGACACAGCTGTGACACAGCGTGTCTCAAGCCATGACACGCACTTGGCAGCATGCGCCGCAGAGCGGCGTCGCGTCATCCTGTCGACGCCGATCGCGGAGTCCAGCCTGACAATCGATGGGGTGCGGATCGTCGTGGACGGCGGCTATGCGCGCGCTCCCCGCTTCGACAGCGCCTCCGGCATGGAGAAGATGCAGACGCTGCGCATCTCGCGGTCCTCGGCGCAGCAGCGCACCGGCCGCGCAGGTGATCATCAACATGCACCAATGGCTACTGCCTATCAGATGGCAAAGCATGCCCTGCCGCTGAGACGAGAGTAAGCAACCCTTACCTTGAAGCCACACGAAGCCTGCATGTGGTCTCTTGTCTGATTTTTGGTCAACACGTGTTCAGCTTACCGCCATCTTTACAACATGCAGCAGCCCGGTGATGATGCGTCCTGCCTTCGCTATTAGGCCGGCAGTCGCCAGGGTGGTGCTACCGGCTGTACTCCGAGACGACGTACGGCGCCATGGAGGAGAGCGCCCAGCCCGAGATAGCGACAGCAGACCTGTCGTCGCTCGCGCTGCAGCTCGCGCAGTGGGGGTGCGGCCCATGGCAGCTGGCATTCGGCACATGCCCAGACCCGTCCACTGCTTGTTCATATGAAACGCATCCCAGTAATGCGCTCTCACTGCTCCAGCTCTTTCTGATGCTGTGCAGGCTCATGCTATCCACGCTGTACCCCGCAGGAACCCGACGGCGACGGGGCTGCGGTGGCTGGACCCGCCCCAGGCGCCGCGGCTGCAGGCAGGCCGCAACCTGCTGGTCAGCCTGGGCGCCGTGACGGACGACACGGGTCATGTTACAGCTCATGGTGAACGCCTTGCCCAAGCAGCATCTGCTGCTGGCATTCATGCGCTGACCTGCGTTTGGGCTGCACTCGTACTCAGGCATCAAACCCATCCATGTACTTACTGACTGGTCATCGAGATTTTGCGGCGGCAGCGCAAGGTAAGTGGCGTTTCACATGACTCAGACCGGACAGAAATGGGCCTGATGATGGGTCTGCAGGCCAGCGGATGGCGCAGCTGGGGCTGCACCCACGAGTTGCCAACATGGTCGAGCGCGGCCACGCCCTGGGCCTCGGCCGCCTGGCCTGCCTCATCGGCTCGCTGCTGGGCGAGCGCGACGTGCTGGCCGCGCACGCGCCCTCTGCCGACGTCGCGCTGCGGCTCGACGCCCTCCGAAGCCCGGACTCAGGTGCCGCGTCCTGCTTCTCTACACCCAGCAGATGCCACTGCAGAGGTGATACATGGCGTAGACTTCCGCACATGGAAGCTTGGCGGTACACGCTTGCCATAAGTGGCCTCGTCAGCGAATCCAGGATTCGCATAGCGCCCGCTCAGAATGCGACAGACGGTCCACACGCACAGGTTCCTGTGACTTGCAGGGGACGTGCACAGGGCTACAGTGCGGCGAGTGCTGGCATCAGCTGAGCAGCTGGCCGGCACGCTGCGGTCTGCGGGTGCCGCGGAAAGCACCGCTGCCGCAGGTGATGCAGATGACGTTGAAGACATTGATGGCGCCATGGGCGATGCTGAAGCAACGACACGTGACTGCCTGGCGGCGGAGGAGCACGACGCGGAGGATGCTGCCATCCTGATTGCTTTGGCGTTTCCGGACCGCATTGCACAGCGCAGGAGCAGGTCCAACAGGTACTTTGCCGAATGCTGGTCGCGCCTGTCTGCGTGGCGTGTACTGGCCTGCACGGTGGCCCAGTCCCACCCTGGACCGTCATTTTCTGCAACCCCTAGCTAATTATGCTTCTATCCATGTCCAAACACGTGACCGGGCGTAATCCCTTGTGCCCGTCTGCGTAGCCTGCGCAGGCGTGCTCATGTCCCCTTCCTTCACCTTCGTCGCCATTACAATGCCCAGTGCATGGTTCAGGGACCGAGACGGCTACCTCCTGGCCAACGGGCAGGGCGTACGTCTGCCCGCCGCCGCAGACCCCCTGGGCAGGGCCGACTACCTAGCTGTCGCCCAAGTTGGCGGCGCCGGCAAAGACGGCCGCAACCAGTCCATCTTTCTTGCCGCGGCGCTGCCCAGCTCGGCGTTCGAGAAGTTGTTGGCGCATCTGGTTAGTGATCGCAGCCAGTCTCCTGCCAGACATGCTGCCTGACAGCTTTCTTGCTCCTTGCGCTCTGCAGCGGTGCCGTCTCGACGCGACGCAGCACTTGAAGCACACACACTTCCAGCGTCAACCAATCGATCCCCTGCTGCAACCCTGCTGCACCCAGACTCTAGCTAGATTGCGTGCTGATGCTGACACAAGCGTGCTCATCATGCCCGTAGGTACGTGACGAGGAGGCGGTCTTCTGGGCGGCGGGGCGGCAGGCCGTGACGGGCCGGAGGCGGCGAGCCGTCGGCGCCGTCGTGCTGTCGGAGGCGCCCCTGGAAGTGTCCGACGAGCAGGCGCTGCCCGTGCTTCTGGAGGTGCGCGCATCAGGCCGCTGCATCAATCCTTGCAAGCTCGGGCTTGACTTTGTGGCGGCGACAATGTTGCGATGTCGGAAGGTCCACTGCGTGCCTTTAGCAGTGCAGCGGGCAATAGTCTGTGATGCCATGAAAACTGACTGGCTGGTCTTGCTGTGCATCCGGTGTGCATTACTCCTGCATACTCGTAGAATTCGAATGAATTATGAGAAGGATCAAGCCGTCCAATGGTGGCGGTGTGCCTGTGCAAAGGCGCTGGGCCACCCCGACCGGGCCGCGTCGGCAGCCGTCCCGCTGTCGGCGCTGCGCTGGCCGAAGGACCTGGCCGCGTGGCGGGGCCGCGTGGCGTGGCTGGCGGCGCGCGCCCCGCAGCTGGGGCTGCCGGACCTCGGC
>JAABUX010010436.1_pt1 | contig 10365 bp, 7 predicted proteins | sample 5561851 | NCBI WGS metagenome assembly JAABUX01 (sample SAMN10711883, study PRJNA513361) | rock metagenome | isolation source: Antarctica rocks | place: Antarctica: Victoria Land, Richard Nunatak red sandstone | collected 2016-01-03 | reverse complement strand
TTTAGCAGGTAGCAGACCTAGGTTCGCCGCGAACGCATGGCTCTTACCGCGCCGCGCGGGTTAGCGGAACAGGGAACGGATCAGCGCCGCGCGGCGAAGAACTCTTGCAGCAGGTCGGCCGCTTCCGCCTCGCCCACGCCGCTAACCACCTCGGGCCGGTGATGGATCGTCGGCCAGCCGAACAGGCGCGGGCCGCTATCCACCGCGCCGCTCTTCGGATCGTGCGCGCCGTACACCAGCCGCGCGATCCGCGCCCAGGCGATCGCCCCCGCGCACATCGCGCATGGCTCGAGCGTCACCCAGAGCGTCGCGCCGACCAGCCGGTCCGCGCCCACACGTATCGCAGCCGCGCGCAGTACAAGCATCTCGGCGTGCGCGGTCGGGTCATTGAGCGTGCGCGTAGCATTGGCCGCATCGGCAAGCACTCCACCGTCCGCGCCGACCAGAACCGCACCGACGGGCACCTCGCCACCAGTTCCCGCCTTCGCCGCCAGCGCCAGCGCGCGCTTCATGTGAGGCGAAGACGGGAACATCGTACATGCTTAACGCGCCCATGCCGTAAGCACGAGGCAGCTCAGACGTGTTCGGAATTCCGCGCCAGCAACACGTAGAATGCGTAAAGCACACCCGGCACCCATGCCACCAATGTGAGCAGACAATCGATCCAAAATCGCGTCGACGCTCCCTCCTTCAGGAACACCGCGAGCGGCGGTAACACGATCGCGAGAATGAAGCGTATCGGGTCCACTGGTTACTTCTGGTCGGTCGCAGGCGGCGCCTTCTGCATGCCCACGACGGGCACGTCGACAAGCTCCTTCTTGGTCCCGGTCACGATCTTCCCCGTGGTGATCGAAGGCGCTTCGCCGCCCACCATCTTGGGAGCTTGGCCCGGGTTGAAATTCACGAGCCCGGTGAAGTAGGCGAGCGCGGCGAGCGCGATCAGCAGCAACACGACGATCAGCAGCGTGCTCCCGCCGCCGCCGCGCTTGACGATAACGGTGTCTCCAGTGACGGGATCGCGGCGAATTTCGTCGGCCATGGTCGCTTACTCCTATTCAGGTTAAATCAAAACGCCCCCAACCGATCGAGGTTGCAACGCGACCGTCGCGATTGATCAGCAGCAGCTCAGGCTTGCGCCGCCGCTGGCATCTTCGTATCCGCCGAAGCCAGAAAAGCGACGGATCTGGCGCGCCGCTCGCCGAATACGGCGATAATCAAGCCGGCAGCGTCCGCCTACCAGCGCTGGCTGACGACAAACTGCGCCAGCGTGCCCATCCCCGGCTTTAGATCGGGTCGGCGGGACGCCAGAGCGCATAACGGTCGAGCGCAGGGCCGAACCACGCGAGCGTGACGGGTAACAGATTGATCTCGAGCGCTAAGGCACAAACGCAATCAGCGCGCCCGCATAGCCGATCGAGCGCAGGAAGGGCACGGGCAGTGCGATCAGGCACACCAGACCCACGGACGCTATAAGCGACGGACGCGTTAGATTCCTACGCATTCATTCGCACGGGGTCGGCGGCAGGACGGCGCGGAGCAACCGCGCCGTCCTCATAAGCCGCCGATCAGGTCGCCTTGCGACGATGCTTGCCCATCCGCGAAGACGCCTTGCCCTTCGACGCGCGCATCGCCTCCTCGTCCTTGCCGCCGCCCTTGTAGACCTGCGCGGCGAGGTTGCGCTCGGCGTAGCTGCTCTGCTGGCAACGATCGGTCACGCCCGGACCGCATGGCGGCAACGCGGCACCCGTCGGCGCGGGCGCGGGCGCGTTCGCCATAGCAGCACCCGAAGACGACCCGGACGCGGCGGCACCATTATCCGCAGGCGGCGTAGCCATCGGCGCGGCGGTGCCGCTGTCGGCCGGAGGTGTCGCGGGTGCGGACGCACTGCTATCGGCCGGAGGCACCATCGGCGGAGTAGCAGGCGCGGGTGCCGCGGGCGCGGCGCTCGCGTCGGCGGGCGGCGCGGCGGTCGTGTCCTGCGCGAAGGCGGGCGTCGCCGCCGTGAACGCGATCAGGGCTAGGGCGGGAAAAAGCTTCATGAAGGCACTCCTGTAATTTCTATCCGCCCCCGGAACGAGGCAACTCAACAATAACGTTACGATAATGACTGTCCATGCCTTGGGGTTCCGCGCAACGCCTGACCGCGTTACGCTCTGATCAACGAATGAACGCGGGAGGACATCCATGCAGACCGCCGATCCCTCAAGCGACCCGCAGCGCGATCCCCCGCACGATTCTGACGTGGCGCAGCAACTCCGCCGCTTCACCAGCCTGATGGGACGCGCGCAGCAAGCGATGCTTGAGTTCTGGACCAAGCAGGGAAGCGCGCCGCCGCCCACGATGCCCGCGAGCGCGACCAGCATGGCGACCGCGTGGACCGAAGCCGCAGCCGCGATGTTCGCCGATCCCGAGCGCCTGGCCGCGATGCAAGGCGAATATTGGCGGCAGGCGTTGGGCTTGTGGGCAAACGTAACGGGCGTCGGCGCGAAAACCCCGCTCGCCGACCAAGCGGACAAGGATAAGCGCTTCAAGGGCGACGCGTGGCGCGAACAGCCCGTGTTCGACTTCATTCGCCAGGCATATCTGCTGACCGCGCGCTTCGTCCTCGATGCGGCCGGGCAGGCGCAGGGCCAAGACGCCGACGAACGTCAGCGTTCCTTGTTTTACACGCGCCAGTTCGTCGACGCGATGAGCCCGTCCAACTTCGCCGCGCTCAATCCCGAGGTTTTGAAAGCGGCGGTCGATAGCGACGGCGAGGCGTTGATGCGCGGGCTCGAGCACATGCTCGCCGATCTCGAAGGCGGACGGCTGACGATGGTCGATGCGAACGCGTTCGAGGTCGGTCGCAATATCGCCGCCACCCCGGGCAAGGTCGTTTTCGAGAGCCGGCTGTTCCAGCTGATCCAGTACACGCCCACGACCGAGCGGGTCCACGCGCTGCCGCTGCTCATCTTCCCGCCATGGATCAACAAGTTCTACATTCTCGATCTGACGCCTGAGAAGAGCTTCATCCGCTGGGCGGTGGCGCAGGGGCTGAGCGTCTTCGTGGTATCATGGCGCAATCCCGGCCGCGAACTCGCGGACGCGACGATCGACACCTACGTCTGCGAGGGCCTAATCGAGGCGGTGCACCGCGTCCTCGCTGCAACCGGAACCGCGTCCACCCACACGGTCGGTTACTGCGTCGCGGGCACGACGCTCGCGGCGACATTGGCGATGCTAGCGGCGCGCGGCCAGGCGGCGTTGATCGAGACCGCGACCTTCTTCACCGCGCAAGTCGATTTCGAGGACGCGGGCGAGCTGAAGGTGTTCATCGACGATACGCAACTGAACGCGATCGAAGAACTTACGCGCGAGACCGGCTATCTCGACGGCAAGTACATGGCTGGCACGTTCAACCTGCTACGCTCGAACGACCTGATCTGGAACTACGTCGTCAACAATTACATGCTCGGCAAGGACTATTTGGCGTTCGACCTGTTATTCTGGAACGCCGATTCAACCAACGTCCCCGGCACCTGGCACGCGAGCTACCTGAAAGACTTCTACCGCGACAACCGGCTCGCCAGAGCCGGCGGCATCGTCGTCGACGGCACCCCGATCGATCTCGCCGCCGTTCACACCCCCGCCTACGTCCAGGCGGGCAAGGAGGATCACATCGCCCCCGCGCGATCGGTCTACCACATCACGCACCACTTCACCGGGCCGCTGCGCTTTATCCTTGCGGGCAGCGGGCACATCGCGGGCGTGGTCAACCCACCTAGCTCGGGCAAGTACAATTATTGGTCGCGCGAAGGCGTGCTCCCCGCGACGCTCGACGCCTTCGTGACCGGCGCGACCGAGACCAAGGGCAGCTGGTGGCCCGATTGGTTGGCGTGGCTCGCGCCGCATCTCGGGGGCGAAGTCCCCGCGCGCGATCCCGGCCCGGGGATCGAGGACGCGCCCGGCCGTTACGTGCGTGAGATCGTCACCGGCTGATCCTGCGCGGCGAGAACCGCCAGTTCGCTCAGCAACGCGTGCGCCTCGCGCGGCGAGAGCGCGTCCGGATCGAGCGCGCGTAGACGGTCGAGGATCATGGCCGATTGCGCGGGTAGCCCCGGCTCCGGCGCGGCGTCCGCACCCGCGAACAGCGGCAGCTCGGCAAGCGGTACGCGCCCAGCCTTAAGCCGCGCCAGCACCGCCTTTGCGCGCGCGATCACCGGATCGGGCACGCCCGCCAACCGCGCCACCGCCAAGCCGTAGGACCGATCCGCCGCGCCCGTAGCGACCTCGTGCAGGAAGACCAGCTCGCCCTTCCACTCGCGCGCGCGCAGATTGGCGAGGTGCAGCCCGTCCAGCCGTTCGGCGAGCCGCGTCAGCTCGTGATAGTGCGTGGCGAACAGGCAGCGGCAGCCGAGCCGGTCGTGGATCCACTCGAGAACCGACCAGGCGATCGCCAGCCCGTCATAGGTCGAGGTGCCGCGCCCGACCTCGTCGAGGATGACCAGACTGCGCGCGGTCGCCTGGCGCAGGATCGCGGCGGTCTCGACCATCTCGACCATGAACGTCGATCGACCCGAAGCGAGATCGTCCGACGCGCCCACCCGGCTGAACAGCCGATCGACTACGCCGATGCGCGCCGCGCGCGCGGGCACGAAGCTGCCCATCTGCGCGAGAATGACGATCAGCGCGTTCTGGCGCAGGAAGGTCGACTTGCCGCCCATGTTGGGGCCGGTCACCAGCCAGACCGGCTTGTCGCCGAGATCGCAGTCGTTCGCCACGAAGGGCTTCTTGGCGGACGCGAGCGCCGCCTCGACCACCGGATGCCGCCCGCGCTCGATGTCGAACGCCGCGCTGTCCTCGATGATAGGCCGCGTCCAGCGCTCGGTCGCGGCCAGTTCAGCGAGCGCGACCGTCACGTCGATCCGCGCCAGCGCGTTCGCCGTCGCCGCGATCCGCGTCGCCTCGCCCATCACGCGCAGGACGAGCGCGTCGAAATGCGCGCGTTCGAGGATCTGCGCCGCCTCGCCCGCTTCGGCGATCTCGGCGGCGAGCGCGTCGAGCGCCTCCGACGCGAACCGCACTTGCCCCGCGAGCGTCTGCCGGTGCCGATACCCCGCCGCGCGCAATGCCGCTTCGGCGCGCGCGGGCGCATCGACGTGCCAGCCGAGCACGCCGTTGTGCCGGATGCGTAAGCCACTCACGCCGCTCGCCGCGCGGTACTCGGCCTCGAGCGCGGCGATGCGCGCCCGTGCCCCGGACGCGGTCTCGCGCAACACGTCGAGCGTGGCGTCGAACCCCGCCGCAATATAGCCGCCCGTATCGAGATCGCCCGACGGCGCGGGCGCGAGCGCCTCGCCGAGCGCGCCGAGCGTCGCCGCATGATCGTCGAGCCCGGCGAACGCGGCGGCGAACAAAGGCGGCGATTCCGCTGCGCCGTTCGCCAGCGCCGCGATCGCCCGGGCGCTCGCCAGCCCCTCGCCGATCAGCGCGAGGTCGCGCGGCCGTCCCCGCCCCGCGCCGATCCGCCCGAGCGCGCGCGCAAAATCCGGGGTCGCGCCGATCCGCTCGCGCAATCGCGCGCGCAGCCGCGCGTCGCCGAGCGCCCACGCGACCGCCTCGTGGCGCGCCGTGATCGCGGCCGCGTCGGTCAGCGGCGCGGCGAGATCGTCCGCAAGCAACCGCTCGCCTGGCGCGCTACGCGTGCGGTCGATCGCCCCAAGCAGCCCATCGCGTCCAAGCCCGAGGCTGGCGCGCGTCGCCGCGTCGATGGCGAGCAGCCCCGTGTCCCCCTCGCGCACTGGCGGATCGAGCCGGGGGCACGTACCGCGCCCCACATGCTCCAGATAGGCGACAAGCGCCCCCGCCGCGCGCAGTTCGAGCGGATCGAACATGCCGAATGCGTCGAGTGTCGCCACCCCGTAGGTCGCGCGTAGCCGTTGTTCGCAGCCGCGCAGGTCGAAGTGCACGGCGGGAAACGCCACGGCGTCCGGAATCTTCGATGCTTCGGGCACGACGACCTCGGCAGGTGCCAGTCGCGCGCGTGTCTCCGCCGCGCGCGCGGTCACGCTGACGACGAAGCGGCCCGTCGAAACGTCCGCCCATGCGAGCCCGCTGCGCTCGCCTTCGGGCACGATGACAAGCAGCCAATTGTTGACCCCCGCCTCGAGCAGCGCCTCCTCGGTCAGCGTCGCGGCGCTGACAACGCGCACGATCGCGCGCTCGACGGGCCGCCCCGCCTTGCGCGCGGCGGCGGGCGGCTCGATCTGCTCGGCGACCGCGACGCGGTGCCCGGCGCGCACCAGCCGCACCAAATACGCGTCCGCCGAGACCACGGGCACGCCGCACATCGCGATATCCTCGCCCGCGTGCCGCCCGCGCCGCGTGAGCGCGATGCCGAGCGCGGCGGCGGCGATGCGCGCGTCATTGAAGAACAGCTCGTAGAAGTCGCCCATGCGGTAGAACAGCAGCGCGTCCGCCGCCTCGGCCTTGAGCGCCAGATATTGAGCGATCATCGGGGTCGCGGCGTCGGCCATCGCGCGAGGCTATCGGGGCGGGAGACGAGCAACGTCAACGCCTCGCGTGGTTTGCACCAGAACGGAGGCGATGCCGCTCGCCACGCGCTGCCGGGTGTGCGACGGACGTGCGATGTTGATGGCGCTTGGACCGACCGGTCGCGTGGAGGCCTACGCGGCGGCACACGGCAACGCGCATCATTGCTTTGGTTGCGGCCGTGCGCTCGTGCTCAAGCGCGGCGGCCAGATCGTCGCGCATTTCGCGCACGCGCCCGACGCCGCCTGCGCGTGGGCACGCGGCGAGACGCCGACCCATCTGGCCGCGAAAGCCGCGCTCGCGCTCGCCTTCGCGCAGCGGGGCCTCGCGGTCGAAATCGAAGCCGAGGTTCTGTCCGGAGCGGGCGATCGACGCGCCGACATCCTCGTGCGACATCCGGAAACCGGCGCTCGGTTCGCGATTGAAGTCCAGCACAGCGCGCTCGGCCTCGAAGCGATCGAGGCGCGCACGCGCGCCTACGCCGCCGCGGGCGTGCCCGTGATCTGGATCGCGACGCTCGACTGGTCGAAGCTGACATGGCGCGGTCTCGCGGGCGGACTGCGTCTGAGCGAACGTTACGCCCCGCCGCCATGGCAGCGCTTCGCCGCCGCTTACCACGGCCAGCTGTGGTTCTGGGCCGAAGGCGCATTGTGGCGCGGCTGGCTCGACGAGGCGTGGATGGCGCGCGGGAAGACCGAGGCGGGGTGGGTGCCGTCGCGTCGCTGGTCGGCGCTGACGCTCGAAGGACCGTTCGCGCCCGAAGCCGTTCGTATCGCGGCACGCGCGGTGCGCGTCGAACCGCACGAAAGCTATGCCTTTCCGCCGGGGTTCGCGCCCAATCTCGTCGCGTCCGGTGGACGGTCGGGAGACGCTATGCCAACGATAATCCGCTGGGAGAGCCGCGCCAGCGACAGCATTCCACGGCGCGTAATGGCGCAGTCCAGCTCGGTGGCTGGCTATGCCGCCGCAAGGCCGCGCGCTACCGCTACAAGCAGGCCGTCCGCTCAGGCCAGGTAACCGCGGCTCTTATCGATCGGTCGCAATTGCGTTCGGCTTCGGTGCAGCGGCATATTCGTAGTTGTCCTCCGTGCGCGCTTCGACCTGTTCTCAAGGCGGTGATCCATGCCGATCGACCTCTCCACGCAGCTTGCGGCCGCAGTGCGTGACCCGGGCCTGCGCAAGGCGGCGACCGCGCTGCGCGCCAATCAGCTCGCGGTCGCGGAACAGCTGTTGCGCGCGCACCTGCGCGAGCGGCCGTTCGATGTCGCCGCGATCCGCATGCTCGCCGAGGTGGCGGGCCGGCTCGGCCGTTACCCCGACGCGGAAACGCTGCTGACGCGCGCGCTCGAGCTCGCGCCCGATTTCGACGCGGCGCGCGCCAATTACGTGACCGTACTCCACCGCCAGAGCAAGTTCACCGACGCGCACATCGAGGCCGATCGGCTCCTGGCATCGTCGCCGGGCGATCCGGGGCACCTCGCGTTAAAGGCGGCGGTGCTGGTGCGGACCGGCGGATACGACGAGGCGATTGCCGCCTACGCCTCGATCCTCGACCGCTTTCCCGCGCAGGCGAAGCTGTGGGTGAGCTTTGGGCACGTGTTGAAGACGGTCGGGCGGCAGGCCGAAAGCGTCGCCGCGTACCGTCGCGCGATCACGCTCGAACCGACGCTGGGCGATGCTTGGTGGAGCCTCGCCAACCTCAAGACCGCGCTGTTCGACGACGATGATTTGAGCGCGATGCTTGCTGCGCTGGCGGATGTGCGCGACGCCAGCGACCGCTACCATCTTCACTTCGCGCTCGGCAAAGCGCTCGAGGACGCGGCCGACTATGGGGCGTCGTTCATGCATTACGCGCACGGCAACCGGTTGCGCCGCACCGAACTGCCCTACGACCCAGCGCAGACGACCGCGCACCTGGATCGAACGCGCGCGCTGATGATCGCCGAAGTCCTCGCCGCGCGCCCGGGCGGCGATCCGGCGCGCGATCCGATCTTTATCGTCGGCCTGCCGCGCGCGGGATCGACACTGATCGAGCAAATTCTCGCCTCCCATAGCCAGGTCGAGGGCACGATGGAGTTGCCCGACATCGCCGCGATCGCGACCGATCTCGCGGGGCGCGGCATAGCGGGCGGCACGAAGCGCGGCGAGGACGATGAAGGCGTGCCGGGCTATTTGCCGCCGTTGCTGGCGCTATCAGCAAACGCACGCGCCGCGCTCGGGACGCGTTACCTCGATGGCACGCGTATCCAGCGCAAGACCGATCGGCCGATCTTCATCGATAAGATGCCCAACAACTTCGCGCATATCGGGCTGATCCACCTGATCCTGCCCAACGCGAAGATCATCGACGCGCGGCGGCACCCGATGGGCAACGGCTTTTCCGCCTTTAAACAGCACTTCGCGCGCGGCCAAGGATTCAGCTACGATCTGGGCGAACTAGGTCGCTACTACGCCGATTATACCCTGCTGATGAAGCACTACGACCAGGTGCTTCCCGGTCGCGTCCACCGCGTTTACTACGAGGCGATGGTGGCGGACCCAGAGCGCGAGGTGCGCGCCATGCTCGACCATTGCGGGCTGGACTTCGAACCCGGCTGCCTCGCATTTCACGAGAACCGCCGCGCGGTCCGCACCGCGAGTTCGGAGCAGGTCCGCCGCCCGATCAGCGCCGAGGCGGTCGATCACTGGCGACATTACGAGGCGTGGCTTGGGCCGCTGCGCGAGGCACTCGGCGACGTGATCGACCGCTACCCGTATTCCTAGGCTTTTCGTTGGCCCAAGTCGCCGATCTTTCACACTAATTTTGTCGTTGAAGGCCCGTTTAAAGACGGGCTTCGACAAGCTCAGCCGCAACGAGTGAAGCCGAGTATCGCTGGCTCGATGCTGTGAGGCACGGCGATGAAAGACACCACTTCGCTTACCGGATGCATGCCAAGCTACTACAACAACGAGAGCAAGAACCAGCGCGATTTGATCTGGCTGAGCAGCTAAGGCGAGGTCCATTCAAATATATGCAGGTTCTAGAACACTGGCGCGCTAAGGATTTTCGAGCACGATCTAAAAACTATCGCGGAATATAGGAGTGCTTAGCGGTCTGGTAGAGGTAAGCAACATCGTAACAAACTTCCAAGACAGGATGTGTCAGCCAAAGCCTCAAGCGAGCGGAAGTTTTCTATCGTCCGATAAGCGGGCGGAGAACCAGGATAATTATGGCCAGCTCGACGGCTCGTTCAATTTCTACATCGGCACCACCAGTCCAATGGGGTTCGCTCGATCCACGCGGTCAGCCGCGCGAGCTTGTCGATCTCCGCCTCGCGTTCGGCGGCCTAGCGCGCGTGGATCGCCCGCAGCAGCGCCTTGCCCGCCGCCGCCGCCGCCGCCTCGAACGCCTCGGCGTACCGGTCGATCTTGCCCACCGCGATCCCGAGCAGCAACAACGCCTCGGCGCGCTGTGGCGGATCGATCCCGGTGTTCGCGAGCATCGTCGTCAGTGCGGCGTGCGCCGCTTCATAGTCGCTGCGCGCGACCGCGAGCCGCCCATGGAGCCAGATCACATCGGGGCGATCGGGCGCGCGAACCATCATCTCATGCGAAAGCCCGGTCGCTCCGGACACGTCGCCCGCGTCAAGCAACACCGACGCAAGAGCGAACAGCGCCGCGATCGAAGCCGGATCGCAGGCGATCGCCTGACGAAAACCGTCTTGAGCGCGTTCGGCGTGGCCCTCTTCGTACTCATACCAACGGCCTTTGATGCTGACTCGGCGGGGATTCCCAAGCTGGCGGAAACGTGATTCAGCCTCCTGGTTGCAGAGGAGGTCGCCCATGCCCGCCATC
>JAABUX010010435.1_pt1 | contig 10366 bp, 20 predicted proteins | sample 5561851 | NCBI WGS metagenome assembly JAABUX01 (sample SAMN10711883, study PRJNA513361) | rock metagenome | isolation source: Antarctica rocks | place: Antarctica: Victoria Land, Richard Nunatak red sandstone | collected 2016-01-03 | reverse complement strand
CAGCACGTACGAGCCCAGCAAGCGCTCCGCGCACTGGCTGAAGCTGAAGAAGGACTACATGGACGGCGTCGGGGACACCTTCGACACCGTCGTCATCGGCGCCTGGCACGGCAGGTGATTCAGGCCTTTAACCCTTCACGTGGTCTCGCTATGCCCAACATGAGCTCCCTGAGTTCGTAAACTTGCCTGGCGTCGGCGACGTCTTCGTCACCCGCCGTCGGCCTAGTCGAACACCAGCCGGCACGCAGCAGCCGCCACGAGCATGTGCAGACAGCATGGCTAAAAGCTTGGAGCGCCCGTGGGCTTCTTTTCGTTCTCGTCTTGCTTGCTTGTGATGCACTGCCGGCGGAGAATGCATGGCACGGCATATGCTTGAGGGGTGGACTCATCAAAGTGTTTGGCCGTTGCTCTCGACGACGGTGCAAGCCGGCAGAGGCTCCCCAGGCCTTAGACAAAAGCTGCTGTTGCATCGTGTCAGCATTCCGATAACTGTATCAAGATGGCCATCGCAGCCCTCGTCCATCGCTGAGCCTCCTTGCCCTAGCCCTAGCCCTAGCCATAACCCTATCCTTAACCCTAACCCTCATTCTTACCCAAATCCTTGGCCGTGCAGGGGCAAGCGGAAGGGCGTGTACGGCGCGTACCTGCTGGCGGTCTGGGACGCCGAGGGCGAGGAGTACCAGAGCATCAGCAAGATCGGCACCGGCTTCGACGAGGCGCAGCTGGCGTCCTTCCACGCCCTGCTCAAGCCGACGGTCGTCGACGAGGCCCGGCCTTACTACAAGTGCGCTCTCTGGATGCGGGAACCCTAACCTTAACCCGTAACCTGTCCCTCTAACCCTGACCGTTTTTTTTTCTCACCCCAAACCCCACCCCAACCCTAAGCCTAATCCTGACACGAACCCTAACCCTGACCGTGACCGTGACCCTGACCCTGACCCTGACCCTGACCCTTACTCTTACCCTACCCTTGCCCCTAGCCCTAGCCCTAACACGCTCTCTGGGGCCTTGCCTGCAGGTATGGGTCGAACCCCAAGGATCTCCCGGAGGTCTGGTTCGAGCCGACACAGGTGCGGCTTTCGCGCCGAATGGCTAGCATAAAGGGGTAGCTTAGGGTTAAACCTGGCCGCGACCTTCCCCTGAAACCCGTGCCTTGCTCTTGCGTGGGCTGTGTCCGGCAATGGCCAGCACCCTGGCGTGATTTTGTATGCAGGTCACAGCAGCCATTTCTTTCCAACCCTTTTTAAACCGAGATTATGTGCTTTTAGAGTGTTTGTTTCCACAAGCAGGTATGGGAGGTGAAGGCCGCTGATCTGTCCATCAGCCCGGTGCACTGCGCGGCACTGGGTCTCGTGGACGAGACAAAGGTGCGTAACTCCATCAGAAAATGCCAGGTTCAGCAAGCATGTAGCAGGCAAATGTCATCCTGCCGCAGTGCATGGCTGCTGCATGCTTGCCTCTGCCTCGTATAGGCGGAGCAATGAAGGCTGACGGGTGCCTCCGCAGTTGCTGCTTTGCCTTGATTTGAGGAGCCACAATGCCTGCTGCTGCTGGAGGTGCCTCTCATTGTGCAAAATAACCGACCCCAGTAGACAATAGCCAATCGATCCGCACGCTCACAGGGCATCTCCATCCGGTTCCCGCGGCTCGTCCGCGTGCGCGACGACAAGAGCCCCGAGGATGCCACCACGGCTGCCCAGGTGTGCATCTCGCGAGTGTGCTGGGGCTGTGCTGCTCTCCCAGCGCTTTGATTGCATCAGGCCCCAACCTGTTTCGATCGTTCCACCGGCTCTTTACAGCAGCATGACCTTCTTTGCTGTGATCGCTATCATGCTGCTTTGAAAATGCGGGTTGGACCTGAGGCAACACATGTGCTTGCTGATGACAGGTTGCGGAGATGTACAAGAACCAGGCCATCCACAACACGAAGGGCGGTGGCAAGGGCGCTGACGACGACGACTACTGAGCGAGGCGCTGCAGCATGCTGGCATCACCGCGGGACAGGAACAGCCACTACATACACAGCCAGCACAGCCAGCAATAAGGCCTCGGGCCCGAGGCCTGGGTCCCAAGAGCACAAAGGAACACATCTGCATGTTGAACTGGACTAGATAGTGGTGCTTGACATTGCACTCTTGGATTCGCGTGCGTGCCGTGTCACGACCTCGTCGCCGCATTTCTCCACCTGGGTGAAGCCCAGTGAGAGACGTACCTTGGAGCAGAATCACGCACCACGCCCTCGTACCCTCTGCCGCGAGACAACTGCCGCCCCGCCAACAGTGCCGAAGCTTTGCGCGTGCGGTGTCAGCCCCGGGGCGCGTGTTCCGGGCCAGACGGCCAGTGCATACAGTGTAGGACATGGCGGCGTGGCATCGATAGCGACCGTCGCATGCCAGCACGATGGGCTCCAAGGTGCGATTACTACCTCAGCGCGAGAGTATCGTGAGACGGCGTCGCGCTGACCTGGTCGCGTTCCTCGACGCAGGTGCTCGTGAAGAACGGACACAAGCCGCGCCGCTCGCGCAGTTTCGGCCCCTTGCTCGGCCTGCTCGCCCTCGCTGCTACGCTCTTCGTTGTGGCGTGAGCCCCTCGGCGCCCCCCTCCCCAGCCTGCTGATGCATCGAACCCCCACAGTGCCTTGCTATACCTGTGGTCTCACGCATGGTCGCGCGCTTTGCTTCAACTCGCTACAGGCTGTCTGTCCATTGTTGAACGCGTGCTGACCCGTCCTTGTGAGCTGATCGACAGATATGAGTGGCGCCTGCACACCATCGTCGCCGATGGGCCGAGCAGCGCGCCCGTGCACCTGTCAAGCACGAGAAGGTACAGTCTTGATGCCGCCATGCCTGACTACAGCTCATCCGCATGCATGGCGTGTACAGAGGTCATGCGTGGTTGCTGCCATGAATGTGACCGTTTTCGGAGCATTTTTTTGGAGTTCCCGCTACATGTTTCCCAGGTGAAAGAGTATAAACAGTATAAACTCAAATATTTGTCGCTGGCATTTGGAGCATAACCCTAAGAGCAGACTGGAAACTCTCAGAGTCGGCTGTCTTCCTGCCAACAGGAGCGTTCTGAGCGCCAAGGCGGATGAGGCGGAGCCGCTCAAGCCGGGCAAGGTGTGGGACGAGCACTCGGTCCTGCTGCTGGAGGGCGGGGAGCCGCTGCCGGACAGACTGGTGTCGGAGCTGCAGGAGGAGGTGAAGAAGGTGTGTCGCTCGGCACACCTCGTCGTCCTCGTCTTGTGTCATATGACCAGTGCGCAGCACTGCGTGGCCAACTTTGGACGATTCGCTCTGCATGCATGTTGGGCAAGCGGCATCACGACATGAGTCTGAGTAGCCGCAGATGTGCAGACCGCGCATGCCCGCCGACATGCTGATGGACGCACTGCATCAGGCAGTTTGCCACAATGCGCATGGCGCTAATCTTGCAGGGCTCGTCACGGGTCTGCATAACTGCGGGAGTGTCCTTGACAGTTACAATTCGCCTTAATCACCGTGGTCCATCGTCCCGCACCGCAGCCTGTGCATACAGATGCCCTGCAATGCAGGTCGCGGCGGCCATCGTGGTCACGCTGCACCGGGGCCGCGAGGCGTCGGCGCTGGCGGCCGCCTTCAACGTGCTCAGCCTGCCGGCGGTCGTGTATCTGCCGCCCAACTGCATCGCCGCGGTCGCCGACGAGTGCAGGTGAGGCGATGGCAGTTCTGCATCGGTCGTGCCGCTCGCAGACCCTCTGCGAATCAGGGAATCTGCACAAGACAGAGTTGTCGAAGCAAGGGTTCGGGTCAGGGTCAGGGTATCTTGCGCCGCACTGCATCGCCGCGGTGGCTGACGAGTGCAGGTGCTGCAGCGACTCGCCGGTTGCGCTGATCGCAGACCCTCTGGTCTCCGGGTTTGCGTGCACAGACAGCGTGTATCGAGCTAAGTCTCGTGTAAGAATCAGGGTTCTGCCGCCGAACTGCATCGCCGCGATCGCCGGCGAATGCAGGTGCTGCAGCGACACGCCGGTACAGCCGTACCGGCCAGTCCCTGTGGACTAAACTCTCCGTGTCCGCTCGTGCATGGCGTCCATGCATCGCCAGTGCTGCGCAGACACCCACTGCAAAGTCTGGACCTATCTCTGAGCCTCTTTTGCCTTACCAGCCGCATGTCGTGATGTGGCCGCGGACCTGCAATTTGAACCGTGTCAAAGCTTGTGACCCACCTGAATTTGGCTGAGAGGCGTCCCGTGCTACACCTGAACCCTTGAGCCTGAGTCCTGACTCTGTCTCGCTAGGCCGCACGTGTACCAGGCGCAGCCGGGCGGAGAGGACGCGACGGGCATCGACGCGGCGGCGGTGGCGGAGTGGCTGGTGGACATCGCCCCGGCGTATGTCAACCTCATCAACGACTCCTACGAGACGGTCACCTTCACGGAGACGCTGGACGGCACCGGCCAGGGGCAGCGGGTGAGCACAGGATTCAGGGTTTAAGTCAGGGTCCTGGCGTACGTTCATCCTCATCGACGACTCCTACGAGATGGTCACATTTTACCAAGACGCTGAATGGTACTGACCAAGGGCAGCGGGTAGCTTTACTGGCCCGTTGTGTCCGCTTCTACGATGTTATGCTGCCGTCGTGGCATGCCGAGTCCCAAAACCCTTGGGTCAGCAGACGGGCGGCGGCAGCAGCCATTCAGATCAGGCGCATCATTTAACGCACGGGCACGTCGAAGCATCTGAAAGGTGGCAGCTTGGTGTTGTTTGGCGTACACAAGTAGCTCACACGTTGGCCCTTTGCTCGATACTTGTTACCATGCAAGGATGTAATACATCTGCTTTTTCGTCCAGACCACGGTCAAGCCGCGCGACCGCACCTGGCTGCCGACGAAGCTGGGGGCCGTCTGGCGCGCGGTCGTGAACGGCTCCACCGTGCAGCAGCTCAGGGTGCGCTGACCAACGTCTCCCGCATGCGTGGTGATCAGCCAGCATATGTTGTGCATTACGGTCATGCAATGCATTCGGGACTTGCGGACCTACAGGCCTGCTTGGCTTTACGCTGCAGGGCGTAGGAGTTACAGGATGTTCAGTGATCCAGATGGTTGAGCAGAAAAGAAAAGGCTCCCACCAGATGCGAAGGAAAAAATGGAAAGAAAAACTTGAAACTGGAAAGGAAGAAGGAGGAGCGTAAGCTAAAAGAAGATGATGGTTGACATCCAAGGCTCAAACATGATCGCAATAATGACTTCATGCGCAGGTCATGCACGACAGCGCGCTGGCGGTGCGGCGCCCCGGGGAGTGCACCTATTTCAAGCCGGGCTGCGAGGTCAGTGTCGACAAGGTCGAGTTCACGCCCGAGATGGTCCGGGTGCGTGGACTGCTTGGGGCAAGTTGTGAACAAAGCCAATGGATCGCTGCCTTCTCGATCAGCAAAAGCTTGCTTGTCTGAACCTGGCAATGAGCACGATCAAAGTTGTAGTTCTTGTCGGGACCCGCCGTCCAGTTGGCCGCTGTGCAATTGCCCCGTTAGATGCAGCGCACTTCAATACGAGTCTGTCAGTAAAAGTGCTGGATGGCACTTTTAATATCTACACGCCGTCCAAAACAGCATGCAAATTCGTCGGGCCAATGCGTTCGTTTGACTGCGCAAGTTTGTTTATTGAAACCCTAAGAGTTCTCGACAAAACGTATTTAATCAGCGAAACAGCTACTTTTCAAAATCGAAGTCTATATAAGTCTGCAATTGCTTTTTCATTAAGCTTGTGTCATCTTTACAGGAGCGGGAGGACTTCTCGATCGACCGGCAGCGGCTGCTGGTGGATCAGCCCCCGCGGACGGCCAACTTCACGCGGGACGGGTTCAAGATCACCCGGGCCCCGCCGCTGCTGCTGGAGGCGCTGCAGTCGTTCTTCGAGATCACGAAGTACAACTACAGCCGCGAGGTGGGGTTTCCAGGGCTTCTCGGCTGTGCATGGCGCTCACAAGTGCCAGAATGCCATGCACACTCTCGTGTGCTGTTAATTCGGTCCTGAAAACATCACGCTGCCGGGTGCGTGCAAAGGCATGGATGAGCGTTTTAACTGGCTACTTTAGAGCTGTACTCGTCATCACGGAGAGCACTATCCTTCATTTGAGTGCATGTGCAGCGTGGAGACTTGTATGTGCAACGCCGAGGCAGCCTCCGCAGTGGATCCCGCACTAATCCTGCCACGGCATGAGTCTGCCTTCCTGACGCTTTATCTGGCGTGCTATGCTCGACACTGCAGGTATGGTCCCCGCGGGACACGTACGTGAACCACCACGAGACGACCAATCTGCTGGTGGACCTGCCCGAGGACGGCCCCATGCGCGACTCCATCTTCGCCATCATGCGGGCGCGACGCCGTCCTTCGCTGCCCTTCCCAGAGCAGCTTGCCCAAACCTACAGTTTTGGCTGGATTTAACACAGTGATGTGATGTCCACCTCTGTCTCTGACGTTGTAAGGTCGGACGATGAGCAGCATACCGTGCCAGTTGCAGTGGTCCTTGATGACCAGTCCCCACTGTATGGATGAGGTCAAACAATACGGGTATGCATGGTTTGTGCGCTTGCATGCATGTGGATGCATCAATGCTTTGCTAACTCATGAGGATTCTCTGGGCACCCTGCATTGATGATTGCAAAGAGCAAAAAAAGTTGCAAACACAGCGCTGAAATTGACACGACTTTGCCTACTTATGACAGGGCATCATGGAGCGCTGGTCAGGGAAGCGGCTGAAGAACAGCGCCATCTACGGCGTCCGCGTGTACCGCCGCGGCTCGATGCTGCACAACCACGTGGACCGCAGCGACACGCACATCATCTCCGCGATCGTCAACGTCGCGCAGCAGGTGGGCGCTGCCACTTGCTCGCTCCCGCTTCTCGCGCTCTCTCGCACGCATTTAACACACATCTCCTTGGCGCTGACACACAGCTGGCGCACTTTTGCATGGTCAAAAGCTCTGCTTGCGGTCGTCTCCTGTTGTCAACCATTTTCCTTCTGCCCAGTCGCGATCTGGGCTTGTGACCCTAACCTCAGAATGGCGGGCTGCCCAGTCGCGATCTGGGCTTGTGACCCTGACCTCGGACTGGTAGGCTGGCGTTCGCTTGCGTGCTTTTAGATAAGGGGTGCATGGCTGGATTCGTCGCCCAGTCTTTGTCGAGCATAGAATTTGGTGAAGTCTTGCCCTGGTGGGACAGCCGCGGCTGGTCTATGAGCTGGACCACCTGTAACCTCATCCCTAACCCTCGCCGCGAACCCTAATACGGACAATGCAGGTGGAGAAGACGTGGTCGATGTACGTGGTGGACCACCTTTTGCCTTGACCCTCAACCTGGCCTGAAATCCTGAGCCTGAACCCTCAGGTGGAGAAGCCGTGGCCGGTGTACGTGCTGGACCACCACGGCGTGGAGCACTACGTGGAGATGCAGCCCGGCGACATGGTGCTCTACGAGGGCGCCTCCTGCAGCCACGGCCGCGAGCGGCCCCTGGTCGGCGACTGGTTCGCCAATGTGCGTCCGATCCTCACTAGGCGTTCACTGCCGAGGTTTACACCCCAACAGAGGCTGCTACTCCAGCCCTAGTATCAACACCATGCAGTACCGAACTTCATCTTGTACCCGTAGCTCGTCTTGACCCTGCCCATGCAAGTGCTCTGGCCTAGACTGGCGAGCATCCCCGGTTTGGTGACTGGTTCAACAATTTGCGCTCCACGGAGCCTTCACCATGCCAGCGATCCGTCCTGAACGATGCATTCCCCCTTCTGGTGCAAAAGCTCGTGAGTGCCACAGCTCGTGCACATGTGTTCGCATGCGTGTCTCCTACTCGCTGCTGAGCCCTTGCGCATGCTGGGTCGTGCCCCGTGATGAGCTCGAAACTTAACACCGGTTGCATACTTAGCGGCTCTGTCATGTGCAGGTGTTCATCCACATGGCGCCGGTGGACCCGTTCATGCACGTGCCGGGCGACCCTGAGGACGAGGAGGAGGAGGGCGCCGAGCAGTGATCAGTCAACTTCGGAGCTTCTGCAGGTCGCAGGGACAACCAGCCCCTCGCTGCTGAGGTCATGTCAGGCCTGAGCAGACATGTGCTGTGACTTGTATGATTTAGCTATGGTCTTCATATCAAGACTGCGAGCATCGAGTGTGCGAACAGTTAGCTTTGTCTAGGTACATCCTGTTGCGTTGCAACCCAGCTAGCTGGTAGGACTTTTGGACGGTGGAGCGCGGTGCGCACGAGTGCCGTGCGTCAGCATTTCACAGGTGGTCCTGCAGAGCGTTGACCCAATCTGAGGCTGGTCGCTTGCACATCCCATGCAGCATGCCGGATGGCCCTAAATGCCGAGCGACTTGAGCGGAAGCTTAAGGCGGAGGGCAGCATCTCGCTAGGGCAATCCACGCCCACCAGAATTTCTTCTGGACGCCCGGGCAATTTGCTCACGTCTGCAGCAGCGATGGCACCTCTCGAAGGCTCGACGTGGTTTATCGGGGTCACCGAGCAGGGGCGGGCACCGACCCCGATCCCGAGTTCGGAGAGGAGGACGAGCTGCTGTCGCCGCATCCTCATCCGCACTTCAGCCAGAGAGCACCGTGGCTCCGAGCGGGATTTCTCGGGGTCCGCCTTCCCAATTTATGGTTTGCACTCTGCGTTATACACCGCCGCAGCCGACGCCAGCCGAACCGTCAGCATTCCGCCTTGCACTTGCACACTATGCATGCTGTCGCTTGCTGGTGACGTGCTGACGGCATTTGTGACGTCTCGATGCAGGCCTCAGACGGCTTGGTCAGCGTCGCTTTGCTAATGCTAGGCGCGCCGTCGGCTCATGGACTGTTGTGTGAAGTCCTTACAGTAGGCTCGAAACCGTTTGTGTCAGCACACACCGGTAAGAGCCATGGCACCGCAGTGCAAGCGGTACCCGAATCATCATGAGGTGGCCGCTGAGATCGGTCACATGGTGCGACTGCACCGCAGGCGTCGGCGGCGGGACGCAGAGCCGGAGAGCGGTCGTGCTGGCGGGCGTCGCTGGGCTGATCGGCGGAGCGCTCAGGTGTGCTGCATGTGCGAAGCAGCGCAGCAATAGTCTCTGAGTGTACGTCATGCCTTTTCACACAGCCATGAGAGCATGTCTGCAAGCGACACGGGGATGTTCATCACGCAGGCGTGCGCGGAGTTACCTGTGGTCCCCTGCATGTGCTTATTGGCTTTAGCCACTGTGCCGACCTAGACCAGTGTTCATATGCCGCAGCATGGCAGTGGGCGAGTACATGAGCGTGTCCAGCTAGTGCGACAGCGAGCAGGCCGACATCGACAAGGAGCGGGTCGAGCAGGCTAAAGGGTGCGCGTGCCTCGCTTGCGCGCTCCTCCGCCGCAAACAGCAGTTTGCTGCACGATGCCAGCAGGGTTGTCTCGGAACTCATTCCCCAGATCTGTGGCAAGTGCCGGTGGCTGCGGACCCGATAGCGGGAGTCCCGCGTTGCCACCTGCATCTCAGCCACTGTTACGAGCACGCTCTACGTGTTGTGGGATGCAAATGTCGAGCCCTGTATCATGTAATCCTCGTGCAGGGCCGGAGGCGCAGAAGCGGGAGTTGCTCGAGCTCCAGGCCATCTACAGGGAACGGGGGCTGTCCAAGGAGCTGGCGCGGCAGGTGGGCTGCGCACAACGGTACAAAAAGAATATCATCGTCAGATATGCACCGCAGCAGTGCTGCTGAGAGGGCGGCGGCGCCTGTCTGTACGGCGACCACTGCAAACACGTACTGATCGTCAGACCAGTCTTGCCAGTCTACCTCTCATAGGCTAGTGACTGGTGCTGTGGCTGCGCAGGTGGCCATCCAGCTCAGTGAGAAGGACGTCATCCGGGCGCACGCGCGCGACGAGCTGGGCATCGACATGGACGACCTGTCGAGCCCGTGGTCGGCAGCCGGCGCGTCAGCGGTGGCCTTCGTCGTCGGGGCAGGTGCAGACAGATACTTGAAAACAACGTTTTCTAATGCTAAACCCTTATTTGAGAAACTTTCGACTTAATTCAATATGAGAGCTTCTCTGAAAACTTGGCCCACCCCGCACGAACCCGAAACAGCGCTCAAGCAGCAGTGGACTGCTTCCCGAGCGTCCATTTCTTTGTTGGCATGATTTGTTGCTGTCGCCTGGCAGTTGGCTGGTGGTGAATTCGCCGGTTGTGCTGAAGGACTGTGATGTCCCTCAACCAAGTGGGTTTTGAAACTACCATCGTCGATGCGGCAGGTATCCCGCTGCTGTCGGCCGCGTTCATCGCGGACCACGCCCGGCGGCTGATCAGCCTGGTCATCGCGTCGACGTTCGCGCTGCAGGCGGCGGGTAATGACTGGCGCGTGGCTCAGGGGTG
>JAABUX010010433.1_pt1 | contig 10367 bp, 10 predicted proteins | sample 5561851 | NCBI WGS metagenome assembly JAABUX01 (sample SAMN10711883, study PRJNA513361) | rock metagenome | isolation source: Antarctica rocks | place: Antarctica: Victoria Land, Richard Nunatak red sandstone | collected 2016-01-03 | reverse complement strand
GAGGAACGTCAGCGCCGCGTGGCCATCATCTTCGATGAGTTCCAACAGGTCCTGGAGATCGATGAGCACTTGCCGGGCCTGATGCGGGCCGTCTTCCAGACGCAGGGCGAGGTCGCCCACGTGTTCATGGGCAGCAAAAGGCATCTCATGAATGACGTCTTCACCAATCGCAACCAGCCACTCTACAAGATGGCCAAGCCGGTCGTCCTTCATCCAATCAAACGCGACGATTTCGACGTGTTCATCCGGGCGCGCTTCCGAGAGACAGGGCAGGGTATCGGCGACGACGCCGTCAACGCCATCCTGGACATCACGGAGGGCCATCCGCATAATACTCAGGAACTCTGTTATTTCACCTGGGCCGTGGCCAGAGGAGCTGGCAGAACCGTGGTGCAGGTGTCGGATGTGTCGGATGCACTGGAACAGGTTCTCGACGCCGAGAGCGCCCACTTCATCACGCTGTGGGAGGATCTCTCCGTGCACCAGCGCATCGTCCTGGGCGCACTCAGCGTCGAGTCGGGCCAGGTGTACAGCGAGGATTATCGCCGACGCCACCGCGTGGGAACGGCGGCATCCGTCCAGCGGTCGATCATGCGCCTCATCGAGCGGGAGATTATCGAGCAGTCCGCGGAGAACGGCTACCACATCGCGGATGTTTTCTTCCGCGTGTGGATCGAACGTCGCGTGCGATAGGACGTTGTCCCATCGTAGAGCCATGTGCTTCCATCTTCGTCGATGCCGATGTACTATACGGGTGTCTCAAACCAAACGGACGGACGACGCATCGTTATCTCGAAATCTGGAAAGGGTGTGCATGCAGATAGGACAGGAAGGCGCCGGGTACAAGCGCGTCCTGGTGACGCTGGATGGCTCCCTAAGCGCGGAGGAAGCGATTCCCCATGCCCTGGCGCAGGCACGCACCTTTGGAGCCGAGCTTATCTTGCTGCAAGTGCTCCCCACGTTGCTATCCCTGCCGGGGACATCGTCCACGACCCGGGACACGGACGCGGCGGCCGACGAACCTAACGCCACGGAACACGGCAACACCAAGGACGCCAAGAACGATAAGCGGCAGGCGGCCAGGACCTATCTGCAGGCGGTAGCCGGTAACATGCGGAGCCAGGGGGTCCGGACGACGTACCGCGTGCGTCGCGGGGCCGTCGCGGCCACCATCCTGCGGGAGACCGCCGCGACGCACTCCGATCTGATCGTCATGACGACGCATGGGGCGGGGCGTCTTCCTCGTCTGGTCGTGGGTTCCGTCGCAAACCAAATTGTCTCGCGCGCCCCATGTCCGGTCCTACTCATCCGCCCCAGCATGGCCGCGGACGTGGTAGAGGATGGCGTGCGCAACTTCGAAGACGACTCCGCGCACTTCGGGCTGCTGATCAAGCGCCCACTGGGCATCCGCACCGTGGCCCTGAACCGCATCGTGGGCAGCGTCGGACGCGCCTCGGATCTCAAGGCGGACTTCCTCCCGCCCAACCATCAGGGCAACGCGCGCTATAAGAGCGTGCTCAGAGCCATGGAGCAGGGCGTGATCCTGCAGCCGGTGGAGATCTACAAGCTGGGGTACGACTACTACGTGCTCGACGGCAACCACCGCGTCGCCGCGGCGAAAGCGCTGGGCCAGACGGATATCGACGCCGACGTGACGGAATACCTGGAGGCGGAGAACAATGACGCGCACCGGGTGTATCTGGAACGGCGCGCGTTCGAAAGCGCCACCGGGCTGACGCGCGTCGGGGCGACGCGTGCCGGACACTATCCGCGCCTGGAGGCGCTGATCCGCGCCTATGGTGAGCGCGAGGGCATCGCGGACCTGCGAGACGCGGCGCAGCGATGGTACGCGCGCGTCTATCGCCCCCTGGCCATCAAGCTGCGCCGCGCGCAACTCACGCGCATCTTCCCCGGCGAGCGCACGGCCGATCTCTTCGTCCACCTGGACGACCTACGCGCACGAGAGGTGGAGCATCAGGGGCATCGGAGCGACCATCAGATCGACTATGAAGATGCATTGCGCATGATGCTGGCGCGCTATCGCAGCGGCCGTAAGAAGGCGCGCCTGCCCCTACCAGGACTTGGCCTGTTGCTGAAGAAGGACGATGAGGCCACGGCCGAGGCGTGAGGGCAGTGCTCGTTTTCCGGCTCAGCGGGCGGCAGGCCGGATAATGCTCCAGGCCAGCAAGCTGCATAGGACGAAGCCGAGGGCGTTGGCCACGCCATGGGCGGTGGGCGTCGGCAGATTGCCTGCGCTACCGACCCCGGCCAGCGCGCTGCTAGCCCCAATCCAGGTTAGGTAGAGCGGCAGCAACATCGCTACGCCCGAAACGGCCAGCAGCCCGGCGGCCAGAAATGGACGTGTGCGCGGCGCGACCGCGAGGATAGTGAGCAACGCCAGCGCCAGTAGTGCGGCCGCCAGAATGGCCCTGGCGACGACATCCAGAGACGGCGCGACGATACCTGCGATGGCCAGCAACGGCGTGCCCACGATGATGCCATAGGCGGCGACGCGGAACGTGCGCCATCGCCACGTCCTCCCTCGAGACAGCGCCCTCCCGACCATCCCAGCCAGCACGGGTGTGGCAAAGAGGGCATAGTGGGCGTTCATGGCGGCGAGTAGCGCGTCGCCGCTGCCAGGTATGCTCCCAACGCGCGCCTGGTAAAGCTGTGCCCCGGCAACGGGCAGCAGGAGCAGGCCGGCGGCGATGCAGACCTCTTCGATACGCCGTCCGTGGCGGTACAGCCGGTCGAGACCCAGAAGGGCGACGACGGCGCACAGCAGCAGCCAGCCCAGCGTCAGAAGCGCGGCGAGTGAGCCGGACGGCACGTAGAACGAGGCGCCGGCGAGTAGGGAGGCGGCCGGTTGGATCGCAACCGCCAGCCAGAACAGGCGCCGCGGCGCGGCCGCCGAGGGCGCGGCAAGACCGATCGTTAACGGGGCCACCACGAGTAGAGCAAGCAGAGTTAGATAGGTGGCTGTACTGACGTCGTCGCCGGAGACCGGCAAGGCGCCCAACAAAGCTAACCAAAGGATGCTGCCGATGATGGCGCTGATATGACACCAGCGTACCGGATCGGCCCAGGTGTCCCGCACGCTCAATTGTCCTTACGAGTTGCCAGTTGCCAGTTGCCAGTTGCCAGTTGCCAGTTGCCAGTTGCCAGTTGCCAGTTGCCAGTCGTCAGAAGGTATGTGTCCAGCATACGCTCCCGTCTTAGCATGACGGCATGGAGATGGCCAATAGGCCTTTTGGGTCGGCTATGGCGTGAGTAGAAACGCGGGGTTCAGCAAGCGATCACGCAGGTAGGCGACGGAGTTCCGCACCGGCTCCATCGCCGCGGGATCGGCCGGGGCGGCCTCGCGGTCGAAGAGGCGGCCGTAGCGCGGGTGCGCGGGCGTGGGCGCCTCGCCGGCCAGCGTGGCGACCAGGATAGCCCAGCAGCGCGCCGCGACCTCGGGGTTGTAGCCGCCGCCGCCGGTGACGAGCAGGCGTCCCTCGCACAGTTCGTGGGCGAGGTCGTGCAGGGCGCGGGCCGTCTCGGCATAGGCGGCAGTGGTCAGGGCCAAACGGACCAGCGGGTCCAGATAGTGGCCGTCGACGCCGTACTGAAGAATGATGACCTCGGGACGGTACGCGCGCAGCAGCGGCACGACCAGATCGTGCAGCGCGTGCAGGTACGGCTCGTCGCCGCAACGGCGCGGCAGCGGCACATTGGCGGTGTAGCCGAGCCCGCCGCCCGCGCCCAGTTCCTCGGTCGTCCCCGTGCCCGGGTAGAAACGCCCGTCGTAACGGTGCAACGAGATGTAGAGCACGGGCTCGTGGTACAGTTCCTCTTGCGTGCCGTCGCCGTGGTGCCCATCGACGTCCACGACGGCGATGCGCCGCAGGCCGAACTCGTCCTGCAAGGCGCGCACGGCCACCACCACATCGTTGAAGACGCAGAAGCCGGAGGCGCGCTCACGGGCGGCGTGGTGCAGGCCGCCGCCGGGGTTAAAGGCGTGAACCGCCGTGCCCACCGCCACCATGCGCGCGCCGGTGAGGCTGGCCCCGACGGCGATGAGGGCGCGCTGGTACAGGCCGGGATAGATCGGGGTGGAACGGTCGAAGCGCCCCTCGCCACGCTCGGACTGCTCGCGCACCCAGCGAATGAACGCCGCGCTGTGCGCCCGCTCCAGCTCACGCTCGGTGACCGGCTCGGGACGGACCTGACGCACGCGCTCCAGCAGGCCCAACTCGCGGAGCAGGTCGTGGCCCAGGCGATAACGCCGCCACGAGTCGCTGATCGGCGAGAAGCCGCGCCCATCGTAGCGCTCGTGGTAGAGCAAAGCAGTGGTCGTGGACGCCATGCCATCAGTGTACGCCGTTAGTAGCCAGTTGACAGTTGCCAGTTGGCACTGCCTCAAGGCATAGGCTCATGGCTCACAGCCCAGCACTGCTCGTCGTTTCTGCCTACTGCCTACTGCCTACTGCCCGCTGCCCGCTGCCCGCTGCCCACTGCCCACTGCCCACTGCCCACTGCCCACTGCCCACTGTTCTCACAGCCTCGTCCACGCCTCCAGCAGCGTGCGCTTGGCCCCGGCGATGACCCACTCGGCGCGCTCACCAGCGCGCGGGGCGACGCGGATGGTCACGAGCGGACGTCGTCCCAGGCTGAGGAACCCGATCTGAAACAGCGTCAGCAGCAGGTTGGCCACCTGTGGGATGTCGTAGGCGCCGCCCTCGATGCCGAACGGTAAAGCGTCGCCTCCCCCTCCGGGCAGCACATTAGCGAGGTGCAACTGGCCCAGGTACGGCGCCGCCGCGGCCAGCGTGGCGCTCGCATCCTCGCCGAGCAGCGCCACGTAGCCCGTGTCGAGGGTCAGGCCAACATCGGGATAGACCTCGCGGACCAGGCGCACCAGCGCGACCCCTTCGGCCGTCGGGCCCACCAGCCGGCTGTCCGCTCCCCCCCGTGGGAACGGTTCGAGCGCCAGCACCGGACCGCCCTGGCCGGCCGTGTAGTCGGCCAGGGCGCACAGCGCATCGAACAGCACATCGGTCGCGTCGTCTCGACGACCCGGTCCGGGATCGGGACCGCTGATCAGATTGACGCGCGCGGCGCCAACCTCGATGGCCTCGTCGATCGCCTGCCTGGCCGTGTCGATGGCCTGGCGCCGCGCGCCGGCGTCGAGGCTATTCAGGTCCAGGCGCGTCCCTTTGAAGCGGGGAGCCGCCTCGTAGACCACGCCGAGGTGGCTGGCGCGCAGCACGTCGACCATGCGCCGGCGGGAGCCGTCATCCGGGACGTAACACACGTCGACGGTGGTAAAGAAGGGGTCGGAGGCGACGGTCTCGATACCACGAGCCAGGGCCTCGGCGTCGGTCGCGGCGGCGGGGAAAGCCGCGCCGAGCACGATGCCAAGGCGCATATAATTGTGGAGAGGTTGGTCCATGGGAGGACAGCCATACTCCCTTTCTCCAGCGGGAAACACCCACGGGTAGACAGAACGCGCCGATCGGTACCGATCTAGAAGGGCGATCATGGGTACGCTTTTCCACGGCGCCGCGCGTATTTATCCTGAGTATAGTACGATGCAAGGTTCAAGATTCAGGACCCGCGACAGGTTAGAGCGACGCGTCTGTCGGCGACGCGATAGACGCGCCTGCTCGACCAGGCACTCAAGCATGGCGCACGCTACTGGAGTGAGGTAGCGGTCACGCAACCGCGTCATGCCAAGGGTACGACGGCGCAATGGCCGCGTAGAGGCCCGACACCCAGCCCCTTCCGGGCCCCTCCTCAGCGACCGTCGCCGCCCTGTGCGACGCCACTCCCGTCGCGGGCGGACTGCTGGAGTAGGCGCAAACGCTTTCGCATATCGACGGCGTAGAAGGGGCTGGGCGCGGTCGCGCCCAGCCCCTTCTACGCGCATGCCTGTATAATGGGGCAAAGCGGGAGGGATGTAGCGATGACAACAATCGTGAGGACAGACGACGCGGCGACATTAGTCGTGCCGACCGACGCGCCCGTGGTCACCGGGCCGCCGCAGGGCGCGTGGACGCACGCCGACTGGGAGACCCTCGACCACTCTTTGGGGCGCTACGAGATTATCGCGGGAGTGCTGTACATGACAACTGCCCCCGGTTTCTTCCACCAATGGATCGTACAGAATCTGACGATCTATCTCGGCGCTCCCGCGTTCGCGCAAGGCCTGGCGTTCACCGTCCCATCTCCGGTTGGCGTCCTCATGCCGGGTTGCGATCCCGTGCAGCCCGACTTTGTCGTCGTGCTGGCGGCGCGGGCGGCGATCATCCATAACAAACGCATCCGGGGCGTGCCCGACCTGCTGATCGAGATACTGTCGCCCAGCAACGCGGCCTACGACCTGCAGGTGAAGCAGCGCGCCTACGCCCAAGCGGGCGTGCCGGAGTATGCCATCGTCGACCCGGCGACCCGCACGCTCAACCACTACCGCCTACAGGCGTCGGGAGACTACGCCGCTCCCACGGTGTACAGCGCAACGGATACGGTGCGCTTCGACCGCCTGCCGACGATCGCCGTCCCGGTCGGCCAACTCTTCGCCGGATCGCCGGACACGACACTCTGACCGATCACTCTCGACCCATCATGGCCTTGAGCGCGTCGGGGGCCAGCACCTGCCCCGAGAGCGTCGCGCCGGCGTCGGTGCAGAGGAACACGATCATGGCGGCCGGCTGCTCCGGCGGGACCAATAGGCCGCGCGCCTTGTAGCGCTCGAAGGTAGCCTGCAGCGGCCCCGGCTCGGCGCGCGCCGCCTCCTCCAACCGCGTGTCCACCAGCCCCGGATAGAGACCCGTGACCGCGATGCCGTCCCCTTTGCCCTCAGCGGCCAGGATGCGCGTCAGGTGGTCGAGCCCGGCCTTGGCCACGGCGACCGGTCCGAAGCGGGCCGGGTTAAAGACCCTGGAGTCGGCGACCGCCGCGCCGGACGAGACGTTGACGATGCGCCCCCAGCGCGCCACCCGCATGTCCGGCCAGGCGGCGCGGGCGCAGAGGAACGGCCCCGTCAGGTCGACGTCCAGGATGCGCCGCCACTGCGCGACGTCCTGCTCGGCGATAGGGCGATGTCCACCGCCGACGCCAGCATTATTGACCAGGATAGAGATGGGACCGCACTCGCGGCGGACCAGGGCAAACGCCTCGGCCACGGCGTCCTCGTCGCTCACGTCGGCGACGACGGGCAGCGCCTCGCCTCCCCGCGCGCCAATTAGCTCGGCCGTCTGCTCCAGTTCGTTCGCGGTCTGCGCCAGGACGGCAACGGCCGCTCCCGCGGCGGCAAACCGCAGCGCGGTGGCGCGGCCGATGCCGCGGCCACCGCCAGTTACCACCACGACACGGCCCTCGAACGGGCGATCCGCGTCAGATGCAGCGGACACATCGGATTGCACTCCGGTCCTCCTTTGGCATGCGCCTACTCGACATTGGCCTGTCCCTCCTCCACCTGTGCTTGCCGCTCCCGGTTATCCGGCCAATCCCGATTGTAGAGAGCGGCGCTCGGGCGTGTCTCACCGACGCCATAGCTCTCGCCCATGGCCGTCATGGCCGCCGCTCCGCGCTCGTTGGTCTCCATAATCTCCTGCAGCATCGCGAAGACGCGCCGTTGCTGCGGCAGCGTCAGCTCGGCGAACGTCTCCACCAGCGTGCGCGCCATCGGCCCAAGGTGTTCCGGCCTACCCATCAATACAACCTCCTACCCGTCACACGGGCGTATGCAAGACGCCCTACTCATCACCCGTCGCCTGCCCGCTCGTCCTCCCTCACTCGTCACTAACCACTCGCCACTCGTCACTAGCCACTCGTCACTAACCACTCGCCACTCGTCACTCGTCACTCGTCACTCGTCACTCGTCACTCGGCCGGATGCATGCCCTGCCAGAACAGCCGCGCGTCGGCGTCCTCGCCGATGTCCGTTGCCAGGTCGTCAAGCACGATGAACACGCGCCATAGCTCCTGGCCTACGACCTGCTCGATGATCCGCGCGATGCGCATCTCCAGGTCCTCGGGCCGTCCGCCGCGCCACAGGTTATCGGCCCAGGCGACCAGAAGGTCTTCGAGGGTCGCGGCCGGGTCGTCCCAGCGCGCGTGCGTGCGGGCGAAACGGGCATAGGGCGCGGGGATGCCCTGCGCGACCAGCAGGTCGTACCCACTACCCTCGTGCTGTTCGCCCGGCCCGCCGAGCTCGCCCCGGTTGACGGCTTTGCCGATGTCGTGAGTGGCCGCGCCGAAGATCACGGCTGCCCTGTCAATGGATAAGGTTGGCCATGTCTCGGTCAGCCGCTCCAGGACCGTCGACGCGATGTCGTACACCAGCGTCAGGTGGGCGACCAGGCGCGGCGGCGCGGCGACCTCCCGTAGGAGCCGCTCTATCTGCCATGGCAAGGGGCGCAAACGGTCTTGCACTGATCCCTCCTCTCCCCTGTATAGTAGCTATGGTAGCGTACAACTGTAGGGACGCCCCGCGCAACTCGCGCAATGAATGCTCAGGGTCATTTAGTTCTCGCGATAGGACGGCCAGACCAGGGTAGGGGCGTATGCAATACGCCCGGCGGTGGCTTGGGCGTATGCAATACGCCTGGCGATGGCTTGGGCGTATGCAATACGCCCCTACCCTCAAGAATTGCCCGCACAATCGAGAACTAAATGGCCCTGATGAATGCTGGAGAAGGAGCAACGTCAACCATGGAACCACGTCGATTGGGCCGCACCGACCTCAAGGTCTCGCCGCTCTGCCTGGGCACGATGCAGTTCGGCTCCGGCAAGTATCGCCCCGACGAGGCCCTGCCCAACAGCGCGCGCGCCTCGGGCATCCAGCAACGCTACATGAACGAGCGCGGGTTCGCGCTGCTCCAAAAGCTTGACGAGGTCGCGGGCGCATACCAGGCGACCGTGGCGCAGGTCGCCCTGGTTTGGCTGTTGGCGCGGCCAGGTATAACCGCGCCCATTATCGGCGCCAACAGCGTGGAGCAGTTGCGCGAACTGATGCCCTCAGCCGACCTGCGCCTGGACGACGCAACCCTCGCGGATCTCGATAAAGCCAGCGCATGGCGGGAGAAGTAACAAACTGACGGCTTCTGAAAGGAGATATCCGATGGGGACACCTACATCGACCGACGCGCCGCCGTTGCTCTCCCTGCGCGGGCGCATCGACCATGGCGTGCTGGAGGATGCGCTGGCCGAGGTGCAACGCGGCGCCTACCCGGACTGGCGCTTCGTGCGCGAGTCGCGGAGCACAGGCTCAACCAGTGGGAGGCATATCATAGCGGCGCTACTGGCCGCCGTCTTCGGCATGTTCAACCAGCCCTCGTCGGCGCCGACGCGCACCATCGTGCTGGAACACCTGCCCACCCACCGCGAAACGACGCTGACCTTCGACTATCTCGGCGAGGCCAACGGCCTGCCCCTGTGGGGCCGTGGGTAAGGCGCTCAAAGGGCGCTCACATAGGACCTTGCGTTTTCAATCGCGGGCGGGTAGTATAGTCGTGGGCGGCACTCTACGGTACCAGGTGCGCCATCTGCAAGGCCCTGGCCCGGCCGCGGTGATCCTCATGCACCGCGTCGGCGCGCGACCGTCTCGCATGTCTAGATACGAAGTTGTCGGTAACGGTCTAGCTCTCGCGTCGTCTTCCGCTCGTCCCCCGGAGTTCTTGGTCTCCAGCAGGAGCAGGTGAGGCCAACCGCCCGGTATTTATCGGCACTGCACACGACGTCATCGTCTACGGACCATACGGTCCACCGTCCGCTGTCCACCATCTGCCTACGGCATCAACCACACCCTCCTGCCGGTGATTTGATCGCCCGACCCCATACCGGTCTGTCATCGTTGACGCACGCGAGTCCTCGTCCGTTCAGTCGCGGCATCCCATGTCTCAGGCTGCCGCCGCTGGTACGGTATCCGCGCGCGTCGTAGCTCATCTACGCACATACGCCATGCTGTCGCTCCAGGACCATCAAACAGGTATCCGACGGGTTGGCCGACCCCTTCGTAGAGGGCTCGGCCGTCGAGGAACCGTGCTGAATGGCCAGACGAATGTGCAGCCTCTGGCAGACGTGTCTCTCATCGGTTGGTCACGGTGCGGCGCGACGCGCCCATCGTTGAATAGAGGGAGTGCTATCAATTATGGACATCGATGTGACACCTGTGTCGATGGCCGTCGGTCCGTTCAACGCGGTTTTGGAGACGTTGGCGGAGGCGCCGTCGATCGTGGATGTAGCGGCCGGGAGGCGAGGTCCGATTGGCGTTGGAGTAATCGGTCTGGGCGTCTTCGGCCGCTTTTGCCTGGAGGCGTACCTGACGATGCCCGGCATTGAGATCGTCGCCATCGCCGATATGAACCCGGATGCGCTGGCCC
>JAABUX010010430.1_pt1 | contig 10369 bp, 8 predicted proteins | sample 5561851 | NCBI WGS metagenome assembly JAABUX01 (sample SAMN10711883, study PRJNA513361) | rock metagenome | isolation source: Antarctica rocks | place: Antarctica: Victoria Land, Richard Nunatak red sandstone | collected 2016-01-03 | reverse complement strand
CCACTGCCCACTGCCCACTGCCCACTGCCCACTGCCCACTGCCCACTGCCCACTGCCCACTGCCCACTCGTTGCGCGCCCTTGTGATACGATGCCTGGGTATGGCTGAGCAGTTGCTGAATGGACGCTACCGCGTGCTGCGCCCCCTGGGTACGGGGGGGATGGCCAGCGTCTACCTTGCCGAAGACTTACGCCTGGGTCGCCGCGTGGCCGTGAAGATCCTCCACGAGCAGTTCGCGTCCGACCCCTCCTTTGTGGCGCGCTTCGAGGGTGAGGGACGCATGGCCGCGGCTCTCTCCCATCCCAACATCGTGCAGATCTACGACGTAGGACACGACAGCGACCGCCGCTACATCGTGATGGAGTACGTCGAGGGCGAGACGCTCAAAGACACCGTCGCCCGGCAGGGCGCGCTGCCCGTGCCCCGCGCGTTGGCCATCATCGGCGGGGTGCTGTCCGCGCTCGAGTTCGCCCATGCCCACAACCTGATCCATCGCGACATCAAAGCCCAAAACATCCTGCTCACGCGGGACGGCGCGGTCAAAGTGACCGACTTTGGCATCGCCCGCGAGGTCGGGGGCGGCGCCGCCCCGACCCTCACCGCGACCGGCATGATCATTGGCACGGCGCAATACTTCTCGCCCGAACAGGCCCAGGGACGCCCCGCCACGGCGCAGTCGGACGTCTATAGCGCCGGCGTGGTGCTCTACGAGATGCTGACGGGGCGCCTGCCTTTCGAGGGCGACAACCCGTTCGCCGTGGCCATGCAACAGATCAACGGCGTGCCGCCGCAGCCCACGCGCCTCAACGCGGCCATCCCCCCGGCGGTTGAGGCTGTTGTGCTGCGGGCGCTGGCCAAGGATCCGGCGGCCCGCTTCGCCAGCGCGCGAGACATGAAGGCGGTCATCGACAGCGCCCTGGGCGGGTCGAACGAGCCCACGCGGGTGTCCCGCGCGTCCACCGCCCCGACCGTCGTGGCCCGGCGGCCGACCACGCCGCCCAGCGTCCCTCGCCTCGCGACCGGTGGTGGCGCTACCGTCCCCGCCGCGCCGCGGGTCACGGTATCCACGGCCGTGCCGCCGCGACCGCCGCGTCGTGGCCTCTGGCCGCTGGTCTTGTTCGTGGCCGCGCTGCTGGCGCTTGGCGCCGGCTACCTCGTCGCCCACGGCGGCGCGTTCGGCGGCGGCGCGGCTCCGACGGGGACACCGACCGTGCTCGTCACCATGACCGGCGCCGCGACCGACACCCCGGTCCCGGCCACCGCGACAGGCCAACCGGTCGTGATCCCGCCCGCGTCGGCCACGCCATCGGCAACCCCGGTTCCGACACCCCATCGTCATACCGCGACGGCCACGGCGACGGCCACGACTCTGATGGTCGTCGACGGCACGGCGACGGCAGCGGCCGTGCCGTCGGCGACTCCGGCCGCGACCGATACGCCAACCGCGGCGCCGCCAACGGATACGCCAACCGCGGCGCCGCCAACGGATACGTCGCTGCCCAATACGGACACCCCGACAGTTACTCCTCTACCCGCCACGCCGACGACCGTGCCGACCGCCACGTCGAGACCGATCCCCAGTGACACGCCAACGACCGTGCCGACCGTCACACCGACGCCAGCCCCCAGCAACACGCCGACCGCGACGACGGCCCCCAGCAATACGCCGACGCCGGTCCCCAGCACGACGCCGACCACAGCGCCGAGCGCGACATCGACAGCGGTTCCCAGCGACACACCAACAGCCGCGCCCAGCAACACGCCGGCCCCGCCGCCAACGGCTACTCTCCTACCTGTCACGCCGACGATTGTGCCCACGTCCACGTCCGCGTCCGCGTCCGCGTCCGTCCCATCGGATACGCCGACATCGTGAGCGGGCGCGCTAGTACACGTTGGCGTAGATGAGTTTGCGTTCCGGCGGCAGCCTGCGACTGAAGTCGCATGGCAAACCACGGACACTGAAGTGTCTTGGCAGCTCACATGCATCGCCAAGCCACTTAAGCCAGCGTGTACTAGCAGCCTGACCTTGAAAGGTCAGGCTGCAACCACAATCTCAGGGCACCCGGCAGATTTGATCGACGTTTACGCAATAACAACGAGTCGAGTAGACTGGAGCCATGATCCAGCGTCAGTTCACCGAGGACCGTCTCGCCGCGTTGTATGACGCGTTCTGCCCGCCGCCGACGCGGCGAGACGACTTCGCCTTCTATTTGCCATTGGTGATGTCCGCGCGGACCGTGCTCGACGTGGGGTGCGGGACGGGCGCGCTGTTGCGCCTGGCGCGGGAATCTGGTCATACTGGACGGCTGTGCGGGCTCGACCCGGCCAGCGGCATGCTCAACCAGGCGCGTCGGCGGTCGGACATCGAGTGGGCCCTCGGCGACCTCTCGTCGGTCGGCTGGGACCGGGAGTTCGATCTAGTCATCATGACCGGTCATGCCTTCCAGGAGTTTGTGGAGGATGACGAGATACGCCTCGCGCTCGCCGCGATCCGGTCGGCCCTCGTCGACAGTGGCCACTTCGCGTTTGAGACGCGCAACCCGCTGGATCGCGGGTGGGAGCGTTGGCCGGTGGAGTACACGGGTGAGGCGCCCGATGCCACTGGTACGACGGTGCGGTGCGAATATCAGGTGGAGACACCGGTTGAGGGGGACATCGTGTGGTCCATCGGCACGTTTACCAGTCCCGCGTGGGACCATCCAGAGGTGAGCCGGGGGGCACTCCGGTTCCTGGATCGGGACGTGCTGTCCTCGTTCCTATCTGGCGCGGGCCTTGCGATCGAGGAGCAGTTCGGGGACTGGACCAGGGGTCCGTTCTCCGACACGAGCCCGGAGATCATCACCATCGCGCGGAAGGGATAGCTAGGAGGAGAGTTAGGCTTCGTCCTCGACGATTGCGACCACGCGCGCGGGGCCGGCCGACCCGCGCTCCACTTTGAGCGGGAAAGCGCAGACCTTGAAGCCGAACGGCGGCAGTTGGTCCAGGTTCGTCAGCCGTTCGATCTGGCAGTACTCGCGGTCCACGCCGACGAAGTGAGCGGCCCAGAAGATGTCGCGTCGTCCGGTTTCTTTCGCGCGGCGGGCCTGCACGGGCAGCGCGACATCCCAGCCCCACGCGTCGATCCCCACCACCTTGACGCCCTGGTCGAGCAGCCAGCGCGTCGCCGCGGCGCTGGCGCCCGCGCCATGCGTGTAGTAGGCGTGGGTGTCCAGCAGGCGGTCGCCGCCGGTGCGCAGGAGCACGATGTCGCGCGGTTTGATGGTGTAGCCGATGCGGTCGAGGGCCGCGCTCACGTCCGCGACCTCAATGGCCTCGCCGTGGCGCTTATGGGTCAGGTCCAGGACCACGCCGTCCGCGTAGAACCACTCCAGCGGGAGCCTGTCGATGGTGCGGGCGGGCTTCCCCTCGCTCGTCGGCGCGTAGTGCCAGGGCGCGTCGACGTGGGTCGTGCCGTGCGTCGACAGGCGAATGGTGTCGTTGGCCCAGCCCAGGCCCGTGCGCAGGTAGCGCGGACCCAGGCGGAAGAGCGCCCAGATGGCCACGACGCCGAAGCGATGACCCTGACGCCGCACCACGGTGCGCGCCCAGCGCGGCGCGCGGCCCTTGTTGTCGGACAGGGGGACGCTGAGGTCGATGATGCGTGTCATAGCCAATTCTCCCATACATCACACCTTACACGCCGCGCTACGTTACCGTGGGGCTGCGGCAGGGCCTGTGCATTGTCGGACTGGGAGCGCGGGCGGCCCGCCCGCTTCCGTCGCGGCCACGCGGATCGGCGCCGCCACCCGTCGTGGACGCCAGCCGCCCCCCCCCGCCAGAGCACCACACGAGGGGGGCGGGCCGCCCGCAGAGCACCACACGAGGGGGGCGGGCCGCCCGCAGAGCACCACACGAGGGGGGCGGGCCGCCCGCGCTCCCAGTCCGACAATGCACAGGTCCTGGGGGATGCGGCAGATGAGTAGCCGTATGCCGTCGATGATGACATAATGGGCGCGTACGAACTCGTCCTTGGTGGGCAGACTCGGTGAGCCCTGCGCGTCCTCGACTGGCGTCGGGGGTTATGACCCTCCACACCAAGCCTGAGCGGAGACGGGCGGATGGCCGAGGCTCACGCCTGGAGGCATATATGACGGCACAACCTTCGCGTCGCGACGTGCTGATGGGTGCAACTCTGGGCGCGGTGCGCTCGGCGCTTGCCATACCGGCAGGAGGGCTGCTCTCCAGCGTAGCCGTACGAACCGCATATGCCCGCGGAGCGGTTAGTACACCTGTTGATGGCGCACAGGTCGCATGGGTCTGGGCGTTGACGACAAAGAGCGTGCGGCAACTGATCGGCATTGCTCCCAGTGGCGCCGTGGTGGGACGGATAGACGCGACGAACAAAATCGTGCTGCGAGCGCCCGACGGGACGGCTATCTACACCATAGCGACGGGGGATAGCAGTACCCCGCCGACCGCTACCGCCCTGGTGCGCGCGTACAGCGCGCTGACGGGAGCATTGCGTATGACGATCGAGAGCGGCGCCGGAGCCAACACGCTCGTCAATGCCGCTCTTAGCCCCGATGGCCGCTACCTTGCCTTGCTCGACCTGCCGGAGATCACCTACTCCGGCAACGGGACGTACGGCGCCGCCGTCGACGTCATCGACCTGTTCGCCGGCCGGCCGGCCGCCTCCCGCCGGCTTGTGGTCCCCTCGGGGACAACGTTGGGCGGAGGAATAGAGTTTGGACCCTCCGGCAGCGACATCTACGCCTTCACGTACGACCACGACGACAACACGACCATCACCGCTGTCCGCCTCGACCGACGGAGGCTGATCCAGACGCGGCAAGCGACGGGGGGACGGCGCGGCCACGTCATCCCTCCGTGGAGCCTGTTCCCCGCGCGCATCCTACCCGACGGCAAAACCCTCGTGTTCCTCCCATATGGGACCGTGCAGTGGTTGGACCTGACGCGGCTCACGGTCTCCGGGCGTTTGGCCGTGCGTCCGGCTACCAATGGCGCGAAACCGCCCGACCCCGCCATCTTATTTTCGAACGACGGCCGTATGCTCTATATCGCGAACGCCGCCACCGGGTTTATCCAGGCCATCGACCTCCATCGGCGGGTGCTGACCGGTACCGTCACGCTCTCCGCGTCCAGGCAATATCCCGATTTCTCCGACAACATTGGGGACTACCAGGCTCTTGCCCTCGTGCAGGCCGCCCTCTCCACCGACGGGACGCGGCTCTACGCATTCAGCGGCGGGATAAAAGACGGCGTCCAGATCGTACGCGCGCCGGAGTTGCGGGTGGTCGGCCACGCGCTGCGGGGAGTATCCATACGCGCGGTCTGGCCCTCTCCAGACGGCCAGACGGTCTATGCGATCGGGCTAAACGACGCTTCCATCTTCGTGCTCGACCACAATGGCCGCAAAAGGGCGATGGGCCAACCGGGAATAGGCGGCTACGACTTCGTCCTACCAGCCGCTTGAAGCGACGACTTCGTCCTACCAGCCGCTTGAAGCGACGCGTTCCAGGGCCCAGGGTGTATCGCGCGCTGCCGCCGCGTGACCGGGCGCGTACCATGATCCTGGCCGGCAACTACGGCGAGGCGGGCGCGATCGACCTGCTCGACCTGCCGGCCTGCCGGCCGCCATCAGCCCGCACAACACCTACTATAGAGCCATTTCATTGTTTCATTTGTGGCGGCAGCCCTCTCCAAAAGCCTCCGATACGTGATATACTGACCTCAGATTAAAGGTGCCGCGACGGTCTGAACCGAGAGGGGAAGGCAAGTTGCCAGCATCTTTCCCCCGTCAAGGACAGCTCTCCTTCCAGAAGAACTTCTCATAGCCCACTAACATCTGGGACGCCGCGGTGTAGACTGTAGCCATGGCATCTCACCCCCGCGGCGTCCTCGCCTCCCTTGCTCCCCTACGCCATCGCTCGTTCGCGCTGCTCTGGTCGGGCGCGCTGGTCTCCAACGTGGGGACGTGGATGGAGACCGTGGCCGCCGGCGTGCTCGTCACCGCCGAGACCGGCCGCGCCGGCTGGACCGGCCTCATCGCCGTCGCCGCGTTCGTCCCCACCGTCGCGCTCGGCCCCCTCGGCGGCGCCCTGGCCGACCGCGTGGCGCGCCGGCCCCTGCTGCTGGCCACCACCGCCGCCCAGATGGCCTGTGCCGCCCTCCTTGCCGCGCTGGCGTTCATCGGGACGCCGTCCCCGCCGTCCGTCGCCCTGGTGCTGTTTGCCGCCGGCTGCGCGGGCGCCCTTGGCTTCCCCGCCTTCCAATCCCTCTTGCCCGATCTGGTCCCACGCGAGGACCTGCTCGGCGCGATCGCGCTCTCCTCGGCGCAGTGGAACATCGGCCGCGTCTTCGGCCCCCTGCTCGCCAGCGTGGCCCTCGCCGTGGGCGGGCCAGGGTGGGCCTTCGCGGCCAACACGCTGAGCTTTGGCGCGGTCCTCGCCGCGTTGCTGCTGATCCGCTTGCCCGCGCGGGTTGCTCCGGCAGCCGCGTCGGTGTCGACGTGGCGACGCATTGCCGAGGGCGCGCGCTATGCCCGTGCGACGCCGGCCTTGCGGGCCGCCCTGGCGTGCGTCGCGCTCTATTCGCTGCTCGCGGGACCCTTCATTGCGCTGGTTCCCGCCATGGCGCTGACCGTGTTGCACGCCGGACCCAGCGGGACGGCGGCGCTGGTCACGGCGCAGGGGCTGGGCGCGGTGGGCGTGGCGGCCGCCCTCGGCCCCCTCGCCGCGCGCCTGGGGAGGGGGCGCGTGTTGCTGATCACCCTCGCCGCTCTCCCGCCCGCGCTCGTGCTCTATGCCTGGGCGCCCACGCTCCCCGCCGCGGCGCTGGCCATCGTGGCGCTGGGCGGGCTCTATCTGAGCATGCTGTCGGGCCTGTCCACCGTCGTGCAGACGCACGCCCCCGCGGCGCTGCGCGGGCGCATCATGAGCCTGCAGGTGGTCGCGCTGAGCCTGTTTTACGCGATCGGCGCCCTGGCGCAGGGCGCGCTGGCTGACCGGATCGGCCTGCGCCTCACCACCACGGCGACCGCCGCGCTGCTCGCGTTCGCGCTGCTCGCGGCGCGCCTTGCCCGCCCGCACCTCGCCGCCGCGCTACGCGACGACGCCCCGCGTTCCGCGTCGGACGAGGATTCCTCCGCCGCTCGATAGGGAGCCGTCACCTATTCATCTATACATCCATGGTCTCGGTTAGTCGCGCGTCGCGACGGTCGTTCGCGATCAGCGCAACTCGGCGCCGACCCTACTCCCACCGCCCCCTTGGCAGGTCTGTCATCATTGCGTGGCTTGACGACGAAAGTGTCACGCAACCGGCCGTTGCCGTCATAGGTAGGCGAGTGTCTCGGGGTATGCTACAAGGATCAAGGTCCCCTTTCGTCAACGTCGGGGAGGAGCAGTTGACAGCGATGGCGCCGGCGCGGCAAGTAGAGCGTCTCCATGCCCTCCAGGCTGCCATCGCCGCTCGCGATGCGCCGGCCCTATACACCTTCTTCACGCCGGATGTCGTGTGGTTCGAGGCCGACAGCAGCGACGGACATGTCCACACCGGACGCGGGCGCGACGATCTGGTGCGCACCCTGCTCTTGCCGGAGCCGGACGGGTGGGTTGACGGCGCTGTCACCGTCCACGGCGTCGTGTCCAACGGCGTGCAAGCCGTGGCGGTCGTCACGTGGCGCGGCACGCTCAGGGAGACGGGGCGCACGGTGACGGGGCATGCTACGATGATCGTCCGCATGGAGGCTGGCGGGCTCATCGACCACCTGTGGCTTATCGAGGAACTCGCGCCCGACGGCGCGCCGCGCGCTGGTCGCGCCCTCGCCGCCGAGGCCACCGGCTTACCGGTAGATGCTTGACCAACTTTGGGCCATTTGACACAAACTCGGCACGAAGGTGGTGTGCTACCCAAAGTGGGATAGCTGGTGGGGAGCTGGATTGCGCTTGCGGCGTGGCTTGTATTTTGGGTTTGGCTAGGTTTCACGCCGGGTATTGACATGCACACGATGCGGTCAGGATGAGTCGCCCAAGACGATGTGTCAACACCGGTCCACATCCGGCCCTAACACCTCCCCTGTGATTTGAGTCACAGCGAGAGCACACGCCTCCAGCAGAGCTTCGTCGTCAATCATGTCATGACTTCCGGAACCATTGCCGCGATTCATTGTACGGCTCGAGCGAACGCTCGGGGCCGAGCGCGTCTAGACGTACCCGACCCCTTGCCACCTTAAGCTACCTCGTGGGCAACGGAGTGTACGGGCCTGCCACCTAGTTCGCGGAAGGCGTATGCATGAGCCCTATCATATTCCCGTCGTGGTCTCGCAGCAGGGCGACAAGCGCCCCGCCTCCAACGTCCCTTGGTTCCTGCACCACCGCGGCGCCTAAGGAGGTAAGTCGATTGATCGCAGCAGCGATATCGGCCACCTCATAGTAGCCAGCGGCGCCGGTCATCCCCTGGCTATGGCCGTTGGGGACCAGGCCGATATTCTGCCCGCCAACCTTGAAGCCGATATAGTAAGGCTGATCCGCCATGGGCTCTGTCCCCAACAGCGCGCTGAACAAAGCCTTTGCCTTTGCCGGATCTTTGACAGGATAGAGGATTGTATTGACTCCCGATTCCACGCGAAACTCCTTCTATAGACACTCTGTATCACACAGACCGGGGCATACCGGTCTCACTATATATGACAGGCTACAGAAAAGGAATGTGACAGATGGATGAGCGCGACGTTCTGGCGACACAATTCGAGGCCCATCGCACCCGCCTGCAAGCGGTCGCATACCGCATGCTCGGCTCCACGAGCGAGGCCGAGGACGCTGTGCAAGATGCATGGCTCCGGCTCACCGATACGAGCGCCGGCACGATCGATAACTTAGGAGGCTGGTTAACAACGGTCGTCTCGAGGATCTGCCTGAATCGCCTTCAGGCACGCTCCTCGCGCCGCGAGGAGCGTCTAGAAGAGCCAGTACCTGAACCTCACGCTGATGGGGTCGAGGAGGGTAATCCCGAACACGATGCTGTCATTGCAGACGCTCTTGGCCCAGCTTTGCTTATGATTTTGGACACGCTCTCACCGGCCGAGCGGCTCGCCTTTGTTTTGCATGATGTGTTCGCAGTGCGGTTTGAAGAGATCGCGGTCATCTTGGAGCGATCGCCAGTCGCCACACGGCAATTAGCGAGCCGCGCCCGGAGGCGTGTGCGAGGAGCAACCTCAGCGTCGACTAAGCCCGATCACTCTCGCCAACGAGAGATCGTCGCTGCTTTCTTGGCGGCCGCACGTGGCGGCAATTTTGAGGCGCTCCTGTCGCTCCTGGCCCCCGACGCGGTACTTCGTGCCGATGCGGCGACGGTACGGATGGGCGCGACGGAGGTGATTCGGGGCGCGACAGCCGTAGCTGAGACCTTCGCGGGTCGTGCTCGCGCTGCCAAGCCAGCCCTCATCGACGGAGTCCCCGGCGCTGTCTGGGCGCCAGGTGGCCGACCGCGGGTCGCGTTTTCCTTTAGGATTGAGGACGGGAAGATCGCAACCATCGAGCTGCTCGGCGACCCGGAGAAGCTCCGACTGGTGGAGCTGGATGAACACCCCCTGTGCGGGCGCTGATCCTGCTGTGGGAACTGGCTCCGCCGTCTCCACGCCGCTGTCGCGCCTGTGGCGGGTCGTGACCCGCCAGCGCCCCCACTGGTCTGGACGGCGTGCCTGGTCCTGCTGGCCTTCCCCCGGCCTGTTCTCTCCGACAGGCTGCTAGATACAGATCAATATTTGCTACCATTCATATGAAGGCACGTTTGCGGGCCTCATGAACGCCGACACGCTGACTGCCACGTTTCTAAAGCGCGGAGCATCACCGAAGACCGCGTTTCGGCAGGCGAGCGGCCAGCTGTCCATTACTCATGCGAGGGTTAACAATCTCAACGACGTCAGCGTGAGTATCCCCGCGGGCGTCCTCACCGTCGTGACGGGCGTGGCCGGCTCGGGAAAGAGCTCGCTGATCGATCAGGCGTTCCTGACACAACACAAAGAAGCGATTGTCATCGACCAATCAGCCATTGGCGCGTCGAGCCGCTCTAACTCCGCTACCTATATACCGGAATTATGGACGACCTGCGTAAGGCTTTTGCGGCAGCCAATAAAGTAGACGCCGGATTGTTTAGCTTCAATTCCAAAGGCGCCTGCGCCCATTGCCAGGGATTGGGTGTGACCTATACTGACCTGGCCTTCCTCGAATCGATACCTGTGCCATGCGCTACCTGCCAAGGCAAGAGATTCAAAGATGAGGTGCTAGCGTATCACATGGACGGGAAATCAATTGCCGACGTACTCGATATGACGATCCATCAATCGCTGGAATTCTTTAAAATCGCAGCACCT
>JAABUX010010428.1_pt1 | contig 10369 bp, 10 predicted proteins | sample 5561851 | NCBI WGS metagenome assembly JAABUX01 (sample SAMN10711883, study PRJNA513361) | rock metagenome | isolation source: Antarctica rocks | place: Antarctica: Victoria Land, Richard Nunatak red sandstone | collected 2016-01-03 | reverse complement strand
TCCGGGGCTCCCCTCAGTGAAGTGGTCGTTGTGTTAACGCCACCTTCAGGAGGGGGGCCCTTCTATTCTGCCGGAGGGGTCAGGTTAATCGTGCCGACGGGGGTCAAAAAGATCGTGCCGTTGCCAGTAAGCAATACCGCGGCGAAGGCCGCCGCGCCGATCGAATTGCGGTGCATATGTTGCCTTTCGAACGTTACAAACGTTATTGGACGAAGTGTAATGGAAGGATACGAGGTCGCTACGCGGGAGCGGTTTGGCTACCGTCTGCGAACCTGACTCGCCGCTACAGAGACTGCGACCAGAATGAGACCGCCTCTAAAGGCCTCTTGGAGGAATGTTGAGACGTTCAAGAGGACGAGCAAGTTCGTAATAACGCCGAAGATGAACGTGCCAATCACGGCTCCTGAAACTTTACCGTAACCACCGCCGAGTCGTGCGCCGCCGATTACAACGGCGGCGATCGCATCCAGTTCGTTATTGACGCCGGCGGAGGGCGTACCGGCGCCTACACGCGACGTCAATAAGAATCCGGAAAGACCCGCGAGCAGCCCTGCGATTGTGAACACGAGGAAGGTCGTCAACTTAACCGGTAAGCCGGAGCTTTCAGCGGCAATCTTGCTGCTACCAACCGCATATACGCGGCGGCCGAAAACCGTCTGTCGTAGGACAAATGCCGTACTTGCGATGATGGCAATCCAGAACAGGCCGATCGTCGGAAAGCCGAACAGATTGGACGTTCCTGGGATTACGAATGCCGGGTCCGCGGGCGTCAGAGGGGACCCCTCTGTGTATGCGTAGACCAGGCCTCGGGCCAGCGCCAACATTCCGAGCGTAACTATGAAGGCTGCAACGCCCCGAAATGCGATCAAGGCTCCATTCACGGCGCCGACCACAGCGCCGGTGACGAGAGCGACGATGAGGCCGATCCAGACGCTCGACCCGTTAAACAAGCCAGCACATAGAACTGAAGCGAGGCCCAGTGTCGAGCCGACACTGATATCAATACCCCCCGCCAGGACGACGATGAGCTCTGCAAGTACGAGAATGCCGGTAACAGACAACTGGCTCACGAGATTAAACAAATTATCGTGAGTGAGAAAGGCATGACTGCTGATCGAAGCGATGATCAGCAAGCCGACGAGTAGCAACAGCGGGTAATGGTCGCTCAGTCGTACCGCGAGCCCGCTTCCCATGCCGCCCCGAGGAGCAGCCATTGATTCTGCAGGGGGTTGAGGATTGTTCACTATGCTGCTGCGGATCCGAGCGCCGGTCGAGCCAAGTCTTCCGTCGTGGCGCGTGAGGAATCGAGCGTCGCAACAATCCGGCCTTCGCGCATCACCAAAACGCGGTGGGTTAGCAAGAGTATCTCCTCCGCCTCGCTTGAAACGACCACAATGGTTTTGCCGGCCTTTGCCATGTCAAAGATGATGTCGTAGATCGTTGCCCGGGCACCAACATCGATGCCTTTGGTGGGTTCATCTAAGACAATAACGTCAGGGTTAGCGGCGATCCACTTCGCGATACATACTTTCTGCTGATTGCCGCCACTCAGGGTACTCGTCATTGTTGATGCCGAGCCCTTAACGGTAAACCGCTTAACAAGGTCGTCGGCAGCCGTACGCGCCCGACCTAACTTGAGCACCCCGAAGCGAGATAGCACTGAGAGCGTCGCTAGCGTCAAATTCTCGCCGTTAGTAAAGTCCGGGATGAATCCCTCGAGCCGGCGATCTTCACTGACATACGCAATTCCCTCGTCCAAAGCCGTCCCGGGACTGCGCAAATTCGGCTTTCGCCCACGTATCTTGACCGAACCGGAGACAAAGCGCTGCTGGCCGGTGATGGCTCGCGCTATAGATGACCGACCGCTACCGACGAGGCCATAAAGCCCGAGAATCTCACCCGGTCGCACGGTAAAGGACACATCGCGAGCGGACCCGGCCTGCAGGCCGCTTACTTGCAGCATCGGCTCGACGTCCACGCTCGCGCCGCTAGGTGGACGATGTAACACTTTGAGAGCATCACCGATCATCAAGGACGTCACGTGCTCCGCATTTGTGCCGGCGGCCGGCAGAATGTTAACAAGGGAACCATTTCGCAAAATGACGATCCGGTCGGCGATATCGAAGACCTCTTGCAGTCGGTGGGACACAAATAAGACGCAAGTTCCAGCCGCCTTTTCGCGGGCAACCATGTCCTTAACTAGCTCGAAGTATGACTCGGTAGTTGATGCGGTCGTCTCGTCCAAGATTAACACTCGGTGCTTATTCACGACTGCTCGCGTTAAGGCAAGCATCTGGCGTTGACCGGGTGCCAAGGTTGAGCCGAGCCGCGATGTCGCCATGCCACGCAGGCCGACTTGCCGAAGCGCATCGTGCGTTTGCGCGTCGCTTGTATCACGGCTTTTGGTCCACGCGTTCGAGCCACCATCTCGCAGGCTGTACAGCCATATATTTTCGCCGACAGTAAAGTCATCGATAATCAACGGTTCTTGATGCAGCAGCAATACGCCAGCGTCGAAGGCGTCACGCTGCGACTGAATCGGCTTTTCGCGACCTTCGATTCGAATGTCGCCTGCGGAGGTCGATTCCTGTCCCGACAACAGCCGTGCGAGGGTCGATTTACCCGCTCCGTTGGCACCGCAAATTGCAACGACCTCGCCAGCGTACAAGTCAAGATCGAGGTTCTTTAGCGCTTGCACTCCCGGGTACGATCTGCTCACACCACGAGCTTGGAGTAGGGGCGTCGACATCAGCACGACGCCCCCGCGTCTGCTACTGCCTGGCAGTCGTGCCACGGGGTGAAAACGACGCTATAGGCCGGACGGGCCCGCAGAGTAAACGGCGCCGCGTAGGCGGTCCCGTTTCTGCTACTCGCGATCGATGAGCCGGTCTTTCTTATGCCTGCCGCCATGTCGGATATAACCTCCACTCACGAGCGCCCTAGATCTGTTTTCTGTAATAAAACTACAAAGTGCAGCGCTCGTCAATGAGTGTGTTGTACCTTTATAACAAAGGTGCGCGGCGGAATCCGGACGCCAGATCGCCGGTCATCGCGTAAATAGGGAGCGCCTCGCTTGGCCCCTGACATGCGCCGATGTTCTGGGAGAGACCGCATTCAGGCCCGCTGGCCATGGAATCGGCCGCCGGCAGTTCGTTCGATGCCGGCAACCGCAGCTTGGTGCTTGGAGCGCCGGTCGCCGGTTGCTTTACGCCTGCCAGGTAATGATTAGAAGCGGAAGAGCATAAAGACGCGGTAACGTTACTACGGCACGTCGGAGATAAACAACGTACAAGATGCCGCTTCATGTCTAAAGGGCACCTTTTGGCACACGCCGATAAACGGGCGTCAATCCAATCACACTATTACGTAATCTAACCTTCCGCGTATTGCTTGCCTCGCGGTAGGTTGCGTTGCAGCGATCGCGTACGGCTGTTGATAGTAAAGGCGAGCCGACTTGAACCTCATTCTTCAGCGAACGTCAATTACTGAATATTCGGTCCCGAGCAACGCCGGCCGCATGATGACTCCGAGATCCGGACGCGACGCCTCCCGCTCGATCTCTACAAGCTCGATCGTGTTAAAGTCGAACATACCGTAATGGTGCGATAGCATAAATGGAATGCCGCAGAGCCGGGCAAGACTCGTTGCTTCCTGGAGGAAGAAGTTTCCCGGAATGCCGCTGTCTGCAAGTGCCTTCGAGCGCCCATTTACCGGAAGTAGAGCTACATCTGCCGCGAGGCTCGCGACTTCACCGCGTTCTCCCTCGAACGGCACAGCGTCACCGGAGTGAAATATGGTCGTCCCGCCGACCTCGATGCCGTAGCCAAGGAAGACATGCTGACCGGCGTCATTACGTTGCAGCGTTTCGTGAGCAGATCGAACCGGCCGCACAGTAAGTCCGGGCAGTGGTTCAAGAACGTCTCCGGCGTCAACGCAAATAAGTCGCTCCGGTGGGACGCTTGCCCGCTTCATCGCTTCTTCCCGGCTTGCGCCGGGAACAACGTAGCGAAGAGCGGGTTGGCTTGCCAGCGGTAGTAACGTTCCCGGATCCATGTGATCGGTATGATGATGCGTGCAGAATACGAGGTCGATATGACCAAGCTCTTCCACCGTGATCGGCGCAGACATCATTCGGACATGTGGCAGCGGAGAACCGCGATACTTCAGCGCCAGTGAATCCGACAGATACGGATCGATTAGGAACGTATAGCGCGCCGTCCGTACGAGGAACCCGGCTTGGCCTAGCCAGTAGAGCGCTATCCCGTCAGCATGCGGTTGTCGAATGCGAGCAGCAAGTGAACCAGTGAACGGTTTGCAATCAACTTTGCGATGCACGAGTTAGACCGAGCGGCCGGATGGTCTCAAGTAGCTTCGCAACAGCGCTCGCGGTGGCACGATCTATGCTTTCTTCTGTGAGCGCACCGATATGGCTGGTTGCAATGACATTGGGATGACGGGCAAGGGTCAACGAGATTGGCGGCTCTTGCGGGAAAACGTCCGTTGCGTAAACCCTAAGGCGGTCACTATCTAATGCATTGCAGACGGCGAGCTCGTCGACCAACGATGCGCGCGCGGCGTTTACGAGAATCGCGCCGTCGCGCATTGAATCCAGTTCGTCAACGCCGATCAAGGGGCGACCGTCTGAGGCTGGCGGACAGTGAAGCGTGACGATGTCCGAATCGGCAAGAATCTCTGATATGTCGGCCCAGCGAAAGCTCTCTGCGGAAATGCCGAGGTCGCGCCTTACCGGATCGTAGGCTGCGACGTTTGCGCCCACTCCCGTCGCAAGCTTAGCGACGCCCGTACCAATGGCGCCGCATCCGATGATACCGACTGTTCGGCCATGAATCTCGCGGCCGCGTCTGCGCGGCCACCCACCTCCTTTGATACCGGCGTCGGTGAACGGAATGTGTCTGAGCGCCGCAAATATCAGACCGATGGTCAACTCTGCGACGCCGGCCGCGTTGGCACCGTCGGCAGTATGAACGCGTATGCCGCGATCTTGCAGAAGGCGAACGGGAAAGTTATCAATGCCGACCCCGTTGCGGCTGACGGCGAGCAGTTCCGTGGCAGCCACGATAACCGCTTCGGAAACTGGCTCGACTCCCGCAATCCATCCGACACAGCCGGGTACGAGGCGCAAGAGTTCGCTCTCGTCCGGCTGCTGCCCGGCCGTGGTAAAGACCAATTCAAAGCCGGCAGATTCCAGCTGTTGGAGGGCTTCGTGGCGCGTTGCCGTTAGCGAACGCGGTGAGATAAGGACCTTCGGGCGTGGCGTCATATTTACGCTGCCTTGCCCGTCTCTGACGCGATCCGTGAAAGCTCGTCAAACTGCGGACCCGATGTTGGAATGCGTTGTTGAAACACCTCGGCGATCACTTGCGCCCAGCCGTGAATGAAATAGGTCCAACCATCTTCGATCTGCAGAAGCTTGTCGATCTGCGCACGCGCTTGATCGAGAAACACGAGATCGCCGCGGTAGTTCAGATCCCAAACGATCGCCCGCTCCGGAAACCGGACATCGTCGCCAAGCGGCGAGCCCGGCCTATCTTTACCAAGACCCGTCGCGTTTATGATGAGTGAGCCGGGTCGCAGGCTTGCAACGACGGTGTCATTATCGTTCGGCTCAGAAGCCAGGACGTACGACAACGTCGTGCTCGTCTCAACGGCGGAGTGGATGCGCTTAATCTCATCGAGCCGGCTCCGGTTACGGTCTGCGATGATGATTTCAGATGGCGCGTTAGCACCACGTTCCAGACGCATCAGGTGCCACGTCAAAGCGATGGTCGAGCCACCGGCACCGACGGAAAACACTTGGGCTCCTGTGCGAGCGAAATGATCCGGCGGCAAAAAACCGTCTAGCGCGAGGCCTGCCGAGATCGGATCCTTAGCATGGCAAATCAGACGATCTCCACGTTTGGAGATGCAGCTAATCTCGTCCATAAGAGTCGCATGAGGATCGATGTCGTCAAAGAGGTCGCGGCATGCCTTGAAGAGGTCGATCTTGTGCGTTGTTACGAGGGCGCCGCGCGAAAGCGGATCCTGGCGAATAAATTCGACGAGCTCGCGATACGCATCCGGCTCGGCGTGCAGCGGGAAATCAACTCCCTTAATGTCGGCATCTAGCCCGAGGTGCGCTGCCCAGGCCGGGAAGACTCTCAGGATTGAGCTCCTGCCCGTCGTCACGCCGATAAAATAAATAGTTGGCCGCATCGCCGGCATGTAGGTAGCCATCCTAGCCTCCACGAGCCTCGCGAACGCGAGCGACGGCTCGGCGTGCGTTTTGCGTAATGTCCGCCCAGCGGCCATGACGAATGTCCGCGGTGCGCGCAATCCAGGTGCCTCCGACGGCGAGGACGGTTTTGACCGCAAGCCAACTCGGAATATTGTCCTCGGTTACTCCGCCGGTTGGGATAAAACGTGGGCTCAAATGAACGAAAGGGCTCGATATTCCCTCGAGGGCTGCCGGGCCACCGGCGGTGCCTCCGGGAAAAAACTTGAAAATGCGAGAGCCGAGCTGCATGGCGGCGCCGAGTTCGCTCGGTGTCATTACGCCCGGTGCAAATGCTAAATGCATCGCTTCCGCGGCTTGCACGATATGAGGATCGAAACCAGGCGCCAGCCCGAAATTCGCACCGGAATCGTGAGCGGCGACAAGCGACGCATTGTTGAGGATCGTGCCTGCACCGACGAGCAGTTCCGGACGTTCATCACGCAGAATCGCCATAACTTCCGCGGCCGCACTCGTACGGAACGTGATTTCCGCGATCGGAAGTCCACCTTCGAGTAGTGCATCTGCCAACGGAACGGCATGAAGCACATCCTCAATCGCAATAACGGGAACAACGCCGATTTCCTGGATGCGGTCGAACAAGTTCATATCGATGCCGTACCGGGCGCCCCCACGAGTGCGTCGATGTCGGCTTGCGTGCGCGGAGAAAACGACGCGTTGCTTTCTAGCTTCCAGCCGCCGGCACCGTCATCAACCACCCGCGACCGCATGCCAACCGACTTCGCGATAATTTCGTAGTCCTGACCGGAGTCGGCAGGGTAAACAAAGGTCATGACGAGATCCGAGACGCCGACATTGATGGACCGATGGATCCAATACGGCGGAACGTAGCAAATTTCACGGGCGCCGATGGATAGAGCACGCGTCTCGCCCTGTGGCGATTCCAAAAGCATCACGCCTGAGCCGCTTTCGCCGTAGTAGATCTCCGGCCGATTGGCATTCGCGTGAATATGTCCGCGCGTGAAAAAATACTCGCGCCCGATCTTCCCGGGCAGCATTCGGGTGACGCCAAAGATGAGGTCGCCTGCGGCGCTCGAGGGACGCAGATCGGTTACTTCATAGACGGGTTCGTCTCCATACCGTCGGAGCATAGCCTCGAAAGCCGGAACGTCTGCGTAGAGACCGGCCATCTCGGGCAGCGTCTTCTTATACTGACCGCTGGCCCCATTGAGCCTTCCGGCAGCAACGTCGACAGAACAAATAATAGGTTCACGAAGTTCCATCCATCCTCCTCATTTTTTGTAGTAATATAACAAGAAAACACTTTGAAGAGCAAGAAGCCTAGCCTTGAAAGTTTGAGAATGGGTTCGATTCTGTGTATTTCCCCCTTACTTCGGAGGCCATGCGGGAACATTGCTACATGAAAGTCCCCGTAAAAAAAGTCGAGGCAAGCGCTCGATGGACGGCGGTACACGTCGTCTGAAACGGTAGAGTCGCAATGCCGCAAGACTTCTTGCTCTGCATTGACGTCGGCACGGGCAGCGTTCGAGCTGCTGCTGCCGACTCGAGCGGTCGAATTCTACACATTGTTAGCCGTGAACACGAGCAGATCGTCCCGCAATTTGGCTGGGCCGAACAAAGAGCCGAGTCTTGGTGGGACGGCGTTGTCGATGCGATCCGCGAGCTGATTAACGCGCTACCGGGAGCGCGCGATAGAATTGCCGCGATCGCTGCGTGCGGTCAAATGCACGGCACCGTGCTAATAGGTGCTGATGGTCTTCCGACGCGTCAGATGGTCCCCCTGTGGAATGACAAGCGCACGACCGCCCTCGTGGCGGCATTCGAGGCAGCGCATCCTACGCAAGACTATCTACAAGATAGCGGTAATCCGCCGACGCCGGCGTGGCCCGCATTTAAGCTCGCATGGCTGCGCGATAACGACCCGATTGCTTACGATCGCGCCCAGACCGTGCTGATGCCCAAAGACTTCATCAATTTTCGTCTGACCGGTGAGACGGCAATGGACCCCGGAGACGCGTCGCTTAGCTTCCTTATGAACCCGACGACGGGACGCTGGTCGCAGGCAATGGCTGATCGGATGGGCTTGGAAGTCGGTAAGCTTGCACCACTTCGCTCACCCCTTGACATCCTAGGAGCCGTAACGCGCAGCGCAGCGGACCAGACGGGACTGCGTATGGGAACGCCGGTGCTGGTGGGTGGCGCCGATTATCCCGTCGCCCTCCTTGGCTCCGGAGTATGCCGCCCGGGATTAGCATCAGACGTGACCGGCACCTCATGCATTATTACCGTCATTGCCCCCAAGCCGATCTTCGATCCTGAGATCTGCAACGTCGCTACGATCGAAGGCGAATGGGGTTCGTTCATTCTGCTCGAGACCGGCGGCGACGCCGTCCGCTGGGCGCGGCGCGGCTTGCACACCGGAAGTCTCGACTACGCCGGCATCATGGACAAGGCCGCGGAAGCGCCGGCCGGGGCCGACGGATTGTTCTTCCTGCCGTATTTGACGGGCGAGCGGCTGGGCCGTTTTCGCAATGCGCGCGCCCAATTTTTTGGGCTCGACGCTGGACATACGATCGCTCACTTAGATCGGGCGGTCATTGAGGGCGTAGCCTTTGCGGCAACGCGCGCACTTCAAACGATGGAGGCCGCCAGTGGGCAATCCGTCAAGCGCGTCGTTGCTTCAAGCGGCGGTGCGAAGAGCGAGCTCTGGCTGAAAATCAAGGCGAGCGCCTACAACGCGCCGATTGTCGTTCCCGAAGAACCGGAATGCGGCATTGTCGGTTGTGCGGCGATGGCAGCTACCGCGCTCGGTTATTACCGCACGATCGATGACGCTGTCTCAAGCTGCGTCCGCTACAAAGCGGAGATACCACCCGACCCAACCTGGGCTGAACGATACGCGCGAATGCAGCCGCTCTTCGACAAGCTCTATAAGTCGAGTCAGCCGCTTTACGATGATCTTGATGCGCTCTCCGCCTGAACCATAGCATTGCAACTCCTTTGCCGGTGTGTCCCCGCGTCGCAGGCAGAATGTAGCACCTTTCGCGCTGTGTCCTTAACTTTGCGCGGTAAGCTTCACTTCAAGGAGACCGAAGCATTTTGTTCGCACCTCACATGAAGAAATATGATCTCAACGATCGCGTAGCAGCGATTACCGGTGGTGGCCGAGGGATTGGGCTTGCTTGCGCTGAGGCGCTTGCGGAGGCCGGTGCGCGAATCGTTCTGCTCGAGCGCGACGAGGCCGTGGCAAGCGAAGGCGCCGAAACGCTGGCGTCGCAGGGAGCAAACGTCAATTGGCTCCGCCTTGACGTCACTGATTCTGACGCCGTGACCGCTGCCGCGACGACAATCGAGCGCGACATCGGCGCCGTCGATATCCTCGTGTGTTCAGCAGGTATGTCAATTAGTGGCGTCCCGGCCGAAGTCGCGACGGATGAGCAATGGCGTCAAGTCGTCGACCTGAATCTCAACGGAGTCTTCTGGTCGTGCCGCGCCTTCGGGCGTGCCATGCTCGAGCGGCAACGAGGCGCGATTGTCAATGTGGGTTCAATGTCTGGTTTCATAGTGAATCGCCCGCAGGAGCAAGCGTCGTACAATGCATCGAAAGCCGCTGTACACCAACTTACGAAATCACTAGCCGTGGAGTGGGCGGCGCGCGGCGTACGAGTGAACGCCGTCGCGCCGACCTACATCGACACAAAGATGACTCGGTATGGCATGAGAGACGACGCCCTTAAGCAAGCGTGGCTCGATGCCACTCCGATGGGACGCGTCGGCCGGCCCGACGAGGTTGCCTCTATCGTGCTGTTCTTGGCCTCGGATGCGTCAAGCCTTATGACCGGCAGTGTCGTCCTAGCCGACGCTGGATATACCTGTTGGCAAGAATGCCGGCTTTGTTTTTCATTCCGCGTGTGAAACTTTAGCGTGTCTCTGATGCGTGCACTTCGCTTCCCTGAAGCAGCCTTGTTAACGCCGCCGTCAGCGTCTCGCGAGGTCGTGCCGAGTTCCGTGGAAATTCCCGACCGGACCCAGGAGCCTAGAAATGAAGGCGGCGTAACTCCTTGATTGCTACACCAAAGGAGAAACGCCGTGAAAAGATCATACCCCACCTCCGAC
>JAABUX010010427.1_pt1 | contig 10369 bp, 18 predicted proteins | sample 5561851 | NCBI WGS metagenome assembly JAABUX01 (sample SAMN10711883, study PRJNA513361) | rock metagenome | isolation source: Antarctica rocks | place: Antarctica: Victoria Land, Richard Nunatak red sandstone | collected 2016-01-03 | reverse complement strand
GGTGGTGCACCGCTTGTTTTGCCCTTGTCCGGCGCTTGACCCCGCCTTGTTGTTCTTAAGACCAATAGACATGGCACAAGTTTTCACAGGCATCAGTCTGATCCTGCCAGTGTGCTCATACTGGGGCGTGTCACCTGCGCAGGTTGGCATGGAGCGGGACGACTATGCCGCGTCGCTGGGGCCCAATCAGGTGGTAGTCCTCGTCGGGCACACGCTGGAGTTCGCGACCGGCGGCGAGCTGAGCGCCACCAACCACCGTGTCGTGGTGCGCAGCAGACCTGCTCAGAATCATTCCAGAGCAGGTGTTGGTTGGGAGTCATGGTGAGGGAGCTTGTGGCCGGCGAGGATGCGGCGCAACACATATACAAGTTGTCGACATACATATGCACGTCTCCCCATTGCGTTGCTCGTGCGCAGCTTCGTATCGTGATGATATGCATTCGACGCACCGCATCGGGCCATGCGCAGCTGCCCAACCTGCGGGTGCTGTGATGAAGGTCATGCCTCGCGCTGCTACCCAGTCAGCTCAGCAGCCCACGTCTACTTTCAAGCTCGACCTGCCCTGAGTGTAGGCGGCACTTTCATTGCTGGGCCTGATGATGAAAAGAAATCGACACAGAGTCGCACGCGATGACGCTCTCCACCTGAGCAGGTGCCAGTGGGCAAGCCGCGGACGGCGCTGGCGTACAAATTCAAGGCGAACGCTGATGGAACAATCGACCTCAAGAGTGCGCTGAGTGCCGTGGGAGTGCCGACCTCTGGGTGCGCTAGCTGCGACGTGTTCTCCCCTGCTGCGTGCTCTGTGCCGGAGGAACGTGTGCAGGCATCGCCAGTGCTGTGAGCGTCTCAGGCCTCGTGACACTGAATTTGTGGCTGCCACAGGCTGGAGCACCCGATGCGGGTCAGCACATACTCCCGGCAATTCCATGCGGAGCATGACAGCATTAACGCCGATCAATTGGTGAGCGCAAAATGTTGAGAGCTACATGGCAAAGTCTCCACTTGCAACCTGTTGATGCAACCCCTGGAAATCCCACTCAAAGACGTCGGCACAGGCATTGCTCTGGTTCGAGGTGTTCCAAAAGATAGCGGACCAGTTGCTTGCAGACCCAAGGTTGTGCTATTTAGCAAGGCAGCAGAGCTAATTTCGTCCTGCATGCGCCTTGACGCTGATATGTTTGGCTCGGCCTGCAGGGGAGCGTAGTCAGGATTCTGCGAATCGAGGCTCTGTGCAGCGGCTCTGCCATGGCGCCTGCAGTTGGCGAACCGGGTGCCCGGCGAAGCAAGCGACGCGCTGAGGCAGAAGCACTTGAGTCGGCCAACGGTGAGACATACGAATTCACTTGTGTCAATGGCGCATTGATAAGACTGGACCATGCAACCATGAACTCCACATCCTGCGTTGTCCCTGTTTGGCCGTGACGGTGTCTGGTGATGCAACATACAGCGTGCCTGAAACTCATGATCAGCATGGAACTGCACGTAGCCGGAACGCTCCACAGGTGTTGACCGGGCTGTCCTGCGATTGCAGATGAACTGGCACATGGCAGCGGCGCCCAGCGGCAGCGGCTGCTCCCATGCAGTGATAAATTCACCATTTACGTCAGGATGCCGACAGGTAATACCACCAGCTAATACCACCTCATGACATTGGTTGCGGCCGAGCCCGAGTCAGCAATGCCATGCATGCCATGGTCTGGAGCATGTGCGCCTCAGTTCCATGCACGGGATGTGGCTGCGCGCACAGCATCCGCTATCGGCCTGCTGGGTCAGCCCTGAGCCACGACGTTTGCACGTGCGCGCAGGGCAGACCATCACAGTAGCGATATCCTCGCGCACAAGAGTGGAGGCTGTCTTGGTGCGCTATCTGCCAGTGTATTACGCCAAATAGTCGTGAAATAAAGCCGATCATCAATGCACCAACCCGGTCAGCTGCTCTATGCTCGGTTGCTCCACCCTGCAGGCTGCGCTCCGGCGGAAGACCGGCACTCCTATGGATCCGGACCAGCATAGAGTGGTCTTCGATGGCCGGCGGCTGTACACCTCGCACACCCTGGTCAGTTGTGGGATCCAGGATGGCAACACAGTCTACATACATTCCGAGCAAATTGGCGACTAGCACCAGCAACCCAACGAACTGACCGGTTGTTGGCAACGGTGATGCTGCTCAATGCGTTGGTCGTAGCTGCCCACCAGACAAGCGCCAGTAGATGGCCGGCCAAGGTGATCTGCAGGTCCAGCTGATTTTGCAGAGAGTTTGCCTTGGGTTGTAATTGAATGATGGTGTCAGTCAGGTTTTGTGAGGCGTGGTGCAGCGGCAAGGATGCGTTGTGACCGCAGCATGCGATCCAGTATTACTGCATTGCGACATGACATTAGCATCTTGCCATGACTACCTGCCGGTTGACAGGAATCCCTCATAAAACCAACTCAACCACGCAGCAGTCCAGCCGCGTCATCACCATCATGCTGTGCTTGCGACCCTGTCTGCAGCCTCATTCATAGCTTCCGCATCCAAAGCCGTGCAGCACGGCTACGCTGGGACCTGCCCTGAAGCGTCTCCGTCATCATCTGTCAATACCGCCTTTAGCGGCTTTGGCTTGACCTTGCTTGCGACAGGGACCAGTGGCAGCGGGGCTGCCAGCGGCGCGGCAGTCTTGCTGACAGAGCTCGTCGCGCTGCTGTCCGCTGCACCCACGAGAGCACGCTATCAGCACTTACTCATTGAGCTGCAGCTGCGATAGCGGCAGCTCAGCCTTGACCCAGAGCGTGTATAAAGTGTGCTGCCCGAGCAAGTTTGTAGCCTGACCCAGCATGGCCAGCAGCAACCGTGTGCGGGGTCCAGCGTGTCAAGCTTATTCTATCACACAAGCAAGCCCTGACCGCCGCGGCACAGAGAGCGACTTCCTGGGATTCACGGGTGCTGTTGTTGCATGCACTAACGTCAGCTTGCTAGCCGGGAGGGAGTGCATACGTCTGAGTTGAGCGCTTCCCTCAACGCGCTGACAGCCGCCGCCGCCGCCGCCGCCGCAACCGCAGCCGTTGTCATAAGGTCGTCGAAGGTCAGCGGTATGCTGCACTGCTGGCGGGTTCGGCGAGAACGCAGTAGAATCACTGAGGTCGACACTGGGGCAGATCGAGAGCATAGCGCCGCGTGCACTGCTGATGGCGCGCAGTCAAGCTTGCCGTGCCTTCCACTCTACGGCCCCTCTGCCGACTGTCGCTGTCACTGATCATGAGTCGGTCCAGCACAGCACGCACAGCACGCACTCGACCTGCGGGTGCCTGTTCGATTCGTGTCGATGGCCAGCTCGACATTGCATTGCAGTTCGATCTCATCGAGGCCTGGTTCCAAGGTGACAGCGTCCCCCCCAGGCTGCTGACCTCCCATCTTCTTCGCGGAGCGCGCTTGGCCGTCGCGATCGTTGTAATGGACCTGCAAGCCATCGCCTGTCAGACGGGGAATGCCTGGCAGAAGTCAGCATACGCGGCCGCTGCACGCATGTGCAGCCCGGACGGCTTTCTTACCTATCAGTTGCCTGCCGCTGATGCGGCTGTTGTGCAGGTATGCCGGCGGCACAAGCAAGGCTGCGTGTTTTGCCTGGCCCCGCCATCATGCACAGCGCGCACCGAAAGGTGTCTGACCACCCGCTTGGCATTTTCAAGTGCATTAATGTGGTGCTTTGCAATGTGCAGGCAGCCTTGACCGTCGCTGCCCAGACGCTGGACGCCGAGCTGCAGCAGCAGGACCCGAACATCAGCAGAGTGCTTGTCAAGATTCGACCGGGATCCGTGTCATGCCCTGCGCTGGGCAGATATGAACAGGTGTGTCCAGCCGGGTTTGCAAAGCAGAACGGCCCGGCTGCAGTTTTCGATGCTGCTAGAGCAGCTGCGCAATAACGACGAAACGCACCAGTTGTCAAGTGCTGCTCTCATTGAGGATGTGCTCCGCTGGCCCCAGCATATTCGCCACATTAATATTCTACTCAGGTGCCAGGGCAAGGTCTGTGCTTGACGACACCGAATTTCAGCGCTTCGATGCTTCCTTCGCAGGCCGCCGCCGTATTGGACAACGCCGCTCGGACCGTGCTTTCCCTGCTGCTACGAGGGATTGGCATGCGATCGGATGCGCTGAGCAGCATCCTGGATGACAGCCATCGGCCATCTACGGTCGTCTCTTCTTCTGAGGTCCACGCCATCCGGTACCGAGGCGCTGCTGGTGGTGAGCAAGTACTGCTGAGTTCGGCAGTGTTGTATGCCAGATCACGTTTTTCAGACAACGTGGCAGGGCTAACCACCGAATGCAGTCTCACAAATACACATTTTGGGGTTTGCCCCAGCACAGTCGATCACCGTGTACATGTGCACAGGTGCGGACTATGCGGAAGTCATTGAGGAGGACGTCTGCATGAGCATCAATCAACAGGCGCGCCGGTGCCAATGGCCTCGTCACGCTCCTCATGGTTGGATCTGCTAGCTTCCCCAGACGGCTTCCCCATGCGCAGATTGGCGGCACGGAGATGCACGTGGACCAGTCGGTGCTCACCGTCATTGTCGCTGATACAAAAGCTGGCCTTGAGGCGCGAACATACCAGTTCAGAATCTGACTATCAGAGCGTGTCGTTGCTGATGAGATGGGGCTGAGCATCCAATTGGAAAGGCGGCTTTCCTTGCATACTATGCATGCTTGCTGCGAGACACTGACCAGCCATTGGTTTGCTGCAGTGCCGGACTTGCCAGGTGTCGCGCTGCAATGGTGTTTGTGCCGTCTTCTGGCGTCATAGTCAACCACGCTGCTCCTCGCAATGCCCCCGAAGCTGGTGTCGAGCTCGGGCATCCAGTCTGATCCTGCGCTCATGGTGCTACCATTGCACATCTGTGCAGGTCGGATGGGGACCGTTGGGACGGGTGGTGCCGCTGCAGCCCAGCCAGGTGGCGGTACTGATCGGACACACGCTGGAGTTTGCGACGGCCGGCATGCTGCGCGTCACTAGGCACCGAGTCGTGGTGCGCCAGCCACATAATCTGGACCCAGGGCCGGAGTTGTCCTGACTGTATAGCTCAAGAGCGTTACAGCCGCCAAACAGGGGCAATCCAGGTGCCAGCCTTCCGACAATCTACACGCCACCCGTCGCACACTATGCGAGCAGCCCATCGACATGATTTGCGCATGCAACCCGCAGCGCGCCTTGCGTGGCTGCCCAACTGTTACTTGCATGACGCAGCTCATCGCTCGGTGGATGACTGTTCTATCAACTTGCAGCGCACGTCTTCTTTCTCTCGCAGCCTGCCCTCACTATCTGCAGCAGTGCCACTGCTGGGCTTCACGGTGCTCATTGCTTGACCAGGTAGAGAAGCCGCGGACGGCGCTAGCCTACAAGTTCAAGGCGAATGCCGATGGTGTCATAGACCTCAGGAGTGCACTGCAAGCCGCAGAATTGTCGTATGGGCGCATATCAAAGACTGGGTGCGCCGGTTGTTCGTGTGCTGCCCTGCTTCCTGCCCTGTGCCACGGAGCATGTGTCATGAGCGACTTCTGCACGGGAGTAGCACTCATTACGTGGCTGTCACAGGCTGAGGCACCTGCACCCAATGCGGGTCAGTACGTACTCCCGACACTTCAATGCCGAGCACGTCAGCATCAACGCCGATGAGCCCGTAAGCACAAGCTTGCTTAGATGCTTGACCAAATTCCATTCACAAAGTGTAGATGGGTTGCTGACCTTCTGTATGTCCCACACACGGCGCCCGCAGAGGCGTTACTGTAATGCGACGTCTGCAGCAGCAGCTAGAGGGCAGGTTGCGCACACACTACAGTCAGACACCCTTTGCGTACCAAAACCGTCAGGTGAGTCGCATCGTGTGACTGCATGTGCCTCGACAGGCTGACTTGTGTGGCTTAGCTTGCAGGGGAGCGCGGTCAGGGTTCTGCCAATCGAGGCTCTGTGCGGCGGCTCTGCCGCGGCGTCCGCAGCTGCCGTAGCGCCTGCCCGGCGACCCAAGCGCCGGGCTGCTGCAGATCCAGCTGCGACGGCCAAGGGTGAGGCATCGTGTTGTGTCAGTGCCGCACAGGAATATTAATCATGCCACTTTGCTGTGGCTGTTCATTTCAACCTGCTTGCTTGTTTGGAAGTGTTGGTCTATGTTGCTGAAGCAACCGACGACGTGCCACGAGCTACGTCTGCGTTTGCGTGTCCACGGCTGGACCTCTGCACGTGTTAATCCCCTGGTATTGCTGATGCAGATCGATTATCCCACGGCCATGGCGCCCAGCGGCGCCGGACGCGCAGCGGCAGTATGACTATCTTCGTGGCATCTCCGGGAGGCATGTTCGAATCCTCCCCTCAATTCAATCTTGTGCTGCTCACGTCCACTGTGACACAGAGCCTGACCTCATCAGGCCTCACTACCATGCAAGCCATGGTCTGGATCATGCATCCGGAATTCCAATCGGATCCGAGCTGGAACGCCACGAAGTGAGTGCATGCATTCGGCCTGGGATGACTCCGCGCTCGCAGCATGGATCCTGGCCTCCTTGGCCAACCCTGAGCCATCATGTGTGCACGAGTGCGCAGGTAAGACTCTCCCGGTAGCTGTGGCCCCGCAGAAGACAGTGGAGGATCTCATGGTGCGCCAGCCACCCATCACATGGGATCGTAAATACAGCCTTGGAGGAATGCACTCATCGTCATCGAACCGATTAGCTGCTCTCTCATTGCATCGATTGCTTTGTGTCTGGATCCGCTTGCATCGCAGATGTTGACTCCTTAATGATGCACACGCAGATGATGAGCTGCCATGTTCGAAACTTTTCTCCGCCCTGCAGGTTGCGCTCTCGCACAAGACAGGCATTCCGCTGCACCTGCAGCGCATGATTTTCGAGGGCCGGCGGATTCCGTATAATAAATCCCTGGTTGACTTCGGGATCAAGGATGGGGATACACTTGACATGTGTAGCGAGCAGCATGGCGACTAGCATGATGATGCGGCTGAGCGGCTGAGTCTCTGCAGCTGCACGCCTGATGTGTAAGAAAAGATGAGCTGCAGTGCGGCATCTCGCAAGTCCAGCTGACTTGTAGGAAGACCTTGGAATGCTGACCACCATTGTTTCAAGTGATCTCACACTATAGATAGCCTCTGAGATGCAAACAGACCGCATTGGTGTCTGCAGTGTCAACACGTGGCGTAGAATGACTACATGTCAATGTTCCTTAGATTTAGGATTATTCGGGCTCAGTGTAGAGGTATTTGTACACCATTGAGGATGCATCTTGGTCAGCAGCATTCTGGTCAACTGCGCCATCCCTGACACAACCATGGAGCTGGATCTATGTCATGGTCCGGTAAATCATTGTACAGAAGGATGCCGAAACAAGCTTGCCAACGTCTGATGGGCGCCGAGGCCCTTGCAGTGCGGTGTGCATGCCTTGATGAAATGAGTCATTGAAAAGAGTGGGCATGTAGCTGCGCATCTGAAGCATCCATGCGACAGACTTATGCACCGTGTTCCACCTGTACACATGTACACGTAGACTACTTGCACGGTGCAGCATGATGTCATCGGCAGCCATCTCGAATCGGGATTCAAGCATGGGGATTGGGGCCTCTAGCAATAGCGCCCACGGCCGCACTGAAGCTCTGACACGCAGTGTCGCATTGTGCATACTGACTGGCACCTGACCGGCCTGCAATCACTACAGACCACTGGCACCTGCCTGATGACAGAAGCCTCTGCCAGCTAGACTTGGACAAGCAGCAGCACGACCGCGTCATCAGCAACATGCTGCACGCTTGGAACGTCCGGCAGCCCGGGCCGTGTATTAAGCACGCAGTTCACTCATTGTTGCCGCCGCGCACCACGGTTGCACTGTTAACCTCCCCTTAAGCGTCTCCATCATCATTGTCCGCCGCCACCGCCTTCGGCGGCTTGGGCTTGCTCTTCGACCCCGGCGGCCGTCCTCTCCGCTTCGGCTGCTGGTCCGGGCTGCCTGCTGCGCCTGCGCCGGGTTTGGGCCCGGGAGGTTTCCGCTTTGGCACCGGAACCGGCGGCGCCGGCGCTGACGGCGATGCGGCGGGCTTGCTGGCTGAGCTCGTCGCACCACTGTCCGCTGCACTCAGGAGAGCGCACAGGTCGACATTTGCTGGCAGCTCAGTGAGATGAGACATTCAGGTGGACCCAGACTGCGTCACATCAGCCACCCTCAAGTTTAGCATGACCCAGCATGACTGCAGAAGCCCTACTGCTGCAGCCTAGTCTCCAATCAAGACGTGACTCACAACGGAGAAACTCGAGGAGCACTGAATCTGCATGCACTCGCCGTACTCTGTCATCTGGAGAGTACGTGCCTGCATCTGGCTCGGACGCTTCCCTCGGCGCGCTGACAGCAGCCGCTGCTGCAGCTGCTGCGCCGGAGCCGCGGCCGCCGCCGAGGGGCGCCAGGCCGGCCGCGGATCGCCTCACGGCCACCTGTTGCACACAAGGAACAGGCTGTCTATGACACCTTGACATATTGGCAGACTTTGCCTCGTCATTCCAACAGGAATCTTCATCAAATCAGGCTGCTGCAGCGAACATGTTGCTCGTTACCTCTCTGGACGGGTTGGCATCTACCCATCCAGACCATCATATTGATCAGATAAGTGCTGTTTGCGCACACCTGGCGCGCCCTGTGCAGCTCCGAGGCGGCCGGCCGCCGGTACGGCACCAGCTCGTTGTCCTGGTACCCCGGCACGTGGATGTGCCTGCGGGAGCGCATCACTCTGGTCCCAACAGAGCAGCACTCCTTCTGCCGGTGAGGGGAAATATGAACCTTCGATCGGCCAGAGGCACTGAGCAGGCATGTATGGACGTTGCTCGACAGCATGTGAGCAAGTCAGCCACAACGAGGGGGCTCCTACGTTGCCTGTGCAGATCCAAGCAAGTGAGGCGACAGTGGACAAGGCAGCGACGACAGTCACAGTCCGGCTTGCAGGTCTGCATAGGTTGCGGTGACATTCTCAGCCCACCAACCAACGTGAAAATATTCTGACAGGCGCACCAGAGGCGTTCGAGGGCGACGTTGAGGTCGGCGGGGGTGAGGAACTCGGAGGCGCGGCGCCGCGCGATAGCGGCGCCCAGCTCCAGGGTCTTGGCCAAAAAGTCCTCCGCGACCTGCTCCAGCGCCACCTCCACCTCCCGCGACACCCTCGCCTGCGGTGGGCTCAGGGTTAGGGCAAGGGCTGAGGTTGGGGTTGGGGTGAGGGTCAGGGTTATGATGAAGGTCTGGGTCAAGGTCAGGATTATAGTCAACTTTAGGGCTAAGGTCAGCGTCAGGGCTAGTCAGGGTTAGGTCAGGATCAGGGTTAGGGTTGCGGTTGGGTTGCCTCAGCAACAAGCCGACATTCGACAGGCATATCAAGCTCCAGGTCTGTCACAGAGCTTGTCATCGCAAGACAACCGGCTCAATGCTGCCTGACCAACATGCGCGCTAACCGCAGGCAACGCCTGGCTGCTATGTTGCTGCAGACAGACATCGCTTCGGGATGGCACAGACGCACGGTGGGCATCAGCCGCAGGCTGAGCTCCTCTGTCTGTAGGTGTCAACAGCGGGCCGCAGCTTGGTAGCCGCTACAAAGGCTTGAAGCGGCTAGGGAATCACCCACCTCCTTGTCGACGGTGCTGAGCAGCCCCGCCAGCGCCCGCGGCGGCAGCACCGAGTTCGGATCGTCCGGCCGCTGCGCGGGCAGCATAGGCTGCGCCCGGAACGGCTGCGGCGTCTGCATGGGCAGCGCCCCCGGCCGCGGCGGCCCCTGCGGCCGGTACGGCTGCACCCCCATCGGCTGCGACGCGCCCGGCTGCGCCATCATGCCGCCCTGCGCAGATATGCAATACTGTGTTATGGAGTGATGGGTGGAGAAACCAACAGGGGGATTACGCAGACCCTAACCTGAGCCTCAGCCTTGATTGCAAGCCCTAACCGAATCCTAGCCCGTCCTTGCTCTGCCGTGCTCACAAGGCCACAGAAGGTCCGCCGGGCTTTGTCGGCGCAGACGCCCAGCAGAGCAGCAGAGAACACGTTTGCGTGCGACGCATGGGACCACATGAAGATGTTTCAGCACGAACAAACCAATCCGCCAGCCCGACGCATTTCTGCGCTGGCACTGGTCACGAAACTGCAGAGTATAGGTGGATAGCACTGCGTGCCTGACCGCCTGCGCCGTATGCGGGCGCCAGCATGGGCGACGGCCCGTGCAGGAACGGCGGCCGCGGCTCGCCGTCCATCCGCGGCCGCTTCGCCGCCACCGCCGAGGCGGCGACTGAGCTGACGTACTGGCCCATCGCAGCACCCGGCGGCCTCGGCATCTGCAGGGCAGCACAGCAGCAAGGCTT
>JAABUX010010425.1_pt1 | contig 10371 bp, 11 predicted proteins | sample 5561851 | NCBI WGS metagenome assembly JAABUX01 (sample SAMN10711883, study PRJNA513361) | rock metagenome | isolation source: Antarctica rocks | place: Antarctica: Victoria Land, Richard Nunatak red sandstone | collected 2016-01-03 | reverse complement strand
CTCGTCGCCGGTGAAGGTGAAGCGGCCGGCCAGGGCGCGGACGTCGATCAGGTCGCCCTCATGCAGCTGGTCGTGCAGGTAGTGCGAGGCGACGCCCTCTGCCTCGCGCTTGACGGTGATCTCGACGGGGTCACGCCATAGAACGGGCGAAATTGCATGGTTCGAGGCACGGATCGGGAACACTGACCTCGGATAGGTCTGTCCCAATTGATCCTGCTCCGCTTGACGAACCGTAACCTACTGATTTTGTTTAGGCCTGTTTCGGACCAGACAGAGTAGAGTTCATTTGGGACAGAAGCCAAGATTGTCGGGGAAGGCCGGAATTTCTAAGGCAAGTCAAAGGTTTACACCCGGAGCGTGCTATCCTGCCTGTTCTATGGCGTGACCCCTAGGCACCGCCGAGGCCGAGGCCATCCTGCGCCGGTTCACCCGGGAGAACGTCCAGCATCCGACCTACAAGGCCCTGGCTGAGCTGGGGAAGGCCGTGAAAACGGTGTTCCTGTGCCGCTACTTGCACGACCAGGCGCTCAGGCGCGAGGTCAACGATGGGCTGAACGTGGTCGAACACTGGAACAGCGCCAACGACTTCATCTTCTTTGCCCGCCGCGGCGAGTTCTCCAGCAACCGCCGCGAGGATCAGGAGCTGAGCATGCTCAGCCTGCACCTGCTGCAGAACTGCATGGTCTACGTGAACACCCTCATGGTCCAGCAGGTCCTCGCGCGCCCCGCCTGGAAAGGCCGTCTCACGCCGCGCGACCTGCACGCCCTCACGCCCCTGTTCTGGGGGCATGTGAACCCGTACGGCCGCTTCGACCTCGACATGCGGACCAGGCTCGACCTCAACTGACCCGAAGTGGCGGCTGGTGACACGAGTGTTGGGTCAGGGCCGTATTGCGGGGAAATCCGGCGCCTTCACATCTCGCCATCGAGGTCCGCCACGATCTCCCGCACCAATTGGCGCAGGGCCGCCAGGCGCGCTTGCGCCACACCGCGTTGCACCGCCCGCGCCCGAGCAGCGGCATCCCGCTTGCCATGACGCCGACGTGCAGCCGTGCTGCGCGCCAGCCCTTCCGCAGTTCGAGGGCCGGTGCTGGCACCACCGTGCATCCTACAGCGCCCGTTCGGCATCGCAGGCCCTTGGCAGGCCAAGCGCGTCCGCTTGCAGCAGGCACCGCATCGAGGGGCGGCGACGGCAGCCACTAGGGCGCGGCGCCAGAGCGGGGGCGCAACCGGTTCATTGCTCATTTTCGACGCCCACCCCGATGAGAGACAGCCGGGACCGCCGGACCACCCCCCCGGTGCGACGTTGCCGGCGACGACGGCCTGCCCGCCGTTCACGGTCACATGCTGCACTTGCACCACCTGCCGATTGCCGTTCCGCAGCCGGTCCAGCACCGCCATGCCCTGCGCGAAGGCAGACATCACACGGGCACCGACCGCGGCCGACCGTTGGGCATCCAGAAGCGCCCCCGTGTTCAAGGATGGGGCAACCTGGTGGCGGTGCAGGTCGTGCGTCGCCGCAGTGAACAGGCTCATCCCGACCTGGTGCGCCGCAGCGAGCTGGTGCGACAGCATCCGCTCCCCGCCGTTCGAGGCTCCCACGTCCTGCGCCAGCTCGACGGCCATGTTCAGCACGTCGGCATTTTGCGCCAGGCGCAGCCGGTCCAGGCTGGCATCGGTAGCCAGGACCTGAGAGGGTGCGGCCACCACCCGCTCCATTTCCCGAGCGCGCCAGGAATGATCGCCGTTTTCTGGCGGCGCGGTTTCCCCGCCCTGGCCCTGCCGCAACCGTGGCAGGCCGCGCGCCACCGGATCGCGCAACGATGCCGCCAGGGCTTCAAGGCCGCTGGCTTCCGCATTGAGCTGAGCTGCCCATAATGGGTCGGCGCCGTCGATAGTAGCAGCCCGTTTTGCCGCAGCCATGCAATCGAACATTTCGGCATCACCAGCGGAAAAGCCAGCAAGGTCCGGCTGTGCAGGGGCGTCGGCGACAGGCGCGAGGGCCTCGACCACGGCAACGGGCGCGGTCAGGACAACGGGCGCGTCAACCACTTGGCCGGCGGAATCTGAGGCGTGCTCGACCAGCCAATTGGTGCGAGCAGCAGCGTCTGGGACGGCCTGCGTCCGAGGGTGTTTGCGCTTAGGCATGACCGCACCCCTGCCCGCTCTGGCCGTCGGGAAGTCCGCCGGGATGCACGTCCGCTGTCATCGGACCCACCTCCCAGCGCCGACCCGTGCGAAGTGTGCGAAGTGTGCGAAGTGTTGCAGCCGGACGTTCGGCCTTAGAGAGCCGATTTTTGCCCTATCAGAGGCAACACACAAAAAAAACACACTCCCGGACCCGCGAGCATACTTAAAACACTTCGCAGACTTCGCACACTTCGCAGAGTCAGAGATCATAGAACCCGCACCTTGAACCATGCGGATCGTCGCGCTTCCGGATTGTCGGTCTGATTTCGAACAAGCTTCATGGTCTGATCGCCAACCAGCACAGGCGCATCGACCATGGTGCTCAGCCGCTTCCCCACCATGATGGCGCTCACGTCGCCTGAATTGCGCCGACCACTGCTGTCGAAGAAAGTCCGCAGCCTGCCTGAGTTTGCGGCCTCGCCTTCCATGGGCGCGTTGATGAGCCGCGCCACTTCCGATGCTTGGAAAGCCCGCGTCGGCCAGGTCGAGTACAGGATGTCGAGCGCGTCAGCCAAGTCGGAGGCTTCCTCATCGTCACCTTCCACGCTTGCGAACAGCTTGACGAAATCAATCTTGGCTGCCGCGCGATCTGCTTCCGGCGGCGCGGACTGCTCAGCTTTCGCCAGACACGCCGCAGCGTTCTCGACGGCAGAACCAACGAGGTGCCACCACCGCTTGAACCGTGTCCTGGGTGCCTTCGGGGTCTTGAGCTGCGGGTTGCCCAGCAGCAGCACATACAGGGCGCGGAGGATTTGACCGCGGTTGCAGAGCGTCCAGGCTATCGGGTCGGAATGCTTGAAGGGCCGGTTTTCTGGGTCCGGCCGGTCAACATCAAGCCGGGCCATAAGGCTGCGCGAGGCGAGGTCGCCCTTGGGGCCGGTGTTGTTCCCGGTAAGCGTCAGGATCGTGAACGCTGGCACCGTCACGATGGCTGTCTGGCCAAGGATGCGATCCGAGTAGGATTCTGCGGTCAGTATCTTCTCGATGGTCGGACAGGCGATGGTTGCGCCGAGCGGGATGTTGTCAAACACCATCGCCGCCAGCCCCTCCGACAAGTAGGCCGCCAGCGCCTTGCGCCGCTCGTCCTCAGAGAACGACCAGGCCGCGGCCGCAGGCTTCTTCCCGGTGATGGCGAGGATCACCATAGCTAGCGCCGTCGTCTTTCCGCCGCCGCGCTTACCCGCCGTGACGAAAAAGGCGGGACGCTCCGGCAGCAGCACCCGTTCGAGGATCGAAAGCGCAAGGGCGATCAGGACGCACTTGCCAGCGAAGTCGGTGGCAACGTCGCACAGCCATTCGTTGACCAGGAAGCTCAGGGCCTTGGCAACGTGCTTGTCCTGCGGGATAGGGTCCTGCGGCTTGGGAAGTATCGCGCGCAGCTCCGGCGGGATGCAGAACACCAGCTTGCGATCCCGGTCCAAGCCAGACAGCGCCAGCATCGAACCGTCCGACAGCACCAAGGGAGCGGTGACGACAGCGCCCACGCGGGGCAGGGCCGAGTCCCGGTAAGCCATGAAGTGGTCAACGAACGTTGGGGGCAGCGCGACGGACCGTGGCCCATCATCCCCGCCTTCGCTCACAAATTCGATGTGCTGCTCGATCTGGTGCGCGAGGCTGTAGCGATCATGCGGCGTCAGGAGCGGCATGGCAGGCGCCGGGAGCCGGGCTTTTTCAGGTTCCGTCTTGTTGGAGCCGCCCGAGGTCAGTTCGTGCAGCATCATCGGGAGCCGACTCCTTATCTTAACCGGACGCCCCTCTAGGTCACGCATTGCCAATTAGAGTGCGTTCGCCAGCGGGCAGGTCGCACCCAGAAAACCCAAGGCTGCGGGACCGGCTGCTGTTATCGCGCGTAGTGTAATTTACAGAACCGCTTTCAGAGGCTATGGGCGCCGACCCTGGCGCAGAACGACACCATGTCTGTCCCGCACGGGGCCGTGTCACGCGAAGTTCCTGGCCGTAACTCCGTTAATCGAGACCAGTAGGAAGAACCATGATGCAGCTGCAAATGCCCGATCCAGTGCCGCCTCCCCTTCCACCGATCGCACCCGAGCTGCCCGAACCTGGACCGGACGAGGTTCCGCCGCCAAATAGGACGCCATCGCCTCAGGACCAGCCGCCGCCACTAAACTGACTGACAAAACGTGCGTTCGGCGCCGGCGACGGATGCAGCGGGGCTTTGAGCCTGGTCTTCCGCTCAGCCCAGGCACGGTATACGGCGGAGTTGGCCGAGCTACGGCTATCCCGCTCGGCGGGCGATTGAGGGAGAGAGCGGACACGTGGTCTACGCCGTCAAGGAACTGTTTGCGACGCTGCAAGGCGAGGGCGCCCGGGCAGGACGGGCGGCCGTGTTCTGCCGTTTCGCCGGCTGCAACCTGTGGTCCGGCCGCGAGGAAGACCGGTCGGACGCGGCCTGTCGCTTCTGCGATACCGACTTCGTTGGCCTGGACGGGCCGGGAGGCGGGCGTTTCGCCGACGCTGAAATCCTGGCACATGCCATCGAGGCAGCTTGGCCCGGCGGGCAGGCGGAGCGCTACGTCGTGTTCACCGGCGGCGAACCGCTGCTCCAGCTCGATGCGGCTCTGGTCCAGGCTGCGCACGCCCGCGGCTTCGAGGTGGCGGTCGAGACCAACGGCACGCTCGACCCGCCCCCAGGCGTGGACTGGGTGACAGTCAGCCCCAAGGCGGGCACGCCGTGGCGGCTGCGCTCAGGCTCGGAGCTGAAGATCGTCTACCCGCAAGCCGGGCTGGACCCGGACAGGCTGCCCGAGGACCTCCGCTTCGCTCACCGCTGGCTGCAGCCGATGGATGGGCCGAACCGTGCGGCCAACACGCAAGCCGCGGTGGCCTACTGCCTCGCCCACCCTGCCTGGCGCCTCAGCCTGCAGACCCACAAGATGATCGGGATACCCTGACCCGTGTACGAGCTGGCCAAGCAGTTCCGCTTCGAGGCGGCCCATACCCTGCCTGGGCGCGCGGTCGATACAGAGCCCAGCCGGCGTATCCACGGCCACTCCTACCGCGCCGAGGTCGTCGTCTGCGGCATCCCTGACCCGGCCACGGGCATGGTGGTGGACCTCGGCCTGTTCGAGCGCGCCCTGGACAGAGCGCGCGACGGGCTGGACCACCGTTTTCTCGACGAGGTGGCTGGCCTCGGCCCGGCGACCATGGAGAACCTGGCAGCTTGGATCTGGCGCAGCGTCACCCCGGCTTGCCCCGGCTTGGCACGCGTCACTGTGCACCGTGACAGCAACGCGGAGAGTTGCACCTATTTCGGACCAGAGGCGAGCAACACCTGAAGGGCGAAGGAGCACTGGTTCGGTTTCCGGTGGGCAGGACGGCATGACACACCCAGCTTGGACACTGGGTCGTTTTGTTTAGGTCGGGAAATGGGTTTTTGGGCGTGGAATGCCAGCGGAGGGCGGCCTACGCTCGCGCAAAGACGGTTGAAGGCTTTCGCGGCGGCGTCGCACGCGGAGTGAACGTTGCTACTGCTTAGGCAGAACTGGGGAGGCGGAGCCTCATCAGCACCATGTCGTGATAGCGTTCCTCGATTTTGAAGGCTCGCGGCTCGATACCGTACTGTTGGAAGCCGAACCGAGCGTAAAGCTTCGCTGCGGCCACGTTGGATGCTGTGAAGGTAAGCAGAATTTCTTCTAGGGCGCTGCCGGCCTGCTCAATCACACGCTGCACGAGCGCCGCTGCCATCCCTGTCCCGCGCGCCTCGGGCTGGACGTACATGCCCCACAGGACGCCCATGTGCCGCAGCCTGCCGGCATCAGGCACACTCAGCCCTGCGACGCCCGCCAGGGAACCATTTGCAAGCCAGCCGCTGAAGACCCGGTTGGTCCGCAACCGCGCCGCAAACCACTCCAGGGGTTTGTCCGCTTCATCCGCCCACGACGCCCCGAACGCCTCGGGATGCCTGCACAGCCCGTCCAGGCGAAGGTCGCGGTAGCTGGCCGCGTTGCCGGCGAAAAGCTGCCGGAGAGAGAACGTTACGTCCATGCCTGACCCTGCTACGTCCACAGCGCATCCAACGCATCCGCCCCGAAAGTTCGCCGCCCTAAACAACCTCGGGAGGTTTGTGCATAGATGCAAGGCTAAGCAGGCGTGCGCGGCCCGGCTTCGCTGGAGGCGAAGCGTGGCAAGCCGCACAAGCCTGCTTATGCTGTTGCGATTCTAAACCCATGCATAGAGCGACCACGGCCAACCCGATGGCAACATTCTCAGATTTCGCATTTGCACGCAAGTTCATCCCGACAGTCACCACCAAAGGAAGATGGTCTCTGAACCGCAGCGGGTCGACTGGTGGCAGACAGGCCCAGCTGCTGACATCTCTGTCATCCTGCCCTTTTCCGGGCTTCTCTATCGACGATCCCGGCCAGTTCGGCAATGCAGCCGTCAATCCATTCGGGCTGCACCCCGGCAAAGCTGAGCCGCAGGAACGGTGCAGCAGGTTCGGCCGGGTGCCAGTGGTGCCCGGCGCTGACCAGCGTGCCGCGTGCTGCGGCCGCCTGCTCAACCTCGTGGTCAGATACCCCAGCTGGCACCGCGACCCATAGGTGCAGTCCGCCTGCAGGCAGGTGCGGCAGGCAACTGGGACCGAGATGGCGGCGCAGCGCCGCCGCCAACGTGTCGCGCCGCCCCCGCAGAGCCACCCGTAGCATTCGTAGGTGCCGGGGCCAACTCGCCGCCGTGACGAGTTGCAGCGCTGTCTCTTGCAACAGGCCCGGCACGAAGAAGTCGTCCACCAGCCGCGCAGCCCGTAGCCGTTGCAGCGCCGCACCGCGCGCACAAATGGCGCCGACGCGCAGGCCCGGCGCCGCGCACTTGGTCAGCGAGCGCACATAGACGACATGCCCGTCCGGGTCCTCCGGCGCGAGCGGCGGAGGTGCCTCGCCGTCCAAGGCGAAGTCCCGCGCCCAGTCGTCCTCGATCAGGAACGCCCCTGCCTGTGCAGTGGCTGAGAGTACCGCCGCCCGACGATCTGCGGCCAGCACCGCCCCGGTCGGGTTAGCGTAGGTGGGCTGGCAGTAGAACACCCGCGCCCCCGTGCGCCCGAACGCTTCGGCCAGCAAGTCGGGGCGCACGCCCTCCTTGTCGGTGGGCACCGGCACGGCGCGCAGGCCTGCAGCCTGTGCTGCCGCAAGCGCCCCGACATAGGTCGGGCTTTCCACCAGGACCGGGTCGCCTGGTGCCGCCAAGGCGCGAAACGCAGCGGCGTTGGCGGCCTGGGTGCCGGGGCAGATGGTCACCTCGTGCGGCCCGAACGCGCCCGGCACCGCGGCAGCGAACCAGGCCCGCAGCGCCTGCAAGCCCTCGGGTGGCATCCGGCCCCACACGCCGGGCCGACGCATCGCGCGGGTCGAGGCCGAGGCCAGCAGCGCCGCGGGCTGCAGCGCCGCCGGGAGATATCCGGCATTGAGAGGCCGGGCCTGGTCGTCCGGAACAAGGCACAGGCTGTCCAGCCCGCCCGCCGTGGCCCGTGCCGGCCCGAGCGCGAGGCTTTGCCACGCGAGGTCGCACGGACGCTCGTCCTTGGTGGGCCTGCTGGCGACGAAGGTGCCCTGGCCCGGCCGGGCATCCAGCACGCCTTCGCGCGCCAAGCTGTCCAGAACCTGCTGCACGGTGACGGGACTGACCCGCAACTCGGCCATCAGGGCGCGAACAGAGGGCAGGCGCGAGCCGGGCGGCTGCCCTTACGCGAGGCTTCGTAGATGTTGTGTAACACGGGCGTTGCTGTTATCTGTTTTCATGGGGACACAGAATAACGCTACTGCTCCGGCCCGTGTAACGCAACCCTGCCGCGGGCGGCCGTCGTGACGCCCGCGCTGCTGCTCGCCTTTGTCGGTTTCGCGTTCGTCAGCTCCATCACGCCAGGGCCGAACAACACGATGCTGCTGGCATCCGGCGTGAACTACGGTTTCCGGCGCACGATGCCGCACATCGCCGGCATCAGCCTGGGCTGCATGGTCATGCTGCTCCTGGTCGGCCTCGGGCTGGGGCAGGCGTTCGCCGCCGTCCCGCTTCTCTACAACGCGCTGCGCTACGCAGGCGCGCTTTACCTGGTTTGGCTGGCCTGGAAGATCGCAACGGCCGGGGCGTTAACGGTTCAGGGAGCGAGCGATGGCCAGCCGTTGACGTTCTGGCAAGCGGCCGCGTTCCAGTGGGTCAAACCGAAGGCCTGGATCATGGTCGTGGGCGCTGCGAGCACCTATGCCCCACGCGACCAGTTCGAGCGCAACGTGATCGTGCTCGCGGTCCTGCTCGGCCTTGTCAACGCCCCGAGCATCTGCGTGTGGGCCGGCTTCGGCACCGCGCTGCGGCCATGGCTGTCGCACCCGAAGCGGGTGCGCGTGTTCAATGTCGTCATGGCGCTGTTGCTGGTGCTGTCGCTTCTGCCCATGCTCGAAGGATGAACCTGGTTTCGGAGGACCTGATGGACAGCTCATGGTCGGTGGCCCTGGAGGACGACCCGGACCCGGCGCTGCGGCACGGTATCTTGGCGCTCCTCGTTGCCGACAACGAGGCTGCCGGAGGTCCGTCCCGCCACGAGCTTCTTGCCGTGACGGTTCGGGACAGGGCCGGCGCGGTCGTGGGCGGGCTGTGGGGACGGACGGGCTACGGGTTCCTGTTCGTCGAGCTCCTCGCCCTTGGCGCCGCGAAAGGCCAGGGCCTTGGCCGGACGATGATGGGCATGGCGGAAGCGGAAGCGAGGCGCCGCGGGCTGCTGGGTATGTGGGTGGACACGTTCACGTTCCAGGCGCCCGGCTTCTACCCGAAGCTCGGCTTTGTGGAATGCGGCCGGATTACCGGCTATCCGCCGGGCCACGACAGGATCTTCTTCGTGAAACGGTTCGACCCTGAATGAGGGAGGTTGCAGTGCGTGAAGGCGGATGCTTGTGCGGGGCCGTGCGCTACCGCGTGGAAGGTGAGCCCGAGGCGAGCGGCATTTGCCATTGCGAGACCTGCCGCCGGGCGGCGTCGGCGCCCACGCTGCCGTTCGCAGTGTTCCCCTCCGCCCGGTTCGCCTTCAGCCTCGGGCGGCCGAGCGAGTACAAGTCCTCGTCCCGGGTCATGCGGACGTTCTGCGGCAGGTGCGGCTCTCCGCTCACCTATCGCACGGCCGATGCTCCTGACCGGGTCGACGTCATGATCTGCAGCCTCGATGATCCCGGTTCGGTGGTCCCGTCGTTCCATGTTTGGGTCAACGAGAAAGTCGCCTGGGATCACGTCGCGGGCGAGCTGCCGCGGTTCCCAACATCCCGGGCTGCTGGATTGGAGGAAGCATGAGCGCTTACGCCATTGTCTTCAGCGCGACCCTGATCTGGCTTGTCGCCGTCATAAGCCCCGGGCCGAACTTCCTGGTCGTGTCTCGGCTCGCGCTGTCACGGTCGCGAACATCGGCCATTGGGGCGACGTTTAGGATCGCGGCGGGATCGCTGATCTACGCCGCCCTGACCTTGTTCGGCCTCAGCGTGCTCATTCTTCGCTTCGCCTGGCTTGGCAAAATGATCCGCGTCGTGGGCGGCGCCTACCTGGTCTGGCTCGGTATCCAGGCATGGCGGGCCACGTCGGACGATCTGCAACCCGCCGCGGCAGAGCCAGGCCAGGGTGCGCCCTCCCTGCGGCACGGCCTCCGGGTAGGATTCCTGACCGAGATCACCAACCCGAAGGGCATCGCGTTCTTCTTCAGCCTGTTCGCCGCCGCGGTGCCGGCCGCGACCCCATTGTGGGCCAAGCTGGCGGTGCTCTCGGCGGGCGGGGTGATCGAGGTCGCGTGGTACACGGCCGTATCCTACGCGCTCTCGTCCGGGCCGATGCGGGCGGGCTACCGGCGGGTTCGGCGGACGGTAGACCGGGTGCTGGGCACGTTGCTCATCGCCCTCGGCCTCAAGGTCGCGCTCGATGCACACTGACTTGGATGACCGGCTGAAGATTGCGCTGCCGGAAGCGAGCGAGCTGCTGGCCAAGGTGCCGGAGCCGTTCGCCGTCCTGTTCAAGCGCGGCGACCTCTCGGTCGGGACTGCCGCAAGATTGGGGGTCGTAACATTGTCCGGTGCCGGGCGGCGTGATGCGTGGCGTAGGCAGGGACTGTTTCGTGTCGGACATCGGCCAGCACCAGCCTCGCTTCCGATCGGATCAAGCCCGACAATGTTACGACCCCCAATCTTGCGGCAG
>JAABUX010010424.1_pt1 | contig 10372 bp, 22 predicted proteins | sample 5561851 | NCBI WGS metagenome assembly JAABUX01 (sample SAMN10711883, study PRJNA513361) | rock metagenome | isolation source: Antarctica rocks | place: Antarctica: Victoria Land, Richard Nunatak red sandstone | collected 2016-01-03 | reverse complement strand
AACAGCAAACCAAACACATGTAACAATCAATGCAGCACCCATACTAGGCACGCAAACTACACAGAGATCCAGGGCCGAGTCGAGACAAATCACATAACATGCCAAAACATTACGCTCACTTCACTACTGACTGAAGTACTTCGGAACTGACCGCGAAGCAAGTGACCTTCAGTGCTCAACAATTCCAAGTCATGACCTCTCACTGCGGTGGTATCATCGCAACAGAATTTATGAAGCATGCCGGAGGGAGCCGATCCGCTGCCTTGCTGTACACGAGCTGGCTGCTATGCTGGACTGGCTCACCGAGCGACGGCGCATTCTTTAGGTGTGGTGTCCTGCTTCTGCATCTGGGTGCAAGGGCGCTATGACGGCTAAGCGCGGCCGCCAGATTGCGCGACCGCGCTCCAGTTTTTGCAACCAGGTGCAACCCCTTTCTAGGCTGACGGCTGCCTCAGAGCAATGCCGGCGGCAGCGAACGCCTCATCAAGCACCGGAGTTATGGACGCGATGTCCACCGTAGTGTCCTGCGCCAAGCTCGCAACCACTCAGCCGTAAGAAGCTGGTCCAGGCAGTGCTGCCGTCCCTCATGTCAGCTGGCGACAAGCAGCCCAATCGGCTACCGTGCAAGTATGTCACCGCAATTGCAGGAAAGGTTCAGTAGGATGCAGGGCGTTACTAGGAGGTTGCGCAGGTATGAACGCACAGCAAAGCGACTATTGGCGCACCTGGTAAATCAGATCGTAGGAGCCAAGTGGCGTATCTTCTTCAGGCGGGAACCGCGGAGCTGTCCTGTTGTACCAGTCCCTGTGAGCCATAAATGCTGCGTCGGACTAGACACGCCATTGAGGTTGAAGCAGATGTGCACATTGGGAAAGCACGAAGATCTGCGTATAGGCCGACCGCGCGAGCCACGATCGAAGATGTGTTTCAGCGTTTGGAAAGACATTGACCTCGGTGAGCTTTAATACGCTCAGCTACAGGCCTGCAGCACCAGCCAGGGTCATAATACAACAACAGTATCGAGCACATGCTCAGACCTCCATCCCCTGTGCGCCTAGTGAACATGTTGCTTTCGCCTCAGGAGCATACAGCAGACCGTCGAAGGCGCGCACATGGGCCGCAGTCCCTTGAGGCGGTCGGTGCTGAGCCAGTGGAAGTAGCGCGCGCCCACAGCCTCTGCCTGGTGGCTAAACATGCACTCGCGGTCGATCCAGCCGTCGGGCAGCTGCCAGCCCCACGGGAACATCTGGATCATCACGGCGCCCTGCGCATGGCATGGCACTTCCTCATGACTTTGGCAGCGTCAGGTGTGTGCTGGGGCACATACCGGGTGTCAAACAACCGCACCATGGAGTTCGTGAAACACACTGTCTGCCTGGGCTAACAAGCCTGGATCCAGCCAGCACGAGACAAATTGCAGAGCCGTGGCGTCCGCAAGCATTAGTACAGAAGTATTACCAGTTGACTGCAAGGCATAGCGGGAGAACCGAGCTCACCGGCTGAAGGTAGAAGCTGTTGACGAAGCCGGCGCCGTGCATGCCCATGAACACGTCCACGGTCCGGACCTCCGCGATGCTGTCCACTAGGTCGTGTCCCCAAAACTTCTCCGGTATCACCTCAACGTCCCACCTGCGCAGCAGGAAGCAAAGCCTGTGTTCAGGTGCTGTACAGTTTACTTGACAACCGCTGTTGGTGCTTCCCCAGTTTCAAGCAGAGGCTCACCACCTCAGCTAGGATTTTTTGCCACTGCCCTGCCAGATGCCTGTGCACCATGCCAAGTTTGAGTCCCGAGTACCGAGCTCCTTGATGCAACTGGTCACCTGTTCTGCATGTACTCGACGAGCTCATCCTCATTGAGCATGACGCGCCGCGTCGGCGGCTTCCTGCTGGTGAGCAGCACCCGCCGCTTGGTCCCTGGCCGCTGCTGACCCGCGCCTGGCACGTGGACATGCATCCTCAATGCTTGAGCACATGTGTAGCGCGTGTGTATCAGCATGCTGTTGCTTGTCAATGTAGCTGACATAGAGCCTTGCGCACATGGAAGATGCAGCAGAGCAATAACAGCTGAGCAGATGAATGCTGTTGACCGTGCATACGGGCGCACCTGTGAGGTGCTGATTCGCAGCCATGGTGTCCGCAACAAGGTCGAGTGCCTACACATACGCCGTGCATGCATGAGACAGCATTCCAGGCACGTTAGCATACACGCCACTGGCACGATCAAGTGGGTTATCCTTGAGCCTGGCCGCACGCACGGCATGGATTACCTAATGCTCAGGTGCTGGTTTTGCGTTCAAGCTGCCACACCTCGGGAGGAGCAGCCGTCAGACTCACGCTGAAGGATGGCAGCAGGCACATGAATGCAACAAATTACCTGCTTGGCGTGCTCCCCGTCTGCTTGCTCCTCAAGCCGGTGCGTCGCAGCGCTGAGCGTTGCGTAGCGCTGAAACACCCTGGCCGTGCGTTCTCGCACCACCTCTGCTTCGCCGCCCAGGCTGCGGAGTGCCGCAATCACCACCGTCTCAGTCTGGCACGCTCAGGATTCCCTTATGCAGCCGATATCGAGCAGGCAAACATGCCAGCTGCAGCCGTCGGTCACAAAGACAACAGGCAGTGAGGCTGTTGCTTTTTTACATACTACTTGGCAGCCTGGTGCAGCGTGGCTGCATGCCCGGGCTGCAGCAAGGGCATGTCGCCCACATCACGCACTTGCCGGTGCAGAAGCGCATGCTGAGGGTCCGGCCCAGCAGCAGGGTCTGTGCGCAGCGGCCGTCAAGGTCCGCTAACACCCGGCGATCGTTGCTCAGATGATACAGCAGATGGTGCCTGCAGCAGGGCCTTTCAACGTTACTCCCCGCCTGCTGTGGCACCTCGTACACGAGCTGAGACAGCGCCGAACACCAAACAGCCAGACACGCCCACCGTGTAGCCAGAAGACGTTAATCAACATGTTCAGCATGAAAGCGCGCCGCCGAGGCGACATAGCGTGGACTCCGCACCACGCAGCTGGTCTTGCATAATGCCGCAAGGTGTCGAGCGAGAAATCGATATGCTCCCACATCCCCCTCATGGCTATGCGCCAAGGCATTACGTTCAGGGGACAATCTAGACAGATTTGCAGCGCAAAGTGGCTTACTGGAGGACATCGTCGTAATTAGGCACGGGGTTGAAGTTGACGTCGTCCCACGTGAGCAGCTCACCCGGACTCCGGATCGTGACCAGCGTCAAGTCATTTTCCCTGGCAGGACACATTCGTTCATTGAGCATGGCTGCGAGTGCCGCCACTACCTCGGCATCGGCACATGGCATCAACAGGGTCAAGCTGAGGCGTCAGGATACCTGTTTGGGGACGTGTCGAGGAGGCAGCGGTGCGGATCGTGCTCGTCGGGCGAGTCCAGGCACGCCAGCGCCCTGAACACAGCAGCTCAGAGCCGCACTCAGTGCTGGCTGCAACATCTGAGACCCAACACCGCTGCAGGCCCCGGCAGAACGACAAGGCCAAAGGGTTCATCAGTTCGTGTGAATGTGTGCTTGCAACTGGCAACCCATGCGTCGCAGAGGAGCAACTACAGCTCAAACTGTAGCACAGCCAGCGCTAGCAGCAGGAGGCAAACCTCGCGACGTGGCGCGGCATGAGGTCCAGGTTGAGCAGCGCGTGGAAGGTGGGCAGCATCAGCTCGCCCATGAAGTGCCAGATGTTCGGGTCGGTCAGGTCCAGCGTCACGATCGGCGCGTCGTCCCATGCTTGACACCTACGTTGCGGCTGCAAATGCTGAGAATAGATATTTAAAGATGCGCTGGGTGGTTGTTGATGTGTCATTATAGGCGTCGGGCGCATGACGAGGCTTGCCGCATTGCTGCTGCAGCATGGTGGTTGTTTGAACTGAGATCCACGTGAGAAGCACAGCACGGCCCAGTCTGGGATGAGCTGCGCACATGTCTAGTGGCGACGCCTCGCCTACCGGCACGGCGTGGTATGTCACGGGCACCTGCACGTCGTGCCTGGTGAACGACCAGAAAGTGTACCTGCATCACAGCATACCCGTCCGTCAGTCACTGATGTGTCCAAAGAGCGCACAGGGCGAGCACCTGGCTGTGAACAGAGGTCCCGCATCGCCACCCAAAATCTATCCCATCCATCATCGGTTGCCGCACTTGGTCAATTTTCAGGATCCCTTGCGTGGAGGACCTCCAGAGTATGCTTGTTTGCTTGCAGAGGCAGGGCACAAGGAGGCGGACGGGATGGCGCACTCGGACGGCGCGTCCGCTGGCGGCGGCCGATCAGCCGGATGGTAGTACGCGACGCTCCTGTTCTCGATGCGCACGTTGCTGAACAGGTAGTAGCCGAGGTTGGGCGTTCCGCGCGGCCTGCGCAGGGCCACTCGACCCATGTCACTCTAATTATCACGACAGAACCTTGTGAGATGCAAAGCAAGCGCTGCGCAGGTAATGTGCACGGAATGGGAACAGAGGTCGGCCATGAAGCACGCACGTACCCCTTCGCAAGGGCATCATGAAATGGCGGTGCTCAAAGGGCCTTGCACTCGTGCCAATGAACACAGACAGCGCACCGCCCGACATTGAGATCAAGCACATCATGATGAGAAAGCCTATCGACGGTGCATGGGCTACACGTACGGCAGAAGCACTCACTGCCATTCGAGGCTCTCGTGCAGGTTGGGCAGCTTCCGCATGCTGGACCACGTGTTCGAGCGCGGTGCGGCGGGCTGCTCCTGAGTCTGACGGGCTTCCTGCTGCGCCTGCTCGGGGGTGGTGACGTCTGCACGGGCTTCCTGCTGCGCCTGCTCGGGGGTGGAGACGTCTGCACGCTCCGCTGCCTCAGCCGCCCGACTCGCCGGACCCCCTGTGAGGCCGCCCTGCTGCTGCTGCTGCTGCTGCTGCTGCTGCTGCTGATGCTGATCGGTGGACACCTGAGCGGCTTGGCGGACCGGTCGCGCCACGTGCGCATTGAACTCTGGGTCGCGATGGAGGTCCGACAGCCAGCCCCGCCGCAGCAGGGGCGCATGCATCGCATGCTTCACCGTGTGCACCCATCTCTCCGTCTGCGCAGGCGGCGTGGGGTCCTGAGTCTAGCGCTCACCCGTGTGGCAGCATGACAGGATCAGTGCAGCATCCCACACTTTCGGTTTGTCTCACACTGACACAACCAGGAGCAAAGGCACGATACAGCATGGCGGGCCCACCTTTGAAAAACGCGCGGCTTGAATTACAACCGTTTCAGATGTCGGCTTGTTCGCGGCCAAGCCGAAGAGGATGCACGCCCCGACGACGACCACGAGGACGACTCCGACCTGCGTTCAGCGCTCAGTGGTCAGCTCTCGTTGGCATGTGATTGTCGGGCCCGGATATGGGCTGGGGGGCGGGGGGTCTGGAATCCACTGAGAAGTGAGCTCAGCGCTCGTATGCATCCAGATCCGGCCAGAGCGACGCCTCGTATGTACCGCCTCACCGAAGCGTCATGCACGATTCAGGCAATGGACGATCGCGAGCAGCACCCGAAACTCCTCGTCGTCGTCAGCTCGTGCGTGCCGCCGGGCGGTCATCTGGATCTTGGTTGCCGGGTCAGACAAACCGTCGCTGCCTTCGATATAGCTCGTCGATATATATATATATGTAATACGTATACCTGACACGGTTCTGGCGCTGCACTGACGAGATCCAGGCCGCGTTGCCTCGCGACCCTGGCACTTTAGTCATTAATGTCCCGCAAATCAGCTGTGTAGCTAGCATGGCTAGTAGTGGAACAATCACGCCGTGCGTACCGGCTCAGCACGCTGCTCCCGCATCTGCAGGCAGCGAACTTCTGCTGGGAAGCTAGTATGGTGTGCAGAGGCCTGCCTCGATCAGCGCCAGCCAGGCTTGGCTATCATACGCGGTCCTGCTCGTGCTTGGCCTGCGTGGCCTGTGCTACTCGGTGGCTTACACTGAACACCTTGGCAGCTGTGCACTGCGGCAGCAGCGCTTGACAAAACACGTTATTGCTTCAAGTCAGACCTTTACAACACGTGGAACTACAGGCTGTGGAGTCTATCTGCGACAACTTCTGGCTGCGGGCACTATGCCGTCGACCTTCCAGCTAGGGATCTACGTGTCCATGGTGACGGCTAGCGCTTCACTCAACGCCGGCAAATCATTCGGCTTCAAGCCAGCGGACTGGCCCATACATTACAAACCTCATCAGACAGCCAAATCGGACTGGATGTCGTCATTGTGGCGAATGAAATGCGCTCATGTGAAGCAATCAAAAGTTGCGCTGTGCTCTCACAGAGGCTGCGACAGCGCCACTGGCAGTACCTGAATGAGACCACCGCTGACCCGCAACCGCTGCACACCAGATAATCGTGCCCGGCAATCGACCTCTCCGCTCTTCAGGTTCTGAACGCGGCAGTGCACAAACCATGTGCACAGCAGCAGCAGCCACAACGGTGGCTCTGACTGTGACCGAACGGCAGCGCAACTGCTGCGGAGGTTACGTTGCTTGATGCAAGCACAGTTCCTCCGGCACAGTCATTCTGAGGAACTGAGGACTAGGCCGCCGTGGCCGTCTGCTGCTCGGGTTGCTGCTGATCAGGCTGCGGCTCCTGTTGCTGCTCAGACTTCGGCTCCGGCTGATGCTGCTGCTCAGACTGTGGCTCCGGCTGTTGCTGCTGCTCAGCATGCTTCCGCTGTATGCCGGCCGCCTCAAACGCTTTCTCGAGCACAGGATACAGCGACTCAAGGTCGACCGTGGTGTCCTGGACAGCGTTAATCAAAGCGTCAGGCATGCTGTGGGTAATCTTGCGAACCCGTCCCGGCAAGATTCTGGCCATGCGCAAACTGAAACCACCCATGGCAGGTGGCTGGCCACACTTCGTTTGATCAGCAACATCTGAGCATACCTGATACACGAGCTCATAGGACCCGATCGCCATGCCCTCCTCGGGCGGGTAGCGGGGCGCCGTGCGGTTGAACCAGTCCCTGCGAGCCATGCGTGCTGCATCAGGACGCCCGTCATCATCAAGGCGGTGAACCGCGACTCAATGGCCACTGGACACCGAACTCGCAATGTGTAATGGCCGCTCGTCTCCGGGAGCGCACATGGGCTGGAGCCCCTTGAGGCGGTCGGTGTTGACCCAGTTGAAGTACCACGCGCTGACGGCCTCCGCCTGGTGACTGAACAGGCACTCGCGGTCGATCCAACCGTTGGGCAGCACCCAGCCCCACGGGATCATCTGGATCATGACGCTCCCCTGCGAGCACATTGCCTCCTGTGGTTGATCAGGAGGCACAGAGGCGCGTGCTAGGCAGGGCAAGGTGGCCACGACACGACGGCGAGAGTTTGTTTATCACCACCTGCCGAGTTCGGCGAGCGCTCAGGTGCCCACGATGCAGCAACGGAGGACGAAATTAGCTGCGCAGGGCCTTGCGGATGCACACCGGCTGGAGGTAGAGGCTGTTGACGAAGCCGGCGCCGTGGAAGCCCATGAACACGTCCACGGTGCGGACCAGGGCGATGAGGTCGACCAGGTCGCGGCCCAGGAACTTTTCCTGGATGACTTCCACCTCCCACCTGCAGTGACGGTGCTAGAGGATCGCTGGATCGTTGACAACATTGCACGGCTGTCAGGCAGGCTGTACGCATGGGGTGAAGCGCTTCGTTCGAATAAGTCTGCTGTGCTGGGAGGCACGGAGGTAAGCCAGCGGGGCATGCGGAGGTGGTGTCGCACCTGTCGTTCATGAACTGCACAACCTCGTCTTCGTTGAGCATCACCCGCCGCGTGGGCGGCCGCCGGCTGGAGAGAAGCACCCGCCTTTCTGGCCCCTGCCGGTGCTCGCCGGCACCTGTGGTCGCATGAAAGCTGGCGATCAGTCGGCTGCCAAGGAGCTACAAGGCGATCGCTTTCTCACAACCGGCTCAAACACACACAAAGTGTTGTTGTGTAGATGCGAGGTGGTGGACCTGTGGCACGCAGCACGCAGCAGCGCTGACGCAGACTTTGGGGCAGGGTAGCACCGGGTCTCCGCACGACGGCCCCGCACCTGTGAGTTTGTGGTTGACGGCCATAGTGTCCATGATCAGCTGCAGAGCCTGCGGCGCGCACACGCAGGCTTTAGCCCGTGCAGTTTGCTCAAGTGCACGGTCCACACGGCTCCGTGCAGGCAGCAATGAGCAGCGCTTTGACGACTCCGCCATCAGGCTGTCCAACGTGCAACGAGTTGCACAAACACCACTCGAGTACGCGGCGATGGGCCACTCGAGTATGTGACAAAACGCCACTCAGCGTATGCCAAGTTTCAGACCAACGGCACCTCCTGGCGACGCTGCTCGCTGAGGTCCGCCTCCAGCAGCCGGTGCGTTGCGGCGCTCAGCGTCGCATAGCGCTGGAACTCGGCCGCCGTGCGCCGGCGCGAGTCGACCGCGGCGCCCTGGAGACTGCGCACAGAGGACAGCAGAGCGCGATCAGCCACACCGTGATGCGCACACCTGGCAGGACGACATTCAAGTAGGATTGCTGCAATTGTGATGCCGGAGCGCAGCGTGAAGGCGCCGATCAAACCGGCAGGAGGCCGTCGCGTCGGTTTCGAAAGGCAGCAGAACGAGGAACCATGCTCCGGTGAGCTCTTTGCGCAATGACGAGTGCATACGCATGGTATCACAAGCAGGGGCCGGCAGAACCAGACACCTGCCGGTGCAGAACCGCATGATGAGCGTGCGGCCCAGGAGCAGCGTCTTGGCGCAGCGCCCCTCCATGTCCTCCCAGAACCGCCGGTCGTTGCTCAGGTGGTCCAGCAGGTGGACCCTGCGGTCACAGCAGCTTAGCAAATTCAGCAAGAATAATTATCGTAATTAATCTTTTGGCAAAAAGAAAATTCGTTTTCAAGACGAAAGAAAAGTGGCAGAAAATAGAAATGCATTTTGAAAAACCATTTTGTTAACTCAAACATGTTTAACATTGATGTGTGCTGTCCACAAAGAACCTGACCAGATTCCATGTAAGCGCGCAACTCTGCCATCAGTGATTGCATGATGGGCATTTGCGGCGACGGTGTAATAGCATGTGCATTCGGGAGCGCAACACGCACTGGGGGACATTGTGGTAGTCTGGCCCCTCCTTCCAGTGCACGTCGTCCCACGTGAATCTGGCACCGGGCTTCCGCATCGCTACCAGCGTCAGGTCATCGGCTCTGCACAGATGCACGGCGCAGGGCTCATGCTGTGCGTGGCATGACAGGCCGGCTCCACAGCGTATGTAATAGCCACCTGCGCAGACCCACCACTGGGGCGGTGCTGCTGTGCGACCTCATTTTTCATTCGACGCCACCACTCTCATACTCAGGGCAGCTGGGTTAGCGTTGGTCCATGTCTACATGACTTTCATTGACCCTGTGCGGATGCAGCACTAGCATACTTCAACGGCTTGGGTCGACCACTTGGAGGCCCACCTGCTTGGCGACACGTCCAGGACGCAGCTGGTCGGGTCCTGCTCCGTCTCCGAATTCAAGCAGTCCATCCCCCTGGCCAACAGGAAAGAGCAAATTCATGTTCACAGATCGCCACAGAGATCTGCAGATTGAGGCGTCAGTGGAATGCGGGCTGGCAGGCGGCTTCAAGGGCAGTGCACATTTGGGGTCAGACTCAGGAACAACGCACTTCTTGACGTGGGCGGGGATCAGGTCGGTGTTGAGCAGGCCGTGCCAGGTCGGCAGCATCACTTCGTTCAGGAAGTGGCCGATATTCTCGTCGGTCAAGTCCATGGTCACGACCGGGTTACTCTCCCAGGTGTCGCAGCTGCAGTTGCAGTACCAACGTAAGCACCGATGAGTCACCTCGAACTGATTGATGTCGAGCCAGCTGAGTCGGCAGCAGGACATCCGCGCAATGAACGCAGCACAGGCTGGTTGCGCAGGCTGAGTGCAGCGTTCCGTCCCCCACGACGGGATATAGAACAATCCGCGGCGCTTCATCATCATGCTACATGATTCAGATGTCTAGGATGGCAGGCAGTCAGCGCGTTGCGTTTTGAGCGCGCCTTTCCAATGGCGAGGGCTGGCCAGCGGGCACGGCGTGGTACGTGATCGGTACTTCCAGGTCGTGCGCCAGGTAGGCCCACCACTGGTAGCTGCGCCGCGCACGGACAAGCAGCACGTCAGGTTTGATCCGAGCGGTGCTCGCATATAGAAGCATCTGAAAACCAGCGGAGTCGCAGCAGCTGACATGCTTGTGCAGGCCAATGAGACGCAGCACAAGGTGCTGGGAGCAAGCAGAGACGCACCGTGTCGGGGCGTCGTGCGGCGGCGGCTGGTCTGCCGGGTGATAGTAGGAGACGCCTCCGTTCTCGATCTTCACGTTTTCGAAGATGTAGTACGCTTT
>JAABUX010010423.1_pt1 | contig 10372 bp, 9 predicted proteins | sample 5561851 | NCBI WGS metagenome assembly JAABUX01 (sample SAMN10711883, study PRJNA513361) | rock metagenome | isolation source: Antarctica rocks | place: Antarctica: Victoria Land, Richard Nunatak red sandstone | collected 2016-01-03 | reverse complement strand
CGAGATTTGCGATTAATCGTGGATACCGGGGCGACCGGTACCATGATCCACCTGCCCGTCCTGATCGCTTTGGGTTTCGACCCCGCCCAGGACGGCCGCCCGGTTCAGATCACGACCGCCAGTGGCGTGGAACTCGGGTTCAAGATCAGGCTCACCCGATTGTTCGCTCTGGGACAGAACCGGCTGAACTTCCCGGTAATCGCCCACACACTTCCCGCCACGGCCACGGTCGATGGCCTGCTCGGCCTCGACTTTTTCCAAGGGCACATCTTGACCCTCGACTTTCAGGTCGGCTCGATCACCTTGACCTGACAGAGTCCTCCACCGACTCAGCCCAACGCGATCGCCGTGAGGATTCCGAAGATCTTGCCGGCCGACTGGATTGGGTATTCCACGGCATCAACATGCGCTGTGTCTCCATCGAGCTTGAGGAACCGCCACTGCAAACCGGTGGTCACAGCCCCATAGATCGGTTCGATCGGCGTGCCAGCCTGCTCGTTGAACCGGCGGGCGGCTACCATCTCGGCGATCGCCTGTGGAATCCCGGCGATCATGTCCTCGTTCTTGGCTTCGACCAGTACGCAGACCGGCGCGATGAGGTCCAACTGCTGCGGACTTCGGGCCAGGAGAAAGTCACATCGACCGTTCAAACCCGCCACCGGGTCGACCGTGAACTCGATCCCAGAGAAGAAGCTAATCCGGTCATACTGCGAAAACTTCAATTCGAGCAGGACCGGAGCCACGAGCAGTTCCGACTTGGCCTTCTCGGTGTTCAAGTTGAGCGCCAATGGCGTCTGGCGGTCCAACAGCGCCGCCAGGAGAGGGGGCACCTCCAGCTCGGTGACATCAGCGAACAGGCTCGTCACCTCCTCGATCCTCAGTCCAAACTGCTGTCGGAGCTTCTTGAGCGTGAAATCATTGTATGCCATGTCAGCGAGCCACCTCGGCGGGCGGTTGAAAGAGGTTGAACAGACCCACCTTACCTCGGGCCGTCCGGATGGCGTCGAGCGTCGCCGGCTGCACCGCGGGCTGACGGATCGTGAGGTAGTTCAGGGCCGGGAACGGCGCCAGTCCGCTCACGCCGGTGTCGGTGAAGCGGGCGTTGTCGACCAGCGACAAGGTTCGCAGCCCGCCGATCGCCTTAAGCTGGGCCAGACCGGCGTCGGTGATGCTGGTGTCCGCTAGGACCAGGCCACGGAGGCCGGTTTGCTGCACCAGGAGCGGGATCGAGGCGTCGGTGATTCCACGGCCGCCGAGGGTCAGGCCGACGAATGAGTGGGACCGCAACAGGCGGCTAACCCCGGCGTCGGTCGCGTCCATCCCCATCAACATCAGTTCCCGCAGCGGGACCCGCTCCAGGGCGTCCAGGTCGTCGTCGCCGAACCGAGGCCGGACGCGGTGGATCAGGTGGTGGGCGTTGGGCTGCCCGGCCAGCCCGTCTACCGCCACATTGAGGTAGGTGAGGCGGGTGAGTCCAGCCAGCGCGCGAAGCCCCCCGGCGGGCAGGCGGGAACCATCGAAGTCGAGGGAGCCGAGCCCCGGAATTCGGGCCAACTCGGCCAGGGTCGGTTCGGTCAACTCGGTCTGGGGGAGGCTAAGCACTTGCAGCGTGGGGAGCGAGCCGAATCGGGCGACCCCGGCGTCGCTCGGAGCGGATCGGGTGAGGCCAAGCTGCTCCAAGTGGGCCAGCCGGGTCAGGGGCTCGACGTCCGCCGCCCGGCACGACGCGAGCGTGGTGATGATGACCTTCCGGAGGCCAGGCAACCGGGCCAGGTGCGCCAGGCACGAGCCGGGGAGCGTCCCCTGCGGGTGGCCCAGGTCGCGAAGCTCCACGTCCTCCAGGGTCGTCCAGCGCGACAGGAGGGCGACCATCGCCGGGTCGGTGGGGACGCCCAGCAGGTGCAAGACCCGGAGCCGACGCAGGCCCGTCAGGCGTGCCAGGCCCGCCGCCGTGATCTGCCCCCGATCTTGCCCGTCGCCTTGATCCCTCGGCCACCAGATCGTCAACCCTTGGAGGCGGTCGAAATCGCCGACTGCGGCAAGCGAATCGTCATCGACTCGACCCAGGTGGAGGCGGGCATCGATGTTGACGTAACCGACCTCCTCAAAGAACTCGTCGCCGACCCAACGGCGGAGCCAGGCCGGTCCCCAGGGTCGATGCGGCAAGCGAGGGAAGCCCTGCGGGTTGATCTCGTCCTCGTACGAGATTTGCCACCCCATCGCCCGGACCACCGCGACCGCCCGGCGTTGGGTGGACGCCCGCCGCACCTTCCACCCCAGCGGCAGGCCGATGACGAGGATCAAAGCCATCATCGCCCGGAGGCTCAGGCGCAACCGCCAGCGTGGCCGTCCGGCTGGTGTCGGGTCCAAATTCTTCATGGTGGCGATCGCTCCAGGACGGTTGTCAGAAGCTGCGATCACCCTAGGATAGCACTTCGTCAGCGGTCGAGGTAGCGGTCCCAGAGCGGGTCAGCCTCGGTGGGGCGGCCAGGCTGGTAGTTGGGGGGAAAGATGGGGGGCTTGGTGGTCGTGGATTTTCGAAAGAGGTGGGGGACGAACCGGCTGGTGTTCCGGGTGATCGGGCCGTCGTCTTCGCGGATGCCCATCCCGCAGGCGTGGCCGTTGATGACCCAGCTTCCGACCACCGGGAAGTGGCCACCGAGGTTTGGGAGCGGGTGGTACTGCTGGTAGACCCAGGGGCCTTCGCCGTAGTTGCCGTCGGTCTCGGCGATGATCTGGTTGTCCTGGACGATCGTGATGTTGGCCCCCTCGCGCGAGTGGGTCGGCTTGGCGACGTAGGATTGGCCGAGGGGTTCGAAGCCGGTGGGGAGGAGATAGGGGCTGTCGGGATACAGCTCGGAGAGGATCGGGAGGATGCCTTTGCTGGAGAGGACCATCTTCCAGGGGGGTTCGAGGAAGTGGGTGGGAGCTTCGAGGAGGTGGCGGCCGAACTCCTCGCCGAGCATCCATTCCCACGGGTAGAGCTTGAAGAGGATCGGGATCGGGCGCTCGCGGAGGTCGGTGAAGACGCGCCGGGCCGCGTTCCAGCCGATCCCCTCGACGGCGATCGACTCGGTTTCCATTCCCCCCTGGATCGCGGTGTCGCGGAGGTAGGCGGCGGTCATGTTGTCTTCGAGGGTGTTGTCGAGCGACGCGAACGCGATCCGCGTGCCGAGCTCGCGGGCCACCCGCTGCCAGGCTTCGATCAGGCGCTCGTGGATGCTGTTGAACTGGTCGAACTGCTTGAGCATCCGGTCATCGACCGCTTCGCGCATCGCCTCGGCCCAGAACCACTGGATCACGCCGGCTTCGAGGAGCGAGGTCGGGGTATCGGCGTTGTATTCGAGGAGCTTGGGCGGGCCGTTGCCGTCGAAGCTGAGGTCGAACCGACCGTAGATCGTGTGCTCGTCGCGCTCCCAGCTCTCGGCGACGAACCGGTGGAACGGCTCGGGGACGCCGACCACGTCGAGGCGGTCATTGGTGATGACATGCTCGACAGCGGCGAGGCACATCCGGTCGAGCTGGATCGTGGCCTGCTCGATGGCGTCGACCTCGCGGCTCTCGAACAGGTAGTAGGCCGACTCGTCCCAGTACGGGACGTCGTCGACCGAGTGGAACAACAGCCCTTGCGACTCAACGATCCTGGGCCAACCGAGGCGCGGGGGAGTCACGATCCGCTGCATGGGAAGCAAGCTCCGAGGAGGCGAACCGTCAGGACGAGGCGCTGCCACCGCCACCGAACCCGCCCGACGAGCCGAAGCCGCCCCGCGCGGAGGGGGCCGATGGAGCGCTACCGCTCATCCCGGGACCGCCCCGGTAGCCGGGGTTGGGCACCATTCCGCCGCCGCCACCGCCCATGCTCCGGCCGATCTGGCTGCCGATCATCGCACCGCCGATCCGGGCGGCGGTCCGCCCCGCGCCGCCGTTGTGGCCGTTGTTGTACTGGTCATTGCCGGTGGCGACACCGTTGAGGGTGCCATTGCCGGTAACGTTCCCATTGCCCTCGGCTTGGGTCAACTCCTCGTCGGTCGACCACTCGGACTCCTGCGCCGCGGGCTGGCAGCCGCTGATCCAGAGCGCCGAGCCGATCAGGGCCAACGAGACCGACCGCGATGATTTCCTCATGGTAAACCTTAATTTCTCGGAAAGTGGGGGAAGTCGGACGGTGCGTCGGGCGACTCGGCCCCAGTCATGATAAGCATTCGGGGGCCGGGCGGCGTTATTAAAAATCGGTGGGACAGGCCGGATCGAATCGACCGGCGGCGGTGGCGGGGGAGGACAAGTCGACCCAGCGGGGTTGCTGGGGGAGGTCGGCCAGCACCTCGGCCACCTCGGCGGTGAAGCGTTCGGCCCCTTGTTGGGTCAGGTGAAGTGGGTCGGCCCGGTCGGACTCGTCGAGGGGGAACGTCCGGGCATCGATGACGACCAGGCGAGGGAACCGCTCCTGGACCCCGGCCGCGAACAGGGTGTACCGGGCGTCAAGCCCTCGGGCATGCCACTCGGCCCGGATGGCACCACCCAGCGGCGGGATCAGCCAGACGACGGTGGCGCCGTGGCCCTCCGCCAGGTCGATGAGCCGCTCGACGTATCGCCGGTGATCATCGCCGGGTTTCCAGGCGGTGGGATAAAACCAGTCGAAGACGGCTTGATTCCCGCCGGGGAGCCAGAGGTCGTGTCGCCCGGCTGGGGCCTTGGGTCCGGTCGCCGTCATCCCGGTCACTCGCGCAATCCGGGTCCGGAGGTAAACCCGGTTCCGAACCGTCGGGACGAGTTGACCGAGGAGCAGCGCCCCGCCCAACCCGGGGTCGCGGGCCGCCCAGGCGAGGTCGAGGCTGTCCGCCGCCGTCGCGGTCTCCGGGAGGTACTGCCGGTTGAGCCGGTAGCCCGGCAGGAGGAGGAAGGGGGCGTAGCTGACCAAGACCAGGCGCGGCCTCGCCCCGGCCTCGATGGCGTGCTTCAGCGCGAAATAACTACTCGAAGCCGGCGCCGCCGGCACGGCGAAGTTTCGGACCGAGCACCCGAGCCGGGCCGCCAGCACCGGCGCCGCGATCCCGTATTTGATCAGGCTGTCGCCCAGGCAGATCACGTCGGTTGGGCGCGATCGACTCTGGATCGCCTTGGCCCCGCCCCGCCACTCCAGGGCCACCGGGTCGGCGAGCTCGCGCCTCGCCCCGACGAACACTTCCAGAGCAACGATCAGAGCCACCATCCCCCAGCAACCGGCGGCCCGAGGGCGGGGCGCGACTCGATCGACCACGGCCTCCGCCTCCTTGCCCGAATCCCAATCGGCGCCCAGGCGACAGTTTAGCGAACCGCCGAGGACCGACAAGGCGAGTCGGTCAAGCAGTCACGCCGCGGTCCTGGAGGAAGCTCCGCAGCCCATCGACCCCCTGGAAGTGGTAGCCGTTCAGCCCCAGGGCGAGCGCGGGTTCGACGTTGAGCGCCCGGTCGTCGATGAACACGGCATGGTCGCGGCTCGTGGCGGCGATCCCGAGAGCATTCAAGTAGATGTCCTCGTCCGGCTTGACCTGGCCGAGGTAGCACGACGCCAGGAACCCCCGGAACACCTCGTCCAGCCCGAACGCCCGGACCCGGTGCTCATGCAACTCGCGCGACTCGTTGTTCAGGGTGTAAAGCTTGTACCGGCCAGTCCTGGCCAGCGACCGGACGAAGTCCAGCGTATCACCCAACACCTGCGACTGACGGAACATGAACTCCTGGAAGTCTTTCGGGCTGAACGACCGCTCGCGGTGGAAGACCGCCTTGTTGACGTAATGGTTCAGGCTGAGGCGGCCGGTCTCGAACGCCGTCTTGAGCATCTCGTGGCGGGTCTGGAACTCTGGGAAGTCCAGCCCGAACGTCTCGGCCGCCCGCTTCCGGGCGCCGGTGTCCCACCCATTCGTCAGCAAGACCCCACCCAGGTCAAAGAACAGCGTCGGCGCGTCGGCCATGATCCCTCCTTTATTCTTCGAGGTAATCTTCCTGTTCCAGCCCTCGGAGATAGTTCAGCGCCTCGGCGACGGTGCCGACCTCGGCGCCGGGGACGCGGCCGGCGTTGTCGCAGTCGCGGAGGAGCTTCAAGTCGTCGAGGAGGTCGGGGTCAGTGACGGGTGGGGGGTCGCCGGGCTTGGCGCGGAGGAGGTGCATGTGGTGCTCGACCAGGAGGAGCGTCCGCGGAGGGACGGCTCCCCGGAGGGCTTCCACGCCTGTAGCGACGTGGTTGTGCGGGTCGATCGCCTTGCCGACGTCGTGCAGGAGCGCGGCGAGGAGGAACTCCTCGTCGTAGGGGCGAGCGTCCCGGGCCAGCTCGAACACCTGAAGCGAGTGGAACAGGGCGTCCCCTTCGGGATGATACTTGACGTTCTGCTTGACCGCTTCGAGCGGGTTCAAGCGCATGGCGTACAGGGCGAACCGGTCGAGGTGGTCGGCCAGGCGTTTGGGGGTGTCGCCCGGCTCGGGTTCCGGCGGGACCTCGTCGGCCCTGGGGTCGAACGAGGCGGAGCGGATCAGGACCAAGGCTTGCTCGCGGACTTCGGAGTCGGAGGGCAAGTCGCCGGGGCGGACGGGGTGGCCGAGAACGGCGGCGGCCTTCCGCTTGGCGGCGTAGAACTCCCCTTCGCTCGCGTCGCGGAGGTACTGCGACGGGTCGCCCGGCTCGGGGCCGATGGACGCGATCAAGCGGCGGGCCGCTTCGACAGCGATCTGGCGACGGGTCCGGTCGTTCCCCGGCGGGGCCTGGTGCCGCTTCTTGTACTGGTCGGGTTTCATGATCCCTCAATTGGCGCACACGACGTCGGCCACCGTCAAGAGCGCCCCGCTTTGGGCGAACCGGGTCAACTCAGCGGCTTCCTGATCGGGATCAACCGCTCGGATCGCGTCGACGACCACTGCCACCTTGTGCCCTCGCTGGAGGAGGCCGGCGACCACGCACCGGACGCAGTAGTCGGTCGCCACGCCGTAGACGACGAAGGTCGGCTCGTTCCGGGCGTAGCGGGCGATGATGGCGTCGGCCTCGGGGGTCGAAAAGACGTCGTAGGCCCCCTTGTGAATCGTCAGGTGGGGCGGGATGGTGTCGGGGATCACGCCCCACCCTGGCTCGACCACTTCACTTCCGGGCCAAGCGGTCTCCTCGACCCGGGTTTGCCCGAGCGTCCCGACGAGGCAGTGGGGCGGGAAGTCCCCTTCCCGGTCGTCGGGTTGGTGGGCGCAGGCGGTGGCGAGGATCGGGATGCCCCGGTCGCGAGCGAACGCGGTCAGTCGCGCCAGGGTCGGCCGGATCGCCAACGAGCCGGTGATGAACAGCGGAGCGCCAGGGACGAGGAAGTCGCGCTGGGTGTCGACGTCGACGAACACGAGGGAACCGGCAAGCATTGAAGAGGTCTCAAGCGGACCGAGTGGGCTGGGAGCAAGCGATCCGACCATCCTAACCCGTCGTCGGTTTGACCAAAACCCTATCCTGCTCCTCCCGGTTCAATGGGAAGGATTTCGCCAACCTCTTGGCGTATGTACGCTTTCCCGGCAGAGTAGTTACTATAAAGTTAACTGTTCAAGACCCGGTTTGATCGGCCTGTTGGGAGGCTGATTGTGGACCCCCTACGAGACCTCTTGCGCACCGCCCGTGAGCGGAGCGCGGCGGCGGATCTCGATGGCGCCGTCAAGCTTTATCATGAGATACTTCTATTAGAGCAATTTCTTCTTGTGTGTGCCGGTCGAGGAAAAGGGGACTGGCTCAAGCGAGGAACGAGTGGTGCCTGTCCCTCTTTTCCGGCAGTGGTACGGTCGATCAGAAACCGCTCTAGAGCCGAATCATGAACTTGCACTCCACGACCTTGGCATCCTGATGACCTGTCGCCAGGAATTTGGGCGCGGCGGAGTTGATCGAACAAGCTTTGGCCGTGCGCCCGAGCGATCCGGCCTGCCATGTCGACCTCGGGGAAGCCTACAGGAACCTTGGGAAGTACCGAGACGCCGCCGGATGCTGTTTGACGGCGATCAAGCTCAAGCCAAAGAACCCCGAAGCCACCTTCACCTGGTCGCTCAATGGTAACGTGACGTATGCCGCGGCCACCGGGTGGGCGTCCGCAGTGGCGGCAACTGTGTCCGCGCCCAAGGTCAGCCACACGGCCTGGCCGAAAGCCTGGAATGATCTGATGTATATTTATAATTTTTTTAGAAAACCTAGTCAATCAAATGCATTCGCGCGATACGGAAACCGCCGCCAGCTCGCCGCCAGGGGTGCAGGCACTCGGATTACCAGATGGATGGCGAGGGCTCGGGGGGGATCAGCCACGGGGGTCAGCCACGGGGGTCAGCCACGGGAACATGGCCGCCCGATGATATTTCCCGAGAAGCTGCTCCTCGTGACGGATCAAGCGGTTGTAGTATACACGATCCTCCTCCTCGGCTTCCGAGAACCACTTTCTCCGTTTGTAAGGATAAATATGGTGCTCAAATTCTATTGAATGGAGATCGCCTCGCCAGTTTTTCAGCAATTCAAGATGTCTTTCGGCTTCTCGAGCGAAATGTGTCGAACGTCGCCACATGATGCACGACCAGAATACCAGCGAAGTCGCTGTGACCGCGAGAAGCATCGCACGCACGGTAAATTGCATAGGTCGCCTGGCCGCATTAGTTGTCCTCAAGTTGGAGTCCCCGTTCCTTGAGACAATCCCCGCAGTTTCTCACCAGTACAATCGGGCAAGGTGGTCTTCAGCAAGCTGGACCGGAATCTCGCCGGCCGGCTGGCCCCAATGGACACTCCCTACCGCCGGCGTGGCAGAAAGCCGGCGCCCCGAGCTCCACCATCTGGCACCCCAGTCAACGTCGTGTCCTGTTTGTGTCGCATACCTGCTACCTCGATACGAACAACGGCGCGAGCGTCGCGAGCCGCTCGATGATGGAATGCCTCGGGCGCAACGGCTTCATTCCGGCGGCCATGAGCGGGATGGCCCTGGAGTCACCGCACGGGGTCGATCCGGCCGAGTGGCTGCGGGAGACGATGACGTGGGCCGGGCCACTCGTGGCGATCCCGGCCCTCGCGGGCTGCCGCGACCCGAATCCGGATCTCCCACTGGCCTATAGGCTGGAGGCGGGGGGAATCCCGGTCCTGCTCCACCGGAGTCCGACGATGCTCCCCCACGAGCCCGACGATGCCGAGAGTCGGGAGTTCCTTGGGTTGCTCGAAGGCATCCTGGATGGGTTCCGGCCGGACGTGATCGTGAACTTCGGCGGCAACGCCTTGGCGGCGGCGGTCCGCCACCTGGCCCGGATCAAAGGGGCCGCCGTCGTCTTCGCCTTGCACAACTTCAATTATCGGATTCGCTCCCCGTTCGAGCACGTTGACGCGGTGATCGCCCCTTCTCGATTCGCGGCGGCCTATCATCGCAAGACGCTGGGCATCGAATGTGAGCCGATGCCAAACCTCATCGACTTCGATCGGGTCCGGGCGCTGGCCCCCGACCCGCGCTATGTTACGTTCGTGAACCCGACACCCGACAAGGGCGTCTACGCCTTCGCCAGGATTGCCGAGGACCTGGGAAAACGACGGCCCGACATCCCTTTGCTCGTCGTGGAATCCCGAGGCACCGAAAGGACGCTGGTCGATTGCGGCGTCGATCTGAGGGTATGCGGGAATGTCAGCATGATGGCTCACACGTTCGACCCGCGTCACTTCTGGGGTGTGACTCGCCTCTGTTTGATCCCGTCACTCTGTTGGGAGACGCAGTCCCTGGTGGCCGTCGAGGCGATGATCAATGGCATCCCGGTCATCGCCTCGGACCGAGGCGCCCTCCCCGAGACGATCGGCGATGGAGGGCTGATCCTCGGACTGCCGCCCCGGCTGACCCCGACAACGCGGGAGTTGCCAACGGCGGAGGAGGTCAGGCACTGGGTCAAGGCCATCATCGGCCTCTGGGACGATCCCGCCTGGTACGACGAGATGAGCCGCCGCGCCCTCGCCGAATCCCGGCGATGGGCCCCGAAGGTGCTCGAGCCGCAATACGTCGAGTTCTTCCGGAGCCTGCGGCCGAAGGCTGCGACTGACGGCGGGAACCAGTGAACGGAACGGTCCGACGGGCCTCTCGCAATCACTCCTCTTCCCGCATCCCTGCCGATGGGATTGGAACATGAAAAATCGCCGTCAAGCCGTGGCGATGTGACCCGCGCCGAAGTAGACTGGAGATCCGATAATCCGAGTCTCCCCGTATCGTCCGAGGCAGCCGATGCGAGCCGAATCTGCCCGCTCCGAAGTCGTCCGCATAGTCCGCACCGCGCCATTCCAGCCGTTCGTCCTCAGCACAGGGAGCGGTGATCGCCTCACGATCGGCCATCCCGAGAACATCGCCTTCGATCCCGACGGCAACTCGCTGGACTT
>JAABUX010010422.1_pt1 | contig 10372 bp, 9 predicted proteins | sample 5561851 | NCBI WGS metagenome assembly JAABUX01 (sample SAMN10711883, study PRJNA513361) | rock metagenome | isolation source: Antarctica rocks | place: Antarctica: Victoria Land, Richard Nunatak red sandstone | collected 2016-01-03 | reverse complement strand
TATGTTCCTCAATATAACGGATCGCTTGCCCGACGGTCCCGATCTTCTCCGCCTCTTCGTCGGGGATGGTGATGTCGAACTCTTCCTCGAACTCCATCACCAGCTCGACGGTATCGAGCGAGTCGGCGCCCAGGTCGTTGACGAACGAGGTATCGCGGTTGACCTGATCCTTGGCCACACCCATTTGCTCGCTGACGATTTCGATGACACGTTCTTCCACGGACACGGGCGAACCTCCTCAACGCGGACCCAGCGATGGGGAGGAGGTCGTCCCGGCGGGCAACCTGATCCGTCCCTTGAAGTTCGGCGGGTGATCGCGTCGGCTTTGATTCCGAGGACTCGATCCACCGCGAAGATTCCCCGGCCCGAGCCGGCGACCCGCGATGAAGCTGATGGATGTTTGGTCGGTTGATTGAGGCCGACGCTTGAACTCAAGTGCCGCGATGGCGCCGCGAAGCGATCAAGTTATCAGCCCCAGCGCAAAATGTCTACCGATTCCGCCCGCGAAACCCCTGCACCCCCCGATCCGCCCGGTCAGGCGGTCATCCCGCCATCGACGGCGATAACCTGCCCGGTCAAGTAGCTCGCCGACGGGCTGGCGAGATAAGCCACCAGGTCGGCGATGTCTTCCGGCTCGCCGAGGCGGCGGACCGGCACGCGGGCTTTGACCTCGTCCTTGATCTTGTCGGACAAGACCGAGGTCATGTCGGTCGAGATGAACCCTGGCGCGACCGCGTTGACGGTGATCCCGCGCGAGGCCAGTTCCTTGGCGATTGTCTTGGTGAAGCCGATCACCCCGGCCTTGCTCGCCGAGTAATTGGCTTGCCCCGGATTCCCGTTGATCCCCGAGATGCTGGTGATGTTGATCATCCGGCCGTACCGCTGGCGCATCATGATCGCCCCAAGCGCCCGGCAGAACAGGAATGTCCCCTTGAGGTTGACGTCGATCACCTCGTCCCAGGCGTCGTCCTCCATCCGGAGCATCAGGCCATCCTTGGTGACGCCCGCGTTGTTGACCAGGATTTGGATCTTGGGAAACTTCGCCTCGATCTCGCCAAGGACCCGAGCGACGTCCGCCGCATCGCCGACGTTGGCGGCGAACCCTTCGGCGGTCCCTCCGGCTTGGCGGATCGCGGCGAGGGTTCCGTCGAGTGCTCCGACCGACCGGGCCACGCCGGCGATCGTCGCGCCGCAACTGGCGAGGTGAACGGCGATGGCTCGGCCAATCCCGCGCGAGGCGCCGGTGACGAGGGCCACCTGGCCTGACAGGTCCACCCGGACGCCCGCGGGCTTCGGTTTTTCGGTATCCGCCATGAGGTTGGCATCCTTTGCGAGTAAACCGGCCCAGGGGCCGTTGATCCGTCGGGGACGAGAGGAAACGATCGGGTCGGATCGATCAGCGTGCCGGGACGCTGGTGCACGGGGTCTTGCGGTCGATCCGCTTGAGGAGGCCGGTCAAGACCCGCCCGGGGCCAACCTCGTAAAAGGTGTCGTAGCCGTCCGCGAGCATCCGGCGGATCGAGTCGTCCCAGCGGACTCCGGCGATCACCTGGGCGACCAAAGTCTTCCGGAGGTCGGCCGGGTCGGTGTGGACTTGGGCGTCGACGTTCGAGTAAACCGGGAGGCGCGGGGGATCGATCGAGGCTTGAGCCAGAACCTCGGCGAGTTGATCATCGGCGGGCTTCATGAGGGGGCAGTGGAAGGCGCCCGCCACCTTGAGCGTGATCACGCGCCCCGCGCCGAGTTCGGTGGCGATCGGCTCGACCGCCTTGAGGGCGTCGAGGTCGCCCGAGACGACGATGTTGACCGGCCCGAGGAGGTTGGCCTTCCACAGCTGGCCGTGCGGCTCGACCCGGCGGCACAACTCGTCGACCGCAGGCTCATCCAGCCCGATGATGCTGGTCATCCCGCTCGGCGTCGCCCGGGCGGCGGCTTGCATCGCCTCGCCTCGGCGGCGGACGATTTTCAGCCCGCTCTCGAAGTCGATCGACCCGGCGAAGGCGAGCGCGGTGTATTCTCCCAGGCTCAACCCGGCCAAGCCGGCGCAGCTCTCGACCAAGGCCGGGTCGGACTGCTTCAGCCCTTCGAGCGCCGCCAGGCTGCTGACGAAGATGGCCGGCTGGCTGACGTCGGTCGCTTCGAGCGCGTCGCTGGGTCCATCGAAGCAGACCCGCTTCAGGTCAAAGCCGAGGATCTCCCCGGCGCGGTCGAACAAGGCCCGGGCCGCGGGAACTTCGTCGTAAAGCCCACGCCCCATCCCGACGAACTGGGCCCCTTGACCGGGGAAGAGAAAAGCGATCTTGGGCATCAGCGCGGGTCTTTATTTAAGTATGCGAAGAAAACAGGAGTTCCGTGTTGAGGCGAGCCGCGCGATCGGTTGGCTTACCGCTCGGACAGCCGATCTTGTCCCGGAAACCGCCGCGAACGTCAAGCAAAATCGACCTTGGGCTTAACTGGTCAGGCCGGGCAGTTCGCCGAGCGCGGCGGTCAACTGGGCGACCAGTTCGGCGTTGACTTGATCCTCGGCCATCGTCGCCGCGACCTTGATCGCGTTCTGGATCGCGCGGGCACCGGAGGAGCCGTGGCAGATGATGCACGCCCCGCGCAGCCCGAGCAGCGGGGCGCCGCCGAACTCCTGGTACTCAAATTTCGTCTTCAACCCCCGGAACGACCCGGCCAGCTTGCCGATCACCTCGGGTCCCAGTTCCGGGGCCAGCCGACCCAACTCCTGCTTCAGGGCCGAGAAGAGGAACTCGACCGCCCCTTCGCCCGCTTTGAGGAGGACGTTGCCAACGAACCCTTCGCAGACGATGACCCGGGCGTGCCCCTCGTAGATGTCGCGCCCTTCGACGTTGCCGACGAAGCGCGGGGCGAGCGTCCCGTTCTGGAAGAGCGCCCGGGTGGCGCGGGTGAGGTCGGTCCCCTTATCGTCCTCGGAGCCGACGTTGAGGAGGCCCACCTTCGGCTCGGCGATCCCGAGGACATGCTCGGCGTAGATCGAGCCCATGATGGCGTACTGGTAGAGGTCTTCGGCCCGGGCGTTCATGTTGGCGCCGACGTCGATGATGACGATCGGGCCGCGGTGGGAGGGAAAGACCGCCGCGATTCCCGGGCGACGGACGCCGGGCAGGAACATCTTGGCGTTCATCCAGGCCGAGGCGACCATCGCGCCGGTGTGCCCGGCCGAGACCACGGCGTCGGCCTCACCGGCGGCGAGCAAGCCCCAGGTCTTCGAGATCGAGTTGTCGCGCTTCTTGCGGAGGGCTTCGACCGGCTTGTCTTCCATCGCGATCGACTCGCTGGCATGAACGATCGGCAGGCGGGCGCGATCGGCCTCGGGATGATTCGCCAGTTCGGCCGCGATGCGCGCCTGGTCACCGACGAGGAGGACGGTCAGGTCGGGACGCTCCCGGACGGCCTCAACGGCTCCGGCCACGATCGGGCCAGGGGCATGGTCGCCGCCCATCGCGTCCAAGGCAATCCGCATGGAATCAAATCTCCGAGATCTAGGGCGAAGACCCAGGCCGTCCGAACCGGGAACGGACCCTTGCAGCGACGCCGTGTTCCCGGGTCCAAGGGCGATCATCGTAGGATAGCCGCACGAACTAGGTCTAGCAACCGCCTCGTGAGGAGTTGGGGCAAGCGAGCCTTCTGGGATTGAACCAATGACCAATCAATATTTAATATTCCTGATAGGCCTCGACAGGATTGGTCTGACTTTATAAAGTCAGCACTCATGACCGACGCCACCTCCGGCCCTCCGCCTCGCCGCGGTCCGCCGGCTGACGTCGGCCATGCACGTCCTTCGCTCGACACCTTGATTCACATCCTGGACTTCCCCCATGAAGCACACTCGCCTTGTGTTGGTGATCGCCTGCGCCCTGTTCGCGGGCCAGCCCTCGACGTTCGCCCAGAGCATCGTCCCGGACGATGGCCAAAACCCCGATGAGGTGGAGCAATTGGGGTATGCCACCCATTATTCGGTGACCGGCTTCATCACCGGAAGACCCTTCAACGTCTACTGGTACGGTCGCCAGACGGACAGCGTGACGCCTCAAGATTTTGCTGCAAATCCGGACGGAAGTAACTTCGGTTTTCGCAACCCCGGCTCGTTCGAGATCAAAGCCGTAATCAAATACGGCACGGTCAGCAGGCCGGGTGATGTGGCGCCCCCTGACCAGACCGTGATCTATCCCATCACCATTCCTCCCCCGACGGTCGCCCAGATCCTCGGCACGAATCAGGCCGCGCCTTGGGCTCCACCCGACAAAGACTGCCCCCCGCCTTACGATGCTCAAGGGACCGGCCCGAACGAGTTGGGTGGAATCCCGGGGCAGTGGATGTACTTCGTTCTCAAGTCCAAGGGCAAGCCCATCGGACCCGCGAACAACTTAGGCGCGCAAGAGAAAATCACCCAATTCTTCAAGCTTGGAGTGAAGCAAGCCGACAGCGATTGGCGGCCCAACACCGGCAAGGATACAGACCCGCCGGGCGAACAAGGGAGCAACAGCAACTTCGGCAAGGCTTATTTGCAGACCCTGCAAACCGTCATCGCCGACTTCAAGTGCACCAAGGCGCCCCAAGCTCCGACCGGGCCGGTCGATCCCATCACCGGGCAGCCCACCATGCAGCCCCAGCCTAGTTTCAACGGGGATTACATCATTTACTATCAGGAAAATCGTGTCTTCTGGACTGACAACTCGAATGTGAGGGTGGATGGTCCGTCCCTCGGCACCAAGGTGTGGCGATTCAAGGGGAACGGCGATGGTACCTGGACCGCCACAGCCTCCGACCTGCCGCCCCAATAAACCTCCGGCCCTTGAACCCTGAACCTCTTCTCGATGAGGAGTTTAACGATGAGTAAGCGATTGATCGCCCTCGCGGCGCTGCTGGTGGCCCCGCTGTCCTGCCCAGTCCCGGCGGCCGGGCAGGACACTAGTCCGGGACCCGAGCGTAATTCCCAGTTCTGGATGCCGCAGCTCCTACCCTCGCCGCTCGACGTGGCGGGCTTGAGCCGGCAAGGCCCCTATGTGCCCGACTACACCCTGAAAGTCTGGGTCGCGCAACCCTCCGCCGCCGAGAAGTCTATCGATGGCAAGCAGACCGCCGCACTCTACGAGCGAGTCCGCGACCACATGAATCAGGCGCGACTGGGCGTCCCCGAGGATCGGATCAACTTCTTCAAGCCGCGATGGGCAAACAACCCGCCGATCATTGGCTGGTCCGGCATGGTTTACGGTGTCAAGCCGATCAAAGGTGGCTACGCAGTGACTCTGCGGATCTTGGCCGTTGATCTCAATAATTCGAGGGACATTTTGCATCTGTACGAGCACTATACTATTGTTGGCGGGAAGGTGACCTATCGCGGATACACCGAGCCCTCGCCGCATCTGAGGTGAGAAGTCCAAACGGCGGCTGAGCGACTGCCAGCCCGGCCCAGATCCGCCCGGTGCCGACGGACAATGCCAGCCGCCAGCACCGGGCCAGTTTGTGCGTAGTCGATCTTCGCGTCGCGCTCGCGGCGATGAATGGGGCCGTACTCGATCCGGACGAGAGCGGTGGGGTCGATGTGGGCGCGGGTGGCGTCGCGGACCTGTCGGGGGGTGACGCGAGCGATCCGGTCGGGCCAGGCGATCGGCTCGTCGAGGGGCAGGCCCCACCATTCCAGCTCGACGATCCGCTCGACGGTCTGGTCATCGAAAATTCAGAACCTGGCGAGCGAAGAAGGGGCGACGATCGCTGGTTTAGCCCATCGGCTCCTTGACCGACCGGACGAAATGCGGGCCTTTCCCCTTGGCCTTGAGTTCGGCCGCGCGTGCTTCGGCCTGGGGCTTGTCGGTGTAATCGAAGGTCTGCACCGTCCGGCCGCCGATGTCGCAGACGGCCCAGACGACCCGCATCCGGGGGGCGGCTTCGGGTTTCGCCCGCCGCTCGGTGGGTTCGGCCCGCGGCTTCCGGACGGTGGGTTGGTTCAAGCCCAGCGCCTCGGCCGCTTCGGCGGCGGCCCGGAGGTCGCGGAGATTCAGTGTCCGACGTGCCATCAATCCACCCCGCCCTTCGATCCGAAACCCGTTCCGCCCCAGTCCACTCCGCCACCCAGCGTCGCCGGAGGTCCCGATGAATACTGTAACATTCCGCGCCCGGACGACCATCCCCATTTCGGGAGCGAGGGCGCAGCTCTCAAATCTGGAAATTCTTTGGGATCAAGGATTGCAAATCACAGGATTGCAAATTGCAAAAGGCGGAAAGACCTCGATTGATGTTCTTTTGCAATAGGAGTTACACAGTTGATAGAATTATGCTCACTGAAAAGGCGGTTTACTGGTCGACCGGCTTGCCGCTATCTCCCCTAGACTGTGCAAGAGCCGAGATGCACTCCTGGACATAATTCCATCAACTGCGTAACTCCTATGCAATCTGCAATTTCAACCATTTGCAATCTGGCTCTCCCGACTCGGAGGCTATATCCTGGGAGCATCTGGAGCGTCACAAACCCGGCTTCCGGTAGAGCGACGACGTCCCCGTGGGGCGGAAGCCGAGCGACTCGTACAGCCGATGGGCCGGGAGGTTGGTCGCGTCGGTGGCGACGGCGACCACCTCGGCCCAATGGCCGCGGGCGTGGCGGAGGATCTCGGTGACGAAGTAGCGGCCGAACCCTTGCCGACGGCACAACGCGGCGACTTCGACCCCTCGCAGTCCCACCCGGCTCCTGCCGTCGGCTCGGCCGAACGCCGCCATGTCCCAGGTCGAGCCGCGGGCGATCTCGGTGTCGGTCCCCTTGGCGAGTAGGCGGTACTGCGACTCCGTCCCAGGACCGATCGCCAGGGCGTCCCACCAACCGGCCGGTTGGGCCTCTTCAACCACTTCGAGCCGGGTCTGGCGCCGGAGGATCGCCGCCTTGGGGTCGCGGACCTCGGGCGCGGCCAGGTCGATCTCGAACTGAAGCGACCGGGCCACCACGGCGTATCCCGCCGCCTCGACGACCCGATGGAATCCGACGTGCCGGTCCAAGATCCCCGACCACTCGCTCCCGCCGTAGAGCGACCGGTAAAACGGGTCGAGCGGCGCCCGTCCCCCCGCGTAGAGGACCTGGGCTTGCCGCTCGACGAGATACCCCTCGGCATCATGCAGGAGCCTGGCTCCGACCGCCGGATCATCCGCCCACCCGGGGTCGACCACGAGCATCGCCACCGTCCCAAGGAGCGGGTCGAGCCGGTGCGTCCTCCCGTCGGGTTCGTCCGGGCCGAACCCCGCGTGCGCGAAGCCGACGAGATCCCCGGCGTGCTCGGCGACGATCAGGCCGTGGCGGTCGAAGTCGAGCCGGTTGACGACCGCCTCGTCGAACTCGTGCGCGGTGAGCGGCCGGACCAACCCCTGATCGGGCAGGGAGCGGTTCCAGAGCGCCGCGAGTCGCGGGGGATCATCATTCCGAAAGCCGCGGGTGTGGATGGGTGCGAGTTCCCAGCGAGGGTGTGGCGGGCGGAGCGGGTGGTTCGGGGTCGGTCTGGTCAGGGCGGGGGAACGGGTTGGTACCGGCGGGTCGACGGGTCAGTCGACCGCCACCCAGACGCTTCCCGCCTCGACCTTGACCGAGTAGACCGCCTGCTTCCAGGTGGGATTGACCATCGACTGGCCGGTCCGGATGTCAAACCCCCAGCGGTGCCAGGGGCAATAGACCAGCCCCCCCTCGATCGGACCATCGGCGAGCGGCCCCCCCTGGTGCGGGCAGAGGCCGTCGATCGCCGAGATCAGCCCATCGACATGGAACAAGGCGATGATCCGGCCATCGATTTCCACTTCCCGGGCGCTCCCCTCGGGGAGTTGATCCGCGGCCAACACCGGGACGAAAGTCGACATGGCGGGGTGCCTCGCGGCAAGCTCGGGGCGTGGGTCGATGAAAGCGGAGTGAGCGGCAACCAGAAGGTGCGCCGGGACCGAATACCGTAACACACGCCTCGTCGCCACAACAGATGGAACACGGCTGCAACACGGACAAAGCAAATTCTAATGAAAGAATTTTCTGATCCGCGCTCCAGCCGTGTTCATCCGTGGCCCAGATTATTCCGCCTTGAGGCTCCGGAAGAGGAAGGCCCAGCGGTCGGCGGCTTCCTCGATGATCTTCGAGGTCGGCTTACCCGCGCCGTGGCCGGCCTTGGTCTCGATCCGGATCAGGATCGGGGCGTCGCCGGACTGGGCGGCTTGCAGGGTCGCGGCGAACTTGAACGAGTGCGCGGGAACAACTCGGTCGTCGTGGTCGGCGGTGGTGATCATGGTGGCCGGGTAGCTCGTCCCAGGCTTGACGTTATGCAAGGGGGAATAGGTGCTCAGGTACTTGAACTGCTCGGCGTTGTCCGACGAGCCGTAGTCGTCGATCCAGGCCCAGCCGATCGTGAACTTGTGGAACCGGAGCATGTCGAGCACGCCGACCGCCGGCAGGGCCGCGCCGAAGAGGTCGGGCCGCTGCGTCAGGCACGCGCCGACGAGCAGGCCGCCGTTCGACCCGCCGCCGATGGCGAGCTTCGGGCTGCTGGTGATCTTGTGGTCGATCAGCCACTGAGCCGCGCCGATGAAGTCGTCGAAGACGTTCTGCTTGTTGAGCTTGGTCCCCCCCTGGTGCCAGGCTTCGCCGTACTCGCCGCCGCCGCGGAGGCCGGGTTGCGCGTAGACCCCGCCGCGCTCCATCCAGACGATGTTGGCCGGGCTGAACGCGGGGGTGAGGGCGATGTTGAACCCGCCGTAGCCGTACAGGTAAGTGGGGTTCGACCCGTCCAGCTTCAGCCCCTTCTTGTGGCTGAGGAACATCGGGATCTTGGTCCCATCCTTGGATGCGTAGAAAACCTGGGTCGTCTCGTAGTCGTCGGGGTTGAAATCGACTTTGGGCCGCTTGAAGACGGTGGATTCGCCAGTCTTCATGTCATACCGGTAAATCGTGGTCGGGGCGGTGAAGGTGGTGAAAGCGTAAAAGGTCTCAGTGTCCTTGCGCTTGCCGCCAAACCCGGCGGCGGTCCCGAGGGTCGGGAAGGCGACTTCGCGGAGGAACTTCCCCTTGAGGTCGTGGAGCTTGACCTGGGTGTGGGCGTCTTTGAGGTAAGAGGCGATGAAGGTGTCGTTGACGATCGACACCCCGCGGAGGGTTTCCGCCTGCTCGGGGATCACCTCGACCCACTTGCCGGGGGCGGGGTCGCGGGTGTCGACGGCGATGACTTTGCCCTTGGGGGCGTCCTTGTTGGTCTTGAACCAGAAGACGGGGCCGTCGTTGTCGAGGAACGAATACTCGGCCTCGAAGTTGTCGATCAACTCGATCGGCTTGGCGTCGGGCTGGGTCAGGTCTTTGTAGAGGACGCGGTACTTGTCGTCGGTCCCTTTGGAGACGGTGATGACCAGGTAGTGGCCGTCCTCGGAGACGGTCGAGGCGAACTGCCACTCCTTCTGGTCGGAGCGCTCGTAGACGAGGGTGTCTGCTTGTTGATCCGTCCCGAGCTTGTGGAAGAACAGCTTCTGGAAGTAGTTGGGGGCTTTGAGGCTGGCCCCCGCGGCGGGTTCGGGGAACCGGCCGTAGAAGAAGCCCGAGCCATCCTTGAGCCAGTCGGCCCCCGAGAACTTGATCCACTTGAGGAGGTCGGGGCGGTCCTGGCCGGTGGCGACGTCGCGGACCTTGTACTCAACCCAGTCCGACCCCGCCGCGGCGACGCCGTAGGCGATGAGCCGGCCGTCCTCGGAGACCGACGTCCCGGACAAGGCAACGGTCCCGTCAGCCGACAGGGTGTTCGGGTCGATCAGGACTCGCGCCTCGGCGTCGAGGGCCGCGGTCGAATATAGGACGGCCTGGTTCTGGAGGCCGCTGTTCCGCGAGAAGAAGTAGCGGTCGCCTTGCTTCGATGGGGCGCCGAACTTCTCGTAGTCCCAGAGCTTGGTCAGGCGATCCTTGAGGGCGGCGCGGGCGGGGATCGACTCCAGGTAGCCGAAAGTGACCTTGTTCTCGGCCTCAACCCAGGCGCGGGTGGCGTCGGAGTCGGGGTCTTCCAGCCCGCGGTACGGGTCGGGCACGGTGACGCCGTGGTAGGTGTCCACCGTGTCCCCCTTGGGGACCGTCGGGTAGTCGAAGCGGTTAGCGGCGGCGGGCTTCGGCTCGGCGGCGGTGGTGGCGTGCGCTCCCAGACTCATCAAAGCGACTCCGGCCCAGCGGGCCAAACTGCGGCGGGCGATCATGGTGGGTTCTCGGGTCGAAGGTTGGTCCAATCCAACGGCTCGGGCCATCTTACGCGACTCGCGGTCCCACTTCGAGGGGATGACGCCCTTCCCTCGGTGCCCAGCGCCGCTCGTCGCCTCGCCTTCAGAATCTCGCGAAATCTTTCCGAGGACGATCCGCTTC
>JAABUX010010420.1_pt1 | contig 10374 bp, 1 predicted proteins | sample 5561851 | NCBI WGS metagenome assembly JAABUX01 (sample SAMN10711883, study PRJNA513361) | rock metagenome | isolation source: Antarctica rocks | place: Antarctica: Victoria Land, Richard Nunatak red sandstone | collected 2016-01-03 | reverse complement strand
TTCTATATTATATTAACTCTATATAAGAGACTTATCCTAAAAGATAATATAAGCTCGCTTAATTAACTTAGTAAGATTAGTCCCCTTCTTAATCCTATATAAGGAGGTAGTATTAGAGTTTAGGGGTTCTTAAACTATAAGTAAGTAGTCTAACCTCTCTATAGTAGTATTAATATAATATTAGATAACGCTACTATTAGAGTAACCTTTTACTAGGAATATAGCCTTTCTATAATAGTATTTTGAACTATTATCTTACTAGCCCCCCTAGTACTATTAAGGAAGAATAGTATACTTAGAGTACTAAATTTATTATTAATATTAGCGTTAATAGCGGCGGTAATCTAATTAGTAGTATAGTATTAGTTAGTATTTAGCCTATTTTATAAGACCTTAGCCTCGTTAGGGGTAATTTAGTAAGATATTTCTTTCTATAAAAGTCTATTTAGAATATTATTAAAGTTATTAAATAGGATAGTTAGAATAGGTAGGCTATATTAGGTTAGATCCTTAATATATTTAGGGGTTAATTAATATTCTAATTAGCCGCTAATTAGGTAAAGGGCGTACTATTCTATAAATAACTATTACTTATAGTAATTATCTAGTATTTAAAGTATTAAAAAATCTCGTTGTAGGAGGTATAAGTAGTTATTTAAGATATACTCCTTATACTTATTCTATAATATAAGGGCGTTAGTAGGTTAGAGTTTAATTAATATTAATATAAAAAGACTATATAGCTTATAGCCTCCTTAAAAATCCTTTCTCTTATTAAGGATCTTATTAGTATATCTATTATTTTTAGTTAACCTAAGCTCTACGTAGGCCTCCTTCTATCCTATTAGTTAGCTGTCTACTATCTAGAGGTTATTAAATAACGTAGCCCCCTTAACGTAATAGAGGAGTAGTTAGTAATAGTAGAGATCCTTTATTTTTAGACTAATAAAATTAATACGCCTAAGAGTCTCCTCCTTTTTATAGATTTTCTATTATTTATTTCTTTTATTCTACGTAAAGAACTTAGGAAAATCCGCGTATAGATAGGTAAGTAGATTCCTTATAATAGCTAGACGTTTCCTATTCTATTTTATAAAAGGTAATAGCTAACTATTATTATAAGCTTCCTTAGTAAGACAGTTTATATTAAAAAAACTTTATTAATATAGTTCTACGGAGCTTATTACTATCTATTAACTTTTATTTAGTAGCCATATTAGTAGCCTAGTTATCGGCCGGCTTAAAAAGGGTATACTATTAGTCTAGGAGGTAGATTTATAAATACTTTATATAAGGCTTTATAATACTTATATTAAATAAGAGTATCTTCTAGATAGCTTTAATAGACCTAATCTAGTAAGTAGACTAATATTTTATAATTTTATTTACTAACTCCCCTTACTATTATAGCTAGCTATTAGGAGTAGGGTTATTATTATTATATATATAATTCCTAATAAGGGAGATATCAGCCTAATTAGGTCCCTTATAAATATATTTATATAGATAGAAAATAGACTTAATAGAGCTATAGATCTTAATATTAATATAAGTATTATATTTCTTTAATAGGTACAGGTTATAAGAGATAACCTATCTATTATTAATAGAGGAATTAAGTTTAGGGGAGCTAACTAAATATTTATAGAAAGGATAACTCCTATTAGGTATAAAAGATATCTCTTAGCGAAAATCCTTTAAAAAAGCCTTACTATAATAATTCTTCTCCCGACTAAAATATCTATTACTAGGGACCCTAGTATAGTAATTATAAATTATATATTATAAGACTAACTTACGTAGCGTATTATTATCCTATTAAGGGGGGATAAATACTTAAATAACACTATTAATATTACTAACTATCTAGATCTAATCCTCTTCCTATATAATAAGGAGAATATAAGTATATAGGAGACCTTACTTCTAAAACTTAATAATATAATAGTAGCTTATATAAATATTAAGGATATATTACTTAAGGAGGTCCTTTATTAACTCCTAGAGCTTCTAATTAAAGATACAGGTAATTAGATTATAATAGTACTCTAATATCTAACTAGGTTCTAGTAAGCTCTAAATATTAAGCTACTTAGGATTATATATAAAGATAATAAAAAAAATAGGTTTACCCCTTTTTTAAAGTATTATTATAGCGTCTTATATTCTTACTTTTATAGTACGTAGGCTTCCTAGTATTATTAACGGGAGGATAGTTACCTTACTATTAATATCTTTAAGCGAGATATCTAGATTAGTATTAAGCCTTTCTATTAGGCTAGAGTAGTAGTCCGCTTAAATAGTCTATTAAATCTAATAATACTAATTTAGGTTATTAAGCTCTATTAATATCTAGATATTAGTAGCCTAATAGCTAAATAGATATCCGCTATTAATAGTATAATTAAAGAAATCGGACCGGATCTAGATATTAATTAGCTAATTATTTAAATTATATTAACTATCTCCTAATTATTATCTAAATAATTTAGAACTATTTATAATTAAGTAGAATTAGGTCTAGAAATAACTAGGAAAATATATTAAATAGTCTTACTTATATCTATTTTATATAAAATTAATATCTTATTACTCGCTAAGACCTATTATAACCCTAAGGTATATACTTACTAGTAATATACTAGTCTAGTTCCTACTTAAGGTTACTACCCTCTTCCTACTCTAACTTATTATCGCTACTAATTAAGGTATATTAGGCGAGCGTACTAGCGATACGGTTCTATTATATAATATATAATAGATAGTCGCCTAGAAGCTAATAGCCGGCTAATAGGAGGTAGTTATACTATAACTATTTACTAAATAGAAGTAGGAGCGGATATTAGAGGGCTATATAAGAAGGATACTAATTAGGGATTAATATAAGGCCCTTAATAGTTTTAATATAGATATCCCGCTTAATCTAGCCTCTTATATTATTATTAGGAGTTATTATAATATAAGTAACTTCTATAAAGATAGAGTAATTATAAGTACCCTTATCCTATTATTTAGGATTTAGCTATTAGATATAGATACTTATAATATTAATAGGGTATTATAGTTAATCCTTATTAAAGCGGTTATAATAGGATTTAACCCCCTAGATATATAGGTTAATAGACTAAAGGATATACTAAGTAGAAGTAAAGGTATCTTAATTTAAATTATTAAAATATTAATAGTAAATATTTAGTTACTCTTATATACTATCTAGTATATAGATCTAGGCGAATTTTAGCTTAAGGCTATTATTAGTAATAAGAGGACCTATTAGATAATAAATAGACCCCTAGATCTAGAAGGTAGTTTAATTAATATAGGTATTAATATTAGTTATACCCTTATTAGTAAAGGAGAGATAATTATTATAATTAATAATATTATCTAAAAATTCTTTACTACGTATAGTCCTCCTTCCTTTAAACTATCTATTAATAATAATATAATCTATATTACTAAGTAATATATTAATAAATTATACCCTAACCTTAGCTTCCTTTTAAGGCCCCTTAGATAATAAGTTAATATCGGCTAGCTTATATAACTAGTTAGGGGATAGCTAATTATTCTTCCTACTATTATAATATAGCTATTAATTATCCCCTAAGTTACTACGTTTATTTTTCTATAATAGTACGTTATAGTATAGATATCTATTAGTAGGGATATTAAATAATTTATTAACTAGGTAGAGTACTATATCTCCTACTATCTAGGGATCCCTATATATTTAATATCCCTAACTAGACTAACCGTCGAGTCGGGTTTCAGTACCATGGATTGGTACCGACCCGAATACTCGGTACCAGTTTCCGGTATTGACCCGAAAAGCCCTCGGTACCTTGGCGAGTCGGGTTAACCCGACCCGACTCGCCAAGGTATCGCTAAGACGCTAAGCCCCTAATAAAATAGTAAGGAACTCCAAAAATTTTCTATAATTATCCTTATACTAAAAATAGATTTTTTTTTTATTAGAATTTTACTACCCCCTTTAGTTCCCTAGGGATATGTATTACCTTTTTATATTACCTTAAAGAATTACCTAGATTAGGCTAGGTAATAATAATAATAATACTTAGTAATATAGTAGTAAATTATAGATATAATAGTAAATACTATTATAGATAAAATATATTAGTAATATTATAGTTATTATATCTATAGGAATAGCTAATTAGCTATTACCTTTCTATATTATCTTATTTACTATTAAGAATTACCTAGTTAGTAATAATAATAACGCTTAATAATCTATTAGTAAGTTATATATATAGTATAAAGTACTATTATAAATAAAAAATATTCCTGATATAATAGTCTTAGTAAAATAATATAGTAGAACTAATATCTTAGCGAGTCGGATTAATACTTCGGTACTAATACTTAGTACTACCCTATAGTATTAACTTAAATACTTAGTACTAACTATTAGTACTAACCTAAATACTTAGGCTAGGAATTTAGTATTAACTCGCCAAGAGTTAAGTCGGGAACCTGACTCGAGTTCGAAGTACCAACCCGACGCGGTTAGTCTACTACTTAAGAGGTATAAGAATAAGGGTAATACGGCTAATATATCTAATAGGGGGGTAATATAAGATATTATTTATTAGAATACCTATATTTTATAAGAGGATATTAGAATAGCTAGTATTACGCCTAAGTAGTAAGTTAGAAGCTAGTAGATAGAGAAACTAAAGGAAAAGATAAATTTATATAAAATTTATATTAATAAAGCCCTTACCTCGCTATTACCTCTAATAGCTCCTATTACCTTTATAAAGTTATTAAGAATAAAAGAGGAAGATAAAGGATCTATTACTAAGTTAGCTAAAAACCCTACTCTAAAACCTAACTTAACCCTACTAAAATCCTAAGGGTAAGAGGAGGAGGTCGCTAGGGTAGCTAATAACCCTACTAGAATAGAACTATAGATTTAAATAAAGCCTACCTTCCTTTAAATTATAAAGGTAAGGAAGATAGAGAACTAAGGTATTAATTTAATAAATAACTATATAATATATATCCTTATTATAATAATAATAATAATATTAGAGGAGATATTAATAGTAATAAATAAAAAGCTTATATACCTTATTAATATAGCTAAGGAACTATCTAATATAGATAATAATAAATTACTACGGCTAAGCTTAGAAATAATAGTAGACTTTTCTAATATTATAGGCGCCTTACTTAATTTTATAGGGTAAGTATTATAGGACTATATTAAGACGTATCTAACTAATAAGGGGATAAAGTTATTAGCTAAGGCGCTCTACGCGTATTATTAGAGCCGCGTAAATTATTTCTTACCTTCCTAGTTCTATAACGCTCTTAGTATCGCTAATAACTAGGAGGTAGCTATTATTAAGGTAAAAAAATAAGAGGTAAGCGGATAAAGTAAATAAGGTAAAGATAATATAAGAGGAAACCTTAGATATTTAAATATTAGATAATAGCCTACTAGCCGGCGAAGATATATAATATACCTTTAAGGATGTAAGTAAATATATTAAGAGGTAGTTTAAAGAGAGGGAGGTATAAAAGGAAGTAATAGGTATTAGAAGAAACTCTAAGAGACGCCGTAGGCGTATAGATTATTAACTCGCTAATATCCTATCTACCTTATAATCTTAATATATTCTACGCCTATCTACCTTATAATTATAATATATTCTATACCTACCTAAGAATAACTTACCTAGGATTCTAAAGGATAGTTAGATAAGGTAGAAATAGATTAGCTTTATTAAAGATCCTATAAATTTAGATTTTAGATTCCTTATACCTAGAATATAATAGGACTTCTAGAATAGTATTAGATAGCTAGGTATATAGAAATAGTATATATATATAATAAAGGTAGAGTAGAATACTTTCTATACTAGAAAGTATAGTATATAAGGATATATTCTCCTTTTCTTATTAGTAGTAACTATTATAAAATACTATTATAGTAGGTACTATACCTTATATAGTTTAGATTAGTTAGATATAAGGAGTTACTTTAGTAGATAGTAAGGTAAGCCTTTATATACCTATTACCTAATAGTATATTTACCTCGCGTTACTTTTTACGACGTGATTCTACTATAGTAACTTATAGTATCATTCCTAGCCCTAGGGCTAGCATATAAGCGCGCCTATTATTCGTACTAAATATACGTAAAATACGTATATTTTTACGATATACAGGCTCTCTAGTTTACTAATATATCTATATAATTATTACTAGCTAGTATTATATCTTCTACCCCTTAATATAATTTACTATAAATAGTTTCTTAATTCTTATAAAGGAAATTAAGTCTTTATTAATTAATTATAATAAATTAATTAATAATATACTATAAAAATAGCTTTCTACTATAAAGTATTATTAAGTACTAATTAAGATATTAAAAGAAGACTAACTGTTTTTTTAGTACTTAGACTAGGATTTTAGTATTAACTCGACTCGCTAAACTACTTATAGCTAGCTTATTACCTATATAGGCTTAGTATTATATAATAATTATAAATTCGGTTCTAAATAGAACTAACGCGGTTATTCTAATTAAAAGAGGTAATAGTATAATTATATATACTTAGAATAATAAATAATAGTACGGCGGTTATTATTATTATATAGCTATAGGGCCTAGTACTAGCCTAGATTACCTTATAAGAAAAGGAGAATATAATATAATAAAAAGTACGCGGTATTATTATAATTAATAGTATAAAAAAAAGGCTCTTTACTATCTTTATAATATTTTATAATAATAATATTATAAAAGTAATAGTCTTTATACTTATTTAAAATAATAGTAGTAACTTTTAAAGTAGTTAATAGATTTATATACCTCTTATTAGATCTAGCCTCTATAGCTAATTAAAGGTAAGGATTTAAAATTACTTATATAAGCCCTATTATAACCCTTACTTACTTAACTTATTCTTATATAATAGTATATATATTTATAAATAGGTTATTATAAGCTTATATTATTTTATTAAGTTCTTTAAGAAGGGATTATTAAAGATCTAGATAATAAGATAATTAAGATATTATTATAAAGGCGAGATTATAAAAATATAATTAAGTAAAGGATAGAATTAAGTAAGTACTAGGTTATAATAGACCTTATAAGTAGTAAAGTTCCTTATAAATTAAAAAAGATTAAATATTAATATAGCCTTATAACTAGGTATCGTATTAATTTTTATAAGATATAAAGGTAAGAGTATTACTATATTTATAAATATACTTTAAAAAATACTTAGAATATAGTATACTTTCTTAGAGTAGCTCTTTTAAGAGTTATAAGGGCTTAGGTAGAGGAGGAAGTATACTATTACCGCGTAAGTAGTATATTATAAATAGTATAAGGCTAGCCTTATACTCTTCCTTTTAATATAAAGTAGAATAGCTTAGGTACTATTCTATTATAAGCCTTAAAGTATATATTTCTACTTTATAATTAGATATTAAGCCTTTTAAGCGCGTATAATTAGGTATAAGACTAGTAGAAGAGTATTATAATTAAATCTAAGGGCTTTATAATAGGCTTTATAATAAGGAGGAGGATTATACCTTTAAGTATATAATAGAATAAGGGGTCTAGAGGTAGGAAGTAACTATTCTATAATTATACATTAATATTTAGATTAATAATTTAATTATAAGACTATATTAGAATTAAGTTCTTATAAAGGGGGTCTTCTTTACTAAGGGACTTAAAGTAGATTTATAAAGAAAAGGATAGAGTAGTAAAAATTAATAATATTTAATAATATAAGTAAAGCCTTAATATAAATTAATTAGAAGCTAAGAAGTTAATAATAGGCTTAGTATTTATATACCTTATATAAGTTTATTAGGATATCTTTATATAGATATACTAGAAAATGCCTGTAAAAATTCAAGATTTTTACGTCGGAAAATCACCCCTACTACCTGGCGTTTGGTAGGTGACGTGAATAGCAGGGAGCATATCAGACACATTAGTAGGTGGGGTGAATAGTAGGGAGCATATCAGACATAGTGGGCTATCGATGACACGGATATTTCCCCCTATTCAGACCGATATCAGACACGTTGGTAGGTGACGTGAATAGTAGGGAGCATATCAGACACGTAGGTAGGTAGGCGGCCTGTACATGCGACAGCATTAGCCCATGGACCTATACAGCGATATGGATCATTCTGACAGCGTTCCATACCTGGTAATGAGACGGATATTTCCCCCTATTCAGGCCGATATCAGACACGTTGGTAGGTGACGTGAATAGTAGGGTTTTTGGCCTGTGAATGCGACAGCATTAGCTAATGCAGCAATACAGCGATATAGATCATTATGACAGCGTTACATACCTAGCAATGAGACGGATATTTCCCCCTATTCAGACTGATAGTAGTTATGTTGGTAGGGGTTATCGTGGAATAGGTAAAATGTAAATAATAGTAGGATTTTTGTTGTTCGTGATCCATATTCTAGCCGTTGGCGCATGGAATTTAGTAGGTGAATCCATTCATTCCGATATATCTTTTAAACCACTGGACCGATTTCAATGATTTTAACATGGCTGAGTAGCATGAAATGGACTGAATAATATGGTTTATATAGAAAATATCATGATGCGTCGGTGCATACGTGGGTAGAATGTGAAGAATATCAGGAATTTGATGTTCTTCGGAAAAGTAGGCCAAACCAAAAGCGGTTAAATAGGGGCACAAAGCGACAGATCTATTGGATAAGGGGTCCGGGAGATCTTCAGGGTTCGAAAATACAGATATTCTATTATAGTAAGAAGATAGATTAATAAAAATAAAAAAGTATAAGACGCGTATAAAAGAGTAATAATATAAATAGGATATATAGAGAGGAAAAAGAAAAGTTTAGTCACGTAATATATATTACTTAGCGGCCAAACCTTAAATAGTTACAGTACTATATAGATAAGGTAGATGCGCTTGCCAGATCTTACATCTGACGCTGATTAGATAACGATGGTTTGGCTCCCTCTTTTTCCCCCACTTTCAATTTTTCTGTCCATCCTTGTCACGTTGCAGATGTGTAACATTATTATCATGTATCTACCCCGCAGACAAGCTGATAGAGATTTGCAGTCAATCTACGAGCCAGATGCTCGTAGACGAGCTCCTAAACATCAAGTATAACTGTTCAATGTCGACCTCCCGTTTCACACCCATACGATCCCGCACCATGAAAGGAGAGCCTTCCTTCTTCTAGGCCCACCACCTAAATGCTCTTAGAATACCGTCTTGGATTTCTATATTTGACCCATAAAGCATACATAAACCGCTAGCGCAGGAACAACCGCCCACAATGCACGCTGCATATGTTTCGTTGCACTTGCGAGTGAGACATGCATACAGCTCGTTTCCCTGTCACTACAATACAATGTCGGAATCTCATAAAGAGTATTGGTGCCGTCGCTCTTCATATCAAATCTTACTCACCCCTCCCATTCATTTTCCATCACGGTGGGCTGGTCCCAGAGCCTAACTTGCGTTTCACTATATAAACATCCTTACTCGGTTTATTCCTTTGAGCAAAAAGTACTTCCTTCGTAAAATATCGTCATGAAGTTCATCATCTACTCCAGCCTCTTTGCACTCCCTATCTCCCTGGAAAAGAGCCAAAAGACGTCGTCAATCACGGCAGGAGACGAATGCAATATACTGGGAATCACTCTCAAAGCTGTGGCTCACTCGGAGGGCTTTGGACGAACTTGATCGACGAAACAAACAGAAGGCAAGTCCTGTCAGAACCACTGTTGCATACGAGGGGGCCCTACGGGATGCCAAGAGCGTTCGCCAAAGGAAGAGACAGCCCCAAAAAACAATTGAACAAGGTCTATTAAAGGACCCTTCAAAGCAATTGAAGCGCCTATCCTCAGCAGCAGCAGCAAGAGGGTCATTACCACATTTCCTTTAATCAACAGAACGTCACTGTGCTATTCGAATTCAGCCTTCTACCGCTCCATGGCTGCTCCTCGGCACACGATAGGTACTATCGGGGCAGCGATCTTAGGCCTTGTCTTCGCGCTGCAGATTCTCTCCCACCCTCTCCTCAGCAAGAAATTCAAATCAATTTTTCTGAACAGCTCGGCCGGCCAGAGACGCTAGACGGCCTTTCAAGAGGGAGCTTAGTCTACACCGCCAGTGCCTCTGTTCGTTATTCTCCAATGGCCTCTTTCTATTGTATGAACCTGGCCTCCAAGAAGATCTCCGCTCCATAAGCAGCCACACAGTTCTATCATCGTCGCCGAACTTTTCATTTTGTGACCTTGTAGAATGATTACAAGAGATGTGGTTTCTCAAGTCTGCTGCAGTTCCTAGATGGCGTATAGAGCAAGTTG
>JAABUX010010419.1_pt1 | contig 10374 bp, 9 predicted proteins | sample 5561851 | NCBI WGS metagenome assembly JAABUX01 (sample SAMN10711883, study PRJNA513361) | rock metagenome | isolation source: Antarctica rocks | place: Antarctica: Victoria Land, Richard Nunatak red sandstone | collected 2016-01-03 | reverse complement strand
CGACTGGCTCGCCGCGCATATCGCCGAGATCGGCCTGCTGTCGTTGCAGGCCAACAATATCAGCATTCCCGACAGCGCCTGGCAGTTTGCCCGCAACACGGCGACGCTCATCGAAGCCAGTCAGGCGTGGGGCGCCCAGGGATACTACGGCGCCCCCAGCCGGAACGGAAACGGCGCCTCGGCCAAACCCGATGCGAGAGACGACGGGCCGGGCGATGGCCGCCAGGGCGTCATGGGCGTCGATTGGTAGCGGTCTAGTCATCGAGGAGCATTCATGGCGGTCAACGGAAAGAACAACGTCGCGAGCCTGATCGGCGCCGCGCGCAAGACGGCGGCGTCGCTAGGGCAGGTCTTCGGGCAGCGGGTCGAGCCGATGGATTTCAAGGGCCGCACGGTCGTGATCACGGGCGGCTCGCGCGGTTTCGGTCTGGCCATGGCGCGCGCGTTCGCCGACGAAGGGGCGCGCCTGGTGTTGCTTGCCCGCGACAAGGCCGAGTTGGAGCGCGCGAGCCGCGACCTGCAAGGGCACGCCAGGCAGGGCAGCGACGTGCTGGCCATCCGCTGCGACGTGACCGACGAGGGCGAGATCGGGCAGGCCATCGCGCGCGCGGCGGAGCATTTCGGGCGCGTCGACGTGTTGGTCAACAACGCCGGCGAGATACAAGTCGGACCGGTGGAGGACATGGCGATCGCGGATTTTCAGGAGGCCATCGCGGAGCACGTCTACGGGCCGCTCTATGCCATGCGCGCCGCGATCCCCCACATGCGGAAACAGGGCGGCGGCCGCATCGTCAACATCGCGTCGGTAGGCGGCCGGGTCGCCATCCCGCACCTTGTGCCGTACTCCACCAGCAAGTTCGCCCTGGTAGGGCTCTCCGACGGCATGCGCGCGGAGTTGGCCAGGGACAACATTCGCGTCACCACGGTCTCGCCCGGCTTGATGCGTACAGGTTCGCACCTCAACGCCCTGTTCAAGGGACAGCAGCGCGCGGAGTTCACGCTCTTCACGCTGGCCGGCGCGTCCCCGCTAGCCTCGATCAGCGCCGACCGGGCCGCGCGGCAGACTGTCGAGGCCTGCCGCGCCGGCAGGCCAGAACTGACGATTTCGATCCAGGCGCGGCTGCTGTCGATCGCTAACGTCCTGTTTCCCAACGTCGTCGCGCGCATCATGGCCTTGACCGCCGCCGCCCTACCAAAGGCGCGCGGCGGTGAGGGCGAACAGCTCAAGACCGGCTGGGAAAGCCGTACCGGCCTGTCGCCCTCCTTGCTCACAGCCCTGCTGGATCGGGCCACCGTGCAGTACAACGAACTGCGCGGTCATCGGTCGGCCAGGGAGTAGGCAGTAGGGGCGTATTGCATACGCCCTGGCAGTGGGCAGTGGGCAGTGGGAGAGCACCTCTGGTGCAACCGTGAGCGTGCTCATCGCTCACACCTCGCCGCCCGCTGCCCACTCCCGTCACTCGTCACTCGTCACTCGTCACTCGTCACTCGTCACTCGTCACTCGTCCGGCTGTTCCGAGAACGATTGGCGTACGCGCCACGTGCTCTCCGGGTACATCGTCTGGACGCGCTTCCAGTTGCCGTGCAGATCCTTGGGCTCGTGACTGTGCTTGTAGGTGGAGACGGCGATGTAGTAGGCGGCTTCAGGTGCGCACGCCGCTGTGGGGAAGCGCCGCACGACATCCTGGAAGATGTCCGCCGCCCGTGGCTCGTCATGTTCGCGCAGAAAGGCCTGACCCAGGCCGACCAGCAATTGCGGCAGGAACTCGAACGGCGGCAAGTAGCCGTTCCAGCGGTACATTTCGAAGCCGTCGGGGTCGAGGACACGGATGTCGGGCGTCCAGACCTGTTTGTAGCGCTCGACCAGCGCGGTCCCTGTGCCGTCTTGCGTGTTGACCTGGACGGGTACGAAGGAGGTGCTGATTGCCTGGGAGACTGCCGGCTCAGGATACGTCACGGTATCCAGTGCTTTGCAGCCGCCTCAGACGGGCGAGAAGAAGTCGAGGAGGATGTGCTTGCGCTCCTCGCGCGCCTGCCGGCGCGCGGCGTCGAAATCGTGCACCCAGTTGATGTCACTCATAATCGTTCTCCCTACCGGACCGTTGCCGATGATCACTAGCCTGCCATGCGGCAGGCTAACGGGGTAGATATCCAAATGGACGGGGACAACTTTTGGCGCCAGCTCGACTACCTCGCCGCAACCTGCCCTGTCCGCGTGGATCGCCCGCGTGGGTCAGCTCATCCACGCTACCCTCAATCAGTGTACCCGCTCGACTATGGGTACTTCCAGGATACGCAATCGGGCGATGGGGCTGGCATCGATGTATGGATCGGTAGCCTACCGGACAGGCGCGTCACCGGCGTGGTGTGCACCGTCGACGGGCTCAAGCGCGACGCCGAGATCAAAGTCCTGCTCGCCTGCACCGCGGACGAAGCGCGCCTGATCCTGGTCTTACACAACGAGGGCCACCAGGGAGCAGTCCTGCTCATGCGAGACACCGTTTGAGCGGGCGTTCCCGCGGCAGGACGCGCGACGAAACATTTATTCTCAGGCGTGGAGGGCCGCTTCTTTAAGCTGGTCAGCCGCGACTGATCGAGCGCATACCAAGCGATTCGCCTACCCCTTGAGAGCGCCGGCAGTGAGGCCCTGCACGTAGTATCGCTGGAGCACGAAGAACGCGATGAGCACCGGCAGGAGGCTGATCACGGCCCCCGTCATCACCACGTTCCATTGGATGAACGTCGTGTTGTTGAGATAGTACACGCCCAGGGGCAGGTTGTACATCGAGCTGTCCTGCACCGTGAGCAGCGGCAGCACCCACTCCTTGAACCCGATCATGAAACCGTTGATGCCCAGGAAGGTAAGCGCGGGCAGCGCCAGCGGCATGTAGATCTGCCCCCAGATGCGCAACTCCCCCGCCCCGTCGATGCGCGCCGCCTCGTAGAGGCCGTGCGGCAGGCTGCGGAAGTAGTTGCGGAGCAGGAACATGGCCACGGGGCCGCCGCCATTGACGACCGGCAGGATAATGCCCAGGTACGTGCCCGAGATGTGCAAGTTCCGCAGCAAGATCAGCAGGGGAATGAGGATGGTCACGCCGGGCACGAAGATGAGCCCGGTGAACATGATGAAGAACGCATCGCGGAACGGGAACTCGAGCTTGGCCAGCGCGTAGCCGGCCAGCCCATACACGAGCCACGTGAGGGCGATGCAGCCACCACTGATGACGAGGCTGTTGACCATGTCGCGCACGAAGTGCAGGTCACTCCACACCGTGCCGTAGGTCTGCAGGCCCAGGATCGGGTCCCGCGGCCACAGCGAGGTGCTCATGGCAGCCTCGTTAGTGCTCTTGAGCGAGGTCGAAATCATCCATAGGAACGGATAAACCGACACGACCGTCCAGAGCACCAGCGGCAGGGCCAGCAACCACGACCACCTGGGTCGCAGGTTGCGGGTATGGGTATGGGTACGGGCGCGGGGCAGCGAGCGAACAAGGGCCATGGATGCTCTCCTCTCTATCTCTCGCCCGCGGCTCAGGTGCGCGAGCGGAACAGGCGCAGGTTGAGCATGGCCAGCACGAAGGTGAGCAGGGCCAGCGTCCAGCCCAGGGCCGCGCCCACTCCCAGGCCGCCGCTCCCGCCGCCGTTGCCGATCTGGGTTGCATAATTGAATACCTGCAGGCCCACGAGCGAGGTGGCGTTGGCCGGGCCGCCGTTGGTGAGCAGGTAGGTCGTGCCGTAGTCCTGGATCACGCCGTCGAGGTTGAGGATCATCAGGATCACGGTGGTGGGAAAGAGCAACGGCCAGATGATGGAGCGCAGGCGGACCCAGCCGCTGGCGCCGTCGATCTGCGCGGCTTCGAGCACCTCGCGGTCGATGGTCTGCAAGCCGGCGAGGTACATCAGCATGGCGGCGGGAGCGCCGGTCAGCGCGCCCGCGCCCGCGGCCGTGCCTCCCCACACGAGCACCACCATCACCGCCGGCAGGGCAAGTTGCGGCGTGCCCAGCCAGCCGTCATAGGGCGTCAGACCCGACAGGTGCAGCGCGCGGAAGAGGCCGTCGAGCGCGCCGCCCGGCTGGTAGATGAGCTGCCAGGTGTAGAGCGTGGCCACCCCGGCGCAGATGGCGGGCAGATAGTAGATGGTGCGGAAGAGGCGCGCCACGCGCCCGGAACGGTTGAGCAGCAGGGCGAGTCCCAGCCCCACCAGGCACGACGAAATGGGCACGACCGCCGCCAGGATAAAGTTGTGCAGCAGCGAGGCGCGGAAGAGATCGGCGGTCGCGGAGTCGCGGTACAGGAAGTAGGTGAAGTTGTCGAGGCCGACCCACGTCCATGTCGGTGAGAGCCCATCCCACTGCACGAAGCTGAGCCCCAGCGAGAAGACGACGCAGTAGAGGCCAAGCACGACGAACAGCGCCAGGGCCGGCGCCAGGAACAGGTAGCCCACCCACCAGCGGCGGGGCAGGCGGCGCGGCCGGCGACGGGCGTCGGCCCGTACCGGAGCCTCGGCGCGGGCCGAGAGTGATTTCATCGACATGCGGTCCTCATACGCGGCTCTCTCGTTCTACCTCATTCTAGCCCTGATCGTCACACCCGGTGACAGACGTAGCCCTCGGGGGTTGGGGCCATGCACGGACGCGCACGGGACCCCAGCCCCCAAGGGGTACTGGAGGGATATACCTTGTGCTAGAGCGCCGGCACGATCACGCGCGCCGGCTTACCGCCGTGATAGGTCTGCGCGATGACCGAGTCGATCTCCTTCTGAAGAGCGGACGCCATGTCCCCCGTCGAGGCCCCCTGGCCGGAGATCAACTGCTGGATCTGGTCCTCGACCAGCGTGTAGGCCGGGTTGGTGTTCGGCCCGAGCGGGAACTGATGCACGATGCCGGTGAAGGTGCCGCGCGCGCTGAAGAAGCCTTCGAGCCGGGCGATGGCCGGGCCGACGACCGAGGCCTGGGCCGGGAGCTTGGCCGCGGGCAGGTCGTTGGCCGTTTTGGCGAAGATCGCCGCGCCCTCGGGACCGGTGCTGAACTTAAGCCACTGCAGCGCCTCGGCCTGGTGCGTCGAGTCGCGCGTAATGCCCTCCTCGATCAGCGAGAAGAGGCCATTGCGGAAGCCCTCGACGCTACCCTTGGGACCCGGCACGTTGAAGATGAGGATGTTGCTGGCCTTCACTCCCAGGCCGATGAGCGCCGCGTAGGTGTAGGTGCCGCCCACGTCGAGCGAGGAGCGCCCCTGCGCGAAGGTCACGTCGGCGGGGTCGATGTCGATGTTGGCCACGCCAGGGACCCACAGCTGGTAGGTACGGAACTGCTTGAACAGGTCGAGCATATGCACCCACTTGGGATTGTTGAGCGGCTGCAAGCCGTTCATCTGATCCTCGTACGCCTGCCGCCCCACGGCCTGCACGTACGCCGGGTTGAGGATCCAGAACAGCGGCACGTCGTGGTTCTTCACGCCGGCGGCGAAGCCCGGCAAGCCCGCGCCGCGCATCTTTTGCAGGTCGGCGATCAACCCCTCGAAGGTCGCCGGGGCCTTGTCCGGGTTCAGTCCGGCCTGGCGCATCATGCTCTTGTTGAAGAACATGAAGTTGGGCGAGCCAGCCAGGGCAGGGACAGTGTAGGTATGCCCGACGGGCAGCGCGGTGAGGTTCTTGGAGGTCGGGTCGGCCGCCCAGCTTTTCTTGTCCTGCGCCGTCACGATGGATGTGGCGTCGTAGGTACCGGGCGCGTAGACGCTGGGATCGACCTTGCCCGTCAGATCGACGAGGTACTTATCGGCGGCCAGCGACCACTGCGAGGTCGACCAGTAGGAGATGACGTCGGGCAACTGGTGCGCCTGCGCCGCGGAGGCCACTTTCGTCTTGTAGAGCGCGTCCGGGCTGAAGGCCTGGACGTTGACGGTGATGCCGGTCCTGGCCTTGAATGCGGCGGCGACGGCATCCCACCCGGCCTTGTGGAACACCTTCCAGGTCCACATAGTGAGCGTCACGTTGCTGTGCGGGCGCGCGGCCTGCGCGCCCACCGGGCGGGCCACGACGACCGCAGAGAGGGCGAGCGACGCCAGCATGGCAGCGACGGGAAGAAAGCGACGGCTAACGGTGTGCTTCATTGTCACGACTCCTAAAAACGCTACGAAGAACTATGACGCGGTGCTGTGTACGAACTACGACGCGATGCGGCAAGCGCCGGGCGCCACACGCGAGGCCATGGCGCTCTGTCGCCGCGCGGCAGACCCGACACACTCTCCTTTCACTCGTCCCCCTTGACAGACCGTGCTGCCCGCTACATAATAACGAAGGGTGTGAGACGTTATGACGGCATAATACACCACGCGCGGAGCGTTGTAAAGGGGGTAGGGATGAGGGTGGACACGATGCGGAACGGAACGAGGAGCCCCCAGACGACGGGTTCGATGTCCTCGTCCCCGCTGCCGGTCCCCAAGTATCACCGTGTTAAGGAGGCGGTTCTTGCACGTATCGCCGATGGGACGTGGCCGCCCGGCGCGCTCCTCCCCGCCGAGCCCGACCTCTGCCAGGAGTTCGGCGTCAGCCGCATCACCGTGCGTAAGGCCATCGGAGACCTGGTCCACGACGGCAAGGTGGAGACGGTGCAAGGGAAAGGGACCTTCGTGGCGACGCCCAAGCTCGGGGAGCACTTCGTACAGCGCGCCTTCGGCATCTACGAGGACATGGAGCGGCGCGGGCTGCGGCTGACGACGGAGGTGCTACGCCAGGAGGTCATACCCGCTCCTGAGGAGGTGTCCGCGCGCCTGGGGCTGCGGCCCCGGCAGGACGCGCATATCCTGGTGCGGCTGCGCTCGGTGGAGGGGGAAAAGCTCCTCGTGTCCACCACCTATATACCCGAGGCGCTCTGCCCCGGCCTCGTCGAAGACGACCTCTCCACGGGGTCGCTGTTCCGGCTCTTGCGGGCGCGGTACGGCTTGCGCATCGCGCGCGGCGAGCGCAGCCTGGAGGCCGTGGCAGCGGGGCAGTGGGAAGCGCGCCAGCTCGATCTGGCCCTGGCCAGTCCCTTGTTGCGCCTGGACAGCGTGGCTTATCTGCCCGATGGCCGCGCGTTCGAGTATTCGCAGACGCTGCAGCGCGGCGACCGGGCGCGAGTCGACCTCGAGTTCCTACCCGCGCCGGACGAGCTGTGACGCCGCGCCCCAGCCGGCCGCCGCGACTCGCCCAGGCACGTCGCATGCGCGTCAGACGTCAGAAGGGGGACCCGGCCTCATGACCCATCCGTTCACGATCTACGTGATGCAATCGGCGCACAACGACATCGGCTACACCCACCCGCGCGAGCAGATCATGCTGATGTACCTGGACCACTACGACCGCGTGCTCGACCTGTGCCGCCAGACGGTCGGCGCGCCGGAGCCACAGCGTTTCAAGTGGACCTGCGAGGTGGCGTGGCAGGTCCACCACTACCTCGCGGCCCGCCCCGAGCGCGAGGAGGAGTTCGTGCGCCACGTCCGGGCCGGGCAAATCGAGCTGACGGCGGCCCACCTGCACTTCACCGACCTCGTCGACGCCGACCTGTACGGGCATAGCCTGGACTGGGCCGTCGCCTTTGCCCGCCGCCACAACCTGCCGCTGCGCTGCGCCGTCCACTCCGACATCAACGGCTGGCCGTGGGCGGCGGCCGACCTGCTGGCCGAGCGGGGCATCCCTTTCTTCTGCAGCCACGTGCATATCGACAGCGCCACCGATCCGCTGGGCCGGCGCGGCAGCGTCCACTATCACTGGACGCGCGAGATGGAGGGCCTACTGCGGCCCGACGCGCCGGTGCGTATCCCCCAGGCGTTCTGGTGGCAGGGGCCGCGCGGCGGACGCGTCCTGCATTGGCTGGGCGAGCACTACATGCTGGGGAACGTGTTGGGCCTGTCCAGCCCGGCCGGCTTCCACGCCGAGAAGACGCGCTACTTCCCCGAGACCGATCAGCTGACCGCCGACGACCTCTACGCGCGGGCCAGCGATGACGTGCCGCGCTACGTGGCGCGTCTGCGCGCCGACGGCTATGCCCTCGACGCCCTGCTGCTCAGCACGGGGGGCTTCTACACGGACAACGCGCCGCCCGACGCGCGCTGGCTCGAAGTGATCGCGCGCTGGAACGCGGAACAAACGGACCACGGGGCGCACGACGACATCCGCCTGCGCACGGCGACCCCCGGCGAGTGGTACGAGTGGCTGCTGACCCAGGAGCAGGAGCGCGACCGGTGGCCGACGCGCCGGGTGGCATGGCCGGACGGCTGGGCGCACGGCCTGGGCGCGCAGACCGCCCGCATCGCCCAAGCGCGCCGTACGCAGCGGCGGCGCGCGTCCGTTGCCGCCGCGGTCGAGAGCGCCGATGTGGCGTCGGCCCGCACCCTGCTCGCGGACGCCCTCGCCCAGGAGCAGATGGCCCTGGAGCATACTTTCAACGCCTGGTGCGCCGAGTCGCGCCCCGGCGCAACGATCAACGACTTCGAGCAGGCGGCCAAAGACCTGACCTTCCACCGCGCCGCCTACCTCCTCGACGAGGCGGCGACGGCGGCCGTGCGCGCCCTGTCCCAGCCGGGACCCCGGCCGCGCCTCTATCTCCACGCGGCCGAGGCCGGCGAGTGGCGCACGGTCCACATGGGCGCGGGGGACCTGCGCCTCGATCCCGCGGCCCAGTCGCTGCTGACCGATGCGGGCGAGCGTTACCCGTTCCAGCGCGAGAGCGCCGCGGGCGCTGAGGAGTCCTATGTCGCCGCGCTGCCCCTGGCCACGGGGGGGCTGCAGAGGATTACCCTGGTCCCGGACGCGCCGCTCCGTGACACGGCCGCGCGCGACGCGTACAACGGGCCTGACGACGACGAGCTTATCCTGGAGACCGCCGGGTGGCGCCTGACGTTCGACCCCGCCAGCGGCGGGTTGGGCAGCTTGCGGGACTCGGCCAGCGGGCGCGAATGGGTCGAGCGCGGCCACCCCTGGGCGTTTGGCCAGCTCGTGCATGAGGTGGTGGTCCACCCGGCCGGGCGGGTCGCGGTGGGCAATGTGGCGCGCCTGATCGCGCTCGATGTGGCGAGCAAGGAGGCGCGCCGGGCCTTCGCCCCCGGTCCCATCGTGGCGCATGCGACGCCGGCCATGACCACGGCGCCACGGCGGCAACGGGGACCCGTCTACGACGTCATCGAGGCCGACGGTGCGCACGCGGAGATCGGGCGCCTGCATATCCAGTGGCGGGCCTACCACCTGCTGCCGCTGATCGAACTGGTCATCGACTGGGATAAAGTGTGGTCCGACCGGCCCGAGGCGGCCTACGTGGCCTTCCCGTTCGCGGCGGGCGGCGGCGAACTCCGATTGGAGACGGGAGGCGGCCTGTTCCGTCCGGGATCGCACGGGGACGGCGGGCAGCTGCCCGGCACGTGCTCGGCCTACTACACGGCGCAGCGCGGGGCGCGCCTGACCGCGCCTGACCGCGCCGCTCTGTGCTGGCTTCCGCTCGACGCGCCGTTGGTGATGCCCAATGCCATCAACTTCAACAATTGGGAGACCGGCGAGTGGCAATGGAATGGCTTCCTGGCCTCGATGCCGGTGAACCACTATTGGCATACCAATTTCCCCACCAGCCAGCGCGGCCGGCTGCGGCTGCGCTATCGCATCCTGGGCGCGTCCGGCTTCCCCGACCCGGAGACGGCCCTGCGGGTGGGCTTACCGCTGGAGGCCCTGGGATGGCGCTGAGCCGGATGGACCTGTATGTTCGCGTCCCGTGGCCGCGATCAAGGGGCTGTGAATTGTCGGTCTGGGAGCGCCACGCGCTCCCAGGGATGCCCCTCCTATCGCTGCACCGACGACTTTTGGTTGGTGCACGGAAGGTCTGGGCTGGTCTGGGGGCGCGTGGCGCTCACTGCGCTGCTCGCCCGTCCCTGGTCCAACGCGGGGACGGGCGGGACGCCCGCGCTCCCAGGACTTCTGCGCGCCAACAACTTTTCACAGGACCTAGGTGGGACGCGGATGGGGGGCTACCGGCGTGAGCGCGTCGCGGCAGGGCGCCACGCTGGCCATCGACCTGGGCGGCACGCGCCTCAAGGCCGGCATCGTCGTCGGCCAGACGGTGGCGCGCCAGCTCGTCGCGCCGACCGGGGACGAGCAGGGCTTCGACCATGTGCTGCGCAACCTCTGCGCCGTCGGCGACGAGCTGACGCGCGCGACGCCGGTGGAAGCCATCGGCGTCGGCGTGCCGGCGATCGTCGATCCCAAGACCGGCCGCGTGGTCGATGTACGCAAGAATCTACTGGGCCTGATCGGCTTCCCGCTGGCCGAGACCCTGCGCGCGCGCTACGACGTACCCGTGACCATCGAGAACGACGCGCGCCTGTACGGCCTGGGCGAGATCGTGGCCGG
>JAABUX010010418.1_pt1 | contig 10375 bp, 8 predicted proteins | sample 5561851 | NCBI WGS metagenome assembly JAABUX01 (sample SAMN10711883, study PRJNA513361) | rock metagenome | isolation source: Antarctica rocks | place: Antarctica: Victoria Land, Richard Nunatak red sandstone | collected 2016-01-03 | reverse complement strand
GACGATCGAAGCGGGGTCGGCAATCCTCGGTCAGTGGCGGCGAGCCGGTGCCAAGATCCGGGAACGATTCACCGGCTCATGGGAGTCGATCGCCAGCGCTCGGGATGCGATCAAACCACCGCGATTCGGCCCGAGAGCCATCGAGATCCCGCGGCATTCCGAGCAGTTGGCCCGGCTCATGACCAGCCTCGCGGCGACTGCTCGGCCGGCGATCAGCCTGGTCGACGGGTTCGTGGCGTTGGAAGGCGATTGTCCTCGGCGCGGGACGTTCCGGACTCGACGGGTGGTCATCGCCGGGACGGACCCGGTCGCGGTCGACGCGGTGGCCGCGCGAACAATGGGCTTTGACCCCAACGAGATCGCCCACTTGCGTCATGCCCAAGCTCTTGGTTTGGGCGAGACTGACCTCGGGGCGATCCGGCTGGTGGGCGACCCGATCAACTCGGTCGATCGGCCATGTGTGCCGCACTCGGACCACGAAATCCTCCGGCACGCGGACCGGTTGGCCGGCTCGCGACCGGGTGCGCCGGCGACCACGCCGCACGCTCGACGCGATCGCAGCCGGACCCGGTGACCCCAAGGGAGGAAGCACCATGCGGATCGGGATCGACGGGGGTTGCCTGGCGAATCGTCGCGGGTTTGGCCGGTTTGCCCGGGAGATCATTCGGGCTTTGGCGGCGGCGGACTCGGGGCATGAGTTCGTCGTCTTCCTCGATCGCCCGTCGGCTGAGCGGGTGGTCGTGCCGTCGACGATGACCACGGTCCTCGTCGACGTCGAGGTCGCCCCGAGCGTCGCCGCGTCGGCGACGGGTCGGCGGAGCCTCCGCGACATGCTCGCGATGGGGCGAGCGGTGGCCCGGGGTCACCTCGACGCGATCTACTTTCCCGCCAGCTACAGCTTCTTCCCCGTCTGGAATGCCGGTCGGGTGGTCGTCACCATGCACGACACCCTCGCCCTGGCTCATCCCGAGTGGGTGTTCCCTCACGGGCGAGGGCAACTCGCTTGGCGGCTCAAAGAGCGAGCCGCGGCAAGCTGGGCCGACCGGATCGTCACGGTCTCCGAGGCGGCCCGGAACGACCTGGCCGCTTGGTATCGTTTGCCCCGCGAGCGCATCCACGTCGTGACCGAAGGTGCAAACGAGGTGTTCGGGCCGGTGCATAATCCCGCCCAGGCCGACGCGGTATTAGCGAAATACGGCCTGGACGCTCGGTCGCGTTTTTTGCTCTACGTCGGCGGACTGAGTCCGCATAAAAATCTGGAACGGATGATCGCCGCCTTCGCCCAATCGGACGCAAGCCGGCAAGATACCCGCCTCGTGATCGTGGGCGACTTCGCCGATGTCTTTCATACCCACACCGTCACCCTGCGCGACCAGGTGAAACGTCTCGCTCTGGCTCAAAGCGTCCTTTTCACCGGCTACGTTCCCGATGGCGACCTCGCCCACTTCTATCGATCCGCTTACGCTCTTGTGCAGCCGTCGTTGATGGAGGGTTTTGGTCTACCACCCGTCGAGGCGATGGCCTCCGGAATCCCGGTCTTGAGCAGCACCGCCGGGAGCTTGCCCGAGGTTGTGGGACCGGCCGGGTCGTATTTTGACCCGTTCCGCGTCGATCAAATGGCGACGGCGATGAAGGCTTTGCTCGATTGTCCCGCCGACCGGGATCGACTGAGTGCCAACGCCCTCACTCAAGCTCAGAGGTTCACCTGGGCTCGATCGGCTCGACTCTTGCTGGATTGTTTGGACTCGCTTGGAAGCAAGACCCCCGATCCCAGCCGAGGATCGAACCCTCGGGTGCTCACACCAACGGTCGATGGCTCCTCGGTGGGATGACCTCGATCGGGCTTTTCCTGTCCAAAAAGCGATGGGCATCCCGAGGCGCGGCTGATTCGCGACGGGGCAACCGGACCTCAGCTCTTACCTTGTCATTCCCGTGGCGGTTTGGCAAAATTGAACCCAATCAACGTCGAAATGAGAATTGAGCCCATTGCCCCCTGAATCGAGCGACGGTCATCATCGTTGGAGACCAGCAAGGATGACGACTTGGAAGTCGGCTCATTGGGCGGGAGGATTGTCGGTTGAAAATTACGTTCCACGGAGCGGCCAAGCAAGTCACAGGTAGCGCCCACCGGCTGGAAATCGGTCCGTATCAGATCCTGCTCGACTGCGGTCTGTTCGACTCGGACCGGGTCGATCCCAACAGCCCGAACCGCAGCTTCACCTTTGAGCCGCGCGACCTCGACGCCGTGATCGTCTCGCACGCCCACAACGACCACATCGGGCGCCTTCCTTGCCTGGTCCGGGCCGGTTATCGGGGGCCGATCTTCCTCACCAAAGCCACGGCGGACATCACCAGCGTGATGCTCCGCGACAGCGCCCGGATTCAGCGGGACGACGCGCGCCACGGCCCCTCGCGCAACCAAGGGGGGGGCCAGCAACAGCAGGTGGCGACGGCCCCGATCGAGCCTTTATTTGAACTCAACGACGTCGAGTGGCTGGTCGAGCAATTTCAGCGGCTCCCATATCGGGAGTCAACCGAGATCCTCCCGGGGATTCACCTGACCTTCCACGACGCCGGGCATATCCTCGGGTCGGCGATCGTCCAGATCGACTTCGAGGAGGAAGGAAAGCAGCGCCGGTTCGTCTTCAGCGGCGACCTCGGGCGGCGGAACACGGGCCTCTTACCCAACCCGACCCCGGTGCGCGATATCGACATCCTGGTTTGCGAAAGCACCTACGGCGCCAAAGAGTTGGAGCCGAACGAGACCTTGATGAAGCAGCTTCACGCGATCGTCGCGCGGGCCATCCGGCTCCAGTCGCGCGTGGTGATCCCCGCGTTCAGCCTGGGGCGAACCCAGCGGATGGTTTATTGCCTCCAAGAGCTGTTCGCCATCCACAAGGTCCGCCCGATCCCGGTGTTCGTCGATAGCCCGCTGGCGCTCCGGTTGACCGAGATCCACCGCGACTACCCCGAAGCCTATACGCCCGAAGCGCAGAACCTGATGGACCCGGACCCGAAGTACTTCGGGTCGAAATACGTCGAGTTTTGCGAGTCGTGGGAAGACTCCAGGCGCCTGAACTATCAGCCGGGACCGGCCGTGATCATCGCTTCGTCGGGGATGTGCGAGGCTGGGCGGATTCGCCACCACCTCAAGCACACGGTCGAAGACCCCGACAACGCCATCGTGATCGTCAGCTATCAGGCCGAAAAGACTTTGGGACGACGGATCGCCGACGGGGTGGAAAAGATCCAGATCATGGACCAGTGGTTTGAACTGAATGCCGCCGTCTACGTCCTCGACGGCTTCTCGGGGCACGCCGACCGGAACGACCTGGGCTGGTGGTTTGAGCAAACCGGCGGCAAGATCGGCAAGGGATTTCTGGTCCACGGCGAACTGGAGAGCATGGAATCGCTCTCGGTCGTCCTCCAGCCGTTCGTCGAGACGCCCGTTGTCCTGCCGGATCGGCTCGACACCTACGAAGTTTAACGCCCCCGGCGAACCCAGCGACTCGACCGGCCCCTCACCCCCAACCGCTGATCAATGTGGTGGCCCGTCCAGCCACTACTTGATCGGTCGTGTCTGCCGTCAGCCCCGCTCGATCGTCTCCATCCCCAGTTCCATAAGCCGACCCACGCCGGTCGGCTTCGTCGCGCGCCAAACCGCCTAACTTGGTCCGAGTTTTGCCGGGCTGATCGATTCCATTGGGACGGCTGATCGATTTGAACGATTCGGAGCTTGGTCGGTCGAGCTGGGGGACGACTGTTACCCATTCCGGCGCGGTTGCCAACCGGCCAATTCGAGCGAACAAAAACGGCTTGGTCGTCGTTTGATGAGAAGTTCCGCCCATCAGCCAGTCCAAGAAACTTTAGCTTGGCACTTGTTTTCGTCACTGGTTCGGACATAGAATGCGAATCGTCCAATCCGTCCAGCCGATCGCGAGAAATCGTTCATGGTCATGACGGAAACCTACCTGAAGACGCAACAAGTCGCCGATGCCCTCGGTGTCAGTGTGAGTTCGGTCAAACGCTGGGTTGATTCGGGGGCACTCGAAGCGACTCGGACTTTGGGTCGGCACCGGTTGGTCTCCCTTGCTAACGCCCTCCAATTCGCCCGTCGCGAGAATTTTCCCGTGGACGGTCTGTTGGCGATCACCGTTGAACCCGACCTGACGGTCATCAATGATCGGCTTTGCGGCAAACTGTTTGGCGCGCTGAAGCTGGGCAACGAGCGGGAAGCGTCCGCCCTGATCGTGGCGGCGTACCGGTCGGGACCGGGGATCGTCGAAGTGGCCGATCATCTGATCCGTCCAGTCATGGAACGGATTGGACATGGCTGGTTGCTGGGGCAGTGGGATGTCTACGAGGAACACCAGGCCACCGCTCTGATTATATCGACTTTGGCTGGGATCAATTACACTTTGATCCAGTCGGCCCAGGAATTGCGACCGCTGGCCCTGGGTGCCGCATCCGAGGGCGATCCTTACGTCCTGCCCGGGCTTCTCGCCGAGATCGCCGTGCGTGAGATCGGCTGGGACGTCCGAAACTTCGGCGGAGACCTCCCCCTTCGCTCGCTGGCGGCGGCCACTCGCAAGCACCGCCCCAAGATGATCTTCCTTACGGTCAGTCGAATCGCCGACCGGGCCAAATTCATCAGTGATTACGCTTACTTCTACGAAGCGGCCAATCAGGTAGGGGCCGCCGTCATCCTCGGCGGACGCGCACTCGACCCTGAACTGCGGTCCCACCTGATTTTTGCGAGTTTCGGCGATCGGATAGCTCACCTCTCGGAGTTCGCTCGCCGGATGTTGCCGTTGAGTTCGACGGATCAACAGTGACTACGGATGATCCTCAGTGAATCGACCCCCTTCTGTTGAACTGCGAAGGATACTTCGATGCGTACGACTCGGCGAATCGATGATGTCGATGGCTTCTCGGCAATCGACAGTGCGGATACCCAAGTGTTGACGACTCGGGAAGAGCGCCAGTTGCTGCAAGACCTCGGCGAATGCAAACAAAAACTGGCTGATGCTTTGCAGCAGACCGTGAACTTCAGGATACCGGTTGAAGACACCGATCCGCAGTCGCTCGCGCATCAGATCGCCGCGTTCTATGCTGGAGATGGACCAAGCGAGGCCCGTCTCGGGGCGATCTTCCGGCGCTATTCCGAGCTGCGGGGCAAGTTGGCGCTGGCCAACATGCGGTTGGTGGCGCACGTCGCCAAGCGGTTCCGCGACCGAGGATTGTCCTACTCCGACCTCCTCCAGGAAGGGTTTTGCGGCTTACTCGAAGCGATCGACCGCTTCGATCTGACGCATCAGACCAAGCTGGCCACCTATGCGACCTGGTGGATTCGCCAGTCGATGCAGCGGGCCGTCGCCGCCGGGGCCTATCCAGTCCGGCTCAGCCCGAGGCACCTCCGGCAATTGGCTCAAAACCAGGACGAGGTCGAAAAGCGCCCGGCTGACCTCAAGGAGAACGCTGAACCCGCTCCAGTAGGCAGTGAGATGATCCAGCGGATTCACACGGCGACCCGACCGACGGTCTCGCTCGACGCGACGCTCGACTCGGACAGCAGCTTCAACCTGTTGCAGACCATGAGCGACCCCGAGGGGGACCGGACCGGCGACGTTGATATGGACGAGACCGTCGGCAAGATGATGGACGCCCTTCGACCCCGCGAGCAGCAGGTCCTCGAACTCCGGTTCGGCCTCGGCGGAAAGAATCGCCTCTCGCTCAGCCAGGTGGGCAAGGTCCTCGAAGTGTCCAAGGAGCGGGTCCGGCAGATCCAGGACCGCGCCCTCGAAAAGCTCCGGGCGGTTTCCGCCGAGCACGACTGGGACGATTCGTTGCTGGCGACCGCCTGAGCGGTTTGCTTACCGGCCGGACCGGTTTCGATTGAACCAAGATTCAGGATGATTCTCGACCCCCGCTTAATGGGGGTCTTTTCGCGCGCTGGTCGTTCGAAAGTCCGAGACATGTTTTCCCGCGACTGAGCCGATGATCCAGACTATCGGAGCGTATTCACGCTCGATTGAGGAGAGGATCTCGGCATGGAATCAAACCGCGGTTCGATTCGACGTGACCCTAACAGTGACCCGATCGGCCCGTTTTTGCATTACCTGATGGCCGAATGTGGGCTGTCGTCGCATACTTTGGCGGCTTACCGGTCGGACATCGCGCGCTTCAGCCGATGGCGAAAGAAGTTCGCGCCGGGTCCGCTCGCTCAACTCCAGATTGGGGCGTTGACCGGGTACGTCGATCACTTGGTTCAAGCGGGATTGGCGCCGTCGAGTGTCGGTCGGAACCTCGCGGCCCTCTCGACCTTCTACCGCTACTTGATTTACGACGGTAAGCTGTCGGACAACGTGGCGAAGCTACTGATCGCCCCCGCCGTCTGGGACCGGCTCCCGTTGGTCCTTGGTCCGTCGAGCGTCGATCGGTTGATGGCGGCGCCGAACCAGGAAACCACCGTGGGCCGCCGCGACCGCGCCGCGCTGGAGACTTTGTACGCGACCGGGTGCCGGGCGTCCGAGGTGGTCGGTTTGCGGTTGGGTGACCTCGACATGGTCCGAGGGTCGGCCCGGTGCGTCGGCAAAGGGGACAAGGAGCGGCTGGTCCCGCTCGGTGGGAAGGCTCGCGCCGCCCTCGAAATCTACTTGAAGCAAGATCGACCAGCCTTGATGGCGGCCCGATCGGGCATTCCGAACGTGTTCGTGACGGTCCGTGCGCGACCGCTGTCGAGGGCGGGGTTGTGGAAGCTCGTCAAGACGCATGCCTTGGCCGCGGGGCTGTCCGCCGACGTCAGCCCGCACACCCTCCGGCATAGCTTCGCCACCCACCTCCTGGCCGGTGGGGCCGACCTCCGGGTCGTCCAGGAGATGCTCGGCCACGTCTCGATCGCGACGACCCAGATTTACACTCGGGTCGAGTTGAGCCGTCTCCAGGAAGTCCACGCGAAGTTCCACCCGCGAGGAGGCAGAGGATCGGGCTGAACGTCAAGTCACAGTCTAACGATGCGATTTGTTCCTTCAAACTTCGAATAACAAACAATCTGAATGCCCGACGAAAACTCTCCCCGGGAAGTCCCAAAAGTGACCTCTTCCTGTCGCGTCCAATCTTCCGGTTGGGGATCACAAGCTCGGTTGACCACCCATAACCGCCGTGCGTCCAGCTTCGCAAGTTGAGCTTTGGCGATCCACTCGCCGTGATCGAACGACGAAAGGTGACTTGCCTGTCCGATCCTCTTCAACTCGTTCGGCTCCAACACATAACGGACGTCGAGTTGAGTTCCTAAAGTGCGGCTCTGATAGTACCGGAAGACATTCACGGTGCCGGGCCGATTCACGAACACCACGTCGCCTGGCTGGTGAACGTCCCGGAGGAACGCGATAGCTTCCAATGTTGAGAGCGGCGGAGTCGGCGGCGACGCAAGCATCGTTGATAAAGCGAGACCCGTCGGAACCAACATGTTCAACGTCAAGAGCGATCGAGGAAACCAGTCCCGTGTCGTCGTGATCGCGAGTGCGAACCATCCCGCGAAGGCCGGGCACGCCAGAATCAGATAGCGTTCCTGGAGGATGGGGCGACCTCCCATCGTTGATATGAGAGTTGCCAGGAGCCATACGGTAAGAACCTGAACGGGCAAGATCCAAAGACGAGCGCCACCCACGCGGAAGACCGTCGACATCAAGGCGAGCAGTACGACGCAAGCAAGCACAACTCCGGTGGCCCTGTCCAGCACGTCTCGCCCGAACACGACGTTGACGAGGAGCTCGCCGAACGTTTCCCCAGTCAGGGGAGGAATCCAGAACCCCTCGTGGACGCGCCTCGCTTGAGCCAAAAAACTCGGCAACCAGGGGAGGTAGAGCAAGAACACCAGTGATCCTGCTTCGACCAGGGCGCGTAATCGAGCCGCATTCATCCCTTGTCGGATCGCCTCCCACGACGCGAAGAGTACCTGCCCGAAGAAGATGAAAACCCCGAAGTTGTGCGAGTGCATCATCAATGCGACCGAAATCGCGTAGGCCGAATACCTCCATCGTGATGGCCGGTTCCCCCGAAGGGCTTCAATGAGCAGCCAGGAGGACAGGGCGGCGAAGAAAGCGGCGAAGGAATACATCCGAGCGGTGCCGGAGACCGAAATATGGTACGGATGGAGCGTCACGTAAGCCGCCGCGGCAAGCCCAGCCCACGCCGCCCGACGGCTAGGCGGTCCGTCTCGGCCTTCGGCGTAGCGGATCGCCGCCAAACTTAATGCAAACACGGCCCAGATCGTTGCAACCCCAATCATGATCGACGGGACGCGCAGTGCCAGCGGCGAATCGCCTCCACAAAGTAAGACCCCTTTGATGACGGCGAAATGAAGCAACGGGTGGGTGTCTCCAGCCACCTGCTGAACCATCGTTCTGATCGGTCGCGACGCCACACGCCATGTGAATGCTTCGTCGTGGTTGAGGATTCGAACATCGCCACCCCGAAGGCGAAGCGCCAACCCTGCGACCATCAGGGCCGCCAGCATCACGGCTTGGAGTCGTCGAGAGGCCAAAATGCCGTTTTTGACAGCCATGTTCGCATCAGAACGAATATCAGGCTGGCTCATCGTCGATCACCCGTTTTTCCACCAAATTTCGACCCCGCCTCGCTTGCGCCCAAGCTGCGGCGACCCCTGCGGCAATTCCACCCAAACCCATGACGGCCACCTGATTTGCGTTGAAGTTGGCCGATCGTTCAGAGGCTTGAACATTCGCCTTGACCCACCTCACGACTCGATCCATGACCTCGAACCCTCCGGGCACTTGGCGGTAAGTGTCGGTATCGCGGTCATAAATGAGGGTTCCAGGAGTTACCTCGATCTGGAACTGGCTGTCCACGACCTCGTTGATCGAATAGGAATCAATCACAGTCGTGACGTCCAGATTGCGGGCGCGCTGGATGCGCCTCATCCGGTAAGGCAGAAAAAAGCCCGGGCTTACCTCGCGGAGGTCGCTCGCCTCCATAGCAGTAATTTCCGCGTGGTCACCGCCGCTTGCGTATCGCTTCTGACAAATCACAACACCACGTGCGCAATCAATCCAAAGCCGGTCGGAGTTGGCGACTTCGACGACGTGACACCATCTCCCGTCGATAAGCTCCCGTCCCACGACTCTACATCTCTCGTCGTCGACGACGTCGTCGGCAAAAAACCTTCGGCCATCCTGGCGTGCTGGTGGATTTGTGTCGTCGGGCGGCCACCAACCCAAGCTTTCGAAAACGGGATGGAACAAAATTTTGTCGGTGTAAGACCGAACGGCAAACTTCCGAGAAACATCGTACTCGCGGAAGTAAGTATTTAAAACGTTCCAGTTCTCACCGTCCAACAGCTGTATATAAGCGCGGGGGTCTTCTTCGGGGTGTGAAAACTCACCGTGCCAAAGCAGAGCATAGCGGCGACCACCTTTCGCTGCGACGACAGAGCGTTCATGGCGAGCGGTTCCGAGATTTTGTTGGTGCCACGAGCGAAACTCTACTTTTATACTGACGAGGTGGTCACGCCGGTCGTGCATGAGACGGCGGATTTGGTCGATCGTCTCCAAGGCCGGTTGGCGTGGCAGAGCTTGCTCGCCACGTCCCGAGCTAGAACCACCAAGAGAAACGATGCCGAGCAAAGCTAGGCGGAAAGGTGTGGCCGTTTTCAAGTTCGCCGCCTCACTTTTGTCGAAAATGGCGAATCGCGACTACCGCTAGGCCGATCAATACCATGACGATGATCCAGAAAGCTGGACGCCGAGACCATGATACTGCGTTCCGTTCCCGGTCATTTTCCACGGCGTTTTTGATAACCCGGTCCAAGTCTTCACGCTTCGCGGGAGTCTGGTAGTTGACGGTATTAAGGGTAACACCTCCGCCTTCCCTAGGTTTCATTCGCCCTTTATCTGACCCCGAAACGAGGTTTTCGTCGAGCACCATATCTCCGGCTTTGGGCTCGATCTGAAAAAGAGCTTCGGATGCAGGGGAGTTGATTTCCAACTTAGTTAGCTGATAGGTGGTTCGATATAAGGGTTTATCTGGCGAGTCGGACGACCCATTGCTCTCTGTTCCGTAAGAAGTAGTGACGACCTTGCCCGCCAACCAAGCTCCCTCCTTGACAAGCTTCCACTCAGCAAACTCAGCAACGAAAACCTTATGACCTTCCATCCAAAACTCACGCTTCCGTGGGGCGAACCCCTTTCCTAGTGACAACCAAATGGTTTCTACTTGGGGGGCCGTGAGCACGATACAATCGTCATCCCCTATGCGTTCGCTTGCTGGAAGGACCGAGAACTGATCGACCTCAAATTTGTCCGGGATTCGGTTCCGTCGCGCTTGCTCGTCGTCCTTGGATATGGCGGGCATTCGA
>JAABUX010010417.1_pt1 | contig 10375 bp, 10 predicted proteins | sample 5561851 | NCBI WGS metagenome assembly JAABUX01 (sample SAMN10711883, study PRJNA513361) | rock metagenome | isolation source: Antarctica rocks | place: Antarctica: Victoria Land, Richard Nunatak red sandstone | collected 2016-01-03 | reverse complement strand
CACGTGGACTGGCCTGTCATCCCCGTGCGCGACCCCGCCCGTCCGTGGCCGGGTCCCCCGCCGCATCCCCCAGCCGCCTACAGCAAGGCGTTGCTGATCAAGCTGTGCGAACATAAGGAGTACGTGACACACCTGCGGTCCTTCCTGGTCGAGCACCCCCTCCTCGTGCTGGAGGTCGGTTTCCGGCCCGTACCCGATGCGACGCAGCCTTATGGCTTCGATGTGGAGCGCACGGTCCCGTGTGACCGCTGGTTGCGCCACTGGCAGCAGCACCTCGACAACGCGCTGCTCCACGCGTTGCTGCACGGGACCGTTCACGCCCTCCAGGCTGAGATCCCCCCCCTGGGCCAGACGGTCGCGGTCGATGTCAAGCCTAGCTACGCCTGGGTCGCGCAGAATAACCCGAAAGCCTACGTCCCCCACCGCTACGATCCCGCGCGGCAACCTACGGGCGACCCCGCCTACCGCTTGGGCGTCAAGACGAGCAGCAACCAGAAGCGCGCCGATGGCACGATCACGCAGACCAAGGAGTACGTGTGGGGCTACGGCAGCGGCGTGGTCGCCGCCACCGACCCGGCCTACGGCGCTGTCGTCCTCGCCGCGTACACCCAGCCCTTCAATGAGGTCGATAGCACCTACTATCACCCGCCCTACGCCCGCACGGTCGTCACGCGGGGGGTCCGGCCCACCAACGTCACCCCCGACGCGGCCTTCGACGCCTGGCACATCTACCAAACCTGCGCCGACCACGGCGGCATCGCCGCCATCCCGCTCAACACGCGCGGCCATCCCACGCCCCAGCGCCTGTCCGATGGCACGCCGCTCTGCCCCAAAGGACGGTCCATGAGCCCCGCCTCTCCGTTCGATCACACGGACGGCTATCGTGCTCAAGAGTTCCGCTGCCCCCTGCTCCATCCGCACCCCACCGCTCAGACGTGTGACCATGAGCAGTTCGCCAAGGGGCCGGGCTGCGTCAAATATATCAACATCGAGACCGGCGGCCTCCTGCGCGTCCTGCTTGACCGCGACTCCACCGCCTACCAAGGACATCTACCGCCAGCGCACGTCCACCGAGCGCATCAACTCCCAAGCCAAAGCCTTCGGCATCGAGCGCCCCAAAGTGCGCAACAGCCGCTCTGTCCACAATCTCGACACCCTCACCTACATCGCCATCAATGTCCACGCCCTCCAGCGCGTCCGCACACTCAACGCCCGTGCGGCCACAGCGACACCCCTGTTATGTTAAAGCCGACCCTCTTTGCTAGACTTTGGCCAATTGGACGAAAGATAAGAGGCAGATGACGCTGTAGGCAACTCCTACCATAGATGAGGTCTACGATGCTCAATCTGCCTGACGCCATTATGACGTATCTGGCGCCGTTTGCGCCACTGTTCACCCGCCGCACCTGGCGGCATGTGCCCCTGCTTGTCGTCGGGGCGATCCTCGCGCCAGGTCGGCGCATGGTCAGTGCGGTGTTGCGCGTGACCGGACACGGGGAGGATGCGGCTTTTTCGACGTATCACCGGGTGCTCAACCGGGCCGTCTGGTCGAGCCTGGGGGCGAGTCGCATCTTGCGCGGGCTGCTCGTCGTCGCCTTTGCGCCCGCGGGTCCCCTCGTGCGGGGCATCGACGAAACGCTCGAACGCCGCCGCGGCAAAAAGATCAGCGCCGCCGGCATCTACCGCGACCCGGTCCGCTCGAGCCAGGGGCACTTTGTCAAAGCGCGGGCCCTGCGCTGGGTCAGTCTGATGCTGCTCGTGCCCATCCCCTGGGCCAACCGGACCTGGGCGCTGCCCTTCTTGAGCGTGCGCGCGCCGTCGGAACGCGACGATGCCGACCAGGGCCGCCGGCACAAGGCGATCACCGATTGGGCGCGTCACATGGTGCGGGTCGTCCATCGCTGGTGCCCCACGCGTCCGCTCGTCCTCGTGGGGGACACCACCTATGCCGCACTTGCGTTTCTCGCGGCGACGCGCTCTGTGGCGACGATGGTGACCCGCCTGCGCCTGGACGCCCGCTTGTTTGAGCCCGCACCCCCGCGCGTTCCGAGGCAGCAGGGTCGCCCTCGCCTCGTCGGACCACGTCTCCCGACCCTGGCCGCGCGTCTCGTCGATCCGGCGACGGTCTGGAGCCCGCTGGTGGTCCCTTTCTGGTACGGCGAGACGGACCGGACGATCGAGATCGTTTCTGGCACGGCCGTGTGGGACCGCACCGGCTTGCCACCCGTCCCCGTCCGCTGGGTCCTCATCCGCGATCCTGACGACGCTTTCCCGCCCCAGGCCCTGCTCTGCACCGACCTCGACGCCGCCCCCGTGCAGATCGTGTCCTGGTTCGTCTTGCGGTGGCGCCTGGAGATTGCCCAGTCACACTACCCTCATACCATGCATCCCGCTCAGGCTCTTGATCATGCGGCATAGGGTATCTCCTTCGTGCTCTTGCTACTACGTTCTTACCATGACAGGGCGCGTCCCGTCAAAACGCAGGCCGTCGCTGGCTGGCTGACCTGTTTACCGGCGCCGACGGTCCCGTAACGCCTGCATCCACGCCCGCGCTCGCATGCAAGCGCTGCGCGCACAGCACTGCACCGAGGCGGGGTAGCAACTAGCTGGGGGGGGCGGTCAGCGCACTCCCCCGTCGCTCGCTTTGCGCTGACGGTAGGCCTGGGCGTGCAGGGCGTTCTGTTCGCGCTTCACCTCATCGCGGTAGAGATCGCAGTAGATCGACGCCGGCCCCCGCTCCCCCTTCATCACCGGCTCGCGCTCACCACAGCGCGCACACCTGATGCGCTTCTGTTTGACCGCCATTCCCCCCCCTTTTGGACCGTCACGCACGTATTATAGAAAACCTGCGTGACGGCCGTCAAACGCTCCCTTTCTCCCCAAGGTGGGGGCGTGTGTGCAGCCTGCACGGACATGAGCGGTCGGCCACGCGAGGACGTGCGCCCCTAGCCGTCCAGGCCGCGCCCCCGTGATCAGCCGTCCAGGCCACGCCCCCTGGTCTCTGGGCGCGTGCTCATCGCGGTGCTCCGTGCGTCGCCTGCGCTTGCCGCCCAGCGGTCATGCAGGATGGCTCCCACCGGACGCTGCCGTTGACGGCGCAGGCGGTCCAGTTCGCCCTGATCAGCCCAGACGACCCGTCGGCGCTGCCCCTGCACCTCCACCTGCCGTCGTGTCTGGACCCAGCCCCGCTTGATCCAGTTTTCCACGGTCGCCCGCGGCATCTCAAGCGCCTGGGCCAGATCCGCCACCCACCACTCGTCGGCGCCCAGCGTCACCGCAGGGCGCTGGGGCCGGCGCGGACGTAGCCCGAACCGCTGGATCAGGTCTTGCACCGCTTGTCGATCAAAGCGCGCGGACTGTTTGGGCGGGCGATAACCCTCGGCGTGGAGGTGCGCGGCGACCGCAGCGGCTGAGTGCCCTGCGGCGACCAGCGTACGCACGCGACCGCAGCGGCTGAGTGCCCTGCGGCGACCAGCGTACGCACGCGGTCGCAGAGCTGCGGGTAATAACTGAGTTGTTCCAAGCGCCCGACCGGCCGGATCAGCGTCCCCGTCGTCTGACTCCCGCCGGCCCATGTGATGACAACCCCGACCCGCTCGCTCTCGCCAGCGACCGTCACCTCCACGCGCTCCACCACCTGGCGGATGATCTCCTTACGCTCGGCCGCCGTCGTGCGTGGCGCGTGCCACAACGCGGGGATGTCCGCCGCTAACTGGCGGACGGCCGCTTGCTCCGTCTCCGAGAGCAGACGTGGTTGCCGCTGGAGGAAACGGTGGTACTCCTCCTCGACCTGCTGGTGTGCGGCTAATTTCTCTTCCCAGGCACGCGCCAACTGGCGCGCCACCAGCCGGTTTTCGGGTTCGAGCGCCTGGTCGTGACGCCCGGCCCGCTCCGCCTCGTAGGCCGCGCGTTCCCGCCGATGCTCCCAGAGCTGCAGCAGGTCCGCGCGTTCCCGTTCCAGATGCCGCGCCGCCGTCAGGGACAACTCTAACGCCGCAGGTTCCAACGCAACGAGCACCTGCGCGCTCACGTACTGATCAAGCGCGGGTCCGGCCAGCGATTGGCACAGGGTCGTGCCATAGGTGACATAGTGCAGGGAGCAGGTGTATGTGGGGCAGCGCGCCTGTCCCCCGTACTGGACGCGTAGGCGGCACCCGCAACGCCCGCACACCACGAGTCCGGCCAACAACGCCGCCCCGTTCCGCACGGCGCCGACCGCCTCAGAGCGCGCCCGATTGGCCCCCAAGCGGGTGACGTTGCGCTCATACTGGTCCCAGCTAATGTAGGCGGGACACTGGTCCCGGATGAGCACGAACCAGCGGTCCTCCGGTTGCACGACCCGTCCCGTCGCCCGGCGACCGGGCTGCTTACGCCGCGGATCAATCTGACGCCGCCCGTAGGTGTAAGCCCCGGCGTAGAGCGGATTGTGCAGCAGGTTCTGCAGCGTCTGCCGGTTGGGGCGCCGCCAGACGAGATCGCCGCGGTTCGGTCCTTCGCGCAGACGCACCCCGAGCTGGATCTGGTGGCGGGTCAGGTAGCGCAGCACCGCGTTGAGGGTACCCAACTCCTCAAACTGGCGGAAGATCAAGCGGACCACCGCCTGCACCTGTGCATCGGGGTCCAGCGCCACCTCACCGGAGGGGCGACGCACGTAGCCGACGGGCAGCGGGACGGCCTTTCGTGGGTAGGTATGGGGAGAAACAATGAAAAAAGATGAGCCAGCACGCTCTGGTGTCGCATCAAAGGTGTGAAAACAACGATGCACACAGGAGGAGATGCATGGCCCATCCAGACGCAGTATCGCAGTGGACGGCGACGGTTGCCAAGGAATTGCCCGCGTTAAGCCCGGCGCAGGCCCGCGTGTTAGCCTTGTGGAGTTACGGGATGGTGCTCACACAGTCCTGTGCGTGTCACACCATCGCGGCCTTCCTCGGCCTGTGCTCCGGCGAGGGCTATCACGCGCTGCGCCAACGGTTACGGGAGTGGTGCTATGACGCGTCTGATAAACGCGGCTTGAATCGTCAAGCGGTAGACGTGACGGTGTGCTTTGCCCCGCTGCTCGCCTGGGTGCTGCGGCTCTGGGACGGCTCTCAGGTCACGTTGGCCCTGGACGCCACGAGCCTGGGCGACCGCTTCGTGGTCCTGACCATCAGCGTGGTCTATCGGGGCTGTGCCATCCCCGTGGCCTGGAAAGTGCTCCCCGCCCAGGAAAAGCACGCGTGGCGGTGGGAGTGGCTGCGCCTCATTCGCCTGTTGCGCTCCGCGATCCCGCCTGATCGCACCGTGATCGTGCGGGCGGATCGCGGTCTGTACGCGCGTTGGTTGTTCCGCCGCATCGTCCGCGTGGGCTGGCACCCCTTCCTGCGCGTCAACACGGCGGTTAAGTTCCGTCCGACCGACCAGCAGGAGTGGGTCTGGCTGCGTGACCTCGTGCCCCAGACCGGGCAGACCTGGTGCGGGACCGGCACCGCCTTTGTTTCCCCCGCGTGTCGCCTGGCTTGCACGCTCGTCGCCTGTTGGGAGCCCGGCTATCAGGACCCCTGGTTCATCCTGACCGACCTCTCGCCCACGGACTGCACCGCCTCCTGGTACGGTGTCCGCTTCTGGATTGAGTGCGGATTCAAAGTGATCAAGCGCGCTGGGTGGCAGTGGCAGCACACCCGTATGACTGATCCCGCCCGCGCCAATCGGCTGTGGCTCGCGCTCGCCGTCGCCACCTTATGGGTCATCAGCACCGGCGACGCGCTCGAACAGGACCTGGATGTCCCCGTCATCCGCGATCTCTCCCCGCGCCGCGCGGCGTGCCCGCCACCCCGTCGCACGCGCCTCTTTCAGCTTGGCCTCCTCGCCATCCTGGCCGCCTCCGTGACCCACCGCCTGCTCCCGCTGCCCGCCCGTCTCGCGCCCGATCCCTTGCTCCCGCCGCCCGCTGTGCCGCCCTCACCCGACCACCCCCATCCTACCAGCCCGCCCTGCCCTTTGCACACCTACCCCTGAAAGAGCGGGACGGCGAGGGCTCCCCGGCGGGCTTTATTGAGCCGCCCCTGGCGCAGGCGTTGCTGCAAGAGGTGCAGTTCCGCTTCCGACATCGTGCCCTTGAGGCCCAGCAGGAGGCGATCATTGTACTGCGCCGGGTCGTACACGCCGTCGCTGTCGGCGATGAGCGTCCCGAAGAGGGCGCAGAGTTCGAGCAACGGGTACCAGTCGGCGCAGGAGCGGGCCAGGCGGGACATCTCGATGCCCAGGATGAGTCCGACGTGACCCAGGCTCACCTCCGCGACCAGGCGCTGGAAGCCCGTGCGGTCCACCGCGCTGGCGCCGGACTTGCCGAGGTCATCGTCGATGACGCGCACCCGCTCCGGCGCCCAGCCCAATGCTTCGGCGCGTTGGCGTAAGCCGTACTGGAGACGGGTGGACTCTTGGTGGTCGAGCACCTGCTGCGGCGTCGACTGCCGCACGTAGACCAGCGCCAGCCGCTCCCGATGCGCGGCCTGCACCTTGCCGGAGAGATCCAGCAGAACATCAGGTGCCGACATGGTCAGCTCCTGGCGCATGTGTGTCTGGCTCATGCGCTGCCTCCCCGACCACGTGGCGCTCCAGCATCTGGCTGAGCAGCCAGAGCAGACGGGCGCGGTTCGGCGGAGGGAGTTGCACCCACAGCGGCGGGGCGGGCGCTATCGTGGGCGGGGGGGACCAAGGACGGTGTTGGTGTGGGACATGGCGCTGCCTCCTATATGGGCCTGTGTGGCCGCATGCAGCCGGGCCACCAGGGCCACCAACTGCTGCAGTCCGGCTATCCCAATGATCGGAGAGGAACAACCATCCGTCAATCCTGCGGGTATGGGTGCAGTGTGTATGGGCGATTGAAACCACGTTTCATGAGGTCCGTGATCATCTCGGCGTCGAGACCGGGCGCGGCTGGTCGGAGCAGACGATCCGCCGGACCACACCCGCTCTCCTCGGCTTGTTCTCATTCGTCACGCTGGTGGCCCACGACTACTGGGGGCACGGCACCCCGCTCGTCAAGGGCGCGGCTTGGTATCACAAGCGGGAACCCACCTTCATCGACGCCATCGCGGTCGTGCGCCGCTCCGTGTGGGCCCACGGGACTTTTCAGACATCCTCATCCGCTGACGACCCGCGAAAAGTCCCCCGTGCCTTGGCTGATCACCTGTGTGAGTTGCTCTGCTACGCCGCGTGATTTGGCCAAAGTCTAGCTTTGGGCAGAGAGAGCCTGTTGGCGCCAGCTACATTTTTGCCATTTGGGTCTGGTGATTACCCACATCTTGTCGGTGGAAGTGGGCAAGGCTCCGGCTACCGTTGTACCTTGGACGTGTGACAACAAACCACGGACAGCGGAGGCGGAGCCAGGGACAAGATACAGGATCGGGAGGGGATTGCCAAGCTGCCGGTGACGGAGTGGGAGGACGCGCTGCAGGAGTTCCTCGCGCCAGTGGCCGCTCAGGTGCCCGACGTGCGCGTGCGGCGGGTGCTGGGGCCGGCGGTCCAAGGGATCGTAGGGGGCCAGTCGCCCGTGGTGACGGAACTCTCGCGCAACGTGGCCCGCTCGCAGGAGTACGTCTGGCCGTTGGCGAAGCGGGTCTACCGTTTTCTGGCGAAGCGGCGCTTCGGACAGCAGGCGTTGGAGCGCGGGCTGTATGCCATCGCCCAAAAGACGGTGGAACAGGCCGATCCGGCCTATCTGGTGGCGGCACTCGACCCGGTCAACTTTGCGAAGCCAGACACCGCAAAGCTGGAGGGCGTCTCCACGGTCATGAAGAGCGCGCCGCCCGGACCGCACGGGAAGAAACGACTGACGCCGGGCTATCCGGCCCGCACGGTGGCCATCGTCACCCTCGCCGGGCCGGCGATTGCCGACGCCCGCTGGTGCTCGGACCAGACCAAGGATTTCTTGCGCGCGAACCGGGAACGCTGGCGGGCCATTGAGCAGACGAGGCGACGGTTCCCGCGCCGACGGTGGCGTGGCGGACAGCGGGGTGGATGAGCAGCAGCTCTGCGGCCAGATGCGCCAGGCCACGGCTGCGTTCATCAGTCGTGCCCGCCCTCTGAACCGGAGCGTGGAGGTCTTCAACGACCGTCTCGAGCGGTGGGAGCCAGGGCGCCTGGCGTCCCTCGTCGCCACCGGGCCCCAGGGCTTCCGCGTGCACGTGGCCGTCCCGCATGCCCGGCGTGAGCGCACCGTTACGATCGAGATCGGCGGGCTCCAGCGGCGCCTGCCCCGGCAGACCTGGCCCCTCTGGGGCCCTCCTCGCCCCCGACCCCGCCCTGGATCGCGACCGCGTGTTGCTCACCACGGTCCCCCTCCGTTCCGCTGCTGACGCCCACACCGTCTAGACCGACGGGCGCTACCGCTCTCGGATCGCACACCCCGACCGCTTCGCCTACGAGGATGGCCTGGCTGTCGAGGATAGGCGTGTCCAGACACGCGAACGCCTGCGGCGACTCTTCATCCTTGTCGTGCGCGCGCCGCTCTTCGTCTACCACCGCGGCGTCACCTGGCCCCGCGACGCCATCCGCTGGCTGCGCTGCTTGGGCGGCAAACGCGGCCTGCGGATCGACCGCGACGGTCCCGACGTCCTCCTAGCCGGCATCCGTGCCGTCTTCGTCACCGCCGCAACGCGGGCCTTCGCCGCCCATCATCCGTTTCCGGCCGGACATACATCGTTGTGGGTAATCACCAGGTGCATCGTATTGACAAAGCGACGGCGACGTGTTACGCTCTACTCACATTGGTTAATCGCTTAATCCGGCGAGGCGACGCGAGATGGCGGCGACGATTTACGATGTGGCGCGGCGAGCCGGTGTGACGGCGGCTACGGTGTCCAACGTCATACGCGACAAGGGCTCCGTGGGTGCCGAAACGCGCGAGCGCGTGCAGGCGGCTATCGCCGCGCTCGACTACCGGCCCAACCTCGTGGCGCGTGGACTGGCCCGCAGCCGCAGCGCGACCCTTGCCCTCCTGCTGCCCAATATCGCTAACCCGTTCTATCCCGAGATCGCCCTTGAGGTCGAGCGTATCGCCGGCGCGCACGGCTATACCCTGGCGTTGTGTAATACCCACGACGATGACGCCGTCGGCCGCGCCCAGCTGGAAAGTTTGCTAGGGCGCCGCGTCGACGGCGTGCTGGCGATGGCCGGAGGGCTGGCGCTCGCCGACGTGCGCGCCGCCGTGGCGCGCGGGCTTACTGTTGTGTTGTGCAACTGGTCGGAGGTCGAGGCGCGCACCGCCAAGGGGCGAGTTCCGCAACTCCCGACCGTGGAGGTCGATTTCCAGCACGGCGGCGAGATGGCCGCCCGTCACCTCCTCACGCTCGGCCACCGCTGTGTCGCTGCGATCGTCCAAGAGACGGGCGGGACGGCGTGTGACACGCGAAGCCCATCGCACACGGGCCGGCTGGAGGGTTTCCGCGCCGCGCTCACCGCCGCAGGCGTGTCGCTTCATGAGGGGCGCGTCCAGTTCGGCGACGGCACGGTTGAGAGTGGGTATCGCGCGGCGGCCGCATTACTTGACAACCCTATCGGCGCGGCGCGGCCCACGGCCATATTCGCCACGAATGATTTGATGGCCCTGGGAGCGATCGAGGCGGCGACCGACGCCGGCTTGCGCGTCCCTGCGGACCTCTCGGTCGTCGGATTCGACGACATCGCGCTGTGCGCGCATCTGGCCCGGCGCTCACGACTATCGCTATTCCCAAGCAGGAGTTGGCGACGCGGTCGATGGAACTGCTGTTGCGCCGCGTCGATGGCGCGGACGCGGACGCTATCCCCAACCGCCTGACCGTGCTCCCGTACCTCGTCACGCGTCGGTCGACGGCGCTCATTGACCCTGAAGACGCGCCGGAAGCGCATATGAGAGGAGGTGAGGCCAAAGTATGGGCGTCGTAGCGACGCGCTACGGAACCATGACGCCTCCGTAAAGAGGGCGTCGCGACAGCAGTCATTCTGCCTTATGTCTCGCCAATTGTATGTACATATGTACAAAGGAGTACCTTTCTCATGATCCATCATTCTGATCAGTGTTCATCCAAGCGCCGCTGGGCGCGGCGTGTAGCCGCCGGCGCGGCCGTGGCCACCCTTGCCGCCGTCAGCCTCACCCCGCATACAGCCAAAGCCCAGACGCCCAAGGCTTCGGTCGTCCAGTTGACCGCCGAGACTTGGGTGCCGAACATGAACACGTCGGTCGACCTATTCAACAAGACGCACCCCGGCATCCACGTCAATTGGCGTAAAGTCGTCGCGGGCGGCCTTGGCACCTATGCCAATTTCTCGAACGCCATCAAGGCTAACTCGACGCCCGACATCGGCCAGATCGAGTATCAGTTCCTGCCCACCTTCGAGGCGCAGAACGGCCTGC
>JAABUX010010415.1_pt1 | contig 10376 bp, 6 predicted proteins | sample 5561851 | NCBI WGS metagenome assembly JAABUX01 (sample SAMN10711883, study PRJNA513361) | rock metagenome | isolation source: Antarctica rocks | place: Antarctica: Victoria Land, Richard Nunatak red sandstone | collected 2016-01-03 | reverse complement strand
GTGCGCGCCCGGCGGAAAAAGGCCGCCTGGAACGACGCCTACATGCTCAAGCTCCTGGCTGGATAGCCGACGAACCCCGTGCCAAACCGACACAAAATTTCATGCGTAGCCCCTGCGGAAGCTCCATCCCGGCTATTTGTTCGAGGTCAAGAAGCCGTCCGAGAGCAAGGGGCCGTGGGACTACTACCGCCTGTTGGCGAGCACGCCGGCGGCGGAGGCGTTCCGTCCAGTGAGCGAGAGCAGTTGCCCGCTTGACTATGTTTAAGCGACAGGCAGCCCCCCTCGTTGCAGCCTCAAGCGCCGGGGTGGCCGCCTCCGCGACACGCGCCATCAATAAGGGCCGCGAAGGCGGTCATGCGCACCGCGTCCGGCCCCTTTCTTGCTGCTTCAAGCCGCGCTATTCGGCGGGGTGCTGCCGCGGCCCCAGCCCAACCCAGCCCTTGATGCGGCCCCAGGACGGCGCCTTGGCGTCCTCGACAACGGGATAGAGCGACGGCAGGACCAACAGCGTCAGCAACGTCGCCGTAATCAGTCCGCCGATCACGACAGTCGCCAGCGGGCGCTGCACCTCCGCCCCCGCGCTGGTCGAGACCGCCATCGGCACGAACCCAAGCGAGGCGACCAACGCCGTCGTCAGCACCGGGCGCAGCCGCTTCTCCGCAGCGTTGCGCGCGGCGTCCTGTGCAGTGCGGCCGGCTTTGTGCTCCTCTTGCATATAGCTGGCCAGCACGACGCCATCGAGGATCGCGATGCCAAAGGTGGCGATGAACCCGATCCCCGCCGAGACGCTGAACGGCATCCCGCGCAGCACCAGCGCCGCTATGCCGCCCGTCGCCGCCATCGGCACGTTAAGAAAGATCAGGCCGGCAAGGCGGAGCGTGCCGAAGTTGAGGTAGAGCATCAGGAAGATGAGCGCGAGCACGCCGGGCACCACGATCAACAGGCGCTGCGTCGCGCTTTGCAGGTTCTGGAACATGCCGGTCCACTCCAAGGTGTAGCCGGTAGGCAGCTTGACCTTGTCCTGGACCGCCTGCTCCGCCGCGGTGACGAAGCTTTGCACGTCGCGTCCGCGCACGTTGATCTGCACGGCGATGCGCCGCTTCAGCTTGTCGCGCACCACCTCCGCCGGCCCGTCGGCGACGGAAATGTCGGCGACCGCGGAAAGCGGCACGGCCTGGCCGTTGGCAAGCCCTATCGGCAGGTCGCGCACCCGCTCGGCGCTTGAGCGGACATCGGGCGCCAGGCGCACGACGATGGGCGTCTGGGTGTCGTTCTCGCCATAGACGGTCCCCACCGCGCGCCCGCCGACCGCCTCGACAACCGCCAGCGCGTCGGCCGCGTTGATGCCGTAGCGCGCGAGGCGCGGGCGGTCGATGCGCACCGTGAGCGCCGGCAAGCCGCCCTGCTGCTCCGCCCGCACGTCGGCCGCGCCCTGGACGTCCTGCACCGCGCTCACGGCCTGGTCCGCGAGGGTTTTCAGCTCGGTGAGGTCCTGCCCGTAGATCGTCAGCGCCACGTCGGAGCGCACGCCCTGCAGTAGGTCGTCCATGCGCATCTGGATCGGCTGCGAGAACTCGAACGAGACGCCCGGCACCTCCGCTTTCAGCCGCTCCTCGAACGCCGCTCGGAGGCCGCCCTGGGTATGCGCCGTCTTCCACTGGTCGGCCGGCTTCAGGATCACGTAGCTGTCGGTGCTCTGCACCCCCATCGGGTCGGTCGGCACGGCGGCGCTGCCGGTCTGCGACACCACCGTCTGCACGTCGGGGAACGTCCGCAGCACTTTCTCAATCTCGCCCACGGTGCGGATCGACGCATTGAGGTTGATGCTGGGCAGCTTGGTGGAGGTGACGACGATGCTGCCCTCCGAAAGCTGCGGGATGAACTCGCCGCCCAACCGTGTCGCGAGGAACACCGACCCCGCGAACAGGGCGATTGCGACGCCAATGGTGATGTAGGGGTGCCCCTCGGTGCCGCGCAGCAGCGGCGTGTAGCCCTTGCGCGCCCAGCGGACGACAAAGGTGTCGTCGTTGGTTTCCTTGTCGCCGCTGCGCTTATCCTTGCCGCCCTTCTTGGCACCCAGGAACGTCGCGGCCAGGGCCGGCATGACGAGCACGGTGACGAGCAAGGCGCTGAGCAGGGCGAGCATGACGGTGAGCGCCATGGGCCGGAACATCTTGCCCTCGACGTCTTGCAGCGAGAGCACCGGCAGGTAGACCAGCGTGATGACGAGCACGGAGAATATGACAGGCCGCGCCACCTCCGCAGCCGCGCCCGGCACGACCTTCACCGGGTTCCGGTCGCCGCCGCTGGCCTCCGACTGCCGGCGCAGCACGTTCTCGACAAGCACCACGGCGCCGTCCACGACCAGGCCGAAGTCCACCGCGCCAAGGCTCATCAGGTTGCCCGAGATGCCGAGCGCGCGCATGCCCGCGAACGCCATCATCATGGCGAGCGGGATCACCGCGGCCACGACCAGCCCGGCGCGCAGGCTGCCCAGCATGATCATAAGCACCGCGATGACCAGCAGCGCGCCCTCGCCAAGGTTGTGCTCGACGGTGCTGATGGCGCGGGCGATCAGGTCGGAACGGTCGTAGAAGGTGTGGATCTCGACGCCGGGCGGCAGCGTCTTCTGCACGTCGGCGATCTTCGCCTTGAGCGCCGGCAGCACCTCGCTCGCGTTCAGGCCGAACTCCATGTCCGCGACGCCCAGCACCGTCTCGCCCTCGCCGTCATGGGTCACGGCGCCGAGTCGCACCTTGGGCGCGAGCTTCACCTCGGCCACGTCGCCCACGGTGACGGGGACGCCGCCGGCGGGCGCGGTCTTGAGCACGATGCCGGCGATGTCCGCCTCGTTCTGGGCGAGCGCCACGCCGCGCACGATCTGCTGCTCGTCGCCGCGCTCGATGTAGGCGCCGCCGCGGGTCGCGTTGTTGCTCTCAATCGCCGCGAAGACTTCCGGCAGGGTGATTCCCTGCGCGCGCAGCCGGTCGGGCGCGACCTGGACCTCGTAGGTCTGCAGTTCGCCGCCATAGATGTTCACGTCCACGATGCCCGGCACCAGCCGCAGTTGCGGCACGATGCGCCATTGCAGCATCTGATACAGCTCCATCGGCGTGAAGCCGGGGCCGCGCAGCTCGAATTCCAGGATCTCGCCCAGGCCGGTCGAGAGCGGCCCCTCGTTGGGCGTGCCGACGCCGGGCGGCAGCATCGCCCGCGCCTGCTGCAAGCGCTCGAAAACCTGCGCGCGCGCGCTCTGCACGTTGACGCCGTCGTCGAACGTCACATAGATGGCGGACAGCCCGAAGCGTGACTTGGAGCGCACGTCCTTGAGTCCGGGCAGCCCCGCCATCTGCGTCTCGATGGGGAAGGTGACGAGGCGCTCGATCTCCAGCGGCCCAAGCCCCTCGGCCTGCGTGAGCACGAGGACCTGCTTGGGCGAAATATCGGGCACGGCGTCGATGGCGAGCTGGCGCAGGTTGAGCCAGCCGCCCCCGACAACGCCGAGCGCGAGCACCAGGACCAGCCAGCGCCGGGCGACGAGCGCCTCAAAAAACCGTTGCATTCCCGCTACCCCGCCCCGCCCAACATTGCTTTCTGCAACAGCGCCTTGAGTTCAAAGCTGCCCTGCGTCACCACCTCGTCCCCCGCGCTCAAGCCCTTGCGCACCTCGACCCAATCCTGCTGCTCCACCCCCACGGTGAGGTCATGGCTCTGGAACCGGTCGCCGCCCATGGGCGTGAAGGCGACGCGCTTGTCGCCCAATAGCTGCACGGCGCCAGAGGGCACCACCACATCGTCCCGTCCGCGGTCGCTGGTCAGGGTCACGTTCACGAACATGCCGGAGCGGAGCGCGCCGTCGGGGTTCGCGAGCTGGATGCGGGCCGGCAGCGTGCGCGCCTGCGGGTCGAGCGCGGCGCCAATCGCGACCACCTTGCCGTCCCAGCTCCGGTCGCCGGTGGCGACGCGCACGCGCGCCGGGTCGCCGACCGCAATAAGCGGGGCGCTGGCCTCGGGCACTTGGGCGAGCACCAGCACGACCGAGAGGTCCGCCACGGTGAACGCCCCGCCCGTGGTGTCGACGAACTCGCCGGGCGTGATGCCGACACTGACGACGACGCCGGCGATGGGGGAGGACAGGCTGCCGGCGCCGGGCTTGGCGCCGGGGTTGAGCCGGGCGACCTCGGCCTGCAACGCGCCGCCGCGGGCCTTGACGGCCTCGGCCGCCGCCTCGGCCTGGGCCAGCACGAGCCGGCGCCGCTCCGCCTCGGCACGCGCCAGGGAGCCGTCGCGGGCGAGCGCCTCGCCGCGCCGCAGGGAGTCGCGGGCGACGGCAACGGCCGCCTCGGCCTCCCGCATGCTGGCTTGCGCGCTCGCCACGCCCGCCTGGGCGGTGCTGAGGCTGGGAATGTCCAGCTCGGCCAGCGGCTGCCCGGCGCGCACGGTGTCGCCGGGCTGGGCCAGCAGGCGCAGCACCCGCGCCTGCGCGAGCGGGCGCAGCACCGCGACATGGCCCTGGTCGAATGCAACGGTCCCGGTCACGTTCACCGGTTCGGTGATGGGGCGGCGGTCGGCGCGGGCGGTTTGCAGCTTGATGGTTTTCTGCTGTTCCGCCGTCATACGCACGACGCCGGGCGGGTCCTTTGGCGCCGGCTCGTCCTTCGCGGCGCCCAGCGCCAGGCACAACGCCGCGAGCAGCACGGCGCCTCGCCCCATGGTCACGTCCCTCATGGCAGGATACCTTCTGCAAGACGCAGGCGCAGGCGGGCGGCGCCCAACTCGGTGCGCGCCCTGTCGCGGTTGTACTCGGAATCGAAGGCGAGCGCGTTGGCGCGGACGACCTCGATCAGCGGCATCTCGCCCATCCGCCAGGCGCGCTGGATCTGCCCGCGGCGCTTTTCCAGCTCGGCCGCGGCGCGCTCGAACGCCACGCTGCTGCGCTCGGCGCCGCCCAATGCCGCCTCCGCCTGGCGGACGCCGACGAGCACCTCGCGCCGTGCCAGCGAGAGCTGCACCATCGATTGGGTGACGCTCAGCTCGGCCGCGGCCCGGCGCGGCGCGTTGCGCGCCTCTGTCGCGAACGGCAGCCGGAAGGTGACGCCGAAGCGGGTGTCCCACCTCGTGCCGGGCTGCTTCTCGTTGATGCCTTGCAGGCCGACCTCGGGGCTGTCGCGGTTCTCGATCTGCACCAGGCGGGCGCTGGCCTGCGCCGCCGCGACGGCCCGTTCGGCGGCGACGATCCGCGGGTGGGCGGCGAGCGCCTCCGCCTGGGGCTTGGGCAGCGACGCCGGGTCCAGCGTGCTGAGGCGCGTGGCATTGGGACGGGGAGCGTCCAGGCGGGGCAACAGGTCGTTGCCGACGACCACCGCAAAGGCGGCCTGCGCGGCGGCGAGCTGGGCCTCGGCGTTGCTGAGCGCCGCCGCTGCCGTTGCAGCGTCCGAGGAGGCAGCCAATGCGTCGCTTTGCGACGACTCGCCCATCTGGAAACGGTGGGCGAGGTCGCTGGCCAAGGATTGGGCGGTCGCGAGCCGGCGCGCCATCACGTCCCGCGCGTTCGCGGCCAGCACCGCCTGGGTTGCGAGGTCGAGCACCTGGGCCCCCAGCGCGAGGTGGGCGGCCTCGATGGCGGCCGTGACCGCCGCGCTGTCGGCCTGCGCCGTGGCCTGCGTCGCCGTGGCCTCGCCCGGAAGCCAGATCGGAGTGCCCAGCTCAGCCTGCGCGGTGAGGTAGTTGTAGTTGCTGCCGAGCACTTTGTCGTTGAAATAGGTGCCGACGGCGTAGGGCGCGTTGGGGAACAGGCCGCCGGCCGCGGCGTAGCGCGCCCCGGCAGCGCCCTGCTGGGAGGCGAGGTCCCGCCGTTGCGGCAACCGGGCCCAAGCCTCGGCGACCGCATCGTGGAACGTTTGCGCGGCTGCCTGCGGGCGTTGCGCTGAAGGCCGCGCAAGGGCACCCGTGGCGACCAGGACGACGATGCACATCACAAGGGGGCACATCACAAGGGGGCACGCGGCGAGAGGCGGCGGCAAGGCGGCACGAAGGTTTGGAAGCGACATGGATGGAGGATTCCCTGCAAGCCCGTACGTGGTTTTTGCCATATGCCCTTCCGGGTGCCGTCAGGCGTGCACAGCAGGCCGCGACTAGTAATCCGGCTCCGACACTTTAGTTCCCAAGCATCGGGATCGGAGCACTGGCCGGCGGCGCTTCAACCGGGCCAGCGTGGGACAACGAGCGGGGCCTGAATGGAATCGACCTGCTGGCTGACGTGCTGGGCCTGCCGCCGGCGGTGCAAGCACTGCTGCGAAGGCCCGGCGGCTTCAAGTTGGAATGGTGGAACAGCACCGACGCGAACAAGCTCTTGCCTGTTCAGGCTGTAGCGCCCCCAAAAAACGAGAGCAGCCTCTCCACCAGCTCCCGCGGGCGTTCCTCCGGCACGTAGTGGCCGCAGCGGGGGGCGATCCAGCCCTGGGGATCGACCGCGACCCGCTGCATGGTCGCCAGCGCACTGCCGCGGTAGCCGTGGTCCGCACCGACTGCCAGAACCGGAAGCGTCAGTTTTCGGGTGCCGAACGCCAGGTTGTCGGCCTGGTCGGGCGTGAGGAGCGTCCTGTAGTAGGCGAACATGCCGCGCAAGGCGCCGGGTGCCGCAGCGGCTGCGGCGTAGGCCGCGATGTCCTGCTCCGGAACGGCGGTCGGATCGAACAGGCCGATGTTCACGCGGTGCAGCATGTGGCGAATGAACAAGTGCTCCCGGCCTCGGACCAATGCCTCGGCGATGTCGCCCGCGCCGTTGAAGCCGAAGTGCCAGCTTCCGCCGGCCGCGACGTCCATGGCCTTCTCCTGCCCGAAGCCGGGCAGCCCGGATTCTATAAAAACGAGCCCCTTCGCCCGTTCCGGCCACTGCGCCACGAAGGGATAGGCAACTTGGCCGCCCATGTCGTGGCCGACCACCCAGCACCGTTCGACCTGCAAGGCGTCCAGAAGGCCGAGCAGGTCGCGGGCCACGGTCTTCTTGTCGTAACCCCGCTCCGGCTTCGCGCTGTGGCCGAAGCCGCGCAAGTCCGGCGCGACCGTGCGGTAGCCCGCAGCCGCGAGCAGCGGCGACACGTGCCGCCATGCATGGGACGTTTCCGGCCAGCCGTGCAGCAGCAGGACCACCTCTGCCCGCTCCGCACCATGCTGGACGACGTGCAGGCGCAAGCCATCGGGCAGGAAAACGCTGCCGTGCCGGGCGTCGCGATGGCCGCTGCTGTCCATGAGGTCGATCCCTTCTGTCTGGTGGCGCCGGGGGGCATCATGCCGTTGATTCGCGAAAACCCAACCCTGAGGAAGTGTGGGAATGGGACTGGCCATCCTACCTGAGTAGGCTGGCCATCAATCCAGCTTCGAGTGGAAACCTATGATGCGGACGGTTGGCGTGTTCGAGGCCAAGAACGGGTTCACGGCTTTCCCGAACGAAGGCGACCCGCGACAAACCGTGGCCGCGGCAGTGCAGAAAGCGGGCGTCGAGCTGTTGCCGCCTGTTTCAGCCGACCGTGCTGGCCTCAGCGGCCAACGTGTCGCCGCGGCGGCCCGGCGCCGTCTCCGGCATAGCCAGGAACAGGGCAGCAAGGGCCGCGCAGGCCACGGCGCCCGAAGTGAGGAACACGGCGGAATAGCCGAAATGGTCCACGATGACGCCCGCCGCCAACCCGCTCAGGCTCGCGCCAAGGCCCTGCACCGTGGCGACCGCGCCCTGCGCCACGTTGTAGCGCCCGGTCCCGCGCATCAGGTCGGCGATGACGAGCGGAGTGATCGCGCCGAAGATGCCCGCGCCCACGCCGTCCAGGAGCTGCACGCCGATCAGCCACGCCGCGTCGTCGGACAAGGTATACAGCACGGCGCGCACGGGCAGCACGGCAAAACCTAGCAGCAGGATCGGCTTGCGCCCGAGCCGGTCCGCCGTGCGGCCCACGGCGAGCGCCACCGGCAGCATGATGAACTGGGCGGCGATGATGCAGGACGACATCATCGCCGTCGCCCACGCCGGATGCGACAGCGCGAGCTTCTGGCCCACGAGCGGCAGCAGCGGCGCGTTGGCGAAGTGGAACAGCATGGCGCACAGGGCGAAGGTCACGAGCGGGCGGTGCCGCAGCAGCACGCCGTAGCCGGACGGCCCGCCACCCTCAGCCTGTGCCGTCCCCCCAGCCTGCGCGGTCTTATGGTCGAGGCCGCGCGCCCGGTCCTCGTCGATGGCCTGCGCCGGGATGCTCAGGACGGCGGCGCCCGCGAGCGCCGCGAAGAAGGGCACCATAAGGAACACGGCCCGCTGGAAGAAGAAGTAGCCAATTGCGCCGGCCGCGGCGGCGATGGCGACGTTGCCGGCATGGTCGAAGGCGGCGTTGCGCCCCAGGCGCCGGGCCAGCGCCGCGCGGGGGACAAGGCCCAGCGTGAGGGCGGAGACCGCCGGGCCGAACACGTCGCCGACGACGGCCATGAGCGTGTTCGCCACCAGCACGGGCCAGAACGAGGGCGCTGCGAAGATCGTCGCAGCGCCGACGGCAAGCACCGCGAGCGCGAGCACGACCGCGCCCCGCTTGGCCCGCGTCGCGTCGATGGCGGCGCCAATGGGGGTCTGCGCCGCAAGGCCGAGCAGGCCGCCGGCTGTCGTGACCCAGCCAACCTCGGTCTGGCTCCAGTGCTGCTGCGTGACCAGGAACACGTTCAGGTAGGGGCCAAGCGCGCCGCGCACGTCGGCGAGCAGGAAGTTCACGGCATCGAGGCCAGACGCGGAGCGTCCGTCCGACGACGCCGGGCGGAACCCGACCTGGCTTGCCCCGGCGCTGACGGCTTGCCCGGCCATGTCGGACGGACGCTCCGCGTCTGGCCCGGCCTCAGAAAAACGAGATCAGCGCAATGCCGGCGACCATCAGCACGCCGCCGGCGATGCGCCCAATGTTGAGGCTGTGCTGTTCCATTCCGAACATGCCGAACTGGTCGACCGCCAGCGACATCAGGATGTTCGCCGTGATCGTCAGCCCGCCGAACACGGCCGCGCCCACCTTGTTCACGAACAGCAGGCCGGCAACCACCGCGAACGCACCTGCCAACCCGCCCAGCGGCGCCCACCAGGGCATGTTGGTCACGCTATCCGCCGTCGGCAACGGGCGCGGCAGGCAGAAAAGCAGCACGGCCAAGAAAAAAACGATCGGCAGGAACGACACGACGCTGGCGAGCCATGGGTTGGCCAGCGCGTTGCGCAGCGCCCCGTTCATCGGCGGCCCCCAGGCTTGCAGCGCGCCCGCGACAAGGATGATAGGGTAGAGCCAGGCTGAGCTGATGTTTTCCACGGCTTCGTTCTCCAAGCAGGTTGAGGCCAGACGCGGAGCGTCCGTCCGGGTCAGCCGAACGCGAACGCGCCGGCAATTGCGAGCGCCAGCGCCGGCGGCATCACAAGCATGCCAAGCTTCAGGAAGGTCCAGGCCCCCACGCTATGCCCCTCGCGCCGCAGCGCCGTGAGCCACAGGATGGTCGCGAGCGACCCCGTGACCGACAGGTTCGGCCCCAGGTCCACCCCGATCAGCACCGCGCTGCGCACCGCGTCCGGCACTTGGGCGATCTCAACCACCCGGCCCGCGACCAGCCCGGCCGGCAGGTTGTTCACCAGGTTGCAGCCCACCGCGAGCGCCACGCCCGACACCCAGGCCGCAAGCGTCGCCGACCGCTGCACCAGGTCGTGCAGCAGCCCGGCCAGGTCGTTCGTCACCCCGGTCTTCTCCAGCGCCTCCACCAGCACGAACAGCCCGGCGACCAGCGGCAGCACGCCCCACGAGATGTTCTTCAGCACCGGCGCCAGCCCGGACTTCGACCGGAGCAGCACCAGCAGCGCGGTGGCGACGCCGGCAAGGAAAGTCGGCAATCCCAGTTGGATGTCGAACGCCGACGAGGCCAGCAGCACAACCGCGGTCCCCGCAATGCCGAACGCAGCCATCTTGCCCGCGGCGGACAGCTCGGGCACCTCGATCTCGGACGAGATTTCGCCCTGCAGTTGCTTCCGCTGCGTCCAGCGCAGGACAACGTAGGTGGCGACGATGGAGAGCAGCGACGGCAAGGCGTAGCGCGGCAGCCATTGCAGCAGCGGCGGCATGTGGCTGCCGTAGATGACGAGGTTGGCCGGGTTGGAGATGGGCAGCACGAAGCTCGCCGCGTTGGCGATGAAGGCGCAGATGAACAAATAGGGCAGTGGCTCCTTGGCGTCCGCGGTCTTGACCACGGCGGCGACGGCGGGGGTCAGCACCACGGCGGTCGCGTCGTTGGACAAGAACGTGGTCACGACCGTTCCGACGGCGAAGACCAGGGTGAACAGCCGCATGGCCGACCCCTTGGCCAGCCGTGCGGCCCGC
>JAABUX010010414.1_pt1 | contig 10376 bp, 9 predicted proteins | sample 5561851 | NCBI WGS metagenome assembly JAABUX01 (sample SAMN10711883, study PRJNA513361) | rock metagenome | isolation source: Antarctica rocks | place: Antarctica: Victoria Land, Richard Nunatak red sandstone | collected 2016-01-03 | reverse complement strand
GCAAGCTTCCACTCTGAAGAGGCCGCAGGAGTTCCGACTCGGGCCGCGTCAAATCCAGCCATGCAGCCCAGTCGGCCCGCTCCAGGACGACGACCTGGCGGTTGTGGATCGGCGCGACATCGGGACCAGGCTCGGTGGTGAGCATGGTGGACGCCTCAGGCGCATCGGCGCTGGCAGGTCGCCAGAGTCCCGCAAAGCAGAACCAGTCCTCGCCTGTCTTGGTGAAGCGCCACTTCGATTTGGGCGACTTGGCCCCGGTGAACTCGAAGAAATGCGAGGCTGGGATCAGGCATCGGCCCGCCTGGAACCGCCGTCCTTCGGAGCGGAAGTTGATCACCGGGGCAGCCTTGGGCCGGCCAGGTGCAAACCCCCAACGTCACTGCGCCAGCTCCACGCCCTCTTCGTGGCGGCGAATGATGGGTGCTGTTTCGGTCGGCCAAATGTCGTCCCCTGGCTCCAGGTTCGGCGGGGCCGTCGGCAGCCGCAGCGGCAATCGGATGTCGCTGAATGCCTCGACGTATTGGTCATAGGCGACGCGGTTACCGTAATCGTTGCACATCGGCGGTTCATACCGCGTGCGGGCGGTTCTGGGCAGGGATGCTCGGGGTCGAAAGCCGCATGAGCGCGGCGCCAGCGATTATGACCGCGCCGATTCCGGCGAAGACTGGCTGCCAAAGCCCCTGAGCGCCGCCGATGCGCGAGAGGCCGAGCACCACATGGTAGCCGGCGAACCCGGCCGGGGCCGCGAAGGCGAGCGCGATCAGAACCCGCAGCGCCGTCGACCGTGTCACGACCAATACGAGTTGAGCGGTGCCGCGCGCGACGGCGACGGCGATTGCGCCCACGAGTACGGCGCCGAGCGCGCCCGCGCCGGTTTCATAGGCGAAGCGGCCCGCGGTGACGCCGACGAACAGCGGAAGCGCGAAGATCGCCATCTGGAACATGACGACGATCAGCATGCCGATGCCGAGCAGGCTGAAGATGACTCCGAGCACCATGATGCTTCCTCCTCGCCAGTTTGCCTTGCGCGCGTCGGCCTGTCGTCCTGAAAACGTCGCTCGCGCGTTGCTGGTGGAGCAACACGCGATGCCGCAGAGGCGACTCCGTGCGGAGCCGCTTCGGCGTGTCTGCGGCTGTGCGGAAGTCAGGCGGCGCTCACGCGCCGCCTCCCTTGCGGAAGTCGAACAGCGGGATGCCGAGCTTGCGGGCCTTGTCTGCCAAGTTGTCGCTGATGCCTGAGCCGGGGAAGACGACCACGCCGATCGGCATGACCTCCAGCAGCTGGTCGTTGCGCTTGAACGGTGCGGCGTTCTTGTGCCGAGTAAAGTCGGGCTTGAAGGCGACCTGGGTGACCTTGCGACTGTCGGCCCAGCAAGCCGCGATGCGTTCGGCGCCTTTCGGCGACCCGCCGTGCAGCAGCACCATGCCGGGGTGCTTGGCGTTCACCCGGTCGAGCGCGGCCCAGATCGCCTGGTGGTCGTTGCACTCGTAGCCGCCGGTGAAGGCGACCTTGAGACCGGCGGGCAGCATCACCTCGGTTTCGGCCCGGCGCTTGGCGGCAAGGAAATCGCGGCTGTCGATCATCGCCGCAGTCAGGGTGCGGTGGTTCACCTTCGATCCGGTGCGGGGGCGCCAACCAGTGCCGGTGTGGGTTTCGAACAGGTCGGCGGCCAGGTCGCGCATCAGCTCGAAGGCGTTGCGTCGCTCTATGAGCGTCAGGCCTTCCGCCAGCAGTCGTTCCAGTTCGACCGACCGCACCTCCGAGCCGTCCTGGTCCTTTTGGCTCCGGCGCTGCGCCTGCTCGTTGGTGTCGAGTTCGCGTTCGACCCGGTCGGCCGCGCGGTGGAACAGGTTGACGGTGGACCAGAGCAGGTCTTCCAGGTCGGGCTCCAAGCGCGTGTCGGTGAGGGTTGAGGCTAGGGCGTCGAAGATGTCGGCCAGTGCGGCGCGAACCATGCGCTCCTCCGGCATCGGCCTAGGGTCGGGTTCGTCCTGGAAGGGGCGGTGGCCGTAGAGTTGGAGTTCGGAGAGGAGCGATGCGGTCGAGGACTCGCTGTGGTGCGGCTCGCGGTCGGGGATTTCGTGGTCGTTCGTCATGGTGTCTGCCTCCGGCGGTCGGCCGCGCCCATCGCGGCCTTCGCAGGCGACGAAGACCGGGGGCGGACCTGGCTTGCACCGCCGGGCGCAGCCCGAGCGGCCGCAGCGCAGCGGAGGACGGCGTGGGGCGGCTATTTTGCTTCGCGATGCAAAGCGCGCCTCTTGCGCGCGGCGGAAAATAGCCGCCCTCAGCCGTTGCCGGCCCGGGCCGCTTCCGGTCCGATCGCCCTCTCAGAAGGCCGTGGGCGCGCTCCCGCCAGCCGGGTGGTGCAGACACCAACGACACCTCACGGCAGTTGCCGCCGTCCGCGCGCTTACCTGCGGGCCTTGAATTGTCGCTCCGCAGTCCAGAACCGGGCCACGTCCTCCGGGACGAACTGCACGCGAATCGATGCGGTCAATGCGTGCGCTCCGAGCTGCTGCAGATCGTCGTTGAAGTCGTCCAGCGTCGGCGTCAGCGTCAGCGCCTCGATCCCATCTGCCTGCGCCCGGTGGCTCAACGTCTCCGCCGCTCGTTGTCCGGCCGGGTCGTTGTCGCGCGCGATATAGAGCCGGCGCAGCGTTGATGGCAGCAGCAGGGAAGCGAGGTGGTTGGCGGAAAGGGCTGCGACCGCTGGCAGAGCAGGCACGATCGTGCGCAGGGACAGCATCGTCTCGATGCCCTCGCCAGCCGCCATGACGTCGAGAGCCGCACCAAAGCGGACTGCGTTGCCAAGAAGGTGCCCCATCGCCCGCCGCGGTGTCGCGACATCTGCCTTCCCCCGTCCGGCCAGATCGAGCCAGGTGCGCTGCACGCCCGTCACGGCGCCATCAAGGCCGGTCACAGCTGCAACCAGTGCGGGCCTGGGCTCCGACGACCGGGTGTGGTCAGCACCGTCAGCGCGGTAATAGCAACGGGGGTGGAAGCGGAGTGCGATCGTATCCCGAAAAGCCGAAATGCCGCGTTCGCGCAGGTATGTCTCGGCGATTGTGCTCAAGATTGGCCGTGCCATCGCGAACAGACGCCGCGCTGCCTCGGGCGATCCTGATGAGACCCGCAACGGCCGTTCGGGTGCGAACGCTGGGAAGGATAGAAAGCAGCGCGCCTCCTCGAACACGGCCCGGGGTGTAGTCAGGCGACGGTTGGCTGCGATCAGGTCGAGTAAGTCCCCATGCTCGCCCGTGGCAGCGTCGGTCCACTTGCCGGCAGCACCCTTACCGAAGTCAGGTCCGAAGAGACGCACATACAGGCTCACACCCGGCGTGTTGGTGACGTCGCCGACCAGCCAGTAGCGGCCATGACGCCGTCCGTTGGACAGATAGTGGCGGCAGACCGCCTCGGCGTTGCGGGCCAGACGGCGGGCCAGCTCCGGTGCCGTGTCCGGCATCGTGGCCTCCGGAAAGAAAAAGGGCCCGCCGTCGCCAGCGAGCCCCGAGTTGACGGATTTGTTCGGTGGACTACTCGGCAGCGATCGCGTCCTGGTCTACCGCGACCGCCTCATCCTCCGCCGGCGCCTCTTCGTCGGCCATGGCCGGTTCGCCGCCGTCCGTCGCCGTCTCTTCGCCCGGCAGTTTGGCGGTCGAATCAGCCGCGGTCTCGGCCTGCTCGACGCACGCCGGAAGAGCGTGATCCGGCGTGCGAAGCGGCTCTGGCAGCCAACCCGATCCGGCCAGCATCTCCTGCGCCCGTTCGGCCATGTCGCCCTTCTTCAGGGGCTCGATCGCCTGGGCCGCCTGCGCGCCCTTGGCCTCGCGCACCGCCTGCACGATGCGCGCCTTGGTGACGCGGCCAAGATAGTTGTCCACAGTCGGTACCCAGCCCGCCGCGGCCATGTCGAGGTCGACCGCACGTGCCAGCACGTCCGCATGGGCCAACGCCTTCGGCCGGCGGCTATAAGCCTCGTACACCCCGTTGACGCTCAAGCTGACACAGTGGGCAAACAGCGCCTCGCGGTGCAGCTCGCCCATCACCGTCAAGGTGGCCCAGAGGTCCTCGGGCTGCTTGGGCATCTTCGCCAACCAGTCCTGATGCCGTTGGGCGAGCGTCCTGGCCAGCACCGTATCGTTCAGCCCCGGCGCCTGCGCACCGAACGCGACACTCTTCGCGTCCAGATCGAGGCAGGTGTCCAGCACATAGTGGTAGAAAACGCGCAGGCAGAGAGCGTGCAGAACCGCCAGGAACGCCACGTCGAAGCGGTAGCCAAGCTCCAGCCGCAACGCCAACGTTCGATGCGCGGTCAGCTCGGTCAACAGCCGATCGGGCAACGGCTTGATGCCATCCTCCTCTTCCGGTTCCGGTGCGGGCTGGGGACCGGCGTAGATTGCGCCGCCATCCGTTCCCGCCTGCACCGGCATTACGCCAACCGGCTCCGCGTCATGCGCATCGGTGTCAAATGCGGCCTCCGGTTCCGGCTCGACCGGCAGCTCGTCCTCCGGCCGGACGTAGCCACGCTCCACGCGCAAGCGGCCGTCGGCGTCGATGCTGACGAACGCGCCAGCACGGGCGATGTCGTCCGGGTCGAACGCGACGGGCGGGTTCTCGATGGCGGCCAGCGTCGCCTCGATCTCCGTCAGGCGCCGGTGCACCTCCTCCGGCAGTTCCTCCACCTCGGCGTGCGCGCCCTCCAGCTCGTCATACTCGGCCTGGAGCACCTCCCGCTCCGCCTCCTGTGCCTCCGTAAGCGGGACCTCGTCGCCGCGGAGCTGCCGCAGGCCGAAATGGTGGCCATACAGGAAGTCCGGCGCCACCTCGATCCAGCGCCAGCCCTCGGCCCGCACCGCTTCCGCCTCGCGCTCCAGCCGCTCCGCCACAAGGCGATCCACCAGCGCCACGTCCTGCAACCAGCCGCCGTCGTCGCCCTGGAACAGGTCCCGCATGACCGTGCCGCCCAGCGCCTCGTAAGCCTCGCCGATGAATCGCGCCCGCTTGTCGGACGCGCGCACCGCGCCCTCGGTCAGCATGCGCCGGATCGCATAAGGCTCCTTGGTGTAGGAGGATTGCAGCCGCTCCCAGACCTGCTCCTGCCGCTCATGATCACCTGAGACGGTGAAAGCCATGACCTGGTCCAGCGTCATCGCGTCCTCGGCGTAGAGTTTGCACAGCTTGGGCGAGACCGACGCCAGCCGGAGCCGCTGCTTCACCACGGCCACGGAAACGAAGAACGTGGCGGCGATCTCCTCCTCGGACTGGCCGCGCTCGCGCAGCGCCAGGAAGGCCCGGAATTGGTCCAACGGGTGCAGCGGCGCGCGCTGGACATTCTCGGCCAGGCTGTCCTCCTCGGGGATGCCCTCGGTGCGGATGACGCACGGGATGGGCGCCGTCTTGGCCAAGCGCTTCTGCTTGACCAGCAGCTCCAGCGCCCGGAAGCGGCGGCCGCCGGCCGGGATCTCGTACATGCCGGTCTCGACGCCGTTGGCGTCCAGTACGGGGCGGGCGGTCACGGATTGCAGCAGGGTGCGCCGGGCGATGTCGTCAGCGAGCTGCTCGATCGACACGCCGGCCTTGATCCGGCGCACGTTGCAGGCGCTGAGCAGCAGCTTATTGAAGGGGATGTCGCGCGAGGCGCTGAGCGCGATCTTCTGGGTAGAAGCCATGTCCGTTCTCCGCGACGGGCGGTCGAGACCTCTCTCGACCTCCAAACCCGTCACGAAATGTGCGGCCCTCCTCTCCCTCTGAGAGGCCGGGCCGCAGACACGCACAACCGGAGAAGCGCCAAGCCAAGAACGCGGAAAGCCGCGAAGCCGACTTTCCGGCTCCGCGGCCCACGGATTACCTCACGCTGGCCATCAGCTTGGCGGCACGACCTTCCAGCTCCAGCCGGGCATCCTGGTGCGGCCTGGCGCGGGCGAGCGCTGTGATGCCCTGGACGAAGTCGAACACCGACTCCGGCGGGCGACCCTCCTCGTCGAGAACTGTCGCGATGATCTTCTCGGTTTCCGGCTTGGAGAACCCGCGCTTGCGCAGGAATGCCTCGCGATCATCGTCTTTGCGCGCGACAACAGCCTCGCGCGCGGCGCGAATGCCGGAGACGAACGGCGCGGGCGAAGAGTTGGCGAAGCGTGCCAGCGCCGGGGCTGCTTGGTGCGCGAAGCGGTGTCCGGCGAACTTGCTGTGCCGGATGCTGATCTCCTCGAAGCCCTCGGCACCCCAAATGTTGCGGTTCATGCAAACGGCACGGAGGAAAAAAGACGCGATGCCGAGCGTCTTTGAGCCGACCTCGCTGTTCCAGCAGTAGAAGCCCCGGAAATAGAGGTCGGGATCGCCGTTCGGCAGCCGCCCTGCCTCGATCGGGTGCGTGTCGTCGACCAGGAACAGGAAGACGTCGCGGTCGCTGGCGTAGAGCGTCGTTGTGTCCTTGGTGACCTCCACATACGGGGTGTGGGTCATCGCCGACCAATCGAGCAGGCCCGGCACTTTCCAGCGCGTGTCGCCGGTGCCGTTGCCCGCGATGCGCCCGACGGCCTCGACCAGCTCATGGTCCCATATCCGGCCGTAGTCGGGGCCGGTGACCGCGCGCAGCTCAACGCGGCCGTCGTCGGCCTCGAGCGTCTTAACCAGCTCGGCGCGGTGGGAGAGCAGCCCGTGCTGCAGGTTGATGCCGGCGAGCGGCGCGGGCAGCTGGCGCAGATAGCTGGCGGGTGCGCCGACCAGGCTGCACATCTGGCCGAACGACCAGTTGGTCGGCGCGATCGGCTCGTCCTGCCCGGGCACGGTCAGCGCCAGCCGCTCGGCGTTGTCGCGGCTCGCCTCGACACGCAGCGTGCGGGTCTCGACGGTGCGCGCGGTGGCGCGATCGGCCCGGGTGCGAACCGCTTCGTGGAGCGAGCTGAGCGACAGGTAGCGTCCGTCGTCGGGGCGCGAGAACCACTCCGACGAGACGCGGCCGATCCGCTCGCCGCGTGAGATGTCGACCTTGTAGGCGCCGGGCGTTGACGAGGGCGGCGTGTCGGGGGTGCCGGGGGAGCTGGGGCGACGCGAGAGCGTATTCTGAAGCATGGGAAGTCCTCCGCGACGGGCCGGCCGGGAGCCTCTCTCTCGACCTCAAACCCGTCGAGGCGACCGCCGCCCCTCTCTCACTCTCTAGCTAGGCAGCGCGGCCTGCCCCGCGGCAGGTCCGCACCCTGCACGCTGGGCCGTCCACTGATCGACCTTGAAATCGTATCCCGAAAGTGGGATATGTCGGCATGGCTCGCACGCTGTCGCATGGCGAGAAGCCGCTCGACTGGGTGGGCTCATCGAAGAAGAACTTCCTCGACTTCCCGGAGCCGGTGAAGGACGAAATGGGCAATGCGCTCGGGCTGGCGCAGTTTGGAGGGAAGCATCCCTCGGCAAAGCCTTGGAAGGGTCAGGGCTCGGGCCTCTTCGAGGTCGTCGACGATCATGACGGGGATACCTACCGGGCCGTCTACACCGTCCGCTTCAAAGAGGTCGTATACGTTTTGCACGCCTTCCAGAAGAAGTCACCCAAGGGAATCAGGACGGCGCAGGTCGATGTCGATCTAGTCGAGCGGAGATTGAAGGTCGCACAGCAGGACTACGAGGGACGCCATGGCAAGGCAAAGCGCTGAGATGATGAACGAGAGCGAGGATGCGATCACGCGCGGCACGGGCAACGTGTTCGCCGACCTCGGCTACGCCGACGCCGACGAGCGGCAGACAAAGCTGCGTCTTGCTCACGCCATCAATGGCGTCGTAGCGCGTCGGCGGTTAACGCAGGCCGCCGCAGCCACGAAGCTCGGGGTAAACCAGCCGAAGATCTCGGCATTGGCGCGGTACAAACTCGAGGGTTTTTCGGTCGAGCGCCTGATGACGTTCCTGACTGCCCTCGATCAAGACATAGAAATCACGATACGTAACAAGCCGAGATCTCGAGCTGCCGCGCGCATCTCGGTTATAGGAGCCTAGAAAGCGAGCGCGCCGACGCCGGGCCTTCCTTCAGGCCGCTTCCACTGGTATTCCACCAGAAAAGCTAAGCAATATTCACGCCGTCGGGCCCCAGGAACATACTCGGCGGATTCCCATAGCTATCGCGCTCGGCGACATACATGAGCAATTCTCGGGCTCGCGTAACGCCTACATAGAAAAGTCTCCTTTCTGCATCGATGTCTTCGGCACGATAGTGCGGAAATACCCCGCGCCTTAAACCGATCATCGCAACGGCGTCGTACTCTCGACCCTTTGCATAGTGGAGGGTCGATAAGCGTAAGGCGCGCGTCGGGCTGGCGAACAGGCCAAGATCTTCGATGGAGAGGTTGGCAGCGTCGACATTTTGCCGACGCATGTCCGCCTTCATCTCCTGCACCGACGCAAAAAAGCGGCCGGCCTGTTCCTGATCGACGTAGTCGGCGTTCTGCAGAACTACGCCAGTTGCTGCTGACATGGCGTCGAGCCAGGCGATTGCACCTGGCGCGGCATTCGCCAACCGCTTAGCCTCCCGCATCAGCCGGATTAGGACCACGCGACCATCGTGTGAGAAGACATCAAGGCGGCGTTGTCCGGTCACATCCTGGACAGCATGAAACAGCGCACGTTCAAGCTGCCTGCTCGTTTCGGGGTTGGGATCCGTCAGAGCGCCGCAGAACTGCTCAGCCAGCTGCGCGAAAAGTCGCGACCGACGATACGGCCTGGCTCCTGGTCCAACGATGGGGGTGCCGAACTCGCGCAGTTGGCGCGACAGGCCGATCAACGAGGCCCAGTCCTTTGCCAATATCGTCGCATCGCCCAGCGCAATGCCGGCGGCCTCGATCCGGGGCAGAAATTCCTCGGTGATGGCTTGGAACACGGATACGCCACGAACAAGGACCGGCTCCAGTTGGCAATCTCGGTTACGGCCAACTGCGGTCATGGCGGGGTGACGGGGGAAGAGCCGCTCGGCGTGATCGACGATCCGACGGCTCGACCGGAAATTCTCGGACAGCGACAGGTCTTGGCGCGCGGCGATATGCACCCCGAACGGCGCGACGAGCTCTGGCCGCGCACCGGCGAACGAAAAGATGGATTGAGCGAGATCACCCACTGCAAAAAAGCTGGATCGGCCGGTGGCGTACAGCAGCTTTAGGATTTCGATCTGAAGCTCGCTCGTGTCCTGGAATTCGTCGATGAGGAACCAGCGGAAACGCGCGCAGAGGGTCATTGCGATGCGCGGGTGGTCGCGCAGCAGGCGGTAAGCGCCGAAGACGATGGTCCCGAAATCGATGTATCCGAGTTCTGCGCAGCGGGCCCAAAAATGTGGCGCGGCGCGGCGCACGGGCTCGTTGCGCACGGCCAGTCCGATCAGATGACCCTGTGCATCCACGCCGAGGCCCTCAAACGCGTCGTAGTCCGCCTGAGCAAGCTGAAAAAAGTTCACCTGCGCACCGGCATGAACGCAGATCGCCTCGAAGTCGGGGCTCTCGCGCGTGAGAATTTTCCGGGGACCAGCAAACTCCTGCTTGAGCCATCCGTAGGGCCGCAGGATTTCGTTGAGGCAGAACGCGTGAATCGTCGAGACGCTGAAATGTGCCTCATCGCCCGGCTGCAGCTGCTCGCGCGTGCGTTGCTCGATCTCCTGCACCGCGGTGTTTGTATAGGTGATGCAGCAGACCTCTCGCGGCGATCCCCGAACGCTCTCGATCTCCTCCACCAACTTGGCGATAAGAGTTCGCGTCTTCCCACTGCCCGGACAGGCGGTCAGCAGGAGGTTTCCGGGATAGCTGACGGCGGCGCGCTGCTCTTCCGTCAAGCTGATCACACCTCGCGCAGCCATGTCACGGCCTCCATTACATACGCTGGCAGCGCGCCGGCATCAGCGACATGACGCGCAGCGACCTGCGCAAACCGCGCTTTTCCAAATCGTTTGGAGGTGCGCAAAACTCCGTCTTTAATCGCGTCGGGCACATCGCCGCCCATGAGATCTTGAAACTCAAGATCGGCTTTAATGCGCGGCGCGCCCAGCGCTTCCGCAACCTTGATCAGCATCGTGAGGTTCGGCTCAACGGTCAGCTCCCGCTCAAAGGTTGTTGCGCCCAGGAACACTTTGACGAACGGGCCTTCGAGCGCCGCAAGATCCGGCTTGACGGGAGCGTCGTCCCCGTCGGGAACATCGAGCGGATCGAGGTCGGCATCGGCCACGATCGCGCACCGCTTCGGAAAGCACGTTGCGCTGAACAGGCGAGCGAACGGGCCGAAGTGGATGCCGTGAATGGCGACAACGGAGATGCCCTCACGTTCGAGGTCGATTCTGAGGACTTTCTTGATGAGGGCAGGCAGCAACAGAAGTTCTGCGGCACCCTCGACGAGCATGACCCGCCTTGCGAACAAA
>JAABUX010010413.1_pt1 | contig 10379 bp, 13 predicted proteins | sample 5561851 | NCBI WGS metagenome assembly JAABUX01 (sample SAMN10711883, study PRJNA513361) | rock metagenome | isolation source: Antarctica rocks | place: Antarctica: Victoria Land, Richard Nunatak red sandstone | collected 2016-01-03 | reverse complement strand
CTCAAGAGGCTGTTGCGAACGTAGCTTCTGCCGTCCAAGCTGGTGCCAGCCCTGAGCAAGTCGCAGCGGTCTCTCAAGCCGGCGTTGCTGCCATTGCTTCAGCTACCGAGGCGGCAGCCGTCCAAGCCTCAAATGTTGCTAACGCAGAAGCCGCTGCTTCCCAAGCAGCTGAAGCTGCCGTGGCCAACGCAGCGTCTCCTGCTGCTGCCGCCCCTGGTGAGAACAACGCGAACGCGGCTGGCTCCACGCCCTCGCCTACAGAGTCCTCGACCTCTCCGTCTTCCTCGTCATTCACAGGCGACGCTATGTCATCCAAGGCCTCGCCTTTGGCCATTATACTTGCGGTCACCGCGGCTTTTTTATATACTAATATGATGTTGTAATTGTTGGGACGGGAAAAGTGTTGAAAAGATGTGGGGTTTAGGTTCGGAGGTATACCAATACTATATAATTGCCTGTACGGTGCGAGGCACGTAATTACATGACATCTTCTGGCCATATAGTGAGCGCTTTTGGGATTGCTACAAGGGGCGTTCCGGCGTCCTTGTAGGAAACGAGGGAGGAGTATTGGAGAATGGTTATGGTAGTATAGAAAATATCTTAATACAATGCTGCCCCACAGAAAACTTCTACAAAGGCTATACGTGACAGAGTAATCATATCTATTGGGTGTGGTGGAATGATAGCGTAGGGGACCTTGGGGACCACATCCACAAATCTTAGAATAGCGTGATCGCTCCCGAAGCCCTGCAATGCCTTTCACCATGCACACCATCATCTCCCTTTCATGATAGATACATCTGCACAGACTTTCTCTACACGATCCTGGGGTGTCTACACCCTTTGCTACCATGATGGGCCTCACCTCCCGCTTCTTCCGCATACCGCGGCCAAAAGTCAGCAGCCCCATCGCAAACCCCATACAATGAACCGCCACTAACCACCCCCCCAGAGATTCCTCTACCTAATGTCCCTCCGCACCGGCACCGAACTCTCCACCCTCTCCCTCCTCCTCAACAAAGTCTCCGGCCTCTACGGCCTCCTCGCCCTCCTGACCGGCCTCCACCTCTCCCCACTCCAGCTGAGCATGTACATCTACAGCATCGTCGCGCTCGCCATCGCCTTCACCCTCGCGCCTCACATACGCACGCAGTCGCCCTTTCATTGCTTGGCGCTCGCTACGTTCTACGTGCTGGATAGCGTCGTCAATGCGGCGTATACGGCTGCTTTTGCGTTTACGTGGTTCTTGGTGCTGAGTCAGAATCTGTCTGATGGTGGTGCGGGGGGGGAGGTGCCGGTGCCGGGGTTGGGGGGGAAGATGATGAGTGATACGGGGGGGTTCTCGAGTCCGGAGTTTAATGTTAGTCATGTGGGTGTGGTGGCTGGAGCGGATCAGGGTATATCAGGAGAGATGGTTACGGGTGGGGTGCGGAGATCCGCGGCTTCGACGGCGGCGAGTCCGAGTTTGGGTCATGGGGTACTGCAGTCGGAGTCTGTGAGCAGCATCGTCGTCATCTGTGCGCTGTGGGCTGTTCGTGTCTACATGTGTCTTGTCGTCATGAGCTATGTGCGGCTGGTACTGAGGAGACATGTTGCCAATCTGGCGAGGAATAGCACGCAGCTCTACACTCCGGGGAAGCCGAGCAATGTCATCGAAAACCCGTTCGCTATGCATCTTCCCGAGGGCAAAGGGTGGAAAGGGCGGCTGGGGCGGGCTATGATCGGTGTGGGGAGGGGGTATTGGTTGGGTAGCGAAGAGGGGGATGATGTGTGGATGGGTGAGGGGTTGGCTATGGGGAGAATGAGGAAAGCTGTCGTGCCGCAGACGGAGGTGCCGGGGCTTGTGGAGAGGGAGAGGAGGCGGAGGAGTGGTACGGTATGCAAGGCCGCATTCTGATTTGATGATATCTGGGCGATGGAGACTGATGTGTGTTGTTTGCAGGGTCCACCACCACCCATGCCCTCTGTTACTGGAGATCAGGGGCAGCATCTGAGGGCACAGGAGCCTAGGGATGGGAAGTGAGGTGTGCGGGTCGTACGAGGCGGATTGGAACTTAGGGGGTCAGGCAAGCAGGACCTTTGATCTTCACTGGTGTTCATTGGAGCTTTTGGAACGGAGTGGGAATTTCATCTTGGCGCTTGGAATCGTCTCGTTGGTACGCAGACTGCGCATCGTAGACTCTCTGTCAATGAATTCATTCCGAATGGCTACGTAGGGACTTCAAAGTCTTTGTACGACCATTTCTCAGTCACACTCCTCCGCTTCTTCTTCCCCTGCTGAATCGATTTCCGGGTCTCCATCTTCCCTCTGACCAGGATGCTTCGGAAGCGATCGTTCAAGAGATTACCCTCCGGCTTGAGCAAGCGCAGCGAGTCCCGCAGCTCATCTGGCAGGACAAGTTCTAGTGAAGGCTCGGAAAGACTGCAAGATTTCAGCTTCGGTCCACAATGAATACTGGGTAAAACGTACGCATCCTTTCCCAGTCGCCTCCGCCTAAGCACCCTGTCATCCACTTCTTCGTCATCCTCACTGCTATCTCCCTTAGCCGTCACCAATGCCTTAGCCTTGGCTTCGTCTTTTGCTCTTTTTATGATCTCGCCAATCTGCTTCAGTTGTTTCCCTCTCTCCTTCTCCTTCTTCTCCCACTTCTCCCTCCTCTCCGCCTCCTTCCTCCTCTTGAACTTGTTCCTCTCCGTAGGCGTCTTTCGCTCCGGCCGCTTCTTCTTCAGCCACTCTGCGCCCGAGTAGTCGCTTTCGAAACCCTCCCATGCAGACTCATCTTCTGTTTGTATATCATCGTGTTCGCGCTCGTGCTCCGCGGCTGCAATCCGATCAAGTCTTTCCTTTTCTATTTCGGCTTCTCTCAAGCGCTTCTTCTCAGCTACGACTTCTTTCTGGCCCTCAGAAGCAAGCAGCGCTTCCCAGTCTTGAGCCACGGGATTGTAGCTAGTACCTGGTTTCGGTTCTGGAAGTGCAGGGACTGAGCCTTTGCCTGCTGCGAGAGAAATGGGTGCCTCCTTCAGTGTCATGGGTGCTTGGATTGGTTTCCTCTTCTCCAGATATGAGAACCTGGGATCTTGTACCTCATCCTCAGGTTTTGTCGTGGCCCATGGGTCATAGTTGGGCGCATCATCGCTCTTAATGACATCTTTGACGCTCTGCCTTCCATAGGCGACTTGACGTAGTCTTTCGTATTCTCTAGGACTGACACCATTGGTCTTGCGCTTTTTGTTGCTAGGCTCGATCACTCCATCTGTGACTCCGGGACGTTTACGACTGTCTATGGCTGGAATTACGGAGCGCTGAGCGAGTATCTGGTCGGCTTTGAGTGGTTTGTGGCTTTTATTGTAGGACGTTTGAATAGCGGTGGAGCCGATGGTATCGAGAGTGAAGAGAGAATCGGAGGGCTTTTCGACAATGATACCACTGCGATTCTAATGAGCCTTTTCAGGACCTCAACCATGGTATGAATTGCTGACCCTTTGAGCACTTCATCTCGCGCTTGCTCAAGCCCCGCTTGCACGTCTGAGACATCCACGTTCTTTCTCCATGCTCTTTTCCCTTTACGGGAGGGCTGCTTATGCTGTTGCGGTGCCCCAACCGGCCGCTCAACCACTACCGACATATTCTTGAGGACTTGACTGAGATGCTTTGTTGATTGTATGAAATGTCGACGTCGGGGAGGGCAAAATTTTACCGAAAGGACGCTGCAAGCGGAAAGGGCCCGCACCCATGAGCCTAGTCGATGTGCCTCAATTCTTGGCCAAGTAAAGGTTGCTCCTCAAGCAATAAACATCAATGTCTTTGTGCAAGCCCGCAAGCGGACAATCCCTCTCTTGACACCCTGTCTCTACTGGTCTGCTTCCCTCTTCCGACTCTGGCTGCCCGTCATGGCATCCCAGTCGACCGTCGGGTCATACTCGAATCCCCTGAAGAAATTTAAGTAAGCTTCGGTCTTCCGCTGCATCTGAAGTAATTCATGAATGTAGTCGTTAACGTATATTCAGATTGGTATTCCTGGGCGAACAGAGTGGTATGCATCTATCATACAAAAACATCTACTTTAGGAGAGCTCTAGCTGATAGCTTGTATATACAGTCGGCAAAACGTCTCTCATAACCCGCTTCATGTACGACTCTTTCGACAACATGTATCAGGCCACCATCGGCATTGACTTCCTCTCGAAGACTATGTATCTCGAAGATCGCACTGTTCGCCTACAGTTATGGGATACAGCCGGTCAAGAGAGATTTCGCAGTCTCATCCCTTCATACATCCGCGATTCCTCAGTGGCAGTGGTGGTTTACGATATCTCCAACCTGAAATCCTTTCACAACACACGGAAATGGGTAGATGATGTGAGAGGGGAGAGAGGCCAGGATGTCATTATCGTGCTAGTCGGCAACAAAACCGACCTGGGGGATAAAAGGGAGGTCTCTAGCCAAATGGGAGAGGAAGAGGCGAGAAAGAGCGGGGCAATCTTTATGGAGACGAGTGCGAAGGTTGGGGCAAATGTCAAGGCGCTGTTTAGGAGAATTGCGCAAGCGTTGCCTGGAATGGAGGGAGAGGGGGCCGGGGTGGAGGGACAGAGTCAGAGTGAGTTCCTTTCCGTGCTTTGGATGCGATTTACATGTTGATCATGGTGATATAGTGATTGATGTCAACATCAATCCTACGAAACCAGAAGGCAACGATGGATGTGCTTGCTAGATGGCTTTCGCGCACACTCGAAGACGTCAACAAAGGGAAAGCCCTGTATAATAGAGACCCGAGGATGATACCATATGTCTCGGCATTTAGTTCTGGTTGGCCAGCGTTTTGATTTTCAGCATGGCGTTGGGCTCTTGGCAGGTGGTCAGCAATTACAGCGAGCTGAAAGAAACACAGGGCAATCCATTGCGAAACATGGAATATCCGATTTAGTGGTACCATACTGTTTCGTGACCTCAACTCATTAGAAATATGCCGCATCTGGTTTCTTACTGTCGCCTATCCACATTCACGGATCAGCTACTAATAAGGTTCGGGGCAGAGGTGGTAGAATGTGGCATTCTGCATAGTCTTGGGTATACGGAGTGCATCTCCTTCGAGACAAAATGCCTGTTGTCTCCCGATACGGGCAATGGGGAAGTCAAAGGGAGACGAAGCTGCCCTAAATTCGATAAGCTGTACCGTCAGAAATGATGGATCTGGATTGAAGAGAGTGACTGTTTCTCTAGTTCCGATTCGATAATCGATATGAGGATAATTCATATGTGACGACATGTCACCCTTTTTCCTTTTTAGCGAATTGGAAGAGGAAAGCGTGTTGTATCAAGAGCCTACGAGAGTGGAGTTCAATACTGTGACACTACGAACTGTGTAGTACATCGACATGGACCCATTAATTACGCTTTGATTTCGTCAGACAAGGTGGAGACCTCTGCTTTGTGGGAGAAAATTTCAAGCAGTAGAAATAATCTTGAATTTCTCATGCTCTCCTTAAGAGGGCATTTCCCAGGCTAGAATAGCGCTAACCTCGTTTGTCCATCTAAATGATCGTCCGACCAGTCTGCGGAGTAGCAACGTCGTCGAGTCACCCCCATCAAGAACACGACCATAGCGATCAATCACTCATCTAACCTTTACCCGCACAAGACTCTGCCCACAGTTACATCACAGATACGTATGTCATCTATCGACCATGTTCACGAGCAGGAAACAGCCGGAGGACTGGCGGATCAGATAGCAATCGATGGCAGTGCTGGCTCGGATACCGATACAGGAGAGCCTGTGAAGTCAGATACAGCAAGCAAAGATGAATCCGATGCGCCCCACCACGCTCGTTCCAACTCCGTCAAGAAGCCTACCACCTTCAAAGCGGTATCAGTCACGAAGAACTTCCTCGCCAAAGCGGGCACCCCAACCGCGCCAGCCGCCAAGACAAATGGTGAAAATGGTGCTTCACACCTGACTGGTAGCACAACAAAGGCTGACAAGACACAGCTACAAACCCAGCAGTCGCTGGCTCCACAATGCCACCAGCGCCTCGGCCCCGGCTTGTCGCCAAGACCGCCAGTGGCACCAAGGCCTCAATACCTAAATCTTCACACTTCGGGTCTAGACATGGAGGATCTGGTCCGGACCCAATGCAAGTATGGAACAGGAACAGAGGTAATGTCATGTCCCAAAATGGATGGTCCTCTCCCTTCTGACAGCTGATCAGCCGCCCCACAACCCGCCCCTAAACATTTCACCGATGAAGAGCTCAAACAACAGTATGGCATACATCTCGCTACACGATTGCAGGCCGACGCGGACGGAAAGGAGTCCAAATGGGCGGACATTGACGATGATGAGGATGATTGGGCGCCGGAAACCATCGAGTGGAACGATGGCACTAAGATAGATCTGTCTCAAAATAACCCAGCTGCTATCCTAGCAGAAGAACAAGCAAGAGCTATGGTTGAAAAGGCGCGACAGGAAGAAGAACGCAAGTCCAAACTGGCAGCACAACAGAAACCTACAACTACTGTTGGGCCGAACGCAACTGTTCTAAAGCCGCGCTCTGCGGCGCAAACAAAGTCTGGTGGGGTTGTCCTGAAGGCAACATCTGAGAAACCAACTTTGGTCGCGAAGCCCTCAGCTCCAGCTCCTGTAAGGTCTCCTTGGGCATCTTTACCACCGATCGATAAGGTTCCTCCCATCGATATCAATCCTCCAGGTCAGCCATCGCCCGCACGACCACAACCCACCGAATCTAATAACAACAATTCTATGGCCCCTCTCCCGGCACCGCCACCTGCCATGGAAATTGCTGCGGATGATTTCACTAGGATAAGGAGGGACAATCAGAATGGCAATCTTGGACAGCTGTACAATGCGCAGTCGGGTCAGTACGAGCCTGCCAATGCCGGTCGCCGAGGATCAGTCCGTAAAGACCAGAGCTTCAGACCTCCTTCACTACTTCAGAGAGGTTCACAATACGATCAGCAAGGGCCTGCAGAGCCTTCAGCTGCTTTTCAGACCCATCGTTCTGGAAGCCAACAAGACCATCCCTCGTGGACTCGGCGAGGCTCTTCTACTGTTAGTGGGGATAGCGGGCCTCCGGGCCGCAGAACCTCGATGAATAAAGGATCAGATGTGTCCCGAATTCCGCATGAGCTTCAACAGCGTCGAGAATCTCAACCTCTGGTATCTCCGTTGACTCCTGGCTCTAAGCATGAGCACCAACCGCAGTCCGCTCTGCAATCCCCAGCAATGCACCACTCTCACACCGTGCAGGAAGCGCGCTCTGCCACTGAATCGCCATTTCAGAGCCGGATTGGTGCAGCTGATGCAGCTCAGCCTGTCCAGCGCGATGAAGTCGCTGCTCAGAGGGCTCTTATGAAGGAGAAGCGGGAGCTAGCCATAAAGCGCAAGAAGGAGGAAGAGGAACGAGATGAAGCTGCAAAGAAAGAGCGAATCCGCATCAAGATGGAAAAACTTGGCATGGCTCCTCTAGAAGAGAGAAACGAGAAGCAAGAGCCAGAGAAGAAAACGATCGAGAAGAGGGTTCCTGAAGCTGTCATGGTCGACAAGGAGACCGAGAAGTTGGAAGTTACCCAAAATGTTCCTCAGGCTCCTGCGCATTTACTGGACCCCTCCAGCTCTGTCGCGCACTCACCTCGGAAGCCTCCAGTGCTCGATGTGTCTGGAACTCCTCAAAAAAGTGGGTTGATGCGATTGCACGCAAATACTGCCAACAATATACCACACGCTACCAATGAGCGTGTGGTTGTGGAACAGACGAGAAGCCAATCTTCAAGCCAGAAAACCTCACCTCCGGAACTTGAGCCTGGTGCGGAAGCCATCGAGCCTGCAATTGCACCTATGGTAAATGGCGTAACGTCGTCTCAAAAACATCCAGATGCCCCTGTCTACAGAGCGGCCGATAATCACAACCAGAATGCAGCCCGAGAGCCGAGGCAACAATCTTGGAACAATTCTGCAAGAGACCAGAATGCTTACGGTGGTTGGAATGGGCAGAATCTGACCAGAGAGCAGCCTGTGTCGAGCAGTGTGTGGGGCCCCACATCGCAGTCCAGGGCTCTCGGCAATGGTACATTCGGCGGGAGCATACAGCGACCGCAGTCCAGACCACAAGATCAATTCTCACCGTCTGCGCTTGCGCCAATAGGTCCCCCAAGGCATTTGCAGCGAGCCCGTGACGCGCCAGAACTTCGACCCAATGATATAAAGCCAGTATCTGTTATTGAAAATTTTCAGACAGTCCCATCGTATCCTCCGTCTGATACGACAGTTCCGCCTTTCTTGAGGCCCAACGTTGCAAGTGGTTTGACCGGCGATGAGAGTCAGGCATTGCCTTCTCCAATCGAACCTAATTTACAAAGGAGGCCACAGATCAATGGTGAGCATTCTCTACGTGATCCTGATCAGCAGAAGGCAACATTGGCTGCCTGGAGCAACTTCAAAGTCACGGACGCAGAGAGAAATCGTCAACTTCAGCAACAGCATGCAGCTAGACTTGCAGAAGACCTTCGCAATGGCATACAACGGCCTGAGCCACAGCTGCCGACCATGAATGAGACTTGGCGACAGGTTAAGATTGATGACCAAAATTCTCAACGCCATGTTGTTGGGGTCTTGAGGGCACAAAATACCCATGACCGACCCATTGGTCCACAGATCAATGGAGATATCAGGCCATCGTTTGTGACCCCATCTGCTATACCTCCTATTACTGCTGCCGGTATTGGTCGTGGGTCACGCTTCTTCCCAAGTTCAAGTACTGGTCTTCAGCCTCATTATCAAGGGGCAGTACGCTTTCCACTTCCCTACCGTGTTACTTCGCCTCCTCTACCAGATGACGAGGACCATTTCCATCCGGCCTACTTCCGCGACCAAAGGCTTCCATTAGTCAAGCTCCCTGGTATGCAGGATTTAATGGATGATAAGACGCCGAAGGTAAGGCTACCTCCGACTATCATAACGCCCGTGCAGTCCCCACAGATATCTGAGGTGCGCGCAATGCCATTTCAGGCGGCTTCGCAACCACTGGTCAATAATCCATCTTGGCAAGACAGGTTCAACGGGCTGCTAGGTGTTAAGAAGACATCCCCAGAACGGAAATTCGCAATTGTAGCTGATGGATTTTCTGCGACAAAAGTACCGCTGGATTCGCCACTGGTACAACCCTCCGCAGCAGTCTCACTTCCTCCTCAGAGCATAGAGCCAATCAGCCGGACACTTGAGCCAGCATCAAGACTCGTGGAAGATGAGGAAGAACTTTTCGAGAATCGAGAATTCGGGTCTCTCCCAGCAGTGTCTATTCCGACCAAGGCACCAGAAATTGGATGGATGGAGGCCAAGGCCCCGAAGCGAGGTCAGCTCAAGCAATCAAAGACGAGCATTCAAGTTGAAGCTGCCAGCAAAGACACCCTTGCGGTGCAACAGACTATTCAAGATGGCAGTCTCCGTATCTTTATCAACTTGCTGGGAATGGGCGTGCCAAAATCAATCCCTGTGCCTGGCTCGAGCATTCAGAGTACTAAACCTGGCATAGCACGGCAGCGGAATGGCTCTGGGAATTCGAAGCCCAATAAGGGCTACAGATCTCGCGAGAGCCCAGGCAACTTTGGTCCGACCCCGAAGAGCAGCCCTGCGCCTCCGAGAAATACGCCGCAGAGTGGCCCACATCTACAGTCTCAAGGCCAGCCCAAGAACCATCCAGCTTGGGGCCCGCGTACCGCAAGTGCAGTCCATTGAAGGCCACGCCATCGTATCATCGCCCGATCCGAGGACGCGGAAGCGCATGCGTCAAATCGTCCAGATCTGACGTTCGCCGTCCTTCCTCTTTCTCGGAGCAATTCCCTCCACCTGCAGTTGTAGAAGGGCTCCTCAAGTGCGTATATCAGCGAGGGGTTCAGCGTTATATGGCTTGCGACACACAAGCGAAGGCGCTTTACTCGTTGGCTGAGAAGATTCGCTTCCACACGCTCGCCTGTACTTAACCTGCGATGTGGATGCAGGGAGTACGGATTAGTCAAATATAGTATCATTGTAATTGCGGAAACCGTATGAAGATTAATCCTGAACACCGTTGCTAATTATGTACTACCGATTGAACACAATTGTGATTGTCCTGGAAATCGTGACACGTTGCTATTTACAATTATCGAGTCATATTACTGGGCAAATCTGACAGCTCATCCATCGCCTTCCCTCTCTTCTTTGCTCTTCCTCCCTTTCATCTCCCTCCCCTCCCCAGCCTTCCGCTCCCTATCCCACTCCTTCTGCCTCTTCAAAAACACCCCCTTCATCTCCAAATACGGCCCATACCCCCTCGCCCTCTCCCACACCCCCCTAAAAACCCCACTCGCCTCCTCCTTCTCCCTCC
>JAABUX010010412.1_pt1 | contig 10381 bp, 14 predicted proteins | sample 5561851 | NCBI WGS metagenome assembly JAABUX01 (sample SAMN10711883, study PRJNA513361) | rock metagenome | isolation source: Antarctica rocks | place: Antarctica: Victoria Land, Richard Nunatak red sandstone | collected 2016-01-03 | reverse complement strand
GCGCGCGATCCAAGCGCACCGCACCTTCCACCACGTTCTCAACCTCAGTAGAGAACCCGACCGGCGCCGAAGGGCGCCGGCGTCACGCACACCCCCGGCCGGCCGGACTGGACGCGACCGCCCCCGAGCGGACGCGCGGCGATCCGCGGCGGTGAGAAGCCCGGCGCCCGGTCGGCGAGCCCCGGCGAGCCGACAGCACGCCCACACTGTCATGGGCTGCTGGGCCGGTCGTGGATCTGGCTGATGCGCTCGCGCAGCTCGATCATCTCCCGGCGCGCGCGCTGAGCATCGTGTTGGCGTTGGCGGGCGAGCCAGGCTTGGCGGTAGCCGGCGGAGAGCCGGCGCAGCAGGCTGATCGGCTCGCGGGTGCGCCGGGCGAGCTCGGCGAGCTCGAGCTGTTCCTGGTCTGGTCCTGAGCGCCGCTCGGCGGGGGGGATCTGGCCCTGGTGGCGCAGCGCCATAATCGCGCGGCCGTCCGCGTCGAGCGGTCCCAGGCCGGCGAGCAGGTAGGCGTCGCGCAGCACAATCCGGTAGGCGTCGCTGCCCGCGGGCGGCACCCCGCAGCGCGCGTCGTGGTCGAGCTGAAGCATCCCGGCCTCGAACAGCGGCTCGCCGCCGGCGCCGGTGCGCACCCACGCCGGCCACGCCGAGGCGCGGAAGGAGAGCTGCAGCGCTCGGGGGGGCGGGCCCTGGCGCCGGCGCCGCGCCCGCTCAGTGGCGCCGGCGACCCGGGCGGCGCTGGTGGCGGTAGCGACCGCGCGCATCCTTCGGGAGAGCTGATCGAGCGCGCCGATCGCGTAGCCAAGCGTCCGCGGCCCGCCCGCCAGCTCACCGGCGCCCGCGAGCGTCCCGAGATAAAGCAGCGCCGCGAGGCCCCCGGGCGGATATCCCTCCGGCGCGGCGCTCGCGTTGCGCTCGTAGCGAGCGACCGCGCGACGCAGCCGCGCGTAATCCTCGCTATCAAGCGGTCCCGCGCCCGACGGCCCGGACTGCGAGGCCGCTGCCGGCCCGTAGCGCGCGAGCACCCACGCCTCGCGCAGCCGAGAGAAAGGCCAGCGGCGCTCGAGGCCCCACCCGGCGAGCTCGATCGCGCGAGCGCTCGCCTGGGAGGCGATCAGCTCGAGCACCGGTGCTCTGTGCGCCTCTCTCTCCTTCACCCTGACCAGAAGCGCCGCAACGTCGAGCACTGGGCTCTGAGCGGGCTCTGGGGCGCTCACCGCAGCGCTCAGGGACCGGGAGGCGTCTCGATCCCCGACCCCGTCATCCTCGGTAGCTGCTGTTCCGGGTCCATCAAGCGTGCCATCAGCGATCAGAGCCTCAACTGCGTGTGCGCGCGTCGCGCCTGTTCTAAGCAAAGCGTCTCGAAGCTCTGAAGCGGTTGGGTTCAGAGGGTTGTTGTTCTCCGCTGTAGGCGGAGCCCCGTAGGGGGGTGCCGAATTTGATCGATGCTCCCCACGCCGGCTGACGGCGACGGCGCGGGCGTGGCGAACGCCGCGGCGCTGTCGCTCTGAGGCGCTCAGCGGCCGGCCGTGGCGGGTGGCGTCGGGGATCTCCGTGCTCGAGCCGGTGCAAAGCGAGGCGCCGTAGCGCGCCTGCCAGCGCTGAAGCTGGCGCACGGCGACCTGGAGCTCCTCCACGCTCAGCTGTGGGGCGGGGAGCAGCTCGAGCTCGGTGCGGCGCTCCTGCCCGTCGAGGTCGATGCCGATCCGCCAGCGCAACAGGCCCATCGCCTCCAGGTCGCGTAGCCGGCGGCGGACCGCGCGGTGATGGCGATCGCGATCCGCAAACCCCTCGCCGGTGATCCGCCACGCCGGGTGAAGCGCCGCCAGCCCCGCGACCAGCTGGCGCATGCTGCTCACCACCGTCCCCCCATGACGCCCGCCCGCCGCCAGCCGGCGCAGGTAGGAAAGCTCCGCCAGGGCGCACTTATACGCCCGCACGTCGTGCTCGCGGCCGGCCGACAGCTCCCCCGCCGCGACCCGCCCCGCGCGCACACGCGTCAGCAGCGCCAGTAGCGCCACCGCGTCCACCGGCGCCGGCAACACCGACGGCGCTGGCGCCGGGCACGGCGACAACGACCGCGCCCGGCGAAGCCCCCGAGCCCGCGCAGGATCGACCTGCGGTGATCGCCCAGCGGGCGCCAGAACTGACACACACGCTAGGAAACCCGCTTATTTGCAGCAAAAACAGGGTGGGATTTCGCTCAGGATGGGTGGGATTTCGCTCACGTAAGAGTGGGATCTGCCTCACGTAAGCGGACAAAGCCGAGGGTGGGACTTTGCTCACGATCACCAGCTCGGCTCAACGCCGCGCGGAGGGTGGGACTTCGCTCACGACTTCCCACGAAGGGTGGGAGCTTGGCACGAAGGCGCAGATCGGCGGGGGTGGGACTTTGCTCACGATCACCAGCTCGGCGCAACACCGCGGAGGGTGGGACTTCGCTCACGATCCGCGCGAAAGACCAGGGTGGGACTTTGCTCACGAGCCGCAACCCTGGACCGATGGCTCCCGTGACAGTGGGACTTTGCTCACGGGAGGGTGGGACTTTGCTCACGTAGCCCAAGATCCCTGGTTCCGACCGATCCACTCGCTAGCTTCCGCGGTCGTGGTCGAGGGATCTCCACGACAGCGGTCGCTACTTCCGGTTGGTCGTGAAGGAGCGATCGAAGGCTGGATGGACGACGATGTTGCTTCGGCGGCGTCGCAGCTTTTCGGCTCGGGTCCGCGCGGCTTGCTGGTGATCGACGCACGCGAGCTGCTGACCTCTACGGCCCGAGTCGTTGGAGCTCAGCTCGGAGAGCTGCACTTCAAAGTGTGGATGACGCTGATCACGCTGCATGTGGCCCAGGGACTGCCCGAGGACGGACGCGGATCAAGCGCCTTCGGAGAGTTCAGCCGCATCGTGTGGGGTCCGGAGAAGGCCCCGGGAGGCAAGGACACCCGCCAGCTGCTGCGCGCCCTGATCGAGCTGAGCGAGGCGCGCTTCACCGTGCCGGGCTATGACCTGGTCAATCAGCGTCCAGCGCCGGCGATGTCCAACACCAGTCTGCTGATCAATCTCGTGGTAGACGAAACGATCCTCAAGACCTACGAGGAGACAGCGTCCCGTCGTGACGAGACGCCCGAAGCGCGGCGCCGACGCCTGGTGAGCATCGGGCAAACGCTGGGAGCAAAGCGGAGAGGCACTCTCTCATGGCGGCTCCATCCGGATTACAGCCAGCGCCTGGCTGAAGCCGATCTGCGCCGGTTCGACTGGACGCAGGCGCAGCAGCTGCGAGGCGTGGCCCTTGTGCTCTGGATGGTCTTCACGTCCCCCCGCGTTCCCTACCGATCGATGTTCGGCGAGCCGCACGAGCTCGAGTTGGTCGAAATTCCACTGACCGCGGAGCATTGCCAAGCCTTGGGCGTGCGCGCCGGCGCCGACTCCGCTCGGCGACGCACGCTAAACGCCGCGGGGGCACGCGTGTGTGCCGCGGACAGATCCTTCGTGACCTTCCAAGCCCACGGCGGCCACGGGGTTGAGAGCTTCTTGCGGATCGTGCGGCGCCGTCCCTGCGAGGCAGCCGTCAGTCGTCCGCTGGGGGCCCTACCCGGCCAGCTGTCACTCGCTGGCTGATGGCCCCCAAGCGCAAAGCTGCCGATAACAGCAGCGGCTCGTTCTTGCAGATGGTCTGGAACCCTTGAGACTTGTAAACATGTATGTTTACAAGTGGACTAGCTGGCTTACGGACAAGCGAACCCGCTTGCTTGGACGCAGGTGTTCTGACTGACAAACGTGCTTGTAGGAGGGATTCCGGTGAACAAGCCGAAAGACCATGCAGTGCGAGTCGTCGTGGCCAACCAGAAGGGGGGAGTCGGCAAGACGACCGCGGCGCTGAACTTGGCGGCGATTCGGTCCCGGCACGAGCGCGTGCTGGCGGTCGATGTCGATCCCCAGTTTGCTTTGACGCGGCAGTCGGGGATCAGGCCGGGGGACCGGACGCTGGTCGAGGTCCTGGCGAACGGCCTGGCGGCGCGCGAGGCGATCGTGCGGTCCGCTGCGGTGCCGGCCTTGAGCGTGCTGCCTGCCCGCCGCGACCTCGCCGAGGTCGAGCAGGCACTGGTCGGTCGCGCCGGCCGAGAGTTCTTCCTTCGTGACGCGCTCGAGCCACTTGGCCAGGAGTTCGACACGATCGTGATCGACACGCCCCCGAACTTGGGGCAGCTGACGATCAACGCGCTGGTGATCGCCGATGTGGTGCTCGCGCCGGTGAGCATGGAGGACGAGGGCGCAGCCCAGGGGCTGGTGGAGCTTCGTGCCCGCCTTCACGACCTCGCACGTGTCCGCAGCCTTGCGCTGATGCCCGAGGCCCCTGCGTTGTGGGTGGTCGCGAACCGTGTGCCGACAGGTTTCTCGCGGCGCCGGGCGGAACGGTCGATCAGCGCTGCTGTGGAGGGCTTGGAGGTGCGTCACTCGAGCGTCCGGATTCCAGCCCGGGCGCTCGTGCACCAAGCGGCGATCCAGCGCGTACCAGTGGTCGTGGGCCGCCCGGACAGCGACGTCGCCCGAGCGATCGAAGCCCTGGGCGACGAGCTTCTTGGAGCGGCGGCATGACCGATCTCGCCAAGCTCGAGCTGGTCCCAGTGACAGCACCGAGCGCCGCGGAGGTGGGGGAGAGGCCCATGAAAGCGACGAGTGTCGAAGCACAGGAGCAGCCCGCTGAGGGAAGAGAGTCCGCCCGCGCGCCACATCCACAGAGCGATGTGATTGCGCCGTCGGCACGGGAGCCTTGGCGCGAGTGGGGTTCGTTCGATCGGACGGCGAGCTATCGCCTGCCAGCTGAGCTCCTGGAGGAGCTGGAGGAGCGGCTATGGCGGCTGAGGCTTCCGGTGGGGGTCGCTGTCGCCGCGGCGCTTGCGCATCTGCTCGACGAGCCCGACGATCGCGTGAGCGAGCTGGTCGCGTGCGCTGAGCGTGCGAAGCCTCGCCGCCGCCGTCGGCCCTGAAGAGGCGCCTTCGCCGACGCTTGGCGATGACGCCAGCGGCCCTAGCCAGGAGTCGACTAGCGTGAATTAGCAGACGCTACCTTGCGGCTCTGACGCGGACCCGAGCACTAGGAGGTTGGTGTTTTTCGGGCGGCTCCGTCCGATCCTCAAGTCATGCTTGAGGGTATGAGCTTTGGACTAACTCCCCGCCAAGCGGATCTGTTCGCGACCACGACGAGCTTCTGCGAGTCGCGGGTGGCGGCCGATTTCGATCTATGGCCTGTTGCACCGGCAGTGCTTTGAGTTGTTCCCGGATGACTCGGCCGCTACACCCTCCCCGCCGGCCAGACGCGCACAATCGTGGGCCAGCGCATTGACGGCGTCGTGCGCGTAAGTGACGTCCCGCTGACTCCCGGCGGCCGTGCCTACCTCGTCGAGCGCCAGCTCGAAAAGGACGGCCACGCCGCCCTGGTCGCGCTCGTTACCGACTACCTTCTCGAGGCGGAGCGCCATGCGTCAATTCCCATGGCTGACAACGTGCTCGAACGCTACCTGCAGCACCTCGACGACCACGACGGGGGGCTGATGGCAGAATGATTGTCATGGAGCAGATCATCGAGCTCGCGATCGGTGAGTGGCCGAGCGCCCGGTACGTCGTCGAGCAGCAGCTCGACGACGGGCGCGTCCTGCTGCGCCCGCAGACCGAACTTGAGCGCATGCACCAGGACCTCGGCAGCCGGCCGCTCACCAGCGACGAGTTCGACGAGCTCGTCGCGCCGTACATCGGCCCGCCCGACAGCGAAGGCTAAAGCGATGCCACAGCCGCGCAGGACCGTCACCATGCGGGTGAAGTTCCACCCTGCCCACTTCCCCGAAGACGTCGCCCGAGCACGACCCGCAGGCCGCACGATCGCCACCCACGCTCGCGAGCAGCTCGAGCGCGACGGCGTCAACTCAGGGCTGCTGTCCCCATGCGAAGGTGATGCCCGCGACACCACCGACCTCGCCGGGCTCGTCAAGCTCTACCTACCTATCCCGTACGGCGAATGGGGACTTGTCCTCCAAGGCGCTACAGACCCCGACGGACTTCACCTCGTGACGGTCGCGTTCGGCGAGCGCCACCCCGACCGGCGGCCCAGCGTCTACGACGTCGCTCACTACCGTCGCCACGGCCACTGGCCCGCCGCCATACGCTGAACACCCCGAAGCTGGCCTGAGCCGCGCGTCGTCAGAGCACCCTCTCAGGCGCCAGGTGACACCGGGGGCGTTCAGGTGACATGTGTCACCCACCTTGGTAAGCTGTCACCCATGACGATCGCTCAGCCACCTTCCGAAATCCTCGCGCCGTCGCTCAGCCGAGGCGATGCCCGAGACCTCGAGCGCCAGGCCAAGCGCCATTACCGCGCGACTGAGCGCAACCTGATGCAGTTCTGCGCCGATCTGCGCCGCCTGCAGGACGGAGGCGCGCACTTCGTCCGCGGCTTTGACAGCTTCGGCGCCTACGTTCAGCGCACCTTCGACCTCTCCCCCGCCAGCGCCAAGCAGCTCTCCCGTCAAGGGCAGGCCCTGCTGGTGCTCGAGGCCGGCGAGCGGATCAACCTCGCCGGCGCCGGCGGGAACCAGCCCGGCACGACCGGGCTGCGCGCGCTGGCCAGCGTGCTCAACCAGCACGGCGAGCAGATCATGCTCGCGGTCTATGACCAAGCGGCGGCGCTCAGACCCGGCCGGAAGGTCGTCGCGGAGACCGTCAACACCGCGATGCGCGGGCTGCTCGCCGCCGCCGGGCCCAAGGCGCTCGATTCGCCCGCCGCGGGGAAAGCCGAGGAGGACTCCTTCCCGACCGAGCCCGACGACGAGGACGAGCAGCCCGAGGAGGCTCACGAGCTGTTTGACCGCGCCTACAGGCTGCGCGAGATCCTCAACGACTTCTCGATCGCCGTCGGCGCCCACAAGTTCGTAGACGCTCGGCGAGCACTCGACGAGCTCGCCCAAGAGCAGATCCAGCTCGTCGACGCGCTCGACGCCCTCCAAGAGGTCAGCGGATAAGCGATGCCGATCCCTCCCAGCCAGCCCCACCACGCCGCCGTCGAGGCCGGTCAGCTGCGGGCGGTCCATCCTGTCCAGTCGGTCCGACCGCCAGACGCCGGATCGGGATGGCGATCGTTCCCGCTGAGTTCTCCGGGTGGCGGGTCCTCGCGGGTTAGGCGCCCGCCGCGGAATGTCGCGGCGGCGATCACCATGCCCGCCGCGACGAGCGTGATGTCTTTGATGACGTACTGACCCTCGAGCGTCGGGGCGTGGTGGGGGCCGGAGAACAGTCGGTCAGTCAGCAGCACGAGCGGCGAGAGGACCCCCACGAACTCGCCGGCGAGCAGCCACACCGCGAGCCGCATCCAGCGATTGAGCAGCAGGCAGAGCCCGATGAAGCTCTCAATCGCTCCGACAAGCACGATCGTGACCGAGCCAGGAAGGAGCGCGAACGTGAGGATATGCGTCGTCGCCTCGACGAGGTTCTGGGCGGGGCTGACATTGGGGAAGAACTTCAGCACGCCGAACCCCAGGAATACCGCGCCGACGGTGACGCGCAGGAACGTGATGCTGTGCAACACCAGCAGGTGGTGCAGCCGGTTCTCGAGCTGCTCGAACCTTTTGATCACCTCTCGGACGGACCCTGTAGGACAGCGTCTCGGGAGTGCAGGGTTGCGGCCGGTCCGCCGTAGTGCAGGGGATTCATACAGATTCCTTCGCGCTCAGATCCCAGTTCGGGAGCGGACCTTGAACCGCCGATATCTGGTGCCCCGAGGCGAGCTTAGACCGGTTTTCTGTACCAGCAATCCCCTGACCCCCCTACGGCCTGCACCTCCTCGTCGTCGCCTTCGGCGAGCGCCACCCGGGCCGGCGGCCGAGTGTCTACGACATCGCACACCACCGCCGCCACGGCAACTGGCCGCCTGCCTGGTAAAGTGCAGCTTACGGCAGCCGGCATGAGGCCGGCATGTCGTGACGGATGAGCCGTCTGCTTTCCCTTCCTCAGCGGACGGCGTTGTGGTTTGCCGGCCCCGCATTCGATATGCGTCGAGTGCGGGGCTAGCGAACTAGTCGACCTACCTTCTTCCCTACCTCAGGGTTGTGGTTTGCCGGCGGCCAGTTCCAATGTACATGCCGAGTGTAACTAACTCTATCAGACATCGACTCCGCATCGCAAGCTGTTTATAGTTGACGGTGGTTGTCAGGGACCGGAGCCTCAGGTGGGCTTGAGAAGGCTGAGCCGCTCGAACCGAGAGCACGTGAGCACGCCGGACAGCCACGCCGGACAGCCACGCCGGACAGCCACCACATTGCAACCATGAAGCGCGCTTCAAAGCGGATCTCGCGGGACCACCGTTTACTCCGAATGATGGATCGTCCGCCGCGAGGCTGCCAGGCCCTCGGACGAACGCTCAGCGTCTCGCCGTCGCGAGATCGGAACCAGCAAGCAGTCGGCTCACCGGCGGGCAGGGCGCGGCGATCAAGCAGGCTTTGTCGCCAGGCGCTCCTGGGGCGTGAGGAAGTCGTGTCCTATGTACGGTACGGTCCGGGCGCCGGGCTGTTGGTCCACGCGCCGCGAGCGCCGCATCCCGCCTGAGCGGATCGCCCATCTTGTCCCGCGACGAGGCGCTGGTGATGATCGGGTCGGCCTGAGAGCTCGTCCCCACGCTGCCCTATGACCGGCACCTGGTGTTCGCAGGAGTCGTGGGCCGCCGCGCTCAGAGCGATCTGATCGATCGTCCGGCGCAGGTCCCAGAAGATGCTGTTCTCGATGCCCGAGACGGTCACACGCATTACCGCTCTTGAAAGTGCCCGTCGGATCATCTATGTTCCTCGAAGGTAGGATTTTCTGTAACGATCCGCTCGATCAACGGGCAGACGAGCTGCGGATTCGGCCTCACTCGGCCGCGTCTTCTCGGTTCGCGTAAGTAGGGGAGGCACCGATGAAGCACGCATTCGACGCACAGTTGTTGACCCGGCGTACCGCTTTCGCGTTAGTGGTAGTCATCGCGCTCGCGCTCGGGAGTGGTTTGGTCGTCTCGCAGCCCCCCCTCGCGCGGGCACATCAATCCGACAGCGGCCACTCCGACAACAGCACGGGCCCCGTGCCCGCTACCACCAGCACTCTCGCCAGCACCGACCCCGCGCTCAGCAACAGCACGAACCCCGCTAGCACCACCACCACCGCGGCGCCCACCACCACCACCGCGGCGCCTCCAACCACCACCGCGGCGCCTCCAACCACCACCGCGGCGCCCACCACCACGGCCGCAGCGCCTCCAACCAGCCCGACCACCACCAGCCCCGCCCCCAGCAGTCTGAGTCCACGTCCACCGGTCTCTTTTCGCCCGAGAGCCCCGACTCTGCGCCGCGCAGGTCATCGACACCCAACCCCGATCTCAGGCCGAGCGAAGAGTCGACGTCCGGCATCCACTTCGAGCCATCCAGCGCGAACTTCAGGCCGAGCGAAGAGTCGACGTCCGGCATCCACTTCGAGCCATCCAGCGCGAACTTCAGGCCGAGCGAAGAGTCGACGTCCGGCATCCACTTCGAGCCATCCAGCGCGAACTTCAGGCCGAGCGGAGAGTCGACGTCCGGCATCCACTTCGCCCCGAGCATCCATGCGTCCAGCAGTCATCGCTGCCGCCCCGGCGCTCGGCACGGTCGATCAGTGCAGCAACACGGGCTCTGTCGGCGGCGACACGATCAGCTGCACCGTGACGATCACCAACAACTTCACCTTCAGCGCGGCCACTCCCAACCAGCCGATCGGCCTGGCCACGATCGTTACGACGATCATGTGTACCGGGTCGGCGGTCTGCCCGACCGGAGGGACCACGACCTCGACGACGCCGGTCACGGTGATCAGCCAGTGCAATAACGCCGGCGTCGGGGGCGCAGCAACGGTGACCTGCACCGCCTCGGTCATCAACAACCTCACCGGCTACCCGGTCGGCGCTACAACCGCCTCCACGGTCATCCAGTGCCAGAGCCCCGGTGCAGTGGGCACGCTGACCTGCGTCGCGACTCCTCCCGGCAACGACCGCATCGGTGCCGCTGGTCCCGGTGCCCAAACCATCACGCAGTGCAACAGCTCCGGCGGGGCGGGCGGCACGCTGACCTGCACCGCCACGGCTCCTCCCTCGCAAAGCACGGGACTGCCAACCACGATCACTCAATGCAACAACTCGGGAACCAACGGTGCCAGCACCGTGACCTGTACCGCGACTACCACCAATAACTTCATCGGCAGCACCACGGGCACGACGGGAACGACCGGCACGACCGGGACGACGGGAACGACTGGCACCACAGGGACGACGACGGGCACGACCGGGACGACCGGGACGACGACGGGCACGACTGGCACCACAGGGACGACGACGGG
>JAABUX010010411.1_pt1 | contig 10384 bp, 11 predicted proteins | sample 5561851 | NCBI WGS metagenome assembly JAABUX01 (sample SAMN10711883, study PRJNA513361) | rock metagenome | isolation source: Antarctica rocks | place: Antarctica: Victoria Land, Richard Nunatak red sandstone | collected 2016-01-03 | reverse complement strand
CGCCGAGTGAGATGGTGGCACTGGAGGCCGAGGTGATCCGCCTGCCGTCGCTTGAGAAGTGGTTCGTGAAGATCCCCCGCAAGCGAGGCAGGCCACGGAAGACATAGCTTCTTTCAGATGCCTTAGCATTCATCGACGAGTTGGCTTCAACCACCGTCGAGAATGGGGAGTTCGACCCTGCAGGCGATCCGTTATATTTACTGGCAAGAAGGGGCGAATTGGCTCGCCTACCTCGAAGATTACCACGACTACTGGACCCAGGGCGAGAGCCTTGATGACCTGATCGATCGCCTCGGGGACCTGTATCGCGACATGACCGGTGGTCAGGTGCCCGGTATTCGCAAGGTCGGCGAGCTGGTTATCTCGTGAAGCGGCATTACCTGATCCGGGTGATCGAGGGATGTGGGTGCGAATTGGTCCGACACGGTGGCAAGCCCGACTGGTATCGGAACCCGACCACGGGCATCTCCCAGCCCGTCCCTCGCCATCGCGAAATCGACGAGCATCTGGCGAATCGAATTGTCCGGGTGCTCGCCAACCCGGTCGACGAGGCCGGATCGGCCGGGGACGGAAACTGACCCCCGCGTCGGCCGTCGAGACCTGTCCGGCCGGTCGGTGGCCTGCCCCCGAAATTTTCCCGCCCGCCCGGTGCAACGGCCGGCCCGAGCGGCTAGGATAACCACGCCCCGACCTCCTCGATCCCGACCGCCTGGCGTGGCGACCACCCATGAAGACCCGACCGCTGGGCCGGACCGGCCTGCAACTCCCGTGGCTCAGCTTCGGCGCCTCGTCGCTGGGCCAGGAGTTCCGCACGGTCGACGTCGGCGAGGCGCTCCGATCGGTCCGCGTCGCGCTTGACCTCGGGATGAATTTCATCGACACCTCGCCCTTCTACGGCCGGGGGATGAGCGAATGCCTGCTCGGCGTCGCGCTCCGGGGCGTCCCTCGCGACAGCTACCTGCTCGGGACCAAGCTCGGCCGCTACGACCGCGACCACTTCGACTTCTCGGCCCGTCGGGTCGCCGAGAGCGTCGACGTCAGCCTGCACCGGATGGGCGTCGATCACCTCGACATCATGCTCTGCCACGACATCGAGTTCGTGGACATGGCCCGGATCGTCGGGGAGACGCTGCCCGCCCTCCGCGAAGTCCGGGATTCGGGCAAGGTCCGCTTCATCGGCGTCAGCGGCTATCCCATGGCCCTGTTCCGCTACGTCCTCGACCGGACCGACCTCGACGTCGTGCTGTCGTACAACCATTGCACGCTCCAGAACACGATGCTGGCCGACCTGGTGCCGTACCTCAAGGCCAAGCGCGTCGGCATCATGAACGCCGCGCCCTTCTCGGCCCGGCTCCTGACCAACGCCCCGCTCCCGGCCTGGCACAAGGCCACCGACCTTGTCCGCGCGACCGCCCGCAGGGCCGCCGACCATTGCACCGCGCAAGGGGTCGACATCGCCCAGCTCGCCCTGCAATACTCCCTGGCCCACGAGGACATGGCGACCTGCGTCGTCGGCTCGGCGAACCCCGAGAACGTCCGGAAGTGGGCCGAGTGGGCCGACCTGCCGATCGACCACCTGCTCCTGGCCGAGGTCCTCGAGATCCTCGCCCCGATCCACGACTGGCACTACACCGAAGGCCGCCCCGAGAACAACGACCCCCCCGCCCACAACCCGGCCCTCGACCTTCGCTAGGGCGGCCCCGGCGAGGCCCGACCGACCGTCCCGCCCGAGTCGTCCCCGGCCGAGCCCCCCCGAAAGGATCGCGATGAAAGCCCTGCTCCTCGAAGCGCCCAAGAGCTTCAAGAGCATCGAGATCGACCCCCCCGGCGCCCCCGGCCCCGGCGAGGCCCTGGTCCGGGTCCACAGGGTCGGGATCTGCGGGACCGACATCAGCGGCTACCTCGGCAAGATGCCCTTCTTCAGCTACCCGCGCATCCCCGGGCACGAGCTGGGCGTCGAGGTCGTCGCGGTGGGCGAGGGGGTCGCCAACGTCAGGCCCGGCGACCGCTGCTCCGTCGAGCCTTACATCAACGACCCGGACAGCTACGCCAGCCGGAGGGGCTTCCCCAACTGCTGCGAGAAGCTCGAAGTCCTCGGCGTCCACCGCGACGGCGGGATGCGGCCGAACTTCCTCCTGCCGGCCCGCAAGCTCCACCCGTCGAAGACCCTGGCCTTCGACCAGCTCGCCCTGGTCGAGACCCTGGCCATCGGCTGCCACGCGGTGAACCGGGGCAACCCCACGCCCGGCGAGTCGTGCCTGGTCATCGGCGCCGGGCCGATCGGCCTGGCCACGCTCGAGTTCGCCAAGCTCAGCGGGGCGAGGACGATCGTGCTCGACATGAACGAGGCTCGCCTCGACTTCTGCAAGACGACCATGGGCATTGACCACGCGATCAAGCTCTCCGACGGCCTGGAGAAGGACCTCCGCGACGTCACCGACGGCCACCTGCCCGACGTGGTGATCGACGCCTCGGGCTCCAGCGCCTCGATGTCGGCCGCCTTCGGCCTCGTCGCCCCCGGCGGCGGTCGGCTGGTCTACGTCGGGATCACGACGGACGAGGTCCGCTTCAAGCATCCCGCCTTCCACCGCCCCGAAGGGACGCTGCTCTGCTCGCGGAACGCCCTGCCCGGCGACTTCACCCGGATCATCGGCCTGATCGAGGCCGGCGAGATCGACACGAAGCCGTGGATCACCCACCGGGCCCGGTTCGACGACCTGCCCGGGGTCTTCCCGTCGTACACGAGGCCCGAGACCGGCGTCATCAAGGCGATCGTCGAGGTCGACTGATATATGCAAGCCCATCGAAGCGAACCCTGCGTCGCCCTCGGCCTGAGCCCCAGCTTCGGCTTCGGCGACCGGATCGGCCTGGCCACCCCCGGCCACGTCGCGGCCATGCTCCGGGCCGGCGGCGGGATCGAGCCGATCTTCCCCCAGCAGTCGATCCGCGAGATGGCCCGGACCGGCCGGTCGCCCCGCGACGTGATGGACGACGCCCTCCGGGGGGCCCGGGAAGCCGGCTGGACCGGCCGGTCCGGCGCCGACGCCGACCACCTCAAGACCCCCGCCGACGTCGACGCCACCGCCGCCGTCGGCTTCACCTTCTTCACGATCGACCCGTCCGACCACGTCGACGCCCACGCCGACGACTACGACGAGACCGCCCTCCGCGAGAAGTTCGCCGCCGTCGCGGGCGAGGTCGAGTGGGTGGCGAAATATCAAGGCCAGTCGATCCCCCTGTCCACCGGCACGGCCGTCGTGCTCGACGAGCAGGCCTGCCTCCGCGCGGCCGTCAAGTACGGCCGGGCGATCAACCAGGCCCTGGCGCTGGCCGACCACATCAAGGCCGTGAACGAGGCGGCCGGGCGCGACTACGAGGTCGAGCTGAGCGTCGACGAGACCGAGCAGCCGACCACGCTGGCCGAGCATTACATCATCGCCGACCAGTGCGTCGCCCGCGGGATGAAGCTCGTCAGCCTGGCGCCGCGGTACGTCGGCGACTTCGAGAAGGGCGTCGACTACAAGGGGGACGTCGACCGGCTGGAGGCCTCGCTCCGCGACCACGCGGCCATCGCCGAGCGGCTCGGCCCCTACAAGCTCAGCCTCCACTCGGGGTCCGACAAGCTCTCGATGTACCCGGCGCTGGCGCGGGCCACCCGGGGCCGGTTCCACGTCAAGACGGCCGGGACGAGCTACCTGGAGGCGCTCCGCGTGGTCGCCATCCACGACGAGCCGCTGTTCCGCCGGGTCGTCGAGTTCGCCCGCGCCCGCTACGACATCGACAAGGCCACCTACCACGTCTCGGCCACCCTCCGCTCGGCGCCCCCGGCGTCGGAGATCTTCGACCCGGTCGACCTCGAGCGGTCCTACCTCGAACGCTGGGCCGAGGTCCCCCCGGGCGAGGGGTTCACCCGGCCCGGCCGCCAGATCCTCCATTGCACGTTCGGCTCGACCCTCACCGACCCGGACCTGGGCCCGGCCGTCCGGGGCGTCCTGGAGCGGAACCTCGACACCTACACCGAGGTCCTGGCGGACCACTTCGCCCGCCACCTCGACGCCTTGCGGGCCGGGATGTGACGCGACGCGACGTGACGAAGGAGATCAGGCCCCGATGTCCGAAGCCTCGTTCCTGCAACAATTGTTCGGCCTCGACGGCCAGGTCGCGGTGGTGATCGGCGGCACCGGCGTGCTCTGCGGCGCGATGGCCCGGGGCCTGGCGCGGGCCGGGGCCGCCGTCGTCGTCGCCGGCCGCGACGCCGCCAAGGGGGCCGCCCGGGTCGCCGAGATCGAGGCCGACGGGGGCGAGGCCACCTTCGCCCCGGTCGACGTCATGGACCGCGCGTCGATCGAGGGGCTGCTCGCCCACGTCGTCGCGACCCACGGCCGGGTCGACATGCTCGTCAACGGCGCGGGGGTCAATAGCGCGAGCCCCTACTTCGACGCCAAGGACGACGACTGGGACCGCGTGATCGACAGCAACCTGAAGGCGGTCCATCGCGGCTGCCAGGTCTTCGGCCGCCACATGGTCGACGCCGGCGGCGGGTCGATCCTGAACGTCGCGAGCGTCTCGTCGCACCTGCCCCTGTCCCGGGTGTTCGCCTACTCGGCCTCGAAGGCGGCGGTGGTCAACCTGACGCAGAACGTGGCCCGCGAGCTGGCGCCGTCGGGAGTCCGGGTCAACGCGCTGGCGCCGGGGTTCTTCCCGGCCGAGCAGAACCGCAAGATCCTCGACCCGGCGCGGGTCGAGAAGATCATGGCCGGGACGCCGATGGATCGCTTCGGCGAGCCCGACGAGCTCGTCGGCGCCACGATCCTCCTGCTCTCCCGCAAGGCCGGCAGCTTCATCACCGGGGCCACGTACTACGTCGACGGCGGCTTCACGGCGATGCGGCTCTGAACCCCAGCCCGGACGCAGAACGGAGCCCCGTCGTGATCCGATCCGCCGTGACCGTCAGCCTCGTCCCGGAAGCGCGAGGCGGCCCGTTCGTCTTCCACGACGACCTGGCCGAGGCCTGCCGGAAGGCCCACAAGCTCGGCTTCGACGCCGTCGAGATCTTCCCCCCGTCGCCCGAGGCCGTCGCCCCCGAACGGCTCCGGCTCCTGCTCAACGACCACGGCCTGGCGCTGGCGGCGGTCGGCACGGGCGCGGGTTGGGTCAAGCACAAGCTCACCCTGACCCAGCCCGACGCCTCGTCCCGGGCCAGGGCCCGGGACTACATCAAGGCGATCATCGACCTCGCCGGGCCGTTCCACGCCCCGGCGATCATCGGCTCGATGCAGGGCCGGAGCGGCCCCGAGGTCGCCCAGCCGACCGCGCTCGGCTACCTCGCCGACGCCCTCGACGTCCTCGGCGAGCACGCCCGGCGCCACGGCGTGCCCCTCCTGTTCGAGCCGCTCAACCGGTACGAGACGGACCTGGTCAATACGCTCGAAGCGGGGGTGAAGCTGATCCGCTCGGTCCCGAACGCGAACGTCGCCCTGCTCGCCGACCTGTTCCACATGAACATCGAAGAGACGACCCCGGCCGACGCCCTCCGGGCCGCGGGCGAGCACGTCGGCCACGTCCACTTCGTCGACTCCAACCGCCGGGCCGCCGGGTTCGGGCACATCGACTTCGGGCCGATCGCGCGGGCCCTGGGCGAGATCGGCTACGACGGCTACGCCTCCGCCGAGGCCCTCCCCCTGCCGGATTCCGACGCCGCCGCCGAGCGGACGATCCGGTCCTTCCGCGAGCATTTCCGGCCCGGCGACGCCCCGTCCGCCCGTTGAAGAGACGCCCCACCCACCCGGAGCCCGCCGACGGATGCTCAAGCACCTGCTGATCCACCCGAAGATCAACGAGGTCGTCGGCCGCGCCGGGCATCACGCCCGGATCTTGATCGCCGACGGCAACTACCCGGCCTCGTCGAAGAAGGGGCCGAACGCCGAGGTCGTCTGCCTCAACCTCATGCCCGGCGTGGTCACCTGCTCGCAAGTCCTCCGCGCCCTGCTCTCGGCCGTGCCGGTCGACGCCGTCAACACGATGGGCTACGAGACCGAGGGGCCTTACGCCCTGGCCGAGGACCCGCCCGTCTGGGGCGAGTACCGCGCCGTGATCCGTGAGGCCGGGCTCACGCTCGCGCTCGAACCGATCTTCAAGTGGGACTTCTACCAGGCCGTCGAGACCCCCGACCACGTCCTGACCATCCAGACCGCCGATCAGCAGCGTTTCGCCAACGTCCTGATCTCGGTCGGCGTCCGCATGGACTGAACGCCCATGAATGAAACCGTGGACGCCCACCACCACTTCTGGCAACTCGGCCAGACGTCCGATTACGCCTGGCTCGACGCGCCCGCCCTCGCGCCGATCCGCCGCGATTACTTGCCGGGAGACCTCGAGCCCCTGCTCCGGGCCGAGGGGGTCGATCGCTCGGTCTTCGTCCAGACCCGGCACGACCTCGACGAGAGCCGCTGGGCGCTCGGCCTGGCGGCCCGGCACGACTTCCTGGCCGGCGTCGTCGGCTGGGTCGACCTCGCCTCCGATGCCTGCGAGGATCAGGTCGTCGAGCTCCGCTCGGACCCCCGGTTCGTCGGCGTCCGCCACGTCGTCCAGGACGAGCCCGACGACGACTTCCTGGTCCGCCCGGACGTCCTCCGCGGCCTCCGCGTCCTCGAAAAGCACGGCGTGCCGTTCGACGTCCTGATCTTCCCCCGCCACCTCCGCCACGTCCCGACGCTCGCCCGCGCCCTGCCCGGCCTCGCGATGGTGATCGACCACCTGGCCAAGCCCGGGATCAAGGGCCGCCGGCTCGACGACTGGGAGGGCCCGTTCCGCGAGGCCGCGACCTTCCCTAACGTCTCGTGCAAGCTCTCCGGGATGGTGACCGAGGCGGATTGGAAGTCCTGGACGCCGGCCGACCTCCGGCCTTATGTCGGGGTCGCCCTCGACGGCTTCGGGCCCGACCGGCTGATGTTCGGCTCGGACTGGCCGGTCTGCGAGCTGGCCGGGAGCTACGGCCAGGTCCGCCGGGCCCTCGTCGAGGCGCTGGGGCCGATCTCCGAGGCCGACCGCGCGGCGATCTTCGGCAGGACCGCCACCCGGTTCTATCGGCTGCCCGGGCGGGGGCCGCGGCCGGCCGGCCTCAGTTGAGGTTCGGGTCGGCCGGGACCTCGCGGAGGCCGAGGAAGTCGGACAACCGCCGCGCGTTCACCGCCTTCACGACCACGTCCCAGAGTTCGCGACGGCCCGCCCAGAAGACGTGGTCGACGGTGGCGGGCAAGGTGAGCCACGACTCGACGTCGAATTCCCCTTCGAGCTGCCCCGGCCCCCAACCGGCGTAGTTGACCAGGATCAGCGAGGGCTCGACCCGCTCCCGGATCATCTCGCGGACCTTGTCGTCCTCGACCGTGTGGAATACCCCCGGGACGATCTGCTCGTCGGCGAGGTCCTCGGCCCGGTGGAGCACCATGAGCGGGCCCGAGACCGGGCCGCCCAGGTTGAGGGTCTTGCCCCACTCGAACGGCTCGGAGAGGACCGGCTCGGCGATGTCGGTCACCGTCGCCTCGGTCGGCCGGTTCAGGACCACGCCCGTCGCCCCGTCCTCGCCGTGCTCGAGCATCAGGATCACGGTCCGGGAGAAGAACGTCGAGGCGAGCCCCGGCGCGGCGATCAGGAGTTGCCCTTTCAGCGATTTCATCGGGTCCACCCGGGCAAGAGACGTCCGCGCGGCCGATCGAGGGGGACGCGCACGGAGATTGTGACCGCGCGACCCCCGCTCGGCAATCCCGCAGGCCCCGCGATCGGCCCGCGCGGCGGCGCGGCGGCGGAGCGGAGGCCGATCCGCTTGCGTCGTCCCGACCGGCGACGGAAAATGCCATCCGTCGGCCCGGTCACGCCTCCACACCTCCCTCGACCCCGGGACCCATGCCGTCGATCTCGCGCCGAGGATCGATCTCGCTCCCCTCGCTCTGCCTGGCGGCGGGGGCGGTCCTCCTGTCGTACCTGGCCCTGCCGATGTTGCGGAGGGAGGTCTACACGACGGCCGACCTCGTGGATTTCCACCTCCCCCTCCGCGCCTTCTACGCGCGGTGCCTGGCCGCCTGGGAGAGCCCGGCCTGGTGCCCCGGCCTGTTCTGCGGCTATTACGTCCATGGCGAGGGGCAGGCGGGCATGGCCCACCCGGTCCACTGGCTGCTCTACTCCTCGTTCCCCCTCGACGTCGCCCTCAACGCCGAGTGGCTCCTGAATTACCCGTTCGCGTTCGCCGGGATGGCGTGGTTCCTCCGTCGCCGGGGGCTCGACGCCAACGGCTCGGCCTTCGGCGGCCTCGCCTTCGCCTTCTGCGGGTTCAACGTCCTCCGATATCTCCACCTGAATTACCTGGAGCCGTTCGTCCATCTCCCCTGGCTGCTCGCCTCGGCCGACGTCCTGATCCGCTCGGGGCCGAGGCAGGCCCGTTGGGCGACCGGCGGGCTCGCCCTGCTCACGGCGTCGACTTTCCTGCTGGGCCAGCCTCAGATCGTCTATTTCGCCGGCCTGGCGGAGCTGGCCTATCTGGCCTGGCGGCTCGGCGCGGGGCCGAACCTGGCCCGCCGTCGCCTCCCGTTGTGGGCCTTGGCGAAGTGTCTGGGGGTGCTGATCGCCGGGGTGCAGCTCCTGCCGACGCTCGACGTGAAGGCCCGATCGGTCCGCGACGTCGGCTCCGAGGCGTTCTCGGAGTCTTTCTCGATCCACCCCGCCAACACCGCCCAGTTCGTCGCCCCGTACTTCTTCAAGTCACGATCCCTCGGCGACCGCGACGGGACCGGCCGGCGCTGGCACGGCGACGACGACAGCCTCCGCCAGGAATACGGCCTCTACAGCGGCTCGCTCCCCTGGGCCTTGCTGGCCTGGACGCTGGCGAGGGGGCGAGACCGGGCCGTCGGCCGGGGCCTGGTCGCCTGGGCGGTGGCTATCGGGGGGGTTGCGTTGCTCCTGGCGTTCGGGCGGTATACGCCGCTCTATCGGGTGTATCTGACGGTCGTCCCGCTGAGCGACCTGTTCCGCGGCCCGAGCCGGTTCGTGGGGATCGTCCACTTCGCGATGGCGGTCGTCTCCGCGGTCGGGTTCGCCGACCTCGCCTCGCGGCGGGAGCCCGTCCGATGGGCCAGGCTCTGGCCGATCGCGGTGCCGTGGCTCGTCTCGATGTCCGTCACGGCCGTCCTCTCTCTCGACACCCGGGGGCGGCCCGAGGCGCCGCTCTGGGTGTCGTCGGCGAAGGGCGTGCTCCTGGGTCCGCTGCTCGCGGGGGTCGCCGCCGTCGGGGTCGCCCTGGCGGCGCGTGGGGTCAAGCTCGCGCTCCCGGGGCTCGTCCTGTTCGCGGCGGCCGATCAGGCTATGTTCGCGCGCGACTACCTCGGGTTGAACCGGACGATGGGCGTCCCGGCGATCGTCGCGACGATGGCCCCGCATCCCCCCGGCGGCCCGACGGACGGCCGGATCGCGACCGGCGACCGTCCCGACCTCGCCCTGATGGTCGACCGCCGGGCCGTCGGCGGTTACGTGGCGCTCACCCCGCGTCGGAGCCTCAATTACGCCGGAACCCCCGGCCTCCGGATCAGCGGGGCGGCCTGGGTCCGGGACGAAGCCGGCCGATGGGCCCCGGTCGCGGGCCCGCTCCCGCGCGCCCGGCTCGTCACCGGGACGGTCGCGAGCGACGATCCGCGGGCCGAGGTCGGTCGGGTCGACCCGGCCGCCGTCGCGGTCGTCGCCGGGCCGATGGCGATCGACGGCGGCGAGCCGGGCGCGGCGTCGGTCGTCTCCGACCGCCCGGGTCGAATCCGGGTCGCGACCGTCTCCGGGACCCGCCAACTCCTCGTGCTCTCCGAGTCGTTCCACGACGGCTGGAGGCTCAAGATCGACGGCCGGGAGGCCCCGGTCGTCCGCGTCTACGGCGACTTCCTCGGCGTCGTCGTCGGGCCGGGCCGCCACGCGGTCGACTTCGAGTTCCGCCCGTCCAGCCTCCGCCTCGGGCTGGTGGCCTCCGCCACGGGGCTCGCCCTCCTGATCGTCCTGATGGTGGTGCCGCTCCCCTGGGCGAGCCGCGCGACCCCGGCCGACTTGCCGGGCCCGGCCGGAGGGGTAGGGCGACCACCATCAAACCGGAGGGGACGGCCTTCGTAGGCCGGCTCGGACGCCGAATTCCCTCCCGGGAGGCGAGCCGGACCAACGGGCAAGGCGATCGGCGAGACTCGGACGGCCCCCTCGATCGTCGCGAGGGGGCACGTCCGGCCCGATCCCACCGCGAGGGGGATCGGGTTGTTCACCACGGGGCTGACCTGCCCCCGAATTCTGGTCCAGGGGTTATGAGAGTGCGGGATCGGGGATCGGCACGGCGTCAGCCGGGGGGAGCGAAGCGACCCCCGGC
>JAABUX010010410.1_pt1 | contig 10385 bp, 7 predicted proteins | sample 5561851 | NCBI WGS metagenome assembly JAABUX01 (sample SAMN10711883, study PRJNA513361) | rock metagenome | isolation source: Antarctica rocks | place: Antarctica: Victoria Land, Richard Nunatak red sandstone | collected 2016-01-03 | reverse complement strand
CTCCCGAACTCCGGTACGTTGGCCGGGCCGTTGGCCGTCGTTTCGATGCGTAGTTCGTCCGAAACCGGCACTTCATCCAGGACGGCGGCGAAGAGTTGCGGCGCCGTATCGATCGACATGCCCATCGTGATGCCGCCCGCACTACCGCCACGCGCGCCGAGCTTCGCGGGCGACGTGTAGCCCTGCTTCTCGAGCCACGTCGCGCAATCGATGAAGTCGTAAAATGTCTTGACCTTGTTTTTGTCTTTCCCGGCGAGGTGCCACTCTTCTCCGTATTCGCCACCGCCACGCACGTGCGCGAACGCATAGATTCCGCCACGTTCGAGAAACGCGAGCCGACCTGCGTTGAAGCTCGGATCGGTCGAGATGCCGTACGAACCGTACGCGTAGAGCAACGTCGGGTTCGACCCATCGAGTTTGAGATCTTTACGATGCACGATCGAGAGCGGGACGAGCGTTCCGTCGCGCGCGGGCACCTTCACTTCGTCCGCAACGATCGATCCGAAGTCGACGCTCGAGCGCGCGTCGAGCTTCGTATCGGCGACCGTCGCGCTCGTGCCGTCGTACGCATACCATAGCGGCGACGTCGTCCACGATTCGAGGCGCACCACGAAGCCGGGGCGATCGTCCTCGGCACTGAAGCCGGAGATCGTTCCTTGGACGGGGAGCGCGATGTCCGTCGCTTTGCCGTCCGTATACGAGATGCGCGTGATGCGTCCCAAGCCGTCTTCGCGCGAGCGAACGTAGAGCGCGTCGCTCGCGGCCGCGATCGCGTCGATCACGCGCGTGCCCGCCGCAACGACGTCGGTCGCGCGCGCGATGTCCTCGCCGACCCGATTTGAGATGACCTTGAAACGCGGCGCATCTTTCGCGGTGAGGGCGTACAGCCGGTCGCCGTGGATCTGCACGTCGCTCACCTTGTCGTCGGGCCGAATCGTGAGCTTCCAGGGGATCGTCGCGGGATTTGCGATCGCTGCCTTGGGCGCGGTGTAGACCGTGACGAATCGTGCGACGCCGTTGATGAGCACGCCAGCGAGATACGGTGAGAGCGGCGATACGACGAACGCGGCAAACGACGTCGGTGGCACGTCGACGCGGGGATTCACGCCGGCACCGAACACGGCAACGTCGCTCGCCGCGGGCGAACCGACCGTATGCGCGTACGCCTTGACGTTGAAGTACTTCGCCGTCGGCGCTTCACCCGCGACGATCGCTTGTCTCTTGAGATAATAGAACGTGGCGTTGTCGTCGCTCCATGCCGTCACGCCGAAATCGGCGCGATCGACGCCCGTGTCCAGCGTCTTTCTCGAAGCGACGTCGACGACGGAGATCGTCGCGTTCTCCGAGCCGCCGGCGGCGAGACCGACCGCAACGCGCTTTCCGTCGTTGGAAGGGACGAAATACGAGATTGCTCGACGCGGCCCGCTCATGGTATCGGGATCGACGAGCGTGCGTTCCGTGCCCGTGGCGCCGTCGCGAACGAAGAGCTTCGGTGATTCGCACCAGCCGGCGTGCGTTCGTAGAAGTACGTCCCGTAATGGCGCACGACGCCGCTGGAACTGATGGCCGTATCGGCGAGCTCGCCGATGCGAGCGGCGAGCTTGGCTCGTCCGGGCAACGCATCGAGGGCGGCACGCGTCCGATCGTTGTTCGCTTTCATGAAGGCGAGAAAATCGGGTGATTGCGGCGTCGTTTCCATCCATCGGTACGGATCGACGATCGTCTTTCCGAAATACGTGTCCGTCACGGGAATGACTTTAGCGACCGGTGCCGGCGCGACCGCGGCGGAGACGGCGGTTGCGTTCGCGATCGCGGCAACCGCGGCGAGGCCGATGAGAAAACGCTTCATGCGCGTTCGTCCGCGACGTCCTCCTCCAATACCTTGCAACGTCGCACTAGAGGTTTGCGCCGCCGGAGACCTCGATGCGCTGCCCCGTGATCCAGCCGCCGTCGGCGAGCAGTGCTGCAACGGCGGAGCCCACGTCGTCGGGCAGCCCCGCACGCCCCTGCGCCGTCATCGAAGCGACCATCTTGTTGATGTCGGAGTCGTCGCGGACGCGACCGCCGCCGAAATCGGTTTCGATCGCGCCCGGTGCGATCGTGTTGACGGAGATGCGACGGTCTCCGAGTTCGCGCGCGAGATAACGCGTGAAGACCTCGACGCCGCCCTTCATCATCGCATACGCGGACGATCCCGGAAGCGAAAACCGCGCGAGCCCGGAGGAGATGTTGACGATTCGGCCGCCGTCGACGATCGTCGGCAGCAATTTCTGCGTCAGGAAGTACGGCGCTTTGAGGTGCACGGCGAAAATCGCATCGAAGTCGGCTTCGGTCGTCTGCGCGATCGGCGCGTACATGCCGTGCCCCGCGTTGTTGATGAGGTAGTCGAACGTCGGGCGGCCGAAGGTTGCCTGCAGCGTGCCGGGTAGCGCCGCTGCGAATGCGTCGATCTCCGCCATCGACGCGACGTCGAGGCGAACCATCGTCGCGCGTCCGCCGTGCGCCACGACATCGGCGGCGACAGCCTCCGCGTCCGCCGCAGCCTCGCGATACGTCCCGACGATGTCGATGCCGTGCGCGGCGAGATGCTGCGCCATGCTGCGGCCCAGACCGCGGCTGGCTCCGGTGATGACGGCGATCTTGCGTGGGGTGGATTCCATCGTTCGTTCTCCTTGCGTGCTCGAGCGCCGCGACCGCGGTCGTGCGAGGTCGCTGACACCTTAAGCAGAATGTAAGGTATCAGGTCGACCGAACGTTCGCAACGATCGACGGAGAGAAATGACATGCTGACAGAATCCGTCCGAGTGTCAGACGGCGAAACGCCCTACGCACGCAAGACGCGCGCGCGCATCCTCGCTGCTGCCGAGCGTCGCTTCAAGCACTACGGCTATGCGAAGACCTCGATGGTGGACATCGCGAGCGACTGCGCGATGTCGCACGCGAATCTCTATCGCTTCTTTCGCGGAAAGATCGATCTCGTCGACGCGATCGCGGCCTCGTGGCTCGCAAAGAGCGAACGCATCTGTCGCGAGGTCGCGCTCCGCCCGATCTCCGCACGCGAACGGCTCGTCGAGTTCGTCGCGACGTTGCACCGTTGGAAGTTGCGCGAGTACGTGAAAGATTCGCGCGCGCACGAGCTGCTTTCGCTTGCGTCGCTGGAACGGCGCCCGTTCATCGCGATCCACCTCGAGACACTCGCGGGCTTGCTCGTCGACATCATCGAGGACGGCAACGCGCGTGGCGAATTCGACGTGCGCGATCCCAGAGGGCTTGCGACGATCGTCCAACACGCAACCGTTCGCTTCACGGATCCGAGCCAAGTCGCGCGCTATTCCGGCGAACCGCTCGAGGCGCAGGCGCGCGATGTGATGATGTTGCTCGTCGCAGGCATTCCCACGCCGCGGCGACCAGGGGTCGCGGCGCCGTCAACCGGAAGATGACGGCGATGGCCACACCCGATCGGCGCGGGGCGCGAACGCAGAATGGGAGCGGCATTCCGCTCGAGCCCGCCTACGATGCGCGCGACGCGCGACGCGCCCACGACGTACTCGGGGACGCGGAATCGGGCGAGTTTCCGTTCTTGCGCGGCATTCGTGCCGACGGCTATCGTGGGCGGCTCTGGACGATGCGCCAGTACGCGGGCTTCGCGACGGCGGCCGAGTCAAACGCACGCTACCGCTACCTTCTCGCACGCGGCACGACCGGGCTTTCCGTCGCCTTCGATCTCCCGACGCAACTCGGCTACGATTCCGATGCGCCGATCGCGCGCGGCGAAGTGGGTAAGGTCGGCGTCGCGATCGATCACGTGCGCGACATCGAGACGCTCTTCGATGCGATCCCGCTCGACAGCGTCACCGTCTCGATGACGATCAACTCGCCCGCCTCCATCCTGCTCGCGATGGTCCTGGCCGTCGCGCGTCGCCGCGGTATTCCGTTTGCGAAACTCGGCGGCACGATTCAGAACGACGTGCTCAAAGAATACGTCGCGCGCGGCACCTATATCTTTCCGCCCGCGCCGTCGATGCGGCTCGTGACCGACGTGATGGCGTACTGTGCGACGGACGTCCCGAATTGGAACACGATCTCTATTTCCGGCTATCACATTCGCGAAGCGGGATCGACCGCGGTCGAAGAGATCGCGTTCACGCTCTCCAACGCCAAGGCATACCTGCGTGCCGCACGCGACGCGGGGCTCGCAATCGACACGATCGCGCCACGGATCTCGTTTTTCTGGAACGCGCACAACGACTTTTTCGAGGAGATCGCAAAATTTCGCGCCGCGCGCATGCTCTGGGCGAAGATCGTGCGCGACGAATTCGGCTCGACCGATCCACGCTCACAAATGCTGCGCTTTCACACGCAGACCGGCGGCTCGACGCTCACGGCGCAAGAGCCCGATAACAACGTCGTGCGCGTGACGCTGCAGGCGCTCGCCGCGGTCTTGGGCGGCACCCAATCGCTGCACACTAACGGCAAGGACGAAGCGCTCGCGCTGCCGACCGCCGAATCCGCCCGGTTGGCGCTGCGCACCCAGCAGATCATCGCGTACGAGAGCGGCGCGGCCGACGTGGTCGATCCGCTCGCGGGCTCCTACTATGTCGAGTCGCTTACCGCATCGCTCGCCCTGCGCGCCGCGGCGTTGATTGCCGAGGTCGACGAACAGGGCGGCAGCGTCGCCGCGATCGAGGCGGGTTGGATGCAGTCGCGCGTCGCCGAATCGTCGTACCGCGCGCAACAAGAGATCGAACGCGGCGATGCCATCGTGGTGGGCGTCAACGCGTTTGCAGAAACGTCCGACGGTCCACAGATGGACCTGCAAAAGATCGACGCGTCGATCGAGCGCGATCAAGTCGCGCGTCTGGCCGCGTACCGCGCCGAACGCGACGCGACGGCGGTTGAGACGCGGCTCGGGGCGGTGCGCGCGGCGGCCGAAGGTACGGCGAACCTCATGCCGCCGTTCCTCGAGGCCGTCGATGCGGGCGCCACCCTCGGCGAGATTTGCGACGTCCTGCGCGCCGTCTTCGGCCGTCACGTCGCCGAGGCGATCGCATGAACGGCTGGTCCATCGACCACGTCGCCATCGTGGTAGCCGACCTCGAAGCAACGCTGGCGCTCTACACGCAGACGATGGGGTTCGCGCAACTCTACCGCGAGATCGTCGCGGATCAGGGCATCGAGGCGGTCGGCATCGCCGCCGGCGACTCCGTAATCGAACTGTTGCGGCCGCTCGACGAATCGTCGCCGATCGCGCGCTTTCGCGGCGAGGCCGCGACCAAGATGCATCACATCGCGTACCAGGTGACCGATATCTTCGCCGAACTCGAGCGGTTGCGCGTCGCCGGCGTGCGACTCATCGACGAAACGCCGCGTGCGGGCGCCCACGGAAATACGATCGCCTTTCTTCACCCCAAGAGCACGGGCGGCGTCCTCACCGAACTCTGCCAGCCGCCGGCAACACGCCCACGCGCGTAGCGCCCGCGAAACTGGGAATAGTTCGTTCGTGAAGCAAGATGACGCCGACTCGGCCGAACGGACCGCCGGGTCCGGAGACGATCCTCGGCGCGAAGACATCGCGCTCCGGCGAGCGCTCCTCTACGGTCTCTTGCCGTTCTGGGTGCTGCCGGGATTGCTCGACTGGGCGCTGCATCGTCGCGCGAAAATCGAGCGCAACGCCGGGACGCACGAATCGCTCACGCACGTCCTGATGACGAATATCATCGGTGTCCCGATCACAGCCGCGCTGCTGTGCGACATCAACGCGCTCGTTCTCACGTTGATGATCGGCGGCGCATTCGCACACGAGGCCGTCGTCGTGTGGGATGTCGGCTATGCGAACGGGCGACGCGAGGTCTCACCGCTCGAGCAACACACGCATAGTTTCCTCGAAGTGCTCCCGTTCGCGGCGGCGACGCTCGCGATCTGTCTCAAACCCACGCAGTTCGCCGCGATCTTCGGCCGTGGCGACGAACCCGCGCGCTGGTCCTTCGCGCCGAAAGATCCGCCGCTCTCCACACGGTACGTCGTGACGATCCTCGGTTGCGTCGGCAGCCTCGTCGTGTTACCGTACGTCGAAGAATTCGTGCGCTGCTATCGCACCGATCGCACCCTCGCGCCGCATCCGCGGTCCACGCAGACGGGCGACGCGACCGCGGGCTAGGGCGTCGCGCCCGGTGCGGGCGTCGCGGGTGCGAGCCGCACGTCGATCTGCGCTTCGAAGGTGCGGTCCCACGGCAGCGTGATCGTGAGGCCCGCGTCGCGATACTGGGGATACACGTTTGCGAGCAATTGGAGCGCGTACGGCCATAATTCCGCACGATTGCGCGATGCGGCTTCCTTCGCGATCGTCGGCAGCAGCAGCGTCGTGTCGATGCCGCGCGCGCGCAGCGTCTCGTTGAGGATCGGACGCACGAACTGATGGAAGGCATAATCGTCGATGTAGCGATCGAGCATGAATTGCGCGTGCGCGCGCGCGTCGTAGCGGTGCGCACGGCGACCGGCCCCGACGGCGATCGCCTCCGGGAGCGCGGTACCGATCGTGTTCGCATCGGTGTTCCACGACGCGAACGCGTCGATCCGACCGGCGATATTGCGATCGATGAGGGCTTGCGTGAGCGCGCGTTGTTCGTCGCCGGGCAGTCCGCTCAGAAACGTGAGGTCGGCAACGGCGACGCTCGTTCCGCGCGCGACGTCGGCGGCGATGCGGTCTTCGAATGCGCGCTCGTCGGCGGGCGTCGTCTGCGCGACGCGCACGTACAGCGCGATATCGGCGCCGTGCGCGACGCGCGTCGCGCCGCACGCGCGCACGATTTGCGAGATCGTCGTCTCGATCGGCACGTATTCGAGCTGATCGTTCACCGCGCCGCCGTCGGGCCGCGAATAATCGAGCGAGACGGTGGGCGTCCAGCCGACGTCGCGCGCGAATGCACGCGCGAGCATCACCATACCAAGCTCGTCCGCGCCCGGTTCGATCGACGCGCGCTCGCCGAGTCCGAACGCTTGCGACGCCGCTTTGAGCGTCGCCACGTCTTTGAGGTGCAGCCCCGTCGGGCCGGCATCGTCTTGGCCGATCACGATGCGGTCGATCCCGCCCTCGGCCGTGAGTTGCAGCGCCCACGCGTCCACGTCGCGATTGCGCGTTCGTGTCGCGAGGTATGCATCGAGCGTCGCAGGACCGATTAGGCGACGCAACGCCGCGGCTTTGCGTTTCTGTTCGTCCGTCAGTGGCGGATCGGGGAGATTCGCGTAGGCTTGAATGTGATCGACCGTGTCGCCCGCGGCGTAGTACGACGTCGCGTCGCCCAGACGTGGAACGCCAGTCGGTGCGAGCCGCATGATCGTGCCGAAGAGGCCGACGTACGGGATCGCACGGGCGCTCTTGAGCTGAGCGAAATCGCGCAAGCGCACGTACGCCTCGCCCGCGCCGACGCCGGGAATGCGCGAGGCGACGAGGCCGCCGTAGGCGATCATGTCGCTCGAGGCGACGAGCGCGCGCACGCCCTGCGTCGCGTCGCCTTGCAGCCAGCGCGCGATCGCATCGGTGTCGCCGCGTTTGAGGTACGTGCCGATGCTCGCGTGCGGCGGCGTGACGATGCGCTGCCCCGCGATCGTCCCGAGCGCCACCGGCAATTGGTACGTGACCGGACGATCGTCGAGCGGCACGAATGCGATCGCCGCAGGCGTCTCCGTCGCCGCACGTGCCCGCACGTGCGGCCCGGCACTCGCGAGGCTCGCGCAGACGGCGAGCGTCGCCACCACGGTGCGCGTCGCGAGCGAGACCCGACTCAGGAGAATTCGACCAGCAGATCGCCCGCGGCGACGCGCGCGCCGACGGGAGCGAGCACCTTGTCGACGGTGCCGTCGCTTTGGGCATGGACGACCGTCTGCATCTTCATCGCCTCGATCGTGAGCAACGCATCGCCCTTGCGGATGTGTCGCCCCTCGACGGCGGCGACTTTGACGATCTGGCCCGGCATCGGCGCGCCGACGTGGTGCGGATTGCCGGCTTCGGCTTTGCGCGGCGGCGCCTTGATCCCGGTGAGCCGGCGATCGACGACGCTGACCGTGCGTGGCTGGCCGTTGAGTTCGAAGTAGACGGTCCGATTGCCGGTGTCGTCGGGTTCGCCGAGCGCGGCGTAGCGCACGAAGAGCGTTTTGCCGCGATCGATCTCGATCGCGATCTCTTGCCCCACTTGCATGCCGTAGAAGAACACCGGCGTCTCGAGATTATCGACGTTGCCGTACGTCGATTGGTGTTTCGCGAACTCGACATACACGGCGGGGTACATGAGATACGAAGCGAGGTCGCGATCGGTCATCTCGCGACCGACGAGGGCTTCCGCTTCCGCGCGCGCGCCCGCGAGATCGAGTGCGTCGAGCGCCGCACCGGGACGCTGCGTCAGCGGCGCGGCGCCTTTGAGGATCTTGGCTTGCAACGCCGGCGGAAAGCCGCCGGGCGGTTGGCCGAGATCGCCGTGAAAGAATTCGACGACGGACTGCGGGAAGGCGACGTCGACGTTCGGATCTTCGACCATCGCGCGCGTCAGCTCGCTCGAGACCATGAAGAGCGCCATGTCGCCGACGACCTTCGAACTGGGCGTGACCTTCACGATGTCGCCGAACATCGTGTTCACGTCCGCGTAGGTTTTCGTGATCGTCGGCCAACGATCGCCGATGCCCATCGCCGTCGCCTGCTCGCGGAGATTCGTGTATTGCCCGCCTGGCATCTCGTGTTCGTACACGTCGGACGAGCCCGCGCGCATCTCGCTTTCGAACGGGCGATAGAAGCGGCGCACCGCTTCCCAATACGTCGAAATTTCCTTGATGGCATCGGCACCCAGCTCGGTATCGCGCGGACCATTACGCAAGGCCGCGGCGATCGTGCCGAGATTCGGTTGCGAGGTCAGGCCGCTCATCGCATCGATCGCACCGTCGACCGCGTCGACGCCGGCTTCGACCGCGGCGAGCACGCTCGCGCCGCTATTGCCGCTCGTATCGTGCGTGTGAAAATGGATCGGCAACGAGATCTCTTCGCGCAGCGCTCGTACGAGCACGCGCGCGGCCTGGGGCTTCAAGAGCCCGGCCATATCTTTGATGCCGAGCACGTGCGCGCCGGTCTTTTCGATCGCTTTGGCGAGCTCGACGTAGTATTTCAAGTCGTACTTCGGCCGCGCGGGGTCGAGGATGTCTCCCGTGTAGCACATCGCGACTTCGCACAGCTTGCCGCTCGCGAGCACCGCATCGATCGAGACGCGCATGTTCTCCACCCAATTGAGCGAGTCGAAAATGCGGAAGAGGTCGATGCCGGCTTCGGCGGCCTGTTCGATATAGTAGCGCACGACGTTGTCGGGGTAGCTCGTGTATCCCACGGCGTTCGCGCCGCGCACGAGCATCTGCAAGAGAATGCTCGGCACTTCGCGGCGGATCGCGCGCAAGCGCCACCACGGGTCTTCTTTGAGGAAGCGCATCGCGACGTCGAACGTCGCTCCGCCCCAGCACTCGAGAGAGAAGAGATTGGGCAAGAGCTGCGCGTACGTCGGTGCGATGCGAACGATGTCGCGCGTCCGCATACGTGTCGCGAGCAGCGACTGATGCGCGTCGCGCATCGTCGTGTCGGTGACGAGCGTGCGCGTCTGCTCGCGCATCCATCGTGCGAAGCCCTCGGGTCCGAGTTCCGCGAGCAGATCGCGCGTGCCGGGCGCGAGCGGCGCATCCCAGCGAGGCGGCACCGGCGGCTCCGTACGTGCCTCGGCCGCGACGCGACCCTTCACCTCCGGATTGCCGTTGACGACCGTCTCCGCGATGAACGCGAGGAGGCGAGACGCGCGATCGCGATAGCGCCGCATGTCGATGAGACCGACGTTTTCGTCGAGAAAGCGCGTCGTGATCGAACCGTCGATGTACTCGGGATGTTCGAGCAACGCATCGAGGAACGGCACGTTCGTCGTCACGCCGCGAATCCGAAACTCGCGCAGTGCGCGCAGCATGCGCAGACGCGTCTCGGCGAACTCCGGCGCCCACACCGTGACTTTTTCGAGCAGCGAATCGTAGAACGGCGTGACGGTCGCGCCCGCATACGCGGTGCCGCCGTCGAGACGCACGCCGAAACCCGTCGCCGGGCGGTACGCGACGATCTGACCGTAGGTCGGTGCGAAATTCGCCTGCGCGTCTTCGGTCGTTATCCGGCACTGCATCGCGTAGCCGCGCACCGCAATTCCGTCTTGCGCCGGCACGCCGCTCTCGGGCGTGCCGATCGCCGCGCCTTCGGCGATCCGAATCTGCGCTTTGACAAGATCGATGCCCGTCACCATCTCGGTGACCGTATGCTCGACTTGGATACGCGGATTGACCTCGATGAAGTAAAACTCGCCCGCATCGAGGTCGACCAG
>JAABUX010010409.1_pt1 | contig 10385 bp, 11 predicted proteins | sample 5561851 | NCBI WGS metagenome assembly JAABUX01 (sample SAMN10711883, study PRJNA513361) | rock metagenome | isolation source: Antarctica rocks | place: Antarctica: Victoria Land, Richard Nunatak red sandstone | collected 2016-01-03 | reverse complement strand
CTTGCTGCGGTCGTAGCGGGCGCGGTTCTCAGTGGTCCACATGGCAAGGCCCCAGGCATGTCAGATCGAAACCGATCAAACCACAACCCGACACAAAGGCTCAAGATGTTCTCGGATGGACACTAAGCGATTGAAAGCGCGCCGGCCATGCTGAAGGCGATCCGCTGGACAGCATCGGCGCTGATCCTGGCCCTGGCGCTCGCGTGGGGCGTCGCCTGGGTGGGCGATTTTCGCCCGGCGGCGTCCATCGGCGGCCCGTTCACGCTGACCGACACGGCCGGCAAGCGGGTCACCGACGCCGATTTTCGCGGCAAGTGGATGATCGTCTATTTTGGCTACGCCTACTGCCCCGACATCTGCCCGACGCAGCTCCAGACGATCGCCGCGGCGCTCGACTTGCTCGGACCCCGGGCGGCCGATGTGACGCCGGTCTTCATCACCATCGACCCGGCCCGCGATACGCCGGCGGCGCTCGGCCAGTATGTGAAGCTGTTCGATGACCGCATCGTGGGTCTGACGGGATCGGCCGACGAGATCGCCGCCGTTGCCCACGCATACCGCGTGTACTACGCGCGGGTTGATGGAACAAAAGGCACTTCCTATGTCATGGATCATTCGTCTTTAGTTTATTTGATGGCGCCTGATGGTCGTTTCCGGGCGATGCTGCCACAAAATGACGATCCGAATACAATGGCAGGCGAACTCCGAACGGAGATGATGAAAAATGGCTGAGTTAAATGCGAATCGCCCGGTGGCGCTGTGTCCGTAACTGACGAGGAGTTTCAGCGCGAGGCGCCGAGCAATGCCCCACGGCACACGCGTCGGCTGTCCGATAAAATTCTCGTCGCGTTTCACCATGCCTGCGATGTGTCGGATTTTGAAGTGGCGGAAGACCTGCTCCGCATCCTCGAGCGCATGCTGACCCGGCGGCCGCTCCCGGATGGCACCAATCGACATCGCAACATGGACAGCCTCGTCGCGGCGCATGAGCGGCTATGGCAATTGCGTCACCCCGAAGAGGTCGGCTGATCGAACGTCCAGGCCGCCCCGTCGCGCAGGATCGACTCGGTCGCATCGGTAAAGGCGCCGGACGCCTGATGCAGCACGAGCCCTGCCATCATCCGGTCAGGGCCTCGGCTTCCACGCACGCCGTGAACCAGCACGATCTTCGCCGCCCGCCCCTGCTTCGGCCACAGCGGCGCCACGGTGCGACCCCCGCAGCCGCAGGACGCGAAGGCCGCGAGAGCCTGCCCGATGCTGGCGGCGGGCAGGATCATGGTCAGGGTGCCGCCGGGTCGCAGGGCGGAGGCCAACGCCAAGGCCCAGGCCGCAACCAGGCCCGGGCGGCCGCGCTTGGCGTCGTCCCGCATCGCGTTCGGGGATGCCGTCGCGTCGTCCGGAAACCAGGGTGGGTTCGCGATCGCGTGGTCGTAGCGGGACGCGGCCGCCGGGTTGGCCATCACGTCGCCCGTCTCGATTCCGATCGGCGCGCCGTTCTCCGCCACGTTGGCGCGGGCGAGGCTGGACAGCCCGGCGTCCCGCTCGATCCCCGTGCAGTCCAGACCGCCGATTCGCGCGGTCAGGCACAGCAGGGCCGCACCCGCGCCGGTGCCGGCTTCCAGCACGCGCTGTCCCGGCCGGGCCTTGACGCTGGCCGCCAGCAGCACCGGCTCGATCCCGTTGCGGAAACCCGTCGCCGGCTGGGCATAGCGCACCCGGCCGCCCAGCAGAGTGCCCGCGGTCAGCTCCAAATGGGCTCCCCCGCCTCCCGCAGCACGCGCAAGGCAGCATCCGCGTCCTCGGCGGCGACCACCAACCGTCGCGGGATTGCGCCGATGCTGCCCTCCATCGCCGCGACGTGGGCGTCCAGCAGGACGGGGGCCAGGCCGGCGTCGGTCAGCAGCGCGGTCAGGAAACTCAGGCGAACCAAGTCGTTCGACACGGCGACTACATGCATGGGCGTCACTTGCTCGCTTCACTCTGGTGGGCCGCGTCGGCTTGACCGTTTTTCGACGCCGCCGATATGGTGAACTATCCATTAACCGGATCAAGCGGGAGTTTTGATTGGGCGCCTTAGCCAGCCTGCCCATCGCCGGTCGTGCGGTCACCGGTGCGGCGCACGAGCCCGGTCGCCGCACCGGCGAGGATGCGCTCGTCACCCTCGTCGGTCTGGTCGCGGACGATCTTGCCGCCTGCAACACGGCCATCGTCGCCCGGATGGACAGCCCGGTCGCGCTGATCCCGCAATTGGCCGCGCACATCGTCGCGGCCGGAGGCAAGCGGCTGCGGCCACTGCTCACCCTCGTGTCGGCCCGCATGTGCGGCTATGTCGGCAGCCGCCATATCAAACTCGCCGCCTGCGTCGAGTTCATCCATACCGCAACCCTGCTGCACGATGATGTCGTGGACGAAAGCGTGCTGCGCCGGGGCCTTGCCAGCGCCAACGCGATCTTCGGCAACAAGGCGTCGGTGCTGGTCGGTGATTTCCTGTTCGCCCGGGCGTTCCAATTGATGGTGGAGGATGGCTCGCTCGAGGTGCTGGCGATCCTGTCCAAGGCTGCGGCCACGATCGCCGAGGGCGAGGTGCTGCAGCTGGTGACCCAGAACGACCTATCGACGTCCGAGGACCAGTACCTCGATGTCGTCCGCGGCAAGACGGCCGCCCTGTTCGCCGCCGCGTGCGAGGTCGGCGCCGTGGTGGCCGATCGCCCTGCGGCCGAGTGCCGCGCGCTGTTCGAGTACGGCATGAACCTTGGTGTGGCCTTCCAGCTCGTCGACGACGCGCTCGACTACGCGGCCGACGAAGCCAAGCTCGGTAAGACGGTCGGCGACGATTTCCGCGAGGGCAAGCTGACCTTGCCGGTCATCGTGGCCTTCCGGGACGGGGACGCCGAGACGCGGGCATTCTGGGCGCGCACGATCGAGGAGCAGGTGCAGCGCGAGCCGGACCTCGACCACGCGCTGGCGCTGATGGAGGGTTGCGGCGCGATCAAGGCGACCCTTGGCCGCGCCACACGCTTCGCCCAGCTCGCCAAGCAATCGCTGCTCGTATTCCCCGACTCGGCGTACCGGCGCAGCCTCGCCGCCGTCGCCGACTACACCGTCAGCCGGGCCAGCTAAGCCACCGCCAGGCTTTCGCGCCGGACCTGAACCGTCAGCTCGTCCAGCGCGCGCGCCATCCGGTCGAGCATCTCGTCGACTTCCGACTCCGTCATGATCAGCGGCGGGCTGAACGCCACCGTGTCGGAGGGCAGGCCGCGGCTGATGATGCCGTGCGCCTCGCCGAGCTTCACCAGGCGGGCGGCCATCTTCTGTGCTGGCTCGAAGTTGCGCCTTGCGTCGCGGTCGGCCACCAGCTCGAATGCGCCGATCATGCCGATGCCGCGGACCTCGCCCACCAGCTCATGCCCCTCGAACCGGCGTCGCAGCTCGGCCTGCATGTGGGCGCCGACCATGCGGACCTGCGCCACGATGTCAATTTCGTCGTAGATCTTCAGCGCCTCGATCGCGACCGCGGCCGGCACCGGGTGGCCGGAATAGGTGTAGCCGTGCCCGAACGTGCCGATCTTGTGGCTCTCGGACGCGACCGCCTGGAACACACGCTCGTTCACCATGGTGGCGCTGATCGGCAGGTAGCTGGCCGACAGCGCCTTGGCGCAGGTGATCATGTCGGGTTCCATGTCGAAGGTCTGCGTGCCCCAGTAATTGCCGGTGCGTCCGAACCCGCAGATCACCTCGTCGGCCACCAGCAGCACGTCGTATTTGCGCAGCACCGCCTGGATTTTCGGGAAATACCCCGCCGGCGGCAGGATCACGCCCCCGGCGCCCATCACCGGCTCGGCGAACATCACCGCGACCGTGTCGGGGTCCTCGGCCAGGATCAGCCGCTCCAGCTCGTCCGCGCAGCGGGTGGCAAACGCGTCCTCGGTCTCGCCGGGCAGGGCGCCGTGGTAGAAATGCGGCGTCATGGTGTGGACGAAGCCGGGCAGCGGCAGGTCGAAGCTGCGGTGGTTGTTCGGCAACCCGGTCAGCGACGCTGCGGCGAGGGTAATGCCGTGGTAGCCCTTGATGCGCCCGATCACCTTCTTTTTGCGCGGGCGGTCGAGCGCGTTGTTGAAGTACCAGGCCATCTTGATCGCGGTGTCGTTCGCCTCGCTGCCCGAGTTGGCGAAGATAACCTTGCTCATCGGCACCGGCGCCCGGGCGATCAGCATCTCCGACAGGTCGATCAGCGGCGTGTGCGACTTTGCGGTGAACGAGTGGTAGAATGGCAGCGTCCGCATCTGGTCGTAGGCCGCCTTCGCCAGCCGCTCGTTGTCGAAGCCGAGCGAGGCGCACCACAGCCCGGCGACGCTCTCGATGTACTCCTTGCCCGATTCGTCCCACACCCGCACGCCCTGGCCGCGGCTGATGATGAGCGGCCCGGTTTCCTGGTGCGTGACGGAGTCGGTGTAGGGGTGTAGCACGTGGGCGATGTCACGGGCGGCGGCGGAATTCGGGCGGACGAACATGGGAGCCTCCTGATGGCAGGAGCGTCATCCTAGGCGCACCGGACGCGTTCGGGGAACCCTCACGTAACCGGACCGTTGCGATAAGAGCATAAATCCATCATACCGGGAGGCCCCTGGCGCGACTGCCGAAGGTAAGTGTACGGTTGAGGCTCTGCCAAAGGCATGATGCCTTCGGAAACCCAAACAGAGCCGGGTTTGGGGCTTCAGGCCCCAACGGGTCCAGGGCAGGGTCCTGGCCGTCCGGTCTTGTTTCTCTCAGTCGGCGGCGCGCCGGGCCTCCGCCTCCTCGGCGCTGCCGATCCCGCCATGCGCGGCAGACCACGCGACCGGGTTCTCCAGGAAGCGCCGCACCTCGGCCATGGCCGGTTCCGTGAAATAGGGGCGGTCGCGGCAGGCATCCAGGACGTCCCACCAGGTACAAAGGTGGTGCAGCGAGATGCCCATCTGCGCCAGCGTCTCCTGGCTGCCGGGGAACACGCCGTAGTAGAACACGACGAAGGCGTGATCGACGATGGCGCCGGCGTCGCGAAGGGCCTGGGTGAACTGGATCTTCGACCGGCCGTCGGTCGTCAGGTCCTCTACCAGCAGCGTGCGCTTTCCCTCCGGAACGTCGCCTTCGATCAACGAATTGCGTCCGAACCCCTTCGGCTTCTTGCGCACATAGGCCATGGGGGCCAGCATACGATCTGCCATCCAGGCTGCGAACGGGATGCCGGCGGTCTCGCCGCCAGCGACCGCTTCGATGCTTTCGTAGCCGACGTGGCGCCCTATCTTCTCGACGCCGAGTTCGCATATTTTAGAGCGAGCGCGAGGAAAGTAGATGATACGCCGGCAATCGATGTAGACGGGCGATTTCCAGCCCGACGTGAACGTGTAGGGCTCCTCAGGACGAAAGTTGACGGCTTTGATCTCCAACAAGATACGCGCCGTCGTCAGGGCCGCATCCCTATCCCAATCAGTCTGGTGCTGCTTGGTCATCCCTGGCGCTCCTGTGGGCTGCCGGGGTGGTAACGCGCGCGCCGGGCGGCGTCCATGCTGACCACCACCGACGACATTGCTCCCGTCTGGGTGCTGGACGACGCGCGGGCGGGCACGTCGGCACAGGCGATCGGCATCGCCGAACGGCTGGGAGTGCCGCATCTGCGCGTCCCGCTCACCTGGAATTGGCGAGCGCACCTCGCCGCCCTGCCCACACGCGGATCGCTGCGTGGCCTGAGCGGGGCGCCGGGCTGGCCGTTCACCGCCCCCCGCGGCCCGGCGATGACGCTGTCGGCTGGCAGCCGGTCGGAGGCGGTGGCCCTATGGATGCGCGCGCGGTTCGGCGCCCGGATCGTGCACTGCATGATGCCGCGATTCGGTCGTGCCGGACAGTTCGACATGCTGGTGGTACCGGACCACGAGCGGCCGCCGCATCGTCCCAACGTGCTGCCGGTGCTGGGCACGCCGCATCGCCTGTCGCCGTTGGTGCTGTCGCAGGCCCGCGTGGCCTGGGCCGGGCGCCTGGCCCACCTGCCGCGACCGCTGGTCACGCTGCTGGTCGGCGGCGGCGTGGGCGAGAGTGAAATGCGTCCGGCCTTTGCCCACAGCCTCGGCCTGCACGCCTCCCAACTGGCGCAATCGGCGGGCGGCGCCGTGCTCGCCACGACCAGCCGCCGCACCGGGTCGGAGGCGACGGACGCTCTCGCGGCCGGCTTGGCCTCGTCCATGCACCTTCTGTACCGATGGGGGGAGCCGGACGAGAACCCGTACGAGGGCTTCATCGGGCTCGCCGACGCCATCATCGTGACTGGGGATTCCCTGTCCATGATCAGCGAGGCGTGCGGGGCGGAGGCGCCGGTGTTCATCGCCGGGTCGGACCCGCGGCGGCGGCTGCGGGCGCTGCATGCCAGCCTGTATGCCGCCAAGCAGGCGCGTCCGCTCGGCGACACGCTGGCGTCGTGGACGCGCACGCCGCTCGACGAGGCGGGCCGGGTCGCCACGGAAATCCGCGCGCGCATGGCGCTGGGGCCGCAGGCGGTGGATTGACCACGGGCTGGGACCGGCGGCAGGCTTCGCCGATGGAACGCAGCTACAAAATCGCCGTCATCCCGGGCGACGGGATCGGCCAGGAAACCGTGCCGGAGGCCCTGCGCGTGCTCGACGCCGCCGCCGCGCGCTTCGGCTTCATCCTTCGCCCGACCCACTACGACTGGTCCTGCGAGACCTACGCCCGCACCGGCGCCATGATGCCGGGCGACGGCCTGGCGCAACTCGCCGAAAGCGACAGCATCCTGCTCGGCGCCGTCGGCTGGCCCGGCGTGCCCGACCACGTCTCCCTGTGGGGCCTGCTGATCCCGATCCGCCGCGGCTTCGACCAGTATGCCAGCGTGCGCCCCTGCCGCCTCATGCCCGGCGCGCGCACCCCGCTCGCGGGCCGCACGCCCGCTGACATCGACTTCATCGTCGTGCGCGAGAACACCGAGGGCGAGTATTCCGCGGTGGGCGGCCGCGTGTTCGAGGGCACCGAGCACGAGTTCGTCACCCAGCAATCCGTGTTCAGCCGCCGCGGCGTGGACCGCATCCTGCGCTACGCCTTCGAGCTGGCCATGACCCGGCCGCGCCGCCTGGTGACCTCGGCGACCAAGTCGAACGGCATCACCATCACGATGCCCTACTGGGACGAGCGGTTCGCGGCGATGGCGGCGAACTACCCGGACGTCACGACCAACCAGTTCCACATCGACATCCTGTGCGCGCAGTTCGTCCAGCACCCGGACTGGTTCGACGTGGTGGTCGGCTCCAACCTGTTCGGCGACATTCTGTCCGACCTCGGCCCGGCGGTCGCCGGCTCGATCGGCATCGCGCCGTCGGCCAACATCAACCCGGAGCGGCTGTTCCCCTCCATGTTCGAGCCGGTACACGGCTCGGCCCCCGACATCGCCGGCCAGGGCATCTGCAATCCGATCGGCCAGATCTGGTCCGCCGCGATGATGCTGGACCATCTCGGCGAGCAATCGGCGGCGGACGCGATCGTCGCGGCGGTCGAGACGCTGCTGCGCGACGGCGGGCCACGCACGCGGGACATGGGCGGCCAGGCTGGCACCCAGGAGGCCGGATGCGCGCTGGCGGAGATCGTTCGCGCCGGCTGACGGCTTTCTCAATCGGCGACCCTTGCATTCTCAGGCGATTACCCGCAGGCATGACCGCGTAACGGCTTGGTTCCATGCGGGACAGCCGACGTAGGGGAGATTGCGTTGACCTGGAACCAAATGTACGACCCGGTTGGGTCCGTGCTGCTCTCGGCGCTGATCGCCGCCCTCCCCGTCGCGACCATGCTGATCGCGCTCGCCTTCCTGAAGGTGCCGGCCCATTTCGCGGCGATCGCTGCGCTGACTGTTGCGGTATTGGCCGCCGTGTTCGCCTTTGGGATGCCCGGCGGACTCGCGATCCGCGCGGCCGGGCTCGGCATCGCCTCGGGGCTGTTCCCGATCGGCTGGATCGTGCTGAACATCATCTTCCTGTATCGATTGACCGTCAAAAACGGCTCGTTCGCGGTGCTGCAGGGCGCGATTTCGGGCGTGACCCCGGATCGCCGGCTGCAGTTGCTGCTGATCGCGTTCGCGTTCGGCGCGTTCTTCGAGGGCGCGGCCGGGTTCGGCACGCCGGTCGCGGTCACCGGCGCGATCCTGATCGGGCTGGGCTTCTCGCCGCTCGCCGCCTCGGGTTTGTCGCTGATTGCCAACACCGCCCCGGTGGCGTTCGGCGCGTTGGCCTCCCCGGTGATCGCGCTGGCCTCCGTCACCGGGCTGGATTTGAACACGCTGTCCGCGATGATCGGCCGGCAATTGCCGTTCTTCAGCTTCATCGTGCCGTTCTGGGTGGTGTGGGCCTTCGCCGGGTTCCGCGGCCTGGCGGGCGTATGGCCGGCGGCGGCGGTCACCGGGCTCAGCTTCGCGATCAGCCAGTTCGCGGTCAGCAACTACATCGGCCCCATGCTGGTCGACGTGATTTCGGCGCTGGTGTGCATGGCCTGCCTGGTAGGCTTCCTGCGCGTCTGGCAGCCGCGGGAGGTCTGGGCCAGCCCGGCGCTGCGCTCGCACGACGACAGCGCCGCCACCATGCCGCCGCCTGCCCCCATGGTCCGCAGCCATGACCGCGCGGCCTTGATCGGCGCCTGGCTGCCCTGGGTGATCCTGACGGTGTTCGTGTTCGCCTGGGGCCTGCCCGCGGTCCGCACCGTGCTGAACGGCATCTACACGCACAGCTTCCCGATCGACGGCCTGCATAACGCCGTCGTCAAGGTGCCGCCCGTGGTGGCCGCGCCGACCAAGGAGCCTGCGGTCTGGCTGTTCAACATCATGTCGATGACGGGCACCGGCATCCTGTTCGCCGCGATCGTGTCCGGGCTGCTGATGCGGTTCTCGCCGGGCGCGCTGATCGCGGAATACGGCCGGACCATTTGGACGGTGCGGCTGAGCCTGGTCACCATCGCCGCCATGCTCGGCTTGGGAACGCTCACGCGCTACGCCGGGCTGGACGCGACGATGGGCCTCGCCTTCGCCTCGACCGGCGTACTGTATCCGCTGTTCGGCACCATGCTGGGCTGGCTGGGCGTGGCGCTTACCGGGTCGGACACGGCGAGCAACGTGCTGTTCGGTGGCCTGCAGAAGATCACCGCCCAGCAGCTCGGCCTATCCCCGGTGCTGATGGCGGCGGCGAACTCCTCCGGCGGCGTCATGGGCAAGATGATCGACGCGCAGTCGATCGTGGTGGCGTCCACGGCGACCAACTGGTTCGGGCATGAGGGCACCATCCTGCGCTTCGTGTTCTGGCACTCGGTCACCCTGGCGTTGCTGGTCGGCGGCTTGGTGATGCTGCAAGCCTACGTGGCGCCGTTCAGCTCGATGGTGCTGCCGTAATGCAGGGCGCCGCGACCGCGCTTCCGGTCGACTTGGCCGGATTGCGGGTCGCGATCACGGCGGCGGCCGGCGGCATCGGCCGGGTGATGGCGGACAGCTTCGCTGCATCAGGCGCGGTTGTGTTCGTGTCCGACATCGACGACGCGGCCCTCGCGGCCTGCCCGCATCCGAATCTGCGGGCGGATGCCGGGAATGCGGCCGAGCTGGAGGCATTCATGGACGCGGCCCTGGCGCATCTGGGCGGCCTGGACGTGCTGGTGAACAACGCCGGCATCGCCGGGCCGACCGCGCCGGTGGAGGACGTCGACCCCGCCGCCTTGGACGCCACCTTGCAGGTGTGCCTGGCGAGCCAGTTCCACTGCGCCCGGCGGGCCGTGCCGGCGCTGCGGGCGGCAGGGGGTGGCTCGATCATCAATCTCAGTTCGGCCGCGGGGAAGTTCGGTTTCGCCCTGCGCAGCCCCTACGCCGCGGCGAAATGGGGCGTGATCGGCTTCACCCGCACGCTCGCCATCGAGCTCGGTCCCGACCGCATTCGCGTCAACGCGTTGCTGCCGGGCCTGGTGGAGGGCCCGCGCATCCGCAGCGTCATCCGCAACAAGGCCGCCGCGGCCGGGATCGGCGACAACGAGCAGACCGAGCGTGCGCTGTCGACCGTCAGCCTGCGCTGCTTCGTGACCCAGCAGGACATCGCGAACATGGCGCTGTATCTCGCCAGCCCGTTCGGCGCGACGATCAGCGGCCAGGCGTTGAGCGTGGATGGCGGGATGGAAGTGCTGGTCTGACGATCGCGACACTCTTGGACAAACCCGGCAGCGGCCCCTAAATCTCAGTGGCTGCGGTCGTCTGGCGAGTAACCGGGGCAGATTCCCGGGCAATCAGGCCGCGGTTGTGGCCTGACGAATGAGATCGGGAAGCGGCAGAATAGTGATGGCACCTGGGACGTGCAGGCGGTCGCCGAGGTAGCGGAAGAACGAGA
>JAABUX010010404.1_pt1 | contig 10387 bp, 15 predicted proteins | sample 5561851 | NCBI WGS metagenome assembly JAABUX01 (sample SAMN10711883, study PRJNA513361) | rock metagenome | isolation source: Antarctica rocks | place: Antarctica: Victoria Land, Richard Nunatak red sandstone | collected 2016-01-03 | reverse complement strand
ACTGGGTGGCCAAACATGGCGCGCCGATGTTGCTTCAAGCGTTCGTCGACGTGGTGAAGTATATCGCACTCGGTGTGCGCGATACGATTGTCGGCATCTTCAACGGCGGCCACGGCGGATTCTGGGATTGGATGCGGACGGTTATCCAAAGCACCGCATCATCGTACGCGGCCGCGGATAAACGCGAGCATGCTCCGGGAGGGCATCACGGCGCCGCGCATCACATCGGCGGCCACGGGATGCACACGCACGCCGTTCCGCTGTCGGCCGGGCATGACGGCGGTACGCATCTGCACGGCGATTTCCATGCGCACGTTAAGCAGGTGTCAGACCTCACGCCCGACGCGATTGCCGCCCTCTTGCGTAACGCGCACCGAAAAGTCGACCGCGGCAGCATCCCGAAGAGTACGCCGGGCTCACCGTCGCTGCGAAACGGAACGCTCGCCGGCATTCTGACCTGAAGGGAAGGCCGGCGCGCAGTTCATTCTCCATCGGGATTGCGACCGAAAAAGCGTTTCTTCTCTTCAGCCTTTGTCCTCATCGTGCTGACGAAAACCGACACGTCGTTTGCGACGTGCCGAAACATCATCGCCATCCTCTGGGGACAACTCGATGAGTTCGTTCTTACTCCCCACTCGGTACCGCACGGTTGCTACATCATCAGCGTTTGGCCCAACACGCCAAGTCACGGCGTAATCGCGACCACCCTCGGCATCTAGCGGCGTTATCCGCAGTTGCCCTGGCGATCGAGCCGGACTGAGAACTCCGAAGCCCGACGGTTCCGCATAGGTCCGATAATGAAACTCGAGATGAAGCGTACCATCCGCCGATCGGCCCAGGTAATTCGCCCAAGTCTCGACGGTTTTTCCTTCGCGATACCATTCGACCTCAAAGACGGTGTCCCACAATGCGAAGACTTGAGGGCTTGCGCCGCCATGCTGGTTACTCACGGTCCACCGGGTCGCGCTGGTCGTCGCTGCTGATAATGCGTTGTTATCGGCATCTTAGGCGAGCGCCGTCTTTCGCGGCCGGCCACCCTTTGCGCCGTTTGCGCGTACCGCGGCAATCTTTGCCGGCGTGCGAGCGCGGCCGCCCGTGCGTTGCCCGGCGTTGAGGCCAAAGACATCGCGCAAGAGACCGGCGATCGAGATATGGACATCGAGCGCGTCGACTGCGATCGCATCGCCTCCCGGCATCAGCGCGACGTCGGCAAGCTTCACCTTCGACGCGTCACGTAGCTCGTCGATAAACGCGCGTGGAACAACGACCTCGGCACCCGATCGCATCGTAAGAGCGAATGCGTCCGCCTTAGTCAGGTAACGGACAGATCTCGCATTTGCGACTCTCGCGCGCTCGTCCGCAGCGCGTTGACGCGCTCGAGCAATCGACTCGCTTGGTTCGAGAACCTTGACCTTCCGCGCTTCAGTGCTCATGGTATTTCCTCCACATGGTCCAACAGGGATCGAAGTGTTCGGCCACGATTTCGACGGCACGCTTACGCTCAGGAGCCTTCGGGCTCGCACCATCGTACGAATCGTACTCGACGCTATCAGCGTGCAGCAGCACGCGGATCGTGCTCGCGTTCTTCGCGACGTGAACATGCGCGGGCGGATGCTCGTCTCGGGTGTACACCATGACGCGGTACCCCTCGACGTCTACCACCTGCGGCATGGTCGCCATTATACCAAAGAAGTTAGGTTACCACAAGGAGGCCGCCAAACGCAGACGGGGCAGGGGGCGCGCGATAGACTCCGCGCTTGGCGAGCTGCGTAACGGTCGGCGGCTCTTTGGCTTCGACCGCCGCTTCGAACTCATGCGTCGGCACATTCGCTACGCGCAACGCCGTCACGCGTTGATCGCGCGACAATCCCGCGTCTTTCGCGGCGGACTCGCGTGTCAACTTAGTGGGTGCGCCCCTACTAGGTTGTAGGTCGGTCCGCGCTCCTTTCGCTGGCTCGATCGCCGCAAGTAATTCGCCGCAACGCCGAATCGCACGGGCCTGAATCCGATCGCACAGCTCGAAGGTCGGCTTCGACGGAGCCACGATGTCACCGTTTCGGTCGCTCCCTCGTCTTGAGCACTATGTCCGCGACCGCGCCGGCGTGGAATGTCACTTCGAATGAGCCATGCTTGACGGAGGCCGCAAGCGCGTCGAGGATACGCGCCAGCGCCACGCGGTAGCTCGCCGGAAGGTGCTCCCTGCCGACGCCCTCAACGAGATCGCTGATCGCGGCAACTACAGCGTCGCTCTTGCCTGAATCGTCCTCGGCCATAGGCTACACAGCGTTCGCTTGCGACAACGCCACCACCGCCGCCGAAGCGCGCGCGAGCGATGCGGGCGACGCGCATCGAACGGCCCGCATCCCGAGCCACGCGCGGAGTAAGAGCGCGAGCCTCATAATGCTGCGATCGCTTCCAGGCGCCGCCGCTCTTTCTCGTCGTTCTGTGCGTCCCGTCTCACCGTGTCGGCGTCGAGCTTGACCTCTTCCGCGAAGCGATTGAACGCTTCACGCAGCGCCTTGCTGGGATCGCCTATCGGGTCCGCGATAACCGCGAGAGCGACGTCGATGCCGCAGAGCAGCGCATCATGAAGCACAAACTGCGGCCACACCACATCGACGTTCGAGGGAGTCGCTGCGCCGATTGCCGCGCGACTGATTTGCATGTCCGGATCGCACGCCCCATCGTTGAATGGATCCAGTCTTAGTCTGTCAACGTACATGCCGGCGATCGCGATGATGGCTTCGCGATCAAGACGGCGACCTGTCGTCGCATCGACGGGCGTCATTTCGACTCCTCGCAAACCGGCTTGTCGGCAGGGCTAAGGTATCCCAAGCAGCTTTGCAGCGCCGCCTGAAGTTCGGACTCCCCGCGCATGAAATCGCGCGAGAGCACGGCTGCAAAGTGCAGGCCGGCCTCGAAGCCGACACCGACGTCGCCGGTTCTCTCTGAGGCAACGCCGCGTTCTTCGAGCCAGCGCGCGAGCGGCTCGGTCGTTCCGCCAACCTCGAGATTAAACTCCGGCACCGCGCGAGTTTCACCGTCGTGCTCATAGTTGAAGCGCGTCAGCCAATAGTTCGCGAGCGCGTTCAGCGGGCCGCCCCTTTCGTTGATCTTCGTCGTGTCGGCCATCAGACAGCACCTCTTGCATGTTTGATCATCGCGGTCTCTTGTTGGACAGCGTTTGAGATCGCTTCCGCGGGATTTCCGTACGGATCCGCGATGATGGCGGCAGCGATGACTAATCCCAGACCAAAGCCGCTCGTGAGCGCTTGTTGTTCGTCAGACACAGCACGTTCGCCGGGCACTCCGGTGTCAAAGGTGCCGATGTAAGCAAAGAACGCTTCGCGAGCCGAGTCACGAATCTCGTCGTTGGGCTTTCTACCGTGTTTTTTTTGAGTGAGTCGAGTCAGCCAGAAGTTCGCAAGCGCGTCGACCGCGCCTGGATTGATTGAGACGCATTCGCGCTTTCGCGCACCATTCGTCGTGGTCATCATGAGAGGGCCTTTCTGCGGCCTAGGGCCGCGATTACGTTAAGCGATGATGGATGAGAGGGCCGGGGCCTCAAACGCGTCGCCACGGCGAATGTAGCCCTGCAAAACCGCAAGACTACGGTGCCGCGTCGTGCGCATGATAACGTCGAGCGGCACCTTCGCCTGAGCGGCCGCGGTCACGAAGCCTGCGCGCAAGGAATGTCCGCTGAAGTCGCCGTCGAGCCGCGCCCTACGCGCGAGCCGCTGCACGAGGTTGGCGACATCGCGGCCGGCGATCGGAAGGGCCTGCACGCGGCGATGCGGCGTCAGCGATCGGAACAGCGGCCCGTCGACGATCGCCGCGGCGTCGATCCATGCCCGCACGGCGCGGACAGCGCAGAGCGAGGCGTTCTCGACGAACGGGATCGCAATCTCCGCGCCCGCGCCTTCCTGGTCCGTCTTGCTGCGCGTGATGCATAGAAGCAAGCCACGCTTCGAAAACCGGAGATCCTCGAGGCGCAGCGCTGCTAGTTCGGAGCGCCTGAGCGCCGCAGCGAAACCTAGCAAGATGATACCACGGTCCCGCTTTGCGGCGAGGTCGTCGCCGGCGATCGCGAGCAGCAGCGACCGCAGCACCTCAAGCGTCGCGGCGTCGACACGCCTCGGCGCCGTGCCCTTCTCGCGGGCGATTCCTGAAACGACGTCGCGCACGATGCGATGGGAGCACGGCGATTCGAGACCCGCCCGGCGATGGCGAACGGAGATGGCCGCGAGCCGGCGGCGGATCGTCGCGACCTTCACGCGATCGGCTGAGGCCGCGACATACAGCGCGATCGTTTGCGGCTCAGCCGGGAACGAACTCGAACCGCGACCTGCGCAGAAGGCGTCGAAGTCGCGCAGGTCCGACGCGTAGGCACGCCGCGTACTCGCAGCCTGCGAACCGCGCGCGTACTCTTGCGCACGAGCGATGAGGAGATCGGTCGCAAGCGGCGCCGGCATGACGGGAAGCGCGAGCGCGGTCATAACTTAGGGTCCGCGGCCGGGAGTTGCTTCGCGACGAGATCGCGGAACGCGTCGCTCGCCACGAACGCTTCGAAGCCGGGCAGATGGCCGTAGTTGGCGCGGAGATCGCTAACCAGCTGGGATTCGAGCCCAAGCGCGCGAGACTGCGCGAGCAGTTCTTCGGCTCTTTCGATGTCGCGGTCAACCTCGTCGAGCAAGGCGAAGCACGCGTCGAGATCGTGCTTCCGTCGCTCCGCCGCTGTCATGCGCGCGAGGCGCTGTTCGTCGAGCGATATGAGGTCGGCCATCATGCCGCCACCTCGTCGATGAAGGCGACGAACGCGCGTTGCATTTCGAAACGCTTGGCAGTCGGATGCCGGCGAGCTCGCGAGCGCATCACGCGCAGAGCAGCCCCCGCTTCGGTATCGACGCGCTGCCCGGCGTCGAGGTAGCGCATCGCTGCGGCGACGTCGCCCTGCGCGTGTGCGTGCGCCGCGAAAAGCCATTTCGTTGTCGACATCACGCCGACACCCGAGCCGCGGGGCGATCGGCGATCATCCGCAGGAACGCTGCCGCGGCGTGCCAGCACGGCGTCCCGCTCGTCGTCCCTGCCTTGCAGTCACAGAAGAACGTCTCGGCGTTCAGCGCCCAGACGGTGTAACGCGCGCCGGCGCGACCCTCGACGGTGTACCGTCCATTTCCGCGCGGCTCGGCGGCGGCAGCGCCACCGTTCACTTTCGCTGCCAGGAGTCGGCCTTCGATCTTCTCGCGGTACGTCTTGGTCCGCGAGGACGAAGCCTGATATGATGCAGAGGTCACTGGAAACTAGTCCTTTCCGGTGGCTAGGGCTCGGCGGTGTTACTAGCACCGTCGGGTCCGCTTTAAGTTTTCGCCGATGGCTTATCGGCTGTACCGACATTGTACCGACTATACGTGAGAAAAGCAAGACATATGAGGCACATGAGAGACGAAGTTACGAGGGAATCCCGGCATATCGGGTCTGTGCAAAGAACTGTTAATCAGCGGGTCGTTGGTTCGAGTCCAACTTCGGGAGCCACTTCGTCGGAATCGTTCTCCCTTAGAAACGTGTTTCTTGACCCTTCGGTTGGGACCGGTTTCCACGTTTCGGTGGCCGAGCCGGCGGTGGCGGCGATTAACGATGCCGGACCACTTTGAGGGCCCAACCTCAACGTGCGTCGGATTGTTCGCGAGGACTAAAAAGTTTCGGGTCGCGAAATAGTCGTGCAGCGTCGGTCTTCGATAGGCTTCCGGCCCGATGACGCGCTCGTGAAACAACGCGGCTGCACATCCAAACGATGAGTGCGTCGGCATGCCGAGGCCTGTCGACGTCACATGCCGCACATCGTCGGGCTCCGCGCCTGACGCACCGCGTCGGCCTCGTTCCTTATCGCGCACCTCTCGCAGTCTATCACACGGTAGGGCGGCTTGGACCATGCCCTATGGTCGCTGCCATGCCGCGACGAGTTCTAAGCCAGACGCGAAGGAGACCGATCTCATCTCGACAAGCGCGCTGCTATGCCCGATAAGGCGCAAAAAGCGCGGGAACTCGTCGATGATTACCTGCTTGGCGAACCGGTTTCAAAACCGGTCATGATTGCCGCGCTCTTGGCAGATCGCTCCCGTGAACCGGCGGCTGCCGCGTTTTACCGCGCGCTAGAGGCAATCGGCGTTCGCGCGGCCGACGAAGCGATTGTCGCCCTGCGGCTTGTGCTGGCAGGGAAGCAGCCCTCCGACGGGGCCGTACGCCGCTTGCGCGCACTCGCTAGGGTCGCGCGCGCGGCAGCCACCGACGATCGTAACGGGGTGGCGGCGGCTGTCGCTGCTGACGCGGCGGTCCTCGGCGACGTGGCCCCCGGCACCGCACTGCCGGACATGCGAGCGGCGGTAAAGCACGCGTATTTTCGGGAACTGAACGTATAAATCAAAGAGTCCCGGCATTGTGCGCGGCGCTGACGGAACGGTTCGGAACGGTTGCTGCGTTAGGGAATCGTATGTCACGGTTGTCCCTTGCCCTCGCCCTTATCGCCCTAGCGGCCGTGCTCGGGCCGACCGCCGCGTCGGCCCGGACGCCGCACGTCGCCGGCGTCGGCCGCGTCCTGGCCGACGCTTCCAAGAGCCCTGAGCCGCAGGCCAAGGATGCGGGTTCCGTTGATGGTCAGGTCGCTTCGGTCGATTACGGCGCCGGCACCATGATGGTGACCGGCGGTTCCCGGCACTTGCAAATTCACGTGCTGCCGAGCACCAACATTCAGGGTCCGGGCAACGCATTCCACACGATCGCGGATATCAAAAAGGGCGCGCACGTTCGCGTTCTGATGAGCCAAGTCGGTTCGACGTACAACGCGCAGCTCATCACTCTGAAGTAATTCGATTGCGCTGATCCCAGCGTTGCGGGAGAGTAAGATGCGCGCACCGCTGCGAAAGCAGCGGCGTGGCGCACATCGGACTCGAGCGCATCGGCAAAACGTATCACGGCGTAAAGGCGGCGGTCCACGCGGTGAAAGACCTATCGCTTTCGCTCGATGATTGCGAGCGGCTTGCGATCGTTGGGCCGTCCGGTTGTGGAAAGACGACGCTGCTGCGTCTGATTGCGGGACTCGAGCGGCTCGATACCGGCAGCGTGCGGTTGGGCGGTCGAGATCTCGCGAATGTGCCGCCCGAAGGACGCAACGTGGCGATGGTGTTCTCGACCGACGCGCTCTTCGCGCACCGCACCGTTTTCGAGAATATTGCGTATCCACTGCGCATTCGGGGTCAGCGCGCAGTCGAGCCTCGTGTGCGCGCCGAGGCGGCGGCGGTACGCGTTGACAACCTACTCGAGCGATATCCGCGGCAGCTCTCGAGCGGACAACGCCAACGCGTCGCCCTAGCGCGCGCACTCGCTATGGATTCCGCGCTGCTGACCATGGACGAACCATTCTCCCGGCTCGATGCACCGCTTCGCGCCGAACTGCGCATAGAATTTGCGCAGCTGCTCGGGGAACGCGGGCTCACGACGATCTTCGTAACGCACGATCAAGGCGAAGCAATCGCCCTCGGGCAACGGGTCGCGTTGATGCGCGATGGTACGCTCGAACAGATTGGAAGTCTGCGCGACCTCTACGAGCGCCCCGTAAACGAGTTCGTCGCGCGCTTCATCGGCTCGCCCGCGATGGCGCTCGTGCCGGCCGATGCACTGGGCTTCGGCGAACGCGGCGGCGCCCTGCGCATCGGTGTGCGGCCGGATGCGGTGCACCTCGTAGCCGACGGCGAACACCGCGGCGTCGTACGCGCGGTCGAGGATTTCGGCGCCGATGCTTTCGCTTACATCGATGGATCATTTGGTTCGCTCGCTGCGCGTGTACGGCCGGGCGAAGCACTGCCGCGCATCGGCGAGCGCGTCGCGCTCGCCATCGACCGCGCTCGGACGTACGCTTTCTCGCCCGACGGAACGAACGCCGATGTCTGAACTCGAACGGCTCGCGGGTTCCGTGCTTTGCACGGGCGTACCGGCACCGAGTGACGACGCGGCACTCGAGCGGTTGCGGCAACTGGGTCCGGGCGGCGTCGTGCTCTTTGCTCGCGACGTGGTATCAGTCGGGGCCGCGCGTTCGCTCGTCGAGAAGCTGCGCAATGCGCTCGAGGGCGATGTGCCGCTGTCGGTTTGCGTCGACCAGGAAGGTGGTCGGGTCGCGCGCATCGAGACGGCGAGTCCCATGCCCTCCGCGATGACGCTCGGCGCTGCCGGCGACGCAAATCTCGCGGAGCGCGCCGGTGCGGCCCTCGGCGCGACGGTTCGTAGCATCGGCGCAAACGTGGATTTCGCACCGGTACTCGACCTCGCGCTCGAATCGGATAGCACCGTGATCGGTACGCGCGCCTTGGGCGACGATCCGGCCGCCGTCGCGGCGCTGGGAGCCGCCGTCGTGCGCGGGCTTCAAAGCACAGGCGTCGCCGCGGCGCCCAAGCACTTCCCGGGGCACGGCGCGACTGCCGCCGATTCACACGTCGCCCTGCCGGTCGTGCGAGCGGACGCTGCGCTCTTGGCGGCGCGTGAACTCGTTCCGTTTCAGGCCGCTTTTGCGGCGGGCGCTCGGGCTGTGATGACGGCGCACGTACGGGTGACCGCGCTCGATGATGAACGACCGGCAACACTCTCGCCGCGGATCCTGCGCGACGTGCTGCGCGGGCAGCTCGGCTTCGAAGGCGTTTGCTTTACCGATTGTCTCGAAATGGCGGGCGCGGCCGCGCCGTTCGGAGGGTCCGTGCGCGCCGGTGTCCTGGCGCTCGGGGCCGGGGCGGACGTACTGCTCGTCAGCCATACGCTGACTATTGCGGAAGCCTTACGCGGTGCGCTCGCCCAGGCGGTGCGCGCCGGCGAGATTCCACTGCGGCGCCTCGAAGACGCGGCAGCGCGGGTGCATGCGTTTCGGCTCCGCCACCGTACGGCGGCGGCGCTCGCTGTACCGACTGCGGAGCAAACGGCGACGATTGCGCGCGAGGTTGCGGCACGCGGAGTCGCCGTCCTGCGAGGCGACGTGCGGCTCGAGCTGGGCGTGCCCGTCACGATCGCGTCTTTCGAAGGAGCCTCAGGCGACGGCATTGCGGACACGGCAACGGAGCGTCCGTCGCTCAGCGCAGCATTGCGCCGCCGGCGGGTGCGCAGCGAACTCTTGCGCGTGCCGCTCGATCCCGATGCGGACATGATCGAACAACTCGTCGCCGTGCTTGCGGCGCAGCACGTGCAGGGGCCGCGCGTCTGCATCGTACTCGCGCGGCGCGCGCATCTTTTTCCCGGACAGCGGCGCGCAATCGATGCGCTGCTCGGCGTCTCACCGGACGCAATCGCCGTTTCGCTACGCGAACCGTTCGACGTTACAGCCTTGGGACGGGCCCGGACCGTTGCATGCACGTTCGGCGACGAAAGCACGAATATCGAGGCGCTTGCCGACCTGTTGGTCGGCACCGGCACGGCGAGCGGACGCATTCCGCTCGTGCTCGCCCGCGCCCCGGCGTGAACGCCGATGAACGTGTTGCCGCGGGTTGTGGGCGGCGCTATACGGCGGCGGTGTTGCGCATCGAGCGCGGTGGTTGCGTCGTCTTCGAGCGCGCGTACGGAACGCTCGATGATACGGCCGACGCGCGGCCGACTTTCGCCACGACGGCATTCGATCTCGCCTCGCTGACGAAAATCGTCGTCGCGACGGCGGTTCTGCGTGCCGTCGCGGGCGAGGCACTCACGCTCGACGCATCGCTCGTGCCGTGCCTACTCGAATGGCGCGGCACGCCGCGTGCGGCGATCACGGCGCGTATGCTGCTAGCGCACACGGCGGGCCTAGCGTCGGGCGCCGACTATCGAACCCTCCTTGGCGAACGGATCGAACGGGCGGCGCTGCTGTGCGAGTCAGTCGGGTCACCGGGTGAGCGCGTCGTCTATAGCGATCTTGGGTTCATCGCGCTCGGCGTGCTGCTCGCGCGGCTGCATGGCGCGTCGCTCGCGACGATCGCGCTTGAAACGCTCGCTGCGCTCGGATGCGGGGCAACGGCATATCGTCCGCGCAACGATGCACCGGGCGCGATTCCCGCAACCGAGTACGACCCGTGGCGCGGGCGCGTACGCGGCGCCGTGCACGATGAGAAAGCGTTCTTGATGGACGGCGTCGCGGGCCACGCCGGACTCTTCGGCCCGGCACGTGACGTCGCGGCCGTGGCGGAAGCGTATCTCGCCGCCGCACATGGACGGCCCTCTCAAGGATTGCCGGCCGGCCTCGCGGGTGAAGCGATCGCCGAACACGGGGCTGATTCCGTGTTGCGGCGCGGCCTCGGCTGGGCGCTCAAGACAAGCGACGAGAACTCGTGCGGCGCAGCGCTTTCGTTCTCCACCTTCGGGCACACCGGCTTCACCGGAACGT
>JAABUX010010403.1_pt1 | contig 10387 bp, 12 predicted proteins | sample 5561851 | NCBI WGS metagenome assembly JAABUX01 (sample SAMN10711883, study PRJNA513361) | rock metagenome | isolation source: Antarctica rocks | place: Antarctica: Victoria Land, Richard Nunatak red sandstone | collected 2016-01-03 | reverse complement strand
CAGGACCGCGTCGCAGGCATCGCGTTCGTGGTCGCGGGGTCGCTGCTGCTGTTCATTTGGCACTTCGCCCGCCTGCTGAGCCGGCACGGCCGGCAGCAGCGAGAGTTCCTCGCAGGCACGCCTTTGAACTCGTCCGGACGCACGTCCATGTGTGTTGTAGCACGCGAGTGGCCGCCGCGGGTGGGAAAGATATACGCAAGGGGCCACGTCGGCCTGTCAAGCACGCAGCTGAGTGAGAGCGCTGGTGCCAAACCACCAGATGCATTGTTGCCACCACCTCAAACCATGTGTTGACGTCGTGATCGAAGCTGCCCGGGTCTGCCATGAGGCTGACAGCCTTCAGTGTGGCGGCAGAGCTCGCAGAGCACAGCCAGCACGGGCTGGGTGAGGACGGAGGGGCGGTGCCGAAGGCGCCGCAGGAGCCGGTCAGGGTCGTCCTCATGCCGGACGGCGGCTTCGCCGTCGCCGTCAAGGTGCGAAGTCTCCCACAGTTGGTTTCGGCCCCTGAAGCCGGAGTCTGAATTGGCACGGTCGGCGGCTATATGATCGATTCCTGTGAGACCGCCCTTGAAGCAGCAACAAACTCACCAATTTGGCTGGCATGTGCGCCTCAGATGCTGCTGTACGGTGCGTCATTCGTACTCTTGTGCCACGCTCCCTCGGCAGTTCGGCAGTAAGCTAAGCATTGTATGCTTCTGACGTGTGCCAACTCTGCAAGAGTGTGTCCTACAACATGAACAGGTCTATGTTGTTTTGGTCACGACATAGCTTCTTACATATCTGTGAGGGCGCTCAAAAGCAACCCGGCATGCAGGTTGGCAAGGCACAGCCGAGCAGCCCACGGAGCCCCATGAGCCCGCTGAGCTGTCTTACCCCAAGCTCTGGCTTCAGCCCGACGGCCATGTTTCGCTCGCTGCGTGCTCTGCCATCTGCCCGTGCGTCCCTGGACGACGGGCGCCGCGGACGCCTGCACCCGGACCCGCGGTCGGCGTCTGCCAGTCCCCAGACCACACCGTCACGCGTACAGCGCAGAGCCAGCAGCTTGCCGCTGCCGGACGAGAGCAGTGAGATGGCCTGTCCCATCGCCGCCGTCCCTCCTCAGCACACCGCACTGGCTCCGCAGCAGGCAAGCGTCGAGGAGCGCGTTTGAACATCCTGTAGATCCTGCATACATACGTCGCCTTGCTGAGCATGGCAACTGAAACGAACGAACGTAGGCAATGCCTCAGTCGCGACCATGGCGCCAGTTTAAACACACAGTCTTTCCATCCTAGTGTCAATTGAACACCGTGCACAGTGAGCGGTGTCTCTGACCCGACTCTATCAACCGTAGTTTCTTCAGCTTGATATGCGTGAAACCGATGCGTGGTCCATTCGACCAGCGGACTGAGAGTGAGCTCCATCGCCTGCGTGCATATGCGACTGGAGTCCCCGCCTGTATTTCTTTGTTTGTCTCCAGTGGTCCATCGATGTTCAACCTCGAGCGTACTCCTGTCGACCCATAGTGAGTCTGACTTTGCATTAGACTTCTAGTCAGTAGTCAATTCATCGTGGCTTATCAGCTAGTGCATGTTGACTAGAGTCAGGCAAACAACCTGCCCGTGCATGATTGGACTGCAGCAACATTGTCAGTCAGCGAATAGCACTTCAGCGCGCCGTATAATCGCTAATTGTGACATCGCCATCACTTTGTTGTCGCAAGTTTGGTACACTCTGCGGTGCCATGCAATAGCTGTGGTGCTGGCGGCACTGTGACTTGCCGGCGTGCTATGCGTAGCCGCACGCAATGTAGCTGGACCTTCATTGCACTGATGCTTTCACGACCTGCCAGGGTGTCTGGCATCTGCTTTGCTATGCAGCGGCTTGAGCAGTCAGTTGCCATGCCACGTGCCAGCATGACGTCTGCATGCTGCGGTAAGCATAGCCTCACGAGCTTCCGCGGTTTCGTGCCTTCGTGCCTTGCTGCGGCGGCCCATAAGGATTGTTTCGCTGCTGCCCGGCCCCCTGTGGCTGCAAGTCATCGGATTCGTATCAACCACCCGCAGTGCCTTCGGTAAGGCTGTGAACGCACAATCTGTTGATATGCATAAGTTCACGTTTTCAGGCCGGCATTAACGGAGTTCATATTCGGGTAGCTGAACTTCGTCATCTTATAGTGAGGTTTTCATAAAGAGCCAGCGGCAATCGACATATAACCGAGCTGTTCTGCTGTTGCCGTTCTGGGCCATGCAGCTTTTCAGCTGCAGCCATCAGACGGTCGGTTCCGTCGACCCCATGACGCCGCTGCGACGTGCTCCCATCGTCTTTGCCATCTTCGCGGTGGTGCGCCTCGCCCTAACGACGCTTGCCCGGATTACTTGGGCCATCTCGACCTGAGGCAACGGAGAAGGGGGCCTACGATGCACGGCTGATCATCATTTCATACTTGGACGGGCGTGCGTTCGGGAGTGGGCCCCTCCTACAGGGCCAACTTCGCGCCAGATTCATCTCCGCGCCGAGGTTGCACCACTCAGCGACTTCCACTGTTATTGGCAGGGCGGCTTCCGTGGATGCTGCGCTCAGGGGCAGAACAACATAGCCTACGGCTTCAGCAACAGCAACAGCACACCCGTATTGCTGGGTACGCGTTGTCTGGTTGCGGCCTGCTCCTTCTTACTACCTATGACGCCAGCATTGCTTATCACTGGCAGTCTGCATACGCCATGCAGGTCATGCATGACAGTCTTGCTCGCAGTGCTTCTTGGCTGCTGTTGCAGCTGCGCGTGTGAGCCATGCCCCCCGTTGCTGGCCATAAGTCGCAAACAAGACAGCTCGGCTGGTCTTTCCACAATTGGCTCTACGCAAGTAATCACCTGAGTGTGGCATTGCGCAGGCGCTGTGACTGCCAGCGTGTTCGTGCTGCTGCTGGTCGCCATCTGCTGGGCGTGGGTGTTCGGCAACCGTCGCGTCGTGCTCGGGCCGGAGCAACGTGCGTCACCAACGATGATGCCCCGCAGCCTGTTCGTAATGCCTGCTTGCCCTTGTCCCTAGTCGTTTTGTTCTATCATCTGCAGCCTGGGACACTGGTTAGCGCATTGCTGCCTTGACACCTCTGCGGTCAAGGCAGCCTTCCAGGACATTGTTTCTGATCATCACGAGGGTCTTACAATGCTGCCTGCATCAGACGGAAAGCACCGCTGCTGTTGCAGGGATGACTAGACCCCCGCTGACGACCATTGACGGCATGGCACCTGGCGAGGACGAAGCAGAGGAGGGGTCGGGCAAGCCCCCGGCAGACGTCCGCGTGGTGCTGCACCCGGACAACGGCGTCTCGTGCGCGGTGCGGCTGTCGACCGCCGCGCCGCTGCAGTACTCGCCGTCGCTGGCGAGCGCCTGGAGCGGGGTTACCCTGACGCCGGCACCCTCGGGGAAGCTGGATGGTGCGTTCCCCTGATACACAGATGCATGCTGAGCGGCCAGCGGGTGCTGCTACTCGCTCTGATGTTGAGTGCAACGCACATCATGGCGAACTTCGAGCAAAGCTACCAAGGGTCTGCAGATGGTTATAGCAGGTTGCTAACATTGCCTTCAGTTGGGCACCGAGTGGTTTCGGTCTCTTGGGCTGCCGTCGTTCGGTTGATTTACAGGTTGCCTGACTACTGCGCAAACTCAAATGCCAGCCTGTGTCCTGCCAGATGGCGCTGTGCCACTGCGGACCAGCCTGGACGTCCGGCGGCGCAGCGTGGAGGCTGCCCTGGCCGTCAAGCTGGGCGACAAGCCGGCCGAGCCGGTCCTCCTGCCACCGGCGTCACCGCGGCAGCCCGGGCGAGCCGCAGGCGCCATTGCATCCGCGCAGGTGCGCACACAACGCTCCGAGAAAGCAAACATGCGCTTAAGTACGGTTAATGCCACCTCCTTAGTGGTCTGACGCGGGCACATCCCATGTGTGCCATCCAAGTAATGTCGGTGTGTCAGCATTTGTGCACACACAAAGTGTCGGGAGTTATGCAGGGTTCACAAAGCAATCGGTGCATTCGGCTGAAACAACACATGCCGGCGTAGTTGCTCACATGCCGGCACCTGGTGTGCAGGCTGCGCTATCACGGGCGGCATCGACCATGCTGCGGGGTCGCAGCAGCAACTTGGACGCGGCACGCGCGGAGCACCCGGCTGGCGCTGCCTCTCCGCGTTCACCGGCAGACCCGGGTCCGCCAGCTACATCCGGCGCCGTGACGCTCGTGTCGGCGGTCGAAGGGCCGGACGGCCGCCTCATCATGGACAGCGTGCAGATCGCAACGCCAGCAGTCGTTCCGGTCAACAACACGGTCGGCAATCCACCACTGCCGGCTCATGCAGCTGCCCATCGATCATCATTCGGTGGGCCGCCAGCACAGTTGGAGGGTGCTGCGGACGCACGGTCACGAAGACGACTCCAAGTAGGGGCTGAGCCGGCAGCGCCGGACATTCGGATCGAGATGGTTTCGCCCGCGCAGCAGCCGCAGCGGTCGACCACGTGGGTATCACCCTTCGCGAACGCAACGTTCTGGCCCAACAGTGGCTCTGCCGCCAACAATCCTCGCGAGCAGAACGCGGACGAGGCGCCGGGTGCCGCCAGCACTGTAGCACGGGGAGTCGATGCTGTTTGAGAGCGCCACATAATGTCCTGCGTGTGTTGTCTGAGCGAGATGGGCAGCAAGGCAACGCTAGCCATCAAATCGGGCAGAGCTTATATCCAGAGGGCACACGATGTTGTCCCAGTCACGTGCTGCTGCAGATTGTACACATGAACCGTCAAGAACCCATCAAATGACCGAAAGAGTTTTGACGTCAAAGTGAACAACCTAGTCAGCCAGACATTGCAATGCACTATGCCATAGTGCCACTAGGCGATTTCTGGACGTGCGTAAGCACGCAGTGGACTGCAGATACTAATTATTAACGTTGATACACTGGCATGCGTTGGCTGTTGCCAAATTTGCCAAGGATGCAGTCTTGGTTTCCTACTACGCATAGCCAGCGTCGTAAGCAGGCCTATGCGCTTTCCTGCTCGTTGCCAAAAATGTACGGCAGCAGGACAAGCTGGAAGCTGCACGCGGTAGTGACAGCTCGTCGATATGTTTCAGTGGTATGGTCGCCAAGATCAACTTAGCCCCAACTTGAACACTTGTTTGTGTCCTGAGTCGCATGTATTTACTAGACCAACACCATGTCAGTTGTGCAGGTATTGCAGGGTATGTAACGACACCAGTTTGCCTTTGCGCATGCTGCGTTGCAGCCGCGGTCGCTGCATGGATCCGGCCATGAGTCACCAGGAGGATGATTGGCCGGGGCTGATGCATGGCGCTGTTCATAGAATTTGCGGTGTGGCAGTGCCTTCAGTCTGGTGCCTGCAGGTGCAAAACCTGCGCAGCCACAAACCGGTCTTTGCTTGGCAAGGATGCTTGCTAGCATGTGCACTCGCCGGCCAAACGCTGGCTCGCAGTCTCTTAGCTCCTGTGGTTGCATGCCATGTGCGCTGTCTGACGTGGGAGCATCAGATCAGAAGGATTGAGTCGGCTTGCTAGGCAATGGCTCGAACGGCGCTGCCAGAGGGCTCGCAACGTCAGGCGTGCACCCAGCCGCTGACATCACCTTTTTCAAACAGCATTGTGAGCATCCACGCATGGTGCAGCGAGGGTGTTCAGGCACCGAGCTGATTCATGAGCTGCGGTCGCTCCGCACTTGATCGTCACTCAACGATTGTCTAGATTGCCTCATATCGCAATAGTTCCTTGATAGTGTAAAGCGACGCTGGAGACAGACGATTGCATAAGGTCGCGCTATCATCGTCGTTTGGTGCTGCTCGACCGCCGAATTAGCCATAGCAAGCAACCCACCTGAAGATGGAGCTCCAGAACACAATTCAGTGCACCTGGACCCGGCGCGCACGTGGAGGCGGTTTGGTCGCTACCGCAGCGTTGATTTCAGCGGTGCGGCTCTCGATGTATGTGAAGCACCTCTTGCCTCTTGCCAGCTACATGAAAAACGGCGTTATCGTGTGACCAACGATTTGTAAGGCACGAACCCGTATGCTCATGAGCCCGTATGCTCACAGCAGCTGCTTGCCAAGTCTGCCCCCAGCTGATGTGCCAGATTGCTGCGATACCATGCGTCTGCCCCCGCACCGATGTGGCTACCCTGGCTTTGCTAGCAGCATGGAGTCGCGCAGACAGCGACTCAGCACTGACGGTGAACGAGCGAGTAGCAGGCCCCATCGCAGGATGACCCCTGCCCATGTGCTGCTCCGCAGGTCACCTGCTGCGTCAAGCAGGCGAGTGCACAGAGCATCGCCGGCCAGGATGTCACAGGGTCCCACGCGCAAGGACTGTCGGTGACGTTCGGTGAGGTCCTGCAGCTGTCATTATCTGTCGCCAGCACGCTGCTGCAAATACTGCATTGTGTCTGCACCAACTATCGCATCGCATGTGTCAGCAGGCATCATCGCCGGAGCGGTGGGCATCATCCTGCTGCTGTCCTGCTTCTGGGCCTGGCAGCACGACAGGCACGAACGGGAGGCCGCCACTGCACTAGGTGCGCACAAATCAGCCATCGTTTGTGGCCGCCTGACTTGCTGGAGCAATAGCTTTTGCTTGTCTGACCCTTTGACTTGTGATACCGTGCATGTCTCCATGCTCTGACTCCGTGAGGCCCATCAAAATGCCGGCGCGCTTGCACTGACGGCAGTGCTGTACCTCGCAGCCGCCAGCGTCGCTGCCCGCGACGCCGCCGCCGCGTCGGCCGCTGAGGCGGGCCTAGTCGGCGGCAAGTCGTCCCCGCCGACAGAGATGTGCCTGGTGGTGCACCCCGACTACGGCATCTCGTGCGCAACGCGGCTGCCGCTGGAGGCCGCGCTGACGCGCACAGCTTCGCTGGCCAGCGCCTGGAGCGCGAAGCTGTCACGGTCGCCCTCCGGCAAGCTGGAAGGTGAGCTCACCACACGAATCCCTTGCGGCAGCCGGCTAACGACGTCATCGCTCCCGTTGGCTCTCATGTGATGAGTCCCATGCATGCATATTGCTGCGCACCGCACCTCGATCGCGCCTGCAGTGCTGGGTTCACACCGCGAAGCACAACATCACGGCTGTGCTGCTGCAGGAGCGTCCCCGCGGTTGACGGCTGGCAACGCCGTCAGCGCATCGGCTGTCCATGCCTTCGATGAGGGCCACCAGGCGACTGTGCACGCAGCGCCTGATGCGGTGGCAGCCGTGTCAACCAGCGGGACTGTCTCTCCTGCGCGACCTGTCAGCCCGGGAGTGGCACACGCCACGACCTTTGCGGCACCGACCCGAGCCGCGGAGGCCGGGTCGCCGGTCATGCGCCGCAGCCTGGAGGACAGCGCATCGCTGCTGTTGCTGGCGGGCATTGGACCTCCTGCCAATGCCACAATCTCCCCGAGCACTCCCGCTGGCTCGAGGCCAGTGGCCGACCGCGACGCCGAGCATACCCCAGCCCTCGACTCTGCCCACACTCAGCCTGCGCCAGACCAGGCGCTTGCCTCGGATGGCTGTGTGACGGGCCACTGCCGCGATGGCGACGCTATGGCGTCCGGCAGCGAGAGCGCTGAAGACGCCAACCCAGTCAACTCATCACCAGTCAGCTCTGGAGCGCCGGCGCGGGGGACAGCAGAGCTGCGTGCTGAGGACGACGGCATGCTGACGGGCAGCCGCGGCCCTAGTCCTGTGCAGCTACAGCGGTGCCAAGGCGCCGGGGCGCAATGCGAGGTGCGTCTGCTGCTGTCCCTCCGCATGATAACGCTTTGTTGAGGCATGCAATCCTCAGGCTGAGCCTGCAGCTGCGCCTCGTCGCAAGGGTCAGCGTGTTCAGCGTGTTCAGTTTTTGACTGCAGCTGAGGTTGTATGGTGGACAGCTCGCCCGAGCTTCGGTGCGCATGTGCAGGAAGGCCGACCAGGATACATACAACCAGATGCAGAGCAGCCTTCAGCGTGCGAGCAGCCGGAGGACAGCCGCGCTGTCTGGCCGAGCATGCTAGCTTCGCCGTTCCTACAGCTAGCCTCCAGGCCATTCGACGGCTCGCAGCGGGAATGCTTCTCCCGTGCAGGCAGCGCTGCTCTGCTCGGGGACGAGAGCGTCTAGGCGGGGACCAAAGAAGCCGCAACACTCATGCTGCGGCACTGCCTGCATCACAGCGACGCCGGAGTCTGCATGACCGCTCTGGCGAGCAGTGCTGCACGAAGGCAGCCAGTGTACACCGCCAGGATGTCGATAGCTTGAGATGTCTGCGTCTGATGAGTTTTCAACGCTCTGTCTGAGTCTTTGCTTTGCACTCTGTATCCTCAGTGACCTGTCGCCAGCACAGAACCCTGCGCCACAGCGCCGAAGTAAACTGGGTCTGCAGTGTACACTGGCTCCATCGCGCAATCATTTGAGTTCGACTCAGAGAGTCAGGCTGCAGCAAATCGGCCGGCGCGTTGTGCCAGAGTTTAATCGTCCAAGCCAGATGATTAGCCGATTGGACAGGCTTCACCAGCTTGGCTACGTCCTGCTCGCGGTGCTGCTCTGTCCCGCTCGAAGGCGCTGTCCCGCTGCAGCACGTGTCCTTGCTGACACGAAAGCTTTTCACTTTCCGCTTTGTGCTCTGACTGGATTGGCAGGCCGTTGATAGACGGTTGCATCGAAGACGCACCCCCCATCAGCGCCCAGATTACATTTCATGCATGCCACCTGTCAAGACATCTGCGCTTACGAGCTCGTGCTTTGCGCAGGTACGAGGCTGTGCCGCTCAGAGCGCCTACTCGGTCGAGTGGAATGGCGTTGCCAGCGCAAACGTTGTTGTCATAGGTGCGATCAATAGGGGTGGAGGCATGCCAGCGTCGATCGTGTGTGCAGATGCTACGCAGTGCTCACCAGAAGGCGCTCATCGGCGAATGCTGAAGCATCATGCTGATCGGACAGTCATGTGAGCGCCCAAGCCGCAGCAGAGCACACGGGATGACGCGCCAGGCTGTATGCATGCAGGAGCCTCGATAGCAGCGGCGCTCTGTTTCTTGGTGACGGTGGCATGCTGCTGGGTCTACAGGGTGAGACATCAGCCGCAGCAACAGCCAGGTGCCGGCAGAATAGTGCAATTGTGTCCCCGTTGCCTGGTAATGGTGTAACATCAGTCGCACATCATGTGCAAAGCCATGGGTTGTTACGTGCAGCTGCTGCAAGGCCGAGGCGCGGTCAAGCGGACAGCAAGGGCGATGTCGAACAAGGCAGCAAGGTCCCGGCGGAAGTGAGCGTGGTTGTGAACCCCGACGGTGGCATTTCGTGCGCGGAGCGTCTGCCGTCTCTGCACCTCCTACCGTCCGCTGTGGCACGATTGGGGCGGTGGAGCAGCAGCGCCGTGCCGCCTGACGCCGGTCAGAAACCAGCAGGTACGATGCCGCGAGTCGCGTTGTGCTGCGCTAGATGCACTCACTCGGTGGCAGTGCCTGCTGGCAGCACTGGCAGGCTGGGGACGCATGCGCAGGCGCTGCTCGCGCTATGCGGGGCCCGTGCCATCAAGCGTGCTGGCATGCTCACCAGCACTGTGTCGCCTGCAGAGCCTCACGCCTCGAAGGCGGAGCCGTGAGCTGCGGCTGTGTCGTTCCCGCTGCTGCTCGCAGCATGCAGCCGCCAAACCCCTGTATTCAGGGGACAACCGCGAGCCGCCAGCAGCATAGCGTAGAGCAGCGGCAGAGCCAAGCGCGCTGCCTCTGCCAATTGGCATGAACGCAGCGGTAGGGTCGGTGCCACATTTCATGGTCCTCACACTCGCATGCGGGACAGCATCATTAGTATTGTCAGCAGTGATCGTCGTGATTTTGGTAATCTCACCTCAAAGAGTCGTCGGCGAGAATCCAAGATGGTCGATGCAAGGTGGCATCGACGCGCTCTCTGCAGTCAGCTGTTAAGCTGTCGTCGCCGTCGGGTCCACGGGCCCGGGCCCTGCGGCCTGTGGACGGGATAGACGTCATGTTCGCGCTGGCGTTGGCTGCGGTGCGTCCAGCCGTCAGTTGTCGCCGTCGAGCCGTCGAAAGCGGACTGCTGATCTCCAAGGCCCTCTCGCTGTAGCTTCAGGCGGCATGTGGAGCGCGCGGCATGCACGCACCTCGTGCTGCGCGGATGACACCGACATAGGCTTGCTAGCTCGGGCGCCGTGCCTCTTTGTTCCTCCCCGCCGCTCCTACTCACGCACCCGTGCATCTCGGTGGCATTGGCGGGCATATGCTGTGCCCACGCCGGTTCAGCGGGGCTTCGTGGAGTTGGAAGACTGGTCACCAATCATGGTGACCTGCCGCAGGCGCTGTGCACCGTGGTGAATGGTCAGCCTCCGTTTGGCTATGCCGGGCAGGCTGCGTCACCCTCAAAAGGGGCCCTCATCCTC
>JAABUX010010400.1_pt1 | contig 10389 bp, 7 predicted proteins | sample 5561851 | NCBI WGS metagenome assembly JAABUX01 (sample SAMN10711883, study PRJNA513361) | rock metagenome | isolation source: Antarctica rocks | place: Antarctica: Victoria Land, Richard Nunatak red sandstone | collected 2016-01-03 | reverse complement strand
GTCGGAGTAACTACCGACCTTGATCAAGCAATAGTATGGACTGATAATCCCAGGAAATACTGTGATGTACTTGTTTGCGCTGATGGATCATCCTATGATACCCGCTTGCGCAACCTTGACTTGAGCGGTGTATTGGGGTTGAGTGCGCTGCTGGTAGCAGATATACCCACGCACATCGATGTCAGCCAAGAGGAAACTCAACTGATAGCAGACAGCGAGGAGACGGTAGTTTGAACGGTAGTTTGAATGGCGCGGTTCTTCATAGCTGCTCTGTGGCTCAACTGTTGTCCGTATGCTGAGGATGTCGAACAAAGTTCCCAATTTCTAGGTACGAGTCAAAAAACGCCGCGAATTGTTACAGGAGACTAAATAAGTAATGGGGGTGGTTGCAGGTGGGATGATCGGTGAGCGGCTGAAAGCAGTCCGTGGTTCGGGTGGACGACCGCGCCTCCTGTACGTCGCGCGCCACATCCCTTATGTGCCTTCCTATGGCGGCGTCACGCGCTCATACTACCAATTGCGCGCCGCGGCGGAGATCGCGGACGTGACCTTGCTCGGGGCGGAGGTGAGCTTGCCATGCGCGCATATCGAGGCCATCCGCCCGTTCTGTCAGGACATCCAGCTCGTCCCGCCGGGTCGGCCCCGATCAAGTCCCCTCCCATCGGCGTCGGCTCGACCTCTGCCGCGTCCGCGCGCGCGGGTCCTCGATGTCGCGCACAACGTGACCCACGTCGATCCTTTTTCACGGACGGCCTTCGACCGGCCGGCCATCCAACAGGCGGTGCGCGATCTGCTCCGGGCCACGTCCTTTGATGCCGTCTTCGTGGACTATACCGAGATCGCTATGGTGCTGCGGGGCGTCGTCCGCGCCTGGGGCGGGCCGTCGATTGCCGGGCTGATGGATGTGCTATCCGTCCTCGAATGGCAGCGACAGCAAGCAACCCGCCGGGAGATGAAACGCCGCCGGCCGAGCCTGAGCGACTGGCAGGTCGTCCATGAGTTGCGGTCGATCGAGCGAGACATTCTTCGTTCGTTCACGCGCACCGTGACCGTCTCGGCAGTCGACGCGGCCCACCTGCGTCGCATCGCCGCTGGCGCACGGATCGACGTGGCGCCCAATGGGGTCGATGTCGCGTACTTCGACCCCGTCGCGTCCTGGCCGTGCGACCCCGCGACAGCGGCTCGGGCCGCCGAGACCCTGATCTTCACCGGCCAACTGGCCTATCGGCCCAATGTCGATGCGCTGCGCTTTTTCCTGAACGACATCTGGCCCGTGATCCGCTCCCGCAGGCCACGCACCCGTTTCTGGATCGTGGGGGCTACTCCAACCCCGGAGGTGCAAGCGATGGCGGATCGCGACGACGTACATCTTTTCGCCTCGGTGGACGATGTACGGCCGTACCTGGCCGGCAGCGCCGTTGCCGTCGTCCCATTGCGCATGGGCAGCGGGACGCGGCTGAAAATCCTGGAGGCGCTGGCTGCGGAGCGGCCGGTCGTGTCGACGACGCTGGGGGCTGAGGGACTCGATCTTAAGCCGGGCCGCGACCTGTTGCTGGCGGATACCGCCATGGCGTTTGCCGACGCCGTGGTGGCGCTGCTGGAGCGGCCGGACGACGCGCGTGAGTTGGCAGACCATGGGCGCGACACCGTGCGCCGGCTCTACAGTTGGGACGTGGTCATGGCACGCTTCCAGTCGATCCTCGCACGGGCCATGGAGCCGCACGGCGCGGGACCGGCAGGATGCGACCGCGCGCGCGGATCGGACGCCGCAATCGGAGGCGGGGTAGCGTGATGCGCGTGGCCCTGTACGAAAATCTGCCCTCCGGGGGAAGCAAAAGGGAGGCGTTCGAGTTCGCCCGTGCGCTAGGGGCGCATGGGCACGTCGTGGATCTATGGACCACGAACGCGGCCGACGAGACTTTCCTGCCGTTGCAAGAGGTGACGCGGCAACAGTTCCGTTATGACTGGCCGGGGACCCGTTCGACGCCGCGGCGTTTGCCTGGCCTGCGCGGCTATGTGATCGCCGTCGCGGAGAAGGACCGCTTGCGCCGCATCGCACGAACGGCTCGGGTGATGGCGGCGCGGATCGACCTGGCCGGCTACGACTTCGTCTTCGCCCACCACTGCCAGCCGATTCAGGGGCCGTACCTGCTCCGCTTCTTGCGCACACCCTCATTTTATTATTGCGCCGAACCAATGCGCCAGTATTACGATCCTCCCATCGATCGTCCGTATGACCACGAGTATGTGCCGCCGGTGAGCCGGTTGCAGCGACGATGGTACGCCCCCGCGCAGCAGAGCATGACGGAGCTGCGCAAGCAGGATGATTATCTTAACGTCCGCGCGGCGGGGGTTTTGCTGACCAACTCGTCTTTCAGCGGCGAGGCGATCTACCGCGCCTACAACCGCCGGGCGCTCGTCTCGTATCTCGGCGTCGACGACGACCTGTTCCGCCCGCTGGGGCTGCCGCGTCGGGAGTTTGTCCTCTCTGTTGGAGCGGTATTGCCGCACAAAGGATACGACTTCTTGATTGACGCGTTGGGGTGTTTGCCCGTAGAGATACGCCCTCCTTTGGTCATCGTGGGCAACATGGTCTCGGAACCAGAACACACGTATTTGCAGCGACAGGCGGCGCGGCGGGCCGTGACGCTGGAGGTGCGCTCGCGCGTGACGGACGCCGAGCTCGTCCGCCTGTACAATCAAGCGTGCGCGTTCGTCTATGCGCCGGTGCTGGAACCTTTTGGCTTCGCGCCGCTGGAGGCGATGGCCTGCGGCACCCCGGTCGTGGCCGTGGCCGAGGGCGGGGTGCACGAGTCGGTGCGCGACGGCGTCACCGGCCTGCTGACGCAGCGCGACCCCCGTCACTTCGCCGCTGCCCTGACCAGGGTGCTCGCCGATAGCGCCTTGCGCGACCAGCTTGGGGCCGCGGCGGTATCGACGGTGCGCTCGTTCTGGACGTGGCCGGCCGCCTACGACCGCTTCATGACGCTGGTGTGTGAGAACCTGGACAAGGCGTTATGACGGGGCGGGCCGTACCTATGGATCGGCCGGTGACGAGCGGCCCTTTGGTTTTTGTCATCGTGCTCAATTGGAACGGCTGGCGAGACACGGTGGAGTGCCTCTCCGCCCTGCAACACCTTGATCGCGCGCGCTATCGCGTGCTCGTCGTGGACAATGGCTCGAGCGATGATTCGGAGCAGCGCATCCGTCAGGCTTACCCGGACGTTGCGTTGATCCAAACCGGGGCTAACCTTGGCTACGCGGGGGGGAACAACGTCGGCATCCGCTCCGCGTTGCGGGAGGGCGCCGCCTATGTCGTCTTGCTCAATCCCGACGTTGTCGTCGAGCCCCTGACCCTCGATGTGTTGGTCGGGACGGCACAATCGTATCCGGAGATAGGCGCCCTTAGTCCCGTCGTCAGATACAAGGACAAGCCCCAGCAGATTTGGTTTGGCAACAGCCTGATCGACTGGCGCGCTGGTCGGGCCATCCAGGAGGAGATTGTTTTGCCTCCCGCGCCCTACCACCCCGTCGCCTGGGCGTCGGGTTGTTGCCTGCTCTTGCGTGCGGCGGCGTTGCGTGCGGTCGGTTTGTTCGACGTGCGGTATTTCTTATACAGCGAAGAGACTGACCTGTGCGAGCGCCTGCGAGGCGCGGGCTACGCCGTGGGCGTCTGTCCGGACACCAGCGGGTATCACCAGGCGAGCAGCGCGGTCGGCGCGGACTCGCCGAAGTTAGTGTATTATATGACGCGGAACGCGTTGCTCTTTTTTCTGCGTCACGCCTCCCGCCACGATATCCCGCGTGGGCGGTTGGCGTGGATGTTATATCGTCGCTATGTTCTGAATCGCGACGCGGCGCGGGCTATCCTGCGCCGTGACCCAGCGGCGATCGCACGCCTACATGCGTGCGTTGATGCTGGCCTCGGCCATTTTGGACCCTCACGTCATTATAATAGATAAAGGGATGTAATTTATCGTGTTGGGTCACGCTCTCACGCCACTCCCATGCTACCTACTGCTATCTTTCTCCACCCCAATGGAGACTGGTGCGGCTCGCAAGACTCGCGCGGGGTTGCCGGCGGCGACGCAACCGGGCGGGAGGCTGCGTGTGACGACCGCGCCCGCGCCAACGACCGCGCCCGCGCCGATGGTCACGCCTTTGAGGACGATACAACCGGCGCCGAGCCACGCGCCGTCTTCAATGACGACGGGAGAGGAGGGGATGTGCTCCGACCCGGAGCCTGGCAGCGGGTGCCAGTCCGTGTCATAGATGATGCAACGGTCGGCGATGACCACGCCGCGTCCGATGGTAATGCGCTCGCGGGCGCCCAGGAGGACGCCACGGTTTAGAAAGCTGCCCTCGCCTATGGTAATTGCCGCTCCCGCGATGGCCTCAAGGGTAATTGGCGCGCTGCGCATGGAGCGCAATCGGCTACGAGCCTTGAGGCGGATGGCGCCTTCGTTGCGCAGCACAAGGGGACCTTCGATGACAACACCCGGCCCCACCTCCGTCAGGACATGGCGATAGCGGCGCATGAGGATGCGACGATATAGGGTTCGCCAGAGCCGCTGTCCTGCTGTCCGCACCTGCATCTCCTCGTGCTTCCGTCCCCTTCATAGTGTGTCACAAAGATGGGGATGCGACAGGACGACTGGTGCAGGCAGGGCGAGGTAGAGTGCGACCCCCGCAGTAAGTTTGGGGACATAGTGCGACCCCCGCAGTAAGTTTGGGGACATGTAGCATGGCGGATGCTGTTTCTTGACCTGTTTCCACCGCTCATAGTAGAGAGTTAGCACACGATGCGCATCGCGTTAGTCAACCAGTGGTATCCTCCCGACTACGGCGGCGTCGGCGTTTACAACGAGGCCATGGCGCGCGCCTACGCCGAGTTGGGCCATGAGGTGACGGTAGTCACGGCGCGCTCGAGCCCCGACCAGCCGGATGTCGCGAATGAGCACGGCGTCCGCGTCTACCGGGTCGACCGCTGGGTCGAGCCGTATCGCGCGCGCCGGCTACCGCTGCTTGGCCGTCACCTGCGCTCGCTGCGCCATCTGGTCTACAGCCGCCAGGTCAGCGGGCTGCTGGATCGGCTGGCGCGCGAGCGGCGCCTCGACGTGGTCGAGTTTGCCGAGATCAACGCCGAGGGCCTCTTTGCCGCGCTTGGGGGCGGTAACCGGCTGCCGACGGTCGTGCGCTGCCACACGCCGCACGTTCTCTTGCGCCAGACTACGCCGCCAGCGGACCGCGCGTTCGATACCTCATTGATCGAGCGAGCCGAGGGGGCGTTCGTGCGGCGGGCGACGATGGTTACGGCGCCGTCGGCCGACCTGGCGCGACGGGTGGAGCGGGAGATGCGCTTGCGCCCCGACCGGATCAGAGTCGTGCCCAACGCGATCGACGTGGCGCAGTTCTCGCCGAGCGCAGATGGCGCGGGGACGCTTAATGGGAAGCCGCCGACGATCCTCCACGTGGGCCGATTGGAGCGCGAGAAAGGCATCTTCGTCCTGGCCGAGGCCCTGGCTCGCCTGTCCGCAGGCGAGCACGTTCCCGCCAGCGATGCCGACGTTCCCTGGCGCGTGGTCTTCGCCGGCGGCGACCGCACGGATGCGGCTGGCGTGTCCAATCGGGAACAGCTGGAGCGATTCTTTGCCGAGCACGGGTTGGCTGGCCGCGTGGAGGTGCGTGGCTTCGTCGCGCAGGAGGAGTTGGTGGGTCTCTATCGCCACGCCGATCTATGCGTCGTGCCGTCGATCCTCTACGAGAGCTTCTCGTACACCTGCCTGCAGGCCATGGCCTGCGGGCGGCCGCTGGTGGCCACGACAATGGGCGGTATGCCCGAGGTCGTGGTCAACGGCGAGACGGGCCTGCTTGTGCCGCCCGGCGACCCTGCCGCCCTGGCCCACGGCTTGAAACAATTGATCGACGATGCCGCGCTGCGACGACGGTTCGGGGATGCCGGGCGGGAGCGGGCGGTGCGACTCTACGCGCACCACGTCGTGGCCGAGCAGAATCTGGCCCTCTACGCGGAAGCTATCGAGCAGCGGGCCGCTCATGGTCATACTGTGCCGGCGCCGGGTCGCGGTCGGTCCGCGACGGAACGACCCGCGATCGACCGCGACGAGACGGATCGCTCGTCGGCGAGGGGCGCCAACCCGGTGGGGCCGGTAGATGACACGGGGAGACTGTCGTGCGGTTAGTCTATGTGACGCCGTTCTTTCCCTATCCGCCGCATGCCGGGGCGACGATTCGTATCTGGAACACGTTGCTGGCCCTGAGCCGGCATCATACGATCGATCTGGTGGTCCAGGACGTTGAGCCGCCGGACGAGGATGCCGTTGCCGCGGTGCGTGCGCTCGTGCGCAGCGTGACCTTTGTGCCGCGTCGCGCGCCGCTGCTGAGCGGCCGGCTCGCGCCTAGAGGCTCGTGGGCCGCCCTGGTCGACATGCTGCAGTATCCTCCCTCGTACCTCCGCCGCTATCGGTCGAGGGATCTGGTGCGCCATGTCGGCGCCCTGCTGGCGAGCGATGGGAGGGCCGACTGGTTGCTCTGCGACACGCAGCTCAGCGGCCAGGTTGCGCTGTCCTCGCGCCTCCCTCGGGTCCCACGCGCCCTCTGCCTGTTCGACCTCTATGACACGTTGTCCCGCCACAAGGTCGCGGCGACGCCGTTCGGACCCTACAAAGTCAAGTTCGTCGTCGATTGGCTCAAAGCGCGCCACTACGAGAAACGGATCATGCGGCGGTTCGACGTGCTGGCCGTGGTCAGCGCGCAGGACGAGCGGTTGGTCCGCGCACAGCACGCGCGCGCACGGGTGGCGCTGATCCCCAACGGCGTCGATGTGGAGTATTTTCAGCCGGCGCCACGCGGCCGCGACGACGCGGATGGTCCCTGCGCGACGGCCCGCGCCGAGGTCCTGTTTGTCGGCAACCTGTCGTACGAGCCTAACGACGACGGCGTGCGTTATTTCCTGAGTGCTATCTGGCCGCTGGTCCGCGCGCAGAGGTCTGGGGCGCGCTTTATCGTGGTGGGCGCGTCCCCGCTGGACTGGCTGCGCGAGGTGGCGGAGCGCGATGCGAGCGTAATCGTCACCGGAGAGGTCGACGATGTCCGACCGCATTATCGCGAGGCACGGGTGGTCGTCGTCCCGCTAAGGCTGGGCGCGGGGACCAAACTGAAGGTGCTGGAGGCGCTGGCGATGGGCGTTCCGGTGGTGACGACGCCGCAGGGGCGGATGGGATTGGACGCCGAAGACGGCCATCACCTACTCGTGGCGACGACACCCGAACAGTTTGCCGCGCGAGTGGTCGATATACTACACAATAGGGCGTTGGCCGAGCCGCTGGCCAAGGCCGGGCGTATCCTGGTCGAGCAGCGCTACGGCTGGCCGGCGATCCTGGCCTCGTTCGACGATGCCTTGCGTCAGGGGCGGGGGACGGTGTCCGAGGGCGGGTCGTCGCGGGCGGATAGAGCAATGGACGGGAGCCAGTAGAGGTGCAGGTACAAAGGAAGGCCGGCCCGGGGCGCGATCCGGCGCGTGCTCGTGGTCGTGGTCGGGCGGCGTTGGTCATCCCTCTGGCTCTCGGCGTGGTCCTCCTCGTCGCGCTCGCCCTGCGTATGATCGGGATCGCCTACGATTACCCGTTCCTGCTTGAGGTCGACGAGACGCGCGTGTACCAGGCGACGGTGCGCATGATGGCAGCCCACTCGCTCGACCCGCACTTCTATGCCTATGGCCCCCTGCTCGTGTACATTGAGGCGTTGTGGCTGTTGCCGTACGTGCTGGTGCGCGGGCTGCTGGGGCATCCCGGCGTGCCCATCGTCACCTACGACGGCTTTGGCATGGCCACGACGAGCGACCCCCTGATGCACGTCTATGGGCGCGTGCCTTTCGTGTTGCTCGGCGTTGGCGCCGTGTGGTTCGCTTTTCTCATCGGACGACGCCTCGGCGGGCCATGGGCCGGCCTGCTGGCGGCGGCGCTGCTGGCGCTGTCGCCGCTGCACATCGCCCAGTCCCACTATGTCCTGCCCAACGCTCCGACGGGTTTTTTCACCTTGCTGACAGTGTGGGAGACGCTGCGCTACCTGGCAGCCCCGCGCGAAGCCGCCGCGCCAACCCCGAGGGCAGTGGGATGGCGAGGGCGGCTGACCCACCAGCTGGGAGGCGAGCCGACCAGTTTAATCCCGGCCGTGGTCGCCGCCGCGCTGGGAGCGGCGATCAAGTATAACGCCGTGGTTGTGCTGATGATCCCCCTGCTCGTCGTGGTCTTGCGGCGGCGTCAGGATGGCGCCCGTGCCGTGGCCCGCTCGTGCCTGCGCGTCTGCGTCGCCGCGGCGATCGTTTTTCTGATCGTGACGCCTCCGGCCTGGTCTAATCCCGTCGCGTTCGTTCATGGCGCCGGCTACGAACTGAAGCACTACGCGGTTATCGGCGGTTCCGGCTCCCAGGGCGGGCCCAGCATCGTCTGGTACGGGCGCTATCTCGTTGAGCAAGAGGGGCTGCTGGTGTTCCCGCTGGCGGTGATCGGGCTGGCCGTCCTGGCCTGGCGGCGCCGGCGGCAGATCGACCTGCTGCTGCTGATCGCCATCGCAGCGTACTATCTCCTCATCGGCGTGCAGAAGGTACACTTCGAGCGCAACCTGCTGGTCATCCTGCCGCTGCTCTCGGTTGCCTGCGCCTATGCGCTTGGACGCCTGGCCTGCTTGCGTCCGCCGTTCGGGCCTGTGATTGCGGCCGTGCTGGCCGCGGTCGCGCTCGTGTCGTTGGCGCGTGGCAGTGCGGACCAGGCGCGAGCCTTCGCGGCTACTCCCGCGCCGCTTGTCGTGCGCTCCTGGCTGCAAGAGCATCTGCCGCGCGGAGCGTCGCTGATCGCCGATGGCTACACGACGCCGCCGCTCGACCGGCCCGATGTCGCGACGACGTATATCGACAACGTGCGCTTGACGCCCGGTCAGTTGCGGGACAGAGACGTCCGCTTCGTGGTGCTCGCCAGATCACTGGGTTACTACGAGGGCGATCCGCGCCACCTGTCCTCGCCGCATGCGTCGATGACGCCAATCTACGGCGATAGTGGGATAATTGTGTTCGAAGTGGTCGACCGGCCGGCGCGGCGTCGTGACACGCCCGGCATGCAGGGGGAAGGGTAACCCGATGGTCCTGGACGGTTTTTGGTGGCATCGCCATCGTTGGACGCTGATCTTTGCCGCCCTGGCGATCGTGGCCGGGTCCGTGCTCGGCCTGGCGTCGACTGTCGTGGTGGCGCTGCCGCCCCGTCAGGGTAGCCGCCCCGATTTCTACATCGAGCTCTTTTTCGCGGTCATCATCGTGGTCGTGGTGCTGCCGCTGTTGCTCACCCGGGTGCGCGTTGGGCTGCCCATCCTGCTTGCCGTGCTGGCCTTCTTGCCGTCGCGCTCGGGGATGCAGTGGCGCTATCAAGGCTACGCGGGCATCACCGCGGCGGACCTCACCATCCTGCTCGGCGTCATCGTGCTGCTCGTGCACACCAAGGTCGTGCGTAAGGAGCGCCTGCGGCCGATTGTGCTGCGCACGCCCTTGTGGATCTGGCTCGTGGTGGGCGCGCTGGGCACGTTATTGGCGATCGCGCACGGCGTGTCCTGGATCAACTATGTACCCGAACTCAAAGGGTTCTACTTTTTCATTCTGGCCGCCGTGCTATGCGTCAACGTGGTCCGCTCACGGCAAATGCTGTGGGCCGTGACGGCGGTCGTGGTCGTCTCCGCCATCCCCACCGTCTACGCGGGCATCAGGCAAGCGGTCACGGGCGAGGGCGCGCTGGTGTCCTACCTGCCCAACGGGCAAGTGGTCAATCGCGTGTCCGGCGGCAACGGGCTGGTGAATCAGTTCGCCTACTACATGCTGATTGCTTTTTTCCTCTCGCTGGCCATGGCCATGGCCTCGCGCCGCCGCGACGTGCGGCTGTTCTTCTACGGCTGCACGCTGCTCTTCCTCGTCACGGTGGGCCTGACCTACACGCGCGGCGCCTGGATCGCGGGCATCGTGGGACTGCTGGTGCTCGGCGTGCTGGGGGGACGACGCGTGCTGGCGGGGCTGGTCGTCGCCGTGGTCGTGGCCTACTTCTTGATCCCCTCGACGATCTGGGCGCGCGTGGACTTCAGCGACAACTCGGTCGTCGAGCGCGTCGCGTTCACCAACACGGCGCTGGCCACACTGCGCGTGTATCCGCTGACGGGGGCAGGCTGGGGCGCCAACTTCAGCCTCATCGGCGGCGAGCTGGTCCCCGACTTCTATCCGGGCAGCATCCCGTTCTGGCACAACGATTACCTGATCGTGGCCACGCAGGTCGGCTTGCCGGGGCTGGCCGTCTTTATCTGGATCTGGTTGGCCCTGGCCGTGGCCGTGATCCGCGC
>JAABUX010010397.1_pt1 | contig 10391 bp, 25 predicted proteins | sample 5561851 | NCBI WGS metagenome assembly JAABUX01 (sample SAMN10711883, study PRJNA513361) | rock metagenome | isolation source: Antarctica rocks | place: Antarctica: Victoria Land, Richard Nunatak red sandstone | collected 2016-01-03 | reverse complement strand
CGCCTCGGCCCAGCAAGTCGGATTCCGTGCACCGCCACGGCCCGCACTCGAAGAGGCTGTCAACCAGCCGGAGCGGCACGGAGCCGAGGCACGTGGGCGCCGGCAACGGCGGCACGTCCTCGCCATAGGTGGTGGAAACGGCGGAGATCGACTCAAGCGGGACCTTGTAGGGCATCGCCTTGATGCGTGTGCTGATCGTCGCAGCGCCTGCAGCACAAACGAACACAGCGATGAGAAGTCAGCTGACTCGTCTTGCTGAGTCTCATGCCTGTGGCATGTGCGAGCGAACTCAGAACCCAGCGTGCGCTGCAACAGGCCTCTGGTTGCCTCGCAAGCAGGAGCGTCCAGGTTTGGGAGCAGACATGCATCCGAGTTATGGTGTCCCGCTAGCAACGAGGCTTCGGCAGCAGCACACGACGGCGACGCAACGCCGATGCTTAAGGCATTTAACGGTCGTCTCTTTCGTAGGTGCAGTCGTCTGCGCACCGTCATCAAAGCGCGGCTGCTGGACAAGTTTGACTTCAATGGCGGCCGCTTGCAGGGCGTCGGCACGCCGGAGCGCCACGGCGGCCTGCTCCTGTGCGATGGCCGTCATCTGCCGCGCCTCTGCGGCCTGCTGCCGCGCTTCCGCCGCCTCCTGCCGTGCATCAGCCGCTTGCTGCTCCGCGACCACAAGCCGCTGCTGGGTCTCATTCTTCGCCTGCAACGGATGGAAAGTCACCTCATCATCATTGCTCAGCGCTGCAGGAAGTTGCTTGGGCTACCGTGACATTACGTACTGTGGATGACTATGACGCCGTGCTGCCTCATTGACACACTATAAGGGAGCAGTTTGCAAGTGAGGTGGCTACCAGGAATTGAAGTTTGTGGCACGTGATATGAACCAGCTACGCTTATGCGCTGGCATGGAATTTTGCGACTGCTGTTCAACGGACGGCAGAGTTGGATACCTGCAGGATTGACGCGTTGTCGCGCAGCAGGCCCTCATGCAACATCTGCAACGTCGCCAGCTCCCGCGCCTGGTGGGCACGCAGGCGGTCCTGGAGGACCGAGCGGCGGAAGTGGCTATCGCGTTGAGCCTGCGCGCGATTGCATCATTTCATCAGCGCCGACATCAGGCGCCTGCCCTAACGCAGTGGCGTGGCCCCGACAGCACGTCTCATCGATCAAGGATGTGAGCGTTTCGAGCACATCAACACAGCAGCACGTGAGACCTGCGCGCAGAGTGCAGCAAGGCTTTGAGCACGCACCTCCAGGGACGTAAAGAGCTGGTTCACGGCGCTGAGCTTGCCCTGCAGGCGGTTGATCTCCGCCCTACGCAGGCGATCGCGCCGAAGCAAGGTCTCCCGGTCTTGCCGCAGAGTTGTCACCTGAGCTCACCCATACCAGGAAGCTCATCAGCGCTGTCACGGCATTTTCCAAGCGCATGTGCATAGCAGGAACATGAGCGCCCCGAAGCATCAAAGCATTGAAATGAGCACAAAGTCGGCACCTTCTCGTGAGCCGCAGCCGCATCCGCACACGCCGCTGCCGCTTTCTCGTCTTTCTGCTGCATGAGCACCGCCTTGCGGCGCTCGCTCTGGGCCGCGTCCTCAGAGGACCGCCGCAGCCATCGCCCCACCTCTGACGCAGCCGCCTGCTGCGCGGCCATCTCCGCCTCGAGTACTGCCGCGCGTTTCTCCGCCGCGGCGGCGCGGGCCGCGTCCGCGTCCCACCTGGCCTCTGCCGCCTCGAGGGCGTTGGCTAGGCCAGCTACATTGACCTCCACGTCAGCAAAGTACTCACGTGCCGCCGTCTGCTGAGCGGCCATCTGCCCCTCCAGCGCTGCGGCGCGCTCTTCTCCCGCGGCTGCGCGGGCCGTGGCGGCGTCCCGCTCGCTGATCGCTGCGTCGCGTGCGCTGGCGGCATCGCGGATTGTGACTTCCATGCTGGCAATGCACTCGCGCGCCTCAGCCAGCTCTTGCGCCATCTTGCGGTGCTCCTCCTCTTTTGCCTCGCCGTCCGCGGCTGCCTGCGCCGCGGCAGCCCGTCGAGCGGCGAGGCAGAGCCCCAGGGACAGGGCCGCCGCGCTGAGCACCGTCGCGGCCGCCTGCCGCCGCTGTGCGGCAATGGACCGCAGCAGGAGCAGCCCTCGGCGGCCGTGGGCGAGCGAGAGCAGCGCGGCTGATGCATCGAGCTCCACCGAAGCGCATGGCTCCCATGAGAGCCGGGCCCGAAGCCTGTTGCTCGCCTACGTGGCACATGGTCAACGAGTCTGATCCCATGGCTGCAGAGCCTGATGGATGTGAATATCGGCCAGACACACATACGCTGATGCGAACTCCGCTTCTGTCTAGCACCCTCGCATGTCGCAGCGGTTCGAACGGTTGCGGGGCAGCGGGGATGGGAAAAGCCAGAAACCAGATATGCATTACGGCTGCATCCGCACGGCGGCGACACCTTCGGAGGGGTCGCTGGGGGTTCAAATGCGATCTGCCCGCTCTCATCAGGGGCTGGCTGGTGGACACCATGCGGGATCATGCGCGGCAAATTAGCAGCATGCGGCAAGTGCAAGTTGGTCTGCAGGGGCGGCCTGGCAGCAGCTGTGGAGGTGCTGTGGGTGCTCTGTGCTACCCATGAGGGGCAAGCTCGCCTGCAATGGGCTCACCGGGAGGGCGGGCAAGGCGGTGGCCGTCAGCTCGCCCACATGTCGCCTCTGCCCGGGCCACCGGACGCTGGCAGCACAGTGTTGCTTAGCCATTGGGTTCAAATTTCCAGAGTGGCTGTTTGCTGTTCCAGACATACAGTAAATAGAGCAGTCGAGACCTAAAGTCGCTTTTGTCAGATATTCGCTCGTCACGGACATGCAGTGCTCCTTGCAAGCCCTGGCTTGCGAGCCCTGATTAGGATAACAACATGCATATGTCCGGTGGCAATCTCAGTACTACAATAGGTTGCGCCTCTGCTTGAGGCCACTGAGAGCATGAGACCCATACAGCCGCGGCAGTGCTATGACGCTACGTTTTTGAAAGCCTTCCACACGGCGTTGTCGATGCGCTTGGTCATGGCCTTGATCTGCGCGCCGGGGCCCAGCTCCACCTGCGGGCAGATGGTCAGCGTCAGAGTGGCACTTGATGACAAGCACACAGCTACTGCACGCCGTCATAGCATGGTCCGGCTCAGGCACAGCGGTTCAGAAGCATAGCTTGACCGATGCAGGCTGTCCTGCAAAGCAGAAAACCTGAGCCCTGTACTGGATCTGTCTGGGCAGCGGCCCCGCACCATCTCGGTCTTGCCGGTGGCGACCAGGTCGCGCAGCGTGTCCCCCCACCGGACCGGCTCCACCAGCTGCCGCGCCAGCAGGCCCGCGACCTCCCCGGCGCGGGTGACCGGCTTCGCGGTCGCGTTGGAGTACACCGGGACGCGTGGGTCGGAGATGCTGACCTCCTTCAGCACCTGCATGCCGTCGTCGCCACTGATGGTCAGCCGACCGCGGCACCACCTTCAGCGCGCCCTTCGTCGCCGCCGCCCGCTGCACCAAGTCCAACGCATCCTTGTGGCCCGCGACCACGCGGCCCTGCAATGAAAGAAGCTGACTTAGCTGTACCAAAGACCTTCGCACGCTTGAGACGAGGGACGGCCGTACATACCTAAGAAGAGATTATGTCCTGTGGCAAACAACACGTAGAGAGCAGACGTACATGATGCTGCGCTCAAATGGCCAGTCTCAGATCAGAACTTACCAAGCATTCGTCATGTGTAAAGATGAACAGCTAATATGGCAATGCTATATCTAATGTCGCACTGCTAACCAAGGGGTCACCTGAGGGAACAGGAAGTTGGCAATCTGGCAGACGGTGTCCCCGCCGAGCTTCGCTCTGGCTTCGGCGCAGATGGCCGTCAAGTCGTCGTCGGTCACGCCGATCACGCTGAGCATGCCGTGGGGCTTTCCTTGCGCCGCGGCTGCCGCCATGGCCTCACCCCGCACCTTCACCACCTGTTGGGAGCAGTGCATCTTGGTGGGCCAGGACACTTGCAGGGCGGAGGCTGCTTGTTAGACGTGCGCCGACCATATGCTTGCCATGCAACCCACTTCGAATTTGTGTGGAAACAACACGCCAGAAGCATGGCTGGGCGCCTGCGCAGCACTTTGCCTGCATGGCTCTGCGACTTATGGCAGCTCAGCTTTGGTCCTCTTGTCCAGTGCATCCTCACGCATGTGACGTGGTCAGCACTACAGCACCGACCTTGAGACCGTCCTTGAAGGACAGGGCGCCCGCGAACACGAGCGCGGTGTACTCGCCGAGGCTGAGCCCCGCGGCGGCGCTGCAGCCGTCCACGGACGCCGGCGACTCGCCGCGCAGCTTCTCCACGGCTGCCAGACCCGCCACGAACAGCGCCGGCTGCACGACACAGCCGGTGATTGGCTCATAGTGGCAGTGATTGCTGCTGCGCACGGCTTCCGCTATCCCGCACAGGCACAGGCCGCCGCGAGCTGCATGAGCTGTGCAAATGTAAGAGTACGCGAGTCTGGGTTCGATTCACCACAGCGTCTGACGCATACGGACTCACAGCGGCGACTGTAGAAAAGAATCTGCTCTGTAGCCCCATGCTAAGGCCACAGAATGGGCGTGGACATGGTACCTGCGCGAAGGTGGTGTCGTCGAGCTTCTCCTTGGGTCCGTCCGTGCTCAGCTGCAGCAGGTCGTAGCCCAGCACCTCGTGCGCCTCCTTCAGCATCTCTTTCACCGCCGGGATGTCCTTCGTCGCCTGCAAACAGTCACAACTGGCAGTCAGCACCCACTCATCTCTGTCGGGAGTTCTACCATCCTGCACTGCCCAAGTAAACATCCCGTCCACCGCCCGATATTTGCCGCAACTCAGCACCACGATGCCATGATGGGGGCGCGCGAGCAGGTATTGGCGTCCCATGAAACCCTGCGTGAGGAATCAGGGTTGTCTAGACACACAGGCTGCACTCGCACATTCAGCATGCCGAGGGCCTGGGAGCCCTGGCCGGGGAACAGGAAGCATATGGGCGTCTGAGGCGCCGCCGCGGGCTTGGCAGCGACCGCGCTGCCAGCTGTAGCGGCGGGCGTCTCCGCTGGTGGTGTTTTGCCAGGTTCCGCGGCGGCAGTCTCTGCGGCATCTGCAGCCTGCTTGGCGGCGCGCTTGGCGGCCTTTTTCACCTTCCTGGCGGCTTCCTCCACCTCGCGCCGCTTCGCCTCTGTCGCGCCACCAGATAGCGAGTTGCCAATTCGCATCAAGACCGCGAACACTCAGAGCCTTCATGGTATAATGCAGTGTTCAGGGGCGTCTTTAAACATGATCATTAGCAAGCTGCTGATGGCCGTCATGACCTGATGCCATCGTAAGGGCTGCCAGCCGGCACAAGCCGTGACGGCAGGGCTGTGCATCTCCTTGCGCCTCACCTGGGTAGGGGTGCACGTAGTCCCTGGACCAGGTCTTGACGACATCCAGGCCATAGTCGTACAGCGTCCACCAGCAACCGATGTCCTCATGCGGCACCCGCACCTAACAGAGCACAAAATTAGTGACGTGCAGAAGTAGGCACGACGAGCGACATAGCTTGTATGTTCATGATGCACCCGCCAACTGCACCGCGGCTTCACACCTTTCGCTGAAAACGTTGGCTTGCGTCCAACCTTGTCCATGACAGCGGATTCTGGCTGCGAGTGGGACGGACGTATTGCATGTACGACAGGACATGCGATGCAGCCTATCGCGCGTCGCGGGTCGTGTGCGGCAGTGAAACAGGGGCTCACCTTCGGCGTCGCCACGTACTTCTTGTCAAGCGCCAGCAGCTTGGCGCGCACGGTCTCGTCCTCGCAGGCGATGTCGATCGGCAGATGGTGCCCGGGGTTCAGGTACGGGTCGTAGTCCTCCGTCCGTACCGACGGGTCCGCGCCGCGGCTCTGCGCAGCATTTGATCTGTGTGGCTCACACCAACGATGCCTCAGTAGGCGTGCGCAGCAGCTCTAGTTCAGAAAGGCCCACACAGGAGTTCGTTCCGACAGTCCAGCAGTCCAGAGCGGCACGCGTAGGTGTCAAGTGGCCGTCGGCGCGCAGCAGCGCCAGAGTGCTGGCCCACACGTGTATCGGTGGATGCCAAGCTCACCAAAAGGTACTCGTAGAGCTCCAGGTAGCCGTCATACTGCGCCAGGAACGCGGCGCGGTGCAGTGGCGTCATGCCCTTCTCGTCACGCTGATTCACCTCCGCCTTGTTGTTCAGCAGGTGGTGCATCTGCCGCGGAGCACGCACGCATACCGATTCAGCCCTCCTCGAGTCCCAAGGTGTTGCAATTCCTTTGCACACATCCGGTTGTGAGACCGCAGAAGCTGGGCCGAGCCAGTGGCAGCTAGAGCGGGTCCGAGCGGCGCAACTGTGCTCAGGCATCCGTAACGCCTGTCGGCGGCATCCACCACGCGAATCCCCGCAAGCCAGGCCAATCGCGCACCATGTCAAGCTGTCTGTAGGTGGTCGCGAAGTGCAGGGGTGCACCGGCGCCATTGTCCTGTGTCACGAAGTACGGATCCGTGGCCATAATCAGCGCTAGCTGCCCGGGGTCAGCCAGCCGGACGGCCGAGTAGAAGGCGAAGGGTGGAAACCGTGGCTGCGGGGCGTAGCGCCCCGTGGCGGTCATGTCGCGCGGCATGATGACGGCTGTCGGCTCCGAGGCCAGTTCGCCGCTGCGAGGCATCGAAACAGTTCGCCTTCCAGCAAAGCCCTACCGCGGACCCTTGAATGCGCCCACTGCAGGTGCTTAGTTCGGAGCTCCATCGCACCAGCGTGCATCCTGGTGCCATCCCCCTGCCCGTCGTCTTGCCGTGCGGGGTGCTACAGACTGGAAGTGCATGTTTGCAGCTCTGTACTCCTTCAGCAGGCGTGCTCCCCGTGCTTGTAACGCCACGCTTGACGCCTTGTACAGCCCCATCCGCGCGGCTGTTCCCTCAGCATCCGCGCAAGCCTGCGCCGCTCGGGCAGGAGCTGCATCCCACCAGCAGTGGCCAGCATACAGCGCGCCAGAGGCTGCTCTCTGGACGCGGCTCTGCAGCACACATGTGAATGCGGAGGGTGCCTGTGCCGCTGCCAGTCGGCCCAGCACTGCGGGGCCGCGACTCACAGACAGCGATGCCGCCTGGCAAACGGATTGTCAACTCTCCAATGCAGTACATGAACAGCTGCGAACGAGCGTCTGGCAGCCGGCAGTCGGCAGCGGTCCCGTCTATGAGGGACGCAGACCGGCGCTCAGACATTGCGGGAACGAGCAGTGGCGACGCATGGCGACGGCGAGGGGTCCCAGCGCGGTGCCGCTGCAGACGGCGAGGGTGGAGCATGCGCCGATCGCGCTGGACGGTCACGGCGACGCGCCCGCGGCGCGCCCCGCGGCCGCCGCGCGCGCCGCGCCCGCGGGTCGACATGCGGAGCACCCGTTCCCGGTCAAAGCCTTCTACATCGGTGTGCCCCAGTACTCTCACGCGCTCTGATGGCACGGCATGAAGGCACCAGCAAGCGCCGCGCAGACGAGCTCATCCTGCCTAGCAGCTCCGGAGGTGTTCAGCACGGTAGCAGTCGCGCAAGGCAGAGCTCGTTCAGGCAACACCTGCGTCCGTTAGCACGGGCTACTCCACCGCTGCCATGCAGATCATCGCGTACCTTGTTCCATCACCATGCAGGAGGTTCTTTATGAAATCGAAGTTTCCTCGCAGGGCATCTGCTTCGTCGTTGGTCGTAACCAGAAGACACATCATAGCTTCTTCTATTCCTGATTAGCAAACAAGACAAACCGTATAAAAAGTACGCTTCTGCGCCCAGGCAGCAAGCTGGACGTGGAGGCGCTGCGCAACCGGGCGCGCGCGGAGCAGTTTCCTGCCGCGCTCCAGAAGGGCGACAGCACCATCATGTGCGTGCGGCCGGGGCTCGAGATTTCGGAGAGCGAGGACGTCACGGTGTGACCCCCTCTGGTCGGCAAGGCGCAGGATATGTAGTGCACGACGTTGTAAAGACAGTGCAGACGGGTATCACCTGTGCAGCAACTGCCTTCCAGAGTGCTCGGCTATTTGGTGCTGCGCAAATAGCAATCCTAGGCTGCTGGTTCTGCTGCATACGTGCATGAGGCGGATGTGTTGGGAGCCAAGGCCGTCAGCGCATGCCGACCTTTGGCAAGACCCCTGCTTGAATGATGGTCACGGCAGATTGGTGTTTGGCAGGGCCTGCCGATGGAGACGTACCTGATGGCCTTCACGTACGGCTCCGTGGTGATGTTCAACGCCAGCGAGGGCATGCAGAAGCGGCTGCTGCGCATGTGCCGCAAGTACGCCAAGAACATGGCCTCAGAGGACTACAGCGAAGGTGCCACTGCAGGAGCCTTCTGCTGGTGGTGCCTGCTCCGCACACCAGTATCTGCATATTCATTGTGCATTACTCCTTGACGCTGTTTGACCGCCAGCGACAGTGTGGCACGGGGGTGTGGCCCGCATGTGGTTGGGGTCATGCCGCACCGTCTAGGTCTGGCGTCAGTTAGTCTCGCGGCCTGTCGTCAAGCCAGGAATATGGAACAGGATTAGCTGGTGAATAAACTGAGAGCTGCAATGAACCAGCGTCACCGCGCAGAGCTGATGATCCGCATCCAGCCGGACATGGAGGCGTGGAGCAAGCACAGCCCGGAGGCGATTACGCTGCAGCGCCTGGACTGGAGCAACCTGCGCGTCGTTGCTGCTGTGCTCGGCCAGTCCGTGGCTCTGGACTACTATGCAAGGTGCAGCTCCGATCAACTAGCATACAGCACCCGTCGCCAGCGCTGCACGATCCCCAATAAGTATTTCAATGATCTTAGAGGATGGCATCCTGCTCTGGGGAGCTCGGTGCTGGGGCTTGCGACTTTGTGAGGCTGTAGGGACAACCCTTGATACGGCATTTTTCTGAATGCAGGAGCGTGGAGAGCATGCTGGAGACGTTCTGCGACATGAACCTGGAGATGGCGCGCACCGGCAACTTCAGCACCCAGATCGGCAAGGAGCAGCTGCTGCGCCTGGTGGCCCACAACAACGTCATCCTGGCGCGCGCCTCACCGTTTGACTTCTCACCCGACACCTGTAGTGAGCAGACACTCAATTGGTCGACATTGGGTTGCCTGATCCTGTTGCATGAGAAAGCGAGTGCTCTGTGCCTTGCCACGGTGTGCCAGGCTCAGTGCCTCTGCGCTCAGGGCCGGACCAGCTTGTGCTGCCGACTGTCGCTGAGCATCAGGTTCCATTGCGCAGACGGACATCATCACCAAGCTGGGGCTGCTGGACTATCATGAGCTGGCCTGGAAGACCAGCCAGTACGGACGCATCTGGGAGTACCTGCGCCGCGACTTCGATGTCGAGGTGCGGCACGCCAATGTCCACCGTTGCCTCTCTCAACGGTCGTCCTCCATCCACCTTGTGCGCTTCAAGCTGCGGTATCATCCAGTGATGGCAAGATGTATGAGCCGGCAGTCTTGCGCTCGGGTTTGCGTCATGGACAGGATTATCGGAACGCGCGAGAAGCCATCTCGAAGCCCAGACCGAGTTCGTGCCTGCAGGCGCGCTTCGAGGCCATCGAAGACAAGCTGAAGCTGGTCCAGGAGAACCTCAAGTATTTCCTCGAGATCATGCAGCACAAGAAGTCGGACGCCCTGGAATGGACGGTGCGTATGCTAGATTTGTGGATACAGTGTGCTGTAATCCCAAGCAGACTGTCTGCGCATCCGGAATTGAGCGCTGACCGATGGCTTGTGTGCACGTGCAGATTATTATATTGATTGCGGCGGAGATATTCGTGTCACTGTTTGATATGTACACGAAGGTCGGCTCAGGATAGTCTAGGCCCAGCGTATGACTCGGTACTTCAGAGATGGCGTGTCAACATATGTCGCTCAGCGCGCAGCCTTCTTGCTGCAAAACCACAATCCTGAGGCACAGCACGTTCCACCCGACTGCGCTACCTCTGAAGCTCTTGTGCCCGACAACAAGCCTGCCGAGACCACAAGGAATTATTGCACTAGACATCTCTCAGCTCTTCAGGTGAGCTGAGGTCTGCAAGCAACCCTCTTCCGCAGCCACTCGTCAAAGCGGTGACGCTCTGCCAGCAACAGCCACACTTGCCAGCTAGCTGCCCTCGCCGAACATGCCCTTCACGCGTCTGAGGATGGAGTCCTTTGACGGGTCGTACGGCTGATCTTTGCTGGGCACCTCCAGCACTGCCGGCGTGGGCTGCACCACAACACAGACCGGGATCAGCAAAAATGTACTAAGCCCCTCAGTGAAGGTTGCTGACACGGCGAAGGCTCGCATGCGGGGGTGTGGCCCGCGGTGCATCGCAGCTCAGATTTTCGAGAGAGAGCACCTCTTTGAAGGCATCGACC
>JAABUX010010396.1_pt1 | contig 10392 bp, 21 predicted proteins | sample 5561851 | NCBI WGS metagenome assembly JAABUX01 (sample SAMN10711883, study PRJNA513361) | rock metagenome | isolation source: Antarctica rocks | place: Antarctica: Victoria Land, Richard Nunatak red sandstone | collected 2016-01-03 | reverse complement strand
ACGACCGGCGAAACTCTTATGGACAATCTCCACGTGTTGGCCCAGCTCGCTCCAACCTCCAACGAACGTTTGGCGCTCACCGGGAAGAGCCGGCATGGTAGCCGGCCGGGCGAGAAGCGCCAGAAAATTGACCGAGCCTGTCCCGACTGCGGATCAACCAACACCCGACTTCAGTGCCTGGACTGCGGCGCCGTGACCCACACCGACGAGCTGATAGCCCAGTCCGACGAGGGCCAGAGCACCGAGCCGCAACTTACAGGCCCTAGTGCCGGCGCCGAAAAACAGGGCGCCGAGGAGCAGAGTGCAGCTCACAATGAGAACACAGACAAGGGCCAGACCACCGAGCCGCATGTTGCGGCTACCCCCTCTAGCCCGGACTTCGCCACCGACCTGCATGTTGCGGTTCGGGATGAGAACACAGAGGGGAGAGGGGCCACCGAGCCGCATGTTGCGGCTCAATACCTTACGTATATAGACCCGCATGTTACGGCTACCCCCCCTGAAGCGGTACCAGTGGCACCGACCTGTAAGTTACAGGTACCCCCCTCTGAGGCGCCGGCGTGGCTGCCTCCCCAGCTCGGCAATATCCCGCAGGAGCTGCTGAACCGGCCGCAGTGGGTGGCCTGGCGTGCCGTTGAACGTGACGGAAAATGGACCAAGCCGCCCATGGATTCCCGCACGGGCGATGCTGCCAGCGTGACCGATCCGGCGACCTGGGGGACGATCTACGAGGCCATGGGCGCCAGGCGGCGCTATGGTGCGGATGGTATCGGGTTTATGCTCACCGCCGATGATCCATACGTCGGTATCGATCTGGATGTGCTGGACGATCAGGCGCGAACGATCATCACCACATTGGACTCGTACACCGAATGGTCACCGAGCGGCCGCGGCGTCCACGTTCTGGTGCGTGCCACCAAGCCGCCCGGCAGGTGCAAGCATGGCCCGGTGGAGATGTACGACCGTGGCCGATTCCTGACTATCACCGGGCGCCTCGTCCCCGACAGCCTGGCGGTGATTCGTGACCGTCAGCACGAACTGAACGCGGTGCATGTACGCCTGTTCCCACTGCCGGCGATATCCCTGCCAGCGGTGCCTTCACCGCGCTGCATTGACGATGACGGGGAGCTGGTAGCGCGTATGCTGAACGCGAAAAATGGCCCCTCTTCCTGTGCTCTCTGGCGTGGCGACTGGAGCGGGCACCCGTCCCATTCTGAGGGCGTATGGCACCTGTTATTGCGACTGGCGTACTGGACGGGCGGCGACACGTCCCGCATGGATCGATTGCTACGACAGTCCGGCCTGTACGATCCCGAAGACTGGGAGCGACCGGATGGCGCCTATGGAACTCACGGGCAGCGGGATGTCCAGCGGGCGCGGGATGCTTGGGTAGGCTCGAGCACGGTAGGGCGCCATGATGCGTAGGACGATAGACGCCACGAAGTTCTACGAAGTCCATCTGATTAACCGGTTCTGGAACGGCCACCACCACATGGTGGATATACAAGGTGAGTGTCGCCTTGACGGGCAACGGGTTCGCTATCATCAGCCCTGGCGCTTCTTTGCGTGTCGCGTGGCGCTCTACCTGGAAGACCATCCCGACATCGACACTGCATCGGCATTGCAGGCGGTGGCCAGTGCCGCACTCGATCAGTCTCGGAGATCGTGGGGTAGCCATGATGCGTGAGTACACCGCTACCCTTCCTCATCCGATCGGCGTTAACGCGATATGGCGCGCTGGCCGATTTGCCGGTAGTACCCGCATCTACAAAACGCCGAAAGCGCGGGCGTGGGACCAGGATGCGTTCCTTCTGCTGCGCGCTGTCGGCTGGAAGCCACTACCCGAGGGTGAGTATTGGCTGGCCCTCTTCTGTACTCTTCACACCAGGCGCCACGACATCGACAGCTGCCTGAAACTGACCCTGGACGCCGTGGCAGCTGCCCTCGAAGTCGATGATGCCAACATCGGTTTCTTGACCGCCAGTAAGGTGCCGGTGAAGGCCAAGGCGGACCAGCGGCTCGAGTTGGTGGCGAAAATCTATTCGGTTGACGACCAAGACGACTGGGCGGATCGAAGCCGCGCCGCAATCCCGATGCATGAATCCCGATTAACAAGTACGTCAAGATAAAGGAAAAGGAACACCATGAGCTTCGAAGATGAACTGGTGAGTAATCCTCGCTACATCAATGTCAAATAGCGCGAACGATGCGCGATGGATGCCATTACGCGCGCTTCGCAGGTGCTCCGGCAAGGCGAGGCCTTACCCCGCTTGGAGGCACAGGTACGGGGAATCGCCAAAAATCGCGACTACCTGGCCGGCAAATTGAAGTTTCTGTCGACTGCCCCGTCTGATGACGGGCAACGTGGTGAACTCCAACGCGGCATTGATCAGGTCGACCTGCAGCTCGAGCGATATGAGTCGCAGTACAACGAACTGGTGGGTGAAATGAACGCGGCAAATGCCGAACGCGACGAAGCCGCCGCCGAGCTCAATGCCTGTGCCGCTGAGCTAGTCGAATTGAGCAGGAGATCGTGATGCCCGCTGTACACCAGACGGCGCCATGAGCGCGGCTGAACTACTGCCCAAACAGAGCGCCCGCGTCTCTGACGAGGTGCAAGCGGAGATCGTGAAACTTGCTATTCGTCAAGTGCCACAGGTGGAGATCGCGCGCCGGCTGAACGTTCACCGGCAGACCGTGCGCCGTGTCCTGACCAGAACGTACGCGGCCATGGCGATCAGCCACGACACCGACAAAGAACGCGCCGAAGCGGTCGCCGTCTATCGCGAGGTGCAGGCCGAGGCATGGCGAGCGGTAGAGCAAGGGAAGCTCGGCGCCCTGGCCGAGGTCCGCATGTCACAGCAGCGGATTGATTCCCTGCTGGGCCTACCGCTGGACGGCGCCGAGGATCCCCAACTCCAACTTCAACGCTTCAAGACTGATGTCCTGGCAGCGATCCGTGCCGAGGCGCCGGATGTGGGGCCACGAATAGCACAACGATTGCTAGCCATAAATCGGCAGGGGGAGTGATGGATATTGACCAGGAGCGACGTGCGTTCGCCGCGGACCTGCAGCAACCGGAACGGCGTTTCAGCGATGAAGACCGGAAACTGTGGGATGCTGCCCTTAGTGCGGTGATGGCCTATGTGCCCGATGGCCACCAACTGCATGATCCGGATTTGTCGATGGTGCCGGAGGAGCTACTTCGGGAAGCTATCCGGGTAGGAAAACTTCTGGGGGAAGAGCGATGAGCGGAACGGGGCAATGGACCAAAGACGGAAGGTCTGTAAGCTTTGTCATTGGGGGGTATCACCATCCCGAACGGCAGCGATACTGGACCTTCCTCGTTTCTCTTTTGCCGCGTGGTGCAACACGGATCAGTTGCAAAACTGTCCACACGCCGATGAAAGTAGGTGTCGCCGGTACCGGGCGGGCACACGCGTGCCTATACCGCTACCGGGGCCACACTATTCTGGTAGCACAGCATGTTGTGCCTATTCGGCTGGCTGTCGAGGGAGAAGTACGCCTCGACGCATCGTACAAGGATATAGGGAGCCTACCGAGTGGCTCAGTCTCTAGCTGACGCGCCAACTGAAGTGCTGATACAGGCACTCGAATCGGATGATCTCAAGACGCGAGCCGCAGCAACCTATTACCTTGGGATACGTGCGGAGGCTGGCGAATTGGAGATACTTCCTGTCCTTATCGAACTGCTGGTTGACCCGCAAATTGAGATCAGCGACGTTGCGGTTGAACATCTGCGGGTAGTTGGCGAACCCGCAGTGCTCCCACTCCTGACAGCGTTATGCGACCACGGGCGCCATCCTTCAATTCGCGGGATGGCGGCTCGCGGGCTTGGGAACATTCGTGATGATCGAGCACTGGAACCAATGCTCAAGATCCTCCAGGACCGAACGGACGATACCGGCGTTCGATTCAGGTGTGCCTTTTACCTCGGGCGACTGGGCGATGTGCGAGCCGTCGAGCCGCTCGGCAGGATACTGACGGCGTCGGACGATTCTGCGGAGGTTCGCGAGGCGGCCGCAGCGGGACTGGAGGAATTGAAAGACCAGCGCGCAGTGCCGTTTCTTCTTGTCGCCCTTGCTGACGAAAGTTTTCACAGCTTTGCGTGGAATACCTTAGCCAGGCTGGTCGGCATAGCTGAAGCAGATCGTCTGTCAGCACTGGCGGGCGGCGGCTGATCGTGCGAAGTAACAGCCACCGAGCGGACGGATGGACCTGGACCAAAGACCCGAGGCGAGATGAGGAACGCCGAAACATCGCGGCTTGGCTGCTCGATCAGGGGGTGCCGGCCAAAGCGATAGCCGCACAGTTGGGCGTGGGTCTTACCTGGGTGCGCGCCGTCCAGAAGCAAGGTCGGACAGTGACCGACTCCGACACCGCGGCCTAGTCGTGACAGCGTTGCTATGCGCTGTGCCTGTCTTCGTCGGCCATCGCTCTGGGGTAAAAGGGGTCGGGAATGGAGTCAGGGATCTCGACTCTCACGGGTGTATCCAGAGCGCGGGTCAACTGCTCCCACATCTCACCCGCTGCGTCGGGCTCTTCGGCTTCTATCTCTGATGGCGCGATCTTGCCTAGGATTCGATCGAGGATCCACGATGACGCCGCATGGCGAACCGTCTCACTCTTGGCGTCAAGCAGAAGCACTTTACAGTCGAGGGCAGCATCACCTTGTGCCATGATCTGGGCAAGTAACTCGCTTCGGATAGAAGCGGCTTCTTCTGTTCGCTGAGTTTCTAGTGCGTCTCGAAACTCAGGGCTAGCACTCCACCGATTCGCAGTGTCAACCGGTACGCCGAGCTCACGGGCGGCGGCTGCCATGGTGCAATAGGGGGGCTGGCAGAGCCTATCTATCAGGGCTTTCTGTCGCCGATTCACGCTTGATTCACCGCCGTGTGTGGTCATTCGCCGTCACTCCATTAGACACCGTCCCCGCCTATCTGTCAACTGATAGCGTCTCAATCCTGGCAGCGGGGAAACTCGAGCTGAAAGCGGTTGCTCTCTCGAATGCCCCGTACGATTAATGCCTGAATCTGCTCGAGGTGGTCACTAGCACGGCTGGACCCGCCCAAATGGGGCGCAGTGACCGTAATGCGTTGGGCGACGGTAGAGGCCCCTTTCCAAGCCGTTTCAGCCTGTCTCAGAGCAGTATCAAGCGGTAGCAGTGTGGCTTGAAACTCCGCCCAGAGTTGACCTGCCCGGGCGTTGGTGACATTGCGTTGTAATTGGTTCAGCTCGCCCTGCTCGTGCCCGTACTGCTGGGCCAGTGGACCACGGGCTGCCATGCGGTCCTGGGCGAGGCGTTCAGTGTCTCGGATAGCCGCTTGGAGCTCGGCGACCTTCTTGCTGTATGCCGGTGAATCGGACGCGTTGGATAGCAAGCCGTAGAGCTTTTGCTGCAAATCTTCGACCTGACCGGGTGCCGCGGCTAACTGGCGGTCTAGCTCTTGGAGGCGTGTCTCTGTCTGGCGCATCGCCTGCTCACCCTGGGTGTACTCGGCTTCGACTAGGCGGACGTGCTCGGCTGGGTCAATGGTGGGCGCGGTTGTGATTGCCATAGTACCTATCCTTTCGATATCGCGTGTGGTGGTTGAAGTCAACGTTGGATACTCCGACTGAGCGGTGTTTCATACTGGAGACGCCTCCGGTGGATTGGTGTCGACCGGTAGGTGTCTCATGGCTGGCGGCGTGGTCAACTCACGTCGCCAGTTTTTTTGTGTTGAACTCCTGCAACCGAGCCACATCGACCCCCGCAATCAGCTTTGAGCGCCGGTCCAAGGGATTGACGGTGTAGGTCAACTCGCCTCGTTTGATGAGGTCCCAGATACGGAACCGCGTGACCCCGAGCGCTTCGGCGGCAGCGGTCACGGTGTAATGCTTTGGCGGGTCGCTCATGGTGGGTACCTCCAGTTCGTAGTCTACCAGATAGGTGTAGTTGGGTGTAAATAGACAGCAATTCTATTGCATTATACGTGTGGTTATGTTATAGTTAGGTGTAGGACATGAGACACCTACAGACACCAACCACTACAGAGGAGACAGAGCCATGGAGATGACCACCGCCACCGTTACCCCGACCAGCGCATGGTGCAAAGCCATGAGGCGTGCCCGCCGTGAGAGCATCAAGCCAACCCGGCAGGGCGACGGCACGTATCGGGTTCCGTCCGTCAGTACTCCCGGCGCGGTCCACATCGTGACCCTGGACCAGGCCGGCCACATCGTCCATTGCGACTGCAAAGGCTGGGAGCACGGCGGACGGAGTCACCCCTGCAAACATGCCGCTTCTGTTGCTCTGGCAATCATGTTCCTGGCCGGCAACCACATCACCCCGGCCAGGTCTGACCCCATGCCGGTTCCGTCGCTGAGCGTTTCGCGTGGTCAGTTGTTCCGGACGGCGCGCTAATGGCCACCGACATCACCACGGACATCGACATCACGACTCCCAGCACGGCACAGAATCGGCCGTGCTGGGAGTGTTCCTTGCCAGTGGCGCCATATCAAGCAGTACGCACCATGAACGCCTGGCAGGCTGTAATCTGCGAAGGCTGTGAGAGCTGGGTGGCGACGCACTTGGGACCGCTCGCGAACGCTACCATCCATTAATCGGACCAGTCCCGAGCCGGCGGGCTATCCGGCGTGAGAGAGGGGAACCATGGACCACGAGAACCCATACGCCGAGGAAGCCCGCTATCAGGAGACCAAACAGGCCATTGAGGCGCTGGAGCGGATGACGCCCGAGCAGTTCGACCGGTTCGAGGCGGATCATGACGGCTATGATTCTCGACAACCGCGGTACTCCCGCTGTCGCCAGTGCGGCCAGGGTGGCTATGCCGGACAGTATCCGTTCTCGACCATCGCCGGTGGGGACATCTGCGACGACTGCATCTAATCCGCCCGACGAGTCCCGAACCGGCGGGTAATCCCGGCAACGAGGAGACAGCATGAACGCGACCAGAACAGAGAAGACCCCGGTGACGATGCATCCCGATGACGCCCGACTGGTTACGGTCCCGGCTGGCCTACTGGGTGAATTGATCCGCGAGGCAATCAACAATCCTGCCCCGTTGTTCATCCCGGCTATTACCGGTCGCGCTTTCTGGGGTGACCCTGAAGACACCGGCATACCGATTGTGGACGACAGCGGCCGGTTCCGTCTGGGCTTTGTCGCCTGGGCGGACCTGGCGGAGATTGTCGACAGTATCCGCGCTGCCCGCTGCAATGCCGTGGGGCACGCATCCCGCGAGTACCACCGCGAGCACGGCGACTATCCGGTGCAATCATAGGCGGGCCGGCAGATGAGCACCTCCCGTCCCAACAGGAGTTTGACGACCAGGTGGAACGGTTCGAGCAGTGGGCGGAGGACCAGAGGCAGCGAAACACCCAAGACCAGGCCGAGGACCACACCATCGAGAACACAGAGGGGGGGCTGAACCATGACCACTGAGGACACCGGCTATCACGGCTGGAGCACCTACGAGACGTGGGTGACGTACACCTGGCTCACTGACAATCCGGAGACCTGCCGGGCGCTGGATGCGATTGTGCAGGCTCCAGGAGCGGGAAGAGGAATACGCGCCGAAGAGGTGAAGGAGCTGGTGATGACCGTCTACGACTTCCCGACCACCGGACTGCTGGCCGATCTACTCGGCGCCGCCCTGGATCGGGTGAACTGGGAGGAGATCGTGGCGAGTCACCTGGAGGACTAGATCGAAGTATCCTCTAAACCAGGGGGCCGCCCGTGCCCTTTTTGTCCCAGTTGTCCCAAACACGGGCGGCTACCCCGTGCGCCAGAATTGCCACCGGAAGCGCTTCGAGTGCTGGGGAGCCACTGGCGCTTCCACCGGATTAGGGACGGGCAGAGCGAGCTGATTCAGGACGTTCTGATAGCTCGCTTGCCAGAAGCCAACCTGCAACGCGAGCGCTTCATTGCGCTGTCGCAGCTCACGCAACTCTGACAGCAGCGGCTCGAGCTCGGCATGGGTGCCGGCATATGCCACGGCATGATTATCGGGAGTGGCGGCCATGGCAAGCCCTGTGCCGTGCTGTGCCGCGGCGGCCAATGGCGCCAGGTCCGCTAGCCGTATCATCTTGCCGGCATGACTCGGCAAGGCCGCCAGCTTGCCGCGATGAATCCAATTACGGATGGTGCGCTCTGGTATGCCGGCATATGCCGCGGCTTCTTTCACGGTACGATACTGCTGGTCGCTCCCCGCTGTGTTCTCCATCGAAACTCCATCACTTCGAGCAGGTGCAGGATAGTACCACGCTCATCGCCTTCGGCATCGGACTGAACCTGATGCGGCGGCACCTGACCGAAGCGCAGAAAGCCACGATTGCGGTTGAAGCAGTGCCACTCTATGAAGCGGCGGCGAAGGCGAGGCAGGGCAATAGAAACGACTTGACATTGTTGGGTACTGGCAACATTAGGGAAAATTTTCCCCAATGTAAGGCAACAGAACAAGCCGCTGAAGCCGCCGGGACTAATCACCGTTACGTCAGCGACGCGAAGCGCATGAAGGACGATCTGCCCTTTGTCTACGAACTCATGCGCGAGGGCGGGAGCGGAAGGGTGCAACTGCAAAGAATTGAGGTTACGTCAACGTGCCCAGAATGACGCCACCACGGGCAGCAAACCACCGGACGTGCTGTAGAGGGCTCCCAGCGGAAATAGCCCGAAAAAAGATGGCCAAAATGCCACCGTAGCGGCCGTGGAGTGAACCGAGAGAGGCTCTAGCTCACCGCTGCTGTGCTCGCTCCAGACGCCCTCTCACTTAATCGTCACTCTATGGCCGTGTGCTTGACGTTCTCTTTATAGAGATAACTATCATAAATAACCACACTGGCGCACACACCGCGCATACTAGCTTGCATGCAACGTGCGCGGCCATTACTATAGAGTAGGGTGTAGATGACAGTACCCGTGGACTACCTAAAAACCCAGCCCAGACCGTCCCCGTAGCCCGGAGGAGGGAGACATTGAAAAATATTGATCAGGCGCTCTTAGCTCATATCAGCGACGATGCCGAATGGTTCTCGCAACGACACGTAGTCATTGAGAAGAACCCACGAATCACGCTGCAGACTCGCGGGAACGCCGCCACCATGAATGGGGTAGCGGTCGACACTTTAGGGAACCCGGAGACCATCAAACTGGGCTACTCCCGCAGGCACCGAGCAATCCTAATACGCGGATGTAAAGCGGAGGAGAAGGGTGCGTATCCTCTGCGCCATACGACCCCTGGATCGACGACGCGGATATTCGCCATTCGGGCGTTTGCCGTGGCCAACGAGATCCCCGTCGGCACGGTGACGCCGCTACTGGGGCATGCGGTCGATGGCGTGTTGATTTTCCCTCTCGATCAGGAGATCGAGGACGAAACTGGTCATGATGAACAGCGGGCCGTCTAATGGCTCATTACCCATCGGGCGCCGCATTCAAATCTGGCGCATAGAGCGACATATGAATCGCGAGCAATTAGCAGCACGTACCGGCATGTCGCCATATCGACTCGGCCGCATTGAACGCGGTGGCACTCGCCTCTTCGCTGATGAATTGTCACTAATCGCGACGGAACTTGACGTCTCCACAATCGCGCTGATGGAGGAGCCTATGACAACACCGACGACGTGAAAAAGCGACGGTATCATCCGTCGCTTTTTCGTTGTCTATGCGCCAACCCTAAGCCGGGCTGACACTAGCCACCGCAACACTAGTGTGGCAGGAATCGTACATTTGTAGCAATTCCTGTACATCCGTACACGTGGCGCATGGATTCACTCATTCATCATTGAGGATTTCCATGGAGATTACGTACACGCCCCAGACCAACCAGACACCAGCGCACTCTGTTCCCTCTGCCGAGCTCGATCGAGAACGCCGGCGTAGACTCGCAGCCGAGCAGGAACGCGACCAGGCGAATACTCGCATACAACGGCTCGAGCTCGAGAGATCGGCGTTTTTTCAGGTGCTCGGCAACCAGGCGCTCCTACCGGCCGAACGCATCACGTCACTGTTCACCCTGTTCGAGATCGAACATAACCGCGGCGCCGGCCACGCGCTCGGCCCCTACATCCCGATCTGCGTCAAGGCGGTAGCCGGCCGGGCCGGTCTTTCCAGCGACACCATGAGTAAGGCAGTCGGCCGGCTGGCACAATTCGGCGCCTGGGAAAAGTCGCCACGGGAGGAATGTCGACCGGTTCAGAGTGAGACGACCGGCAACTGGACCACCCCGGTAGTGCTGGCCACGACCGGCGAAACTCTTATGGACAATCTCCACGTGTTGGCCCAGCTCGCTCCAACCTCCAACGAACGTTTGGCGCTCACCGGGAAGAGCCGGCATGGTAGCCGGCCGGGCGAGAAGCGCCAGAAAA
>JAABUX010010395.1_pt1 | contig 10393 bp, 1 predicted proteins | sample 5561851 | NCBI WGS metagenome assembly JAABUX01 (sample SAMN10711883, study PRJNA513361) | rock metagenome | isolation source: Antarctica rocks | place: Antarctica: Victoria Land, Richard Nunatak red sandstone | collected 2016-01-03 | reverse complement strand
CCCAACGTCGGCGCCAACAAGCACCCCCACGGCAACGCTGACGCCAACAAGTACGTTCGCGGCCACACCGGCGCCAAGTGTGACGCCGGCGAATACTGCCGCACCGAGTCCGAGCGTCACACCGACGACAGTGCAGTCAGCCGCCACGCCAGGCCTGACGTCGCCTCCGTCCACCACGTCGACGACGACCGCGTCACCGATACTGACTAACGCCGCGACGGGGACACCGCAGCCAACAGGTACAGAGGCCCCAACCGGGACCATCGGAACTCCCGCGACGACACCTGTCTCAACGTCGCCGGCTACGGCGACGGGGACAGTGACCGCAATTGACACGGCGACAGGGACAGTGATGGCAACGGGCACAGCCACGGCAATGGACACAGCCACGGCAACAGGAACAATGACGGCAATTGACACCGCGACGATGACGGGCACAGTAACGGCAACGGGTACCCCGACGGCAACACCCACTGTCGATTCTGGAGCGCCTCACGCCTGCCCCACGATCCTTGACTGGACGTGCGCCGACATCGGTTCTCCTGCACAACAGGGGTCGGCATCGCTGGCCAACGGGGTCTGGACGGTCATCGGCGGCGGCAAAGATATCTGGCGCAACACGGATCAGTTCCACTACGTGTGGCAGGCGTTCGGTTGGTACGGCAGCATCAGCGCACGGATCCTCACGCAGCAACGGACCAATGGTTGGGCCGAGGCCGGTGTGATGATTCGCCAGGACGCGACCCCGAGCTCGCCATACTACTACGTCGCTCTGACGCCGGACCATGGCATCGTCGTACACTACCGCTCGGCGGCCGGTGTGGATGCGCGCAAGGCCGGCCCCCATGTCGCGCCGGGCGCGCACGTCTTCCTGCGCGCCGTGCGCCTTGGCAACGTGTACGGCGCATTCACCTCGACCGACGGCGTGACCTGGGCCCTGGTTCCTCATTCCACGGTCTGGATCGACATGCAGAGTTCTGTCCTGGCCGGCCTGGCCGTGACCTCGCATGACACCAGGGCCGCCAGTACGGCGACCTTTGCCGCGGTCACCCTGTTGCCACGGACACCGGATGCAGCGATCGCATCCACGCCTACGCCACCCGCGCCATGACAATCGGCTTCACGCTATCGACACCTGTGACTCGGAGCACGCCTGTTAGCGCAGCCCTATGTATGAACCGTGGCGCAGGGGAGAGCGTACCCCTTGTAGTGAAATGGCAGCCTGGTAAAGTCCTATCTGACCCGATCCCGCTGCCCGGACAATGAGCCGGATGACCGCATCATGATCCGGCTGTACCCACGATGGCGTGATGGGCACGCTCACCGTCAGGTTGCCGCGCGCGTCGGCGCGGCGCGTGACGACGAACAAGATGCGGGCCGTCTGGCGCGTCGGAGCAGCGACGTGCTTTGAGGCCACATGGCGTCTCTGGGCAGCGATGCGCCTTGGGGCAGCGACGTGCCTCGCGCGCATCCCATTAGTTGCGCGCCTGGTTGGGCGCCCAGCGCCCGGCGTCTGGTCGATTACGGCGCTGACCCGCACCAGCGCCCGCGGCGCGGTGAAGATGCGTAGCCGCAGACGGACGATGCCATCTCCGCCTCGCCGCCCGCTCCCGACACGCAAGACGATTCGTCGGGCGCTCAAGAGAACGCGCAGACGCAGCGCCGGCCGCTGCTCGATGTTGAACGTTGCCCGCGCGACTGGCCGCTTGCGCCCGCTACACCCGTTAATCCGGGTTATCGCCTCGACCGCGACGCGCCCGAAAGTGGCGAGACGCGAGACGTGGAAGACCAGCGCCACGCCCCCATTGCGTCCGGCCAGGAATACGAAGCGGTAGCGGCCAAGCCCCACGCGCCGGGCGTGGACTAGCGCCGGGCGGCGGAGCGTATCCCGGTAGATGGTCGCAGCGCGTAGGCCGTCGTCGCCGCGAGGAACCGTTAGCGTGACGGTCAGGAGCGTCCGCGCGCGCGTGCTGAAGAGCAGCGTCTCCACGCCTCCTCGCCGGACGACGCGCGGCCGCGCCCGCAGGCTGAGCCCGCATGCGTGTACCGGTGGTGTGGGCCGCATGGGTGTCGCGGTCGGCGCCGGCGCGCTGGCGCTGGGCCGTGGCGTCGCCGTCACGGCTCCCACGGTCGTCGCGGTAGGCATAGGCGGCAAGGTCGCGGTCGGAGGCGGCGTCCCGCCCGATGGGGTTGGCGTTGCGGTGGCCGTCGGCGTGGGCGTTGCCGTCGGCGTACTGGTCGGCGCCGCGGTGGCCATGGGTGTGTTGGTCGGCGTGGGCGTTGCCGTCGGCGTGTTGGCAGGCGCCGACGACGTCGTTGGGAGAGCAGTAGCCGTGGCCGCGGGTAGTCCCGTCGCCGTCGCTCCTGGCGGAGGAGTCAATGTCGGTGTCGCGCTGGCGTTCGAGAGAGGCGTGGGAGTTGGGCTCGGCGTGGTGGAGGTGGCGCCGGTGTAGGTGGTACTGGCCGTATTGTTCTGGAACGAGGTCTCCGGGAACGCGTCCATGGGGTTGACGACCACGTAGAGTGTGTGCAATCCGTAGACCGGGGCATCCGGCGCCAGGGTCACCGCGGTGTTGTCGCCGCCCACGAGGGGCTGGACCGGGGCCGTGGCGATGCGCGCCGCGTCGCTGTACGGCGCGTCGGCGTAGAGCGCCACGTCCGCGGCGGGCGCGGACACGTTGCTCAGGTTCGAGACCAGTGCGGTCACGCTGACCCGGCCGTCGGGTAGTTGCTGTACCGAGAGCGTTTGGGAGCTGACCGCGAGGTCGGGGGCGACGAGCAACGTGTACGTATCGCTGTTGTTGGCCGTGTCCGGCTCCGCGAAGTCACGCTGATCCTGGTTGACCACGCCGGTTCCACCGGCCAGGTTGCCGTCGGCGGCGTTCTCGGTCAGCGTGACGGCTTGCCCGGGCTGCAGCGCCGGCACGCTGTCGGTCACGATCACCGTGCCGGTGATGGCGTCCTGATAGATGGTCAGCGTCGTGGCAGGGGAGGCGCCGTTGCCCACATTTTGCACGAGGCTATGGATCTCGACGTTGGAGCCGCCCAGCGGATAGATCGAGCCAGCCGTCAGTTGCAGGTCGGGCACGAATACCGGTAGCCGGGCGCTGTTGGCGCCATCGGCCGTGGCGTGGGGGTCGCTCGCCGTGGCCACCGCGTAGAGCACACGCGGCCCAGCCGTCGCCGGCAGCGTGTACGTCGTGGTCATCACGCCGTTGGCCTGCGCCGGCAACGTCCTTGAGAGCGGCGTTGCGCCGATCAGCGCGCCGCCGGCGCTGGGGTCGCCGTCGTAGAAGCTGACCGTGACGCCATCGAGCGGCAGGTCGCCCGTGTTGTGGACGGTGGCCGAGATGACCACGCTCTCGCCCGGCGTGGCCCGTGGATCGGAGATGGCCAGGTCGCTGTCGGTCATGGTCAGGCTGCTGGTGAACACGTGCGACAGCGTCACCAGGTCGGGCGCGCCCTGCTGGAGCAGCGTGTCCGTGACCGGTGTCCCGCTGGTCGGGTCGGTGATGGCCTCGGTCACGGAGATCAGCGGGCTGGCGTTGAACGCCGAGAGCAGCCGGCCGCTGGCGTCGATGGCGCTCGTCGGGTAGTCGATGGCGCTGAAGGTGTCGGTCAGCTGGCGTGGGTTGCCCCATTGGTAGCCCCCGTTGCCGTCGGCGCGCCCGTAGAGCGTGTAGAGGCTGCGCTGTTGCCCGGACGAGGCGGTGAAGACGATGGCGAGGTCCCCGTTGCTCTCAGGCAGGGTCTGGAGGACGCTGCCCGTGCCCAGGTTGGGCGGTAGGCTCTGCGTGCTCTCGGCGTTGGTGGTCAGGTTGTGGACGCGCAGGGTGGTCCCATCGAGCCAGGCCACCAGGGGCTGATCGGCGCTGTTGTAGAACGCCTGGGGGGCGAGGTTATCGCCGTCCTGGTCGGCGCCGAGCCGCATGGGCGGCGACCAGGCGCTGCCGTCCCACTGGCTGACGAAGACCTGCTGGGTCGGCGTGACGCTGTCGGTCGGCGTGACCAGCTGGGTGTAGGCCAGGGCGGCGGTGGTGCGGCCGTAGGCCGCGCTAAGGCTACCGATGCCGGGGATACCGGCCACGGCGGTGATGGGGGTGGTCCAGGCGCCGTGGTCGTAGAAGGCCGCGCCGATCCCGTCCGGGTTGGCCGCGTCGCCGAAGAGCTGTCCGGCGGGGTTCCGCGGCCACACGGCGAGCAGGCGGCCGGACGGGTTGCGCGCCAGCACGGGAGCCTCGTGCAGCGCCGGGTCGGTGGTAAGCAGGTGGACGGGCGTCCACGTCCCTGTCGTCGCGTTATAGGAGGATGTGGCGATCTGGATATGGTCTGCCGTGGTCATATCGAGGGTCGCCGTGACCGGCGGTACCTCGTCGAGGCGCGTCCAGACGGCCTCGGCGTTGTTGTTGTCGGTCCAGGCCACTTGCGGAAAGTCGTTGGGCTGGGCGTCGGTTGTGATCCCCGCCGGCGTGCTCCAGGCGCTGGAAGCCGCGTCGTAGTGACTGACGTAGATCTGCTGCGACTGGCCCAGGGGCTTGCTGGGGTCGTCGTGGACATAGGCGAGCAGCGCGTTGCGGCCGGCGGGGTCGAGCGCCAGCGAGGGCACGGTATAGGTGTAGGTATCGCTCTCCAGCACGCTGGTCGTGGTCGTGGTCGCGGCGAGGGCCCGCCCGCCAACGACGGCGCGGCGCTCTGTCGCGGCCGGACGGGCAAATGCCTGGCGGGCGCCGGGCCGTGCCTGGAAGTGGGCGTAGCCGGGATTGGTGTTGTGCGCGATGTAGCTCCAGGCTGGCCTGCGTTGGGTAGACGCGCGTTGGCGTGGCATGGTCTGTTGCGACCCGCCGCCAGGCGGGAAAATGGTCGATGGCCCCAGGTCCCTGTCGACGAGCACCTGGTTAAAAAGCTTGAAGGTGACGTGGCCGGAGCCGATGAGTGTGCCGTTCGTTTGCAGGTCGCCAAGCCCGGCGGCTATGTTGGGTACCGTCACCGTGCCGGAGGCGGTTAAGCGGCCATTGATGATGAGCTCGACAAATTTGTTGGGGAACGGCTCATAGCCCAGGCCGAAATAGCCGGTCAGCGTCCCAGATCCACCATTGAAGAAGATATAGGGGGCCGACTGGCCGGTCACGGCGGCGCTGCTGACCTTGAGGGATCCTCCACCTTGTACGTAGGCGGAGCCCAGGAATTGCTGGTATTGCGGCGGGAGCAGCACGCGGATGGCCGTGACGGCGGCCACGCCGTCGGGGCCGAAAAGGGCAAGAGCCAGGTACGCCGGATACTTCTTTTTGCCATCGACGGAGCCGGAGACCGTGAACATCCCCGTGGCGCCCGGCACGTTGCCACAGGCGATGTAGACTTTGAGCTCGGTGGTCAGATTGAGCTTACCGGTGAGCTCGACGTCGAATTTGGGCACGGTGGTTGTGGCCTCGTAGTCGGCGTTCTCGTTGAACGTGATACCGGGCGGATTGACGGGGATCGACGCGCTGCCACTGGCGCTGCCCTGCAGGTCGAGTATTCCCAGCGGCCCCGCGTTCACTTTTATGTCTGGCAGAGACGCCGAGAGCTTGCCCAGCGTATACGCGCTGTCGCCATCGAACGTGCCCTTGGCGATGATGCCCAGGTCGATCAGATTTTGCAGCCACATGGGCAACTTGTATTGGCAGAAGCGGCCGTCCTTGGGATCGGAGGCGACGAGCGCGCCGCCGCCGCTGGCGCCGTAGGCCACGACGTGCAGCGGGTTGGCGCCATCCATCAGGTCAGAGCCCATATCGTAGCCGACGCTGGCGCCGGTCCCGTTGGCCGCGATCGACTGCGTGTTGCCGTTGAGGCTAAAGTCGACGTGGTCGGGCTTGAGGGTATGCCAGTTGACCGAGGCCACCACCGTGTTTTGGAGCGGGATGTCCTTGATATAGGCGCCGTCGAAGGGGTACGTGGGCTTGAGGCCGGTGATGACCGGGCGCGGCGTGACGGTTCCGGTCGGGATCGGCGTGGCAGTGGGCTTGGACGGCTTGGTGGGAGGCGGGTTGCTGCACTCGTCAGCGGGCCGCACGGCTGCCCTCTGTCTGGCGGCCGGAGCGATGTAGCCGAACTGGATGCCGCCGAGGTAGCTCGGCGGGCTGGCTTGCACGAACCCGACGACGTAGACGGAACACACCGCGCCAGTCGGCACGCCGCTCCCGGCCGTGGCCACGGGGGCATGGAAAAACGTGAGCTGGCCGGGACCGAAGACCTGTGCGCCGGGGTCATTGGTGGTGACGGTCCAGCCCGGGCAGTTGTAGGAGTAGGTCAGGTAGATGGTCTGGGTGATGCTGTAGGGGTTGCCCAGCGTCGGCTCATCGCCCTCGGTCACCGGGACGTCCGTGGCCTTCGGCGTGGCCGTTGGGATCGCGGTATCTGTAGCGGTCGCGGTCGTGGTCGGGGTGTCCGTCGTGGCGCCGTCGAGCGCTCGCGCAGGGCCCCGCGCGATGGGGACGACACCGCCGCCGGGCGACGGGGCGCCCGTGGTCATGCTGGGGCAGGGCGCGGGCGTGAGCGTGCCGGTCGGCGTGGCGGTCGGGATGCCCGTCGCGCGGGGCGTGCTGGTCGTGTCGGAGGGGCAGCCGCCTATGGCGCCGCCTTGTTCCGTGTCGGTCGGCGTGGGGGTCAGGGTAAGGCTATTGGTCGGCGTCGCGGTGTTGGTCGAGGTGTCGGTGGGGGTATCAGTAGTGGTATCCGTGGGGGTGTCGGTGGGGGTATCAGTAGCGGTATCCGTGGGCGTCGCGGTCGGACTAGCGGTCGGGGTAGCGGTCGGCATGGTTGTGGGCGTCGGGGGCGTCGTGCCAGTCGGGGGCGTCGTGCTGGTCGCGGTGCAGGTCGGGCTCGACGGCGGCGGGCTCGACGGCGGAGGCGGCACGTTGAGGTTGCGCTGGCCGATTTGTGGGCCGGACGCGCCGCCGGCTTGGGGCCGGATGGTATCGGCGGAGATGGCGCCCGGCAGCAGCGCGGCGATGGAGCGCAACTGCTGTACCGGATGCCCTGCCGCGTCGCTCACGGCCGCCATGCGGTCGCCGAATAGCGCGTCGAGTTGGGCCGCCGTGCGGTTGGCCAGCGTTTGCGCCATGCTGCCGCCCGTGCCCTGGTGGATGTAGACGACGACGCGGGCGCAGCGATGGCCCGCGCTGGTAGGATGCCAGATGGCCGCCAGCGCCACCGAGCTATATGCGTTTAGAGGAAGGCCGGTGACCCGGCCAATCGGCGTCCAGATGGTCTGACCGATGCCCAGCGGGGAGACCTGGATCTCGGCGTCGATCGTCTCGGGTGTGCCCGACGGGTTGTCGAGCCGCGCCGTGACATAGTTGTCCACCCCCAGCTGCGGCGGGTCGGGCGAGATATTGATGCTGGACAGGTTGAACTGCAGGCCCTGCCCGAAGATGGGGTCCGGAGTGGGCACGCCCGGCAGCGCCGGCGTCGCCTCGTCGGTGGGGAACGGCGTGGAGGTCGGCACGGCCTGCAGCGTGGGCGGGACCACTGGCGTGCCGGTCGGCGGCGTGCCAGTCATGGTCGGGGTTGGTGTCCCGAGCACGACCAGGCCGGGCACGGGAGTCTGCGTCGGCTGGGCGGAATCGATAGTCACGCCCGTGCTGGCGCCGGCGCCACTGCTCTGGCCCCCGCCGCTGACCGTGGCCGGACCGGATGGGACGCCCCCGCCGCCCAGGTTAGTTGGCACGGTCAGGTTGGCCGTGAAGCTGCCCAGGCCGTCCGTATTCACCGCTAGCTCGGCCAGAGGTGCGGAGGACCCGTTGTTCAGGGTCAGTTGGAGTTGCACCACTTCGTGGGGCCGGTAGCCATAGCCGCTGACGGCGATGCGGTCGCCCGGCGCCACCGTGGCCGGAGTGGCCTGGAGGGTCGGTTGGAACGCCTGCACGGCGATGGCGACGCTGGCGCTCCCGGCGCTGGCGCGTCCGCGCACGCTGAAGGTAACGGTCCTGGGGCTGGCCGTGGGCGGGACGGTCGCGGTCGCCACCGCCGTGCCCGATAGGTCGGCTGGGACGGTCAGGAACGGCGGTTGGCCGGACCCGACGACGGCGAAGTCGGCCAACTCGCCTGGCTGCAGCGCCGTGGCGGTCAGCACGATCTGGTCGCCCGCCAGCGCCGTCAGGGTGCTGGCCGCTAGGCTCGGGGTCGTGCTGGCGCTGGTCCCGACCGTCGCGGTGGCCACGAGCCCGCTGCGCTGGCCGGCCGCCCGCACAGTGTAAGCGCCCGGGTCGACCGGTGGGATGGTCGTGGTGGCCGTGAAGGAGCCGGAGGCGTCGGCGTGTGGCGCCTGGGCTGGCCACTGCTGTGCATTGTACTGCTGTGGACCGAAAGTCAGCAGCACGTACTCGTCCGGGCGGAAGCCGGTCGCGCTGATGGCCAGGGTGTCGCCCACCCGGCCGTGGTCCGGCCGCACCAGCAGCGTCACCGCGCCGTACGGGTGGATGGTGAGCTGGGCCGTGCCCAGTGCGCCGCTGTAGCCGCCCAGCGCCTGCACCGACAGACTGTCGTGGCTGGTCGCCGGCACAAGCAGAGTCGCCGTGATCACGCCGGAGGGGTCGGCCGCGGCGTCGACGGGCGACCTTCCGTCCTGGATGGTCACATGGACGGGCTCGCCGGGCATGTAGCCGGTCCCCGTGACCACGAGGGTGTCGCCGTTTTGCAGCACGGGATCGCTCAGTTGCAGCGCGGCCGTGTAGGGGAGCAGCGTCACCGTGGCGCTGGACTGGCCCAGCGAGCTCTGCCCTGTCGCCGTGACCACGAGCGCCGTGGAGTTGCCAGTGGCCGGCACGCGCAGCGGATAGGTGAAGGTCCCGTCGCCGCCGGCGTTAAAGTCCGCCGCTGTCGAGGCGCCATTGGGCGCGTCCGCCTCCAGATGGACGCGCTCGCCCGCCAGGAAGCCGCTGCCGGTGGCGGTGATGATGTCGGTGGCGCGCGCCGTCGTCGGCGTCACCGCCAGCGCCGTGGGCGGGCGGGTCACGGTAAAGGTCGCGGTGGCGATGGCGCCGCTGACGCGCCCGCTGGCCTGGAACTGTCCCGGCCCGGCCATGCCGCCGTAGGAGATGGCGTAGGCGGCGGTGAAGCTGCCGGTGGCGTCGACGGTCGCCGTCGTCGGCGCGGCGCCCGCGAAGGTCAGGTCGACCGTTTCGCCGGCGTCGAAGCGCGTGCCGGTCACGGTCACCGTGCTCCCTGGCGCGCCGCTGGTCGGAGTCACGGCGATGGCCGCGCCGAAGGCGCCGACGGTCAGGCGCGCGCCGGCCGTCCCGCTGTCGTCGCCGGCGGTCACGTTGTAGGCGCCGCTGCTATTGAGCGGCGGGACGACAAAGGCGCCGCTGAACGCGCCGCTCGCCGTGCTGGTATAGACCCCGATTTCCGTCGGGCCATTGCTCGATTGTGCGCTCTGGTTAGCCTGGATGTCGACCGCGACGGGCGAGTTGGGCAGGTAGCCGTTGCCGGAGATGGCCACCGTGTCGCCCGGTCGGGCCTGGGTCGGAGCCAGCGTGATCTGGTGCGACGACTGGTCGACGCGGTAGGTCCCCAGCAGGTAGCGTTCCGGCCGCGCGCCGCCGGCGTAGCTGTTGTGGACGACAAGGTCGTAGCTGCCCGGCGCCAGGCGCGTGCTGTCCCAACGCAGCGACCATAGCCCGCTACCGTCGCCGCGCGGCGCGAACGTGCCCAGCCCGACGCCGTCCGCGGCCGAACCGTGCAGGGTAGCGAAGAGCGTCAGGCCGCAACCGGCGTACTCGTAACCATAGTAGCCGTAATAGCAGGCAGCGCTGTCGGCTGCGGCCATCACCGCCGAGGGCAACACGCTGCTACGCACCGCGCCGGCCAGCGCGGTCCCGGAGGCGGGGATGGTGCGGCCGAGGTCGAGCGGGGCGCGCGTCAGCCCGATGGCGACCTGCTGTGACGGAGCGGTCTGGCCCGCGGCGTCATCGCCCGCCCCGATGATGGCCGTGTAGGTCCGGCCGTCGGCCACGGGGGCGCCGTTGTCGTCGAGGCCGTCCCAGCTGACCGTCGTCGCGGCTGGCTCTGACGCGTCGGCCAGCAGGTGGCGCACCACCGCGCCTCCGCTGTCGGCGATAGTGACGGTCACCGCCAGCGCGCGGCTGAGCGTGATGCCGATGGTGGTGGTGTCGTTGGCGCCGTCGCCATTTGGGGTGAAGGGGTTGGGATTGGCCGTGGCCGCCACGATGGTGGGGTGATTGGCTACCAGGTAGGTCCCCAGCGGAGCGCGGTCGTCGGTGGAGGTCCGGGTCGCGGGGTTATAGACGCCGCAGGCCGTGCTGTCGGCGGGGCAGAACTCGACGTAAAGGTCGTAGGGGCCGTCGGGCAGCGCCGTGGTGTTCCAGGACACGGCGTAGGGGCCAAGCCCGCTGCC